>Ga0302320_10012237_pt1 | contig 18068 bp, 5 predicted proteins | sample Bog_T0_3_FD_202130 | JGI IMG/M metagenome (GOLD analysis project Ga0302320, IMG submission 202130) | Peat permafrost microbial communities from Stordalen Mire near Abisko, Sweden - Bog_T0_3 | ecosystem: Environmental > Terrestrial > Soil > Wetlands > Peat | place: Sweden: Abisko, Stordalen Mire...
TCCGGAATGGTTGTATCCATCGATGAATTAAGTGAACTCGCAGAGGAAGCATCAAGACCGGAGTCGAAATCCTGTTTCCGCGCCTGGACGGGCGATGCCACAAACTCCTCCGGCCGGAGGGCCGCGTCAGGAGGAGTCGATACCACCACCTCAGCAGGTGCAATGGCAAGTTTAAGTTCGTTTGCAGATTTGGTTGCAGGAACTGCTGAGGCCGCGTCATCCAGCTTTCGGAAAGCAGCAACTTCGCTACGAAGGCGGGAGATCTCACCTTCCAGGTCACGAATCCTGCTTCGTTGGTCATCTTCCAGTTCCTGAAAGCGCTGACTCAGCCCGGAGACTTTCACCATTGCGATGATGGCGAGGACCGGAATAGCAAGTACGAGTCCTACAGCAAGTACGGCGATGAGTTCCATGACCCAGTTCCTTCCACTGGCACATTTTCAAATTACGAATACAGAACGGCGCAGGCTGGCAACCTTGCAGAAAATGTTGATAAAACGTTGCACTCATTAGAGCACACGCAAAGTACAGTACTTTCTTTTGGGCAAAGTAGAGCAAAGGGCAGGCGCTCCTTGGGCGGAAGGACACTGCGCTCCTGGAAAATATTGCGCAAAGATGAAGCTAAGCACCCTCATCGGCACCCCCGAAATATTATGCATAAGTATTTACATATCAATAAATTACGTCGATATTTCAGGCCCAATTTGTAAGAAAGTGAGACTTTTGGTGCAAAGGATCCTATTTGGGCGTATTTCCGGCGTCCTGACCTCTGCCGAACAACGGCAAAGGTCAAACCGGTCCAGACCTCTGCTGTGCAACGGCACAGGTCCGCTTTTCCCGACCTCTGCCGCTGGAGGGCAGCGGTTTTGGCCAAAAAAGCAGAGGTCTGCGAGGGTGCTGGAGGATTTTTTGTAGTGCTTTTAAAGGACTTAAAGTGCTCTTGTTAGCCATCAATGCCCATGGATTCAATGGGTTACGATCAAAAGCACTTCTGTCACGGCAGAGGTCAATGGATTACTCCTGGCAAACGCCGATCAGGCCGGAAACTCAGCGCTGCCGACCGGACGCTGGAAACCTAGACACTGGGCGACATTTGAGGAGTAATCTGCCTTCCCGAGCGCATCGGCGATTTTGCGCAAACTGAAACACAAGGTAGAAAGGAGGCCTCCCCAAAAACTCATGGCGAGGAGCACCTAGCTGTTGAAGAAAACAAACTGGAATTGCGTCATTTAAAGCGCGGATATCGCAAAGGTACTGCTTTCATTCTTACGCACGAGAATATCGTAGTTACAACCTGTTGCACCTTCGCTGATCTGCACTTTGTTACTCCACGGGAGCAGGCTGGCGGATGAGACCAAGGAGCCCTTGCAGTTGGAGGTGTGCTTCTCGCGCTTGCGAGCCAGATGCTCATGCGTCGGCGTCTCGATGCCTGACGCCCTGGTCAAACCGGTCAGAAACTCCTCATTTCTTTCGCCGGTGTCGCAGGCCGAGTTCCTGGACACGATCCAGTAGCGCATCCAAAAGCATCAATTCCAACTTGCCCTCAACCAAACAAGTGCGGAATTCACTCAATACAGTATGGTCGAAGCCAGTGTTGGCCAGTTCCAGGCCGATGCATATTTCCAGTCAAAACGACCTCGAACCGCATCCGCGACCTGGCGCTGGGAGAACCCCTCGGTGAACTGAAGCGCCGTCGCGAGAGCCAGTCGGCCGGGTGCTTCTGCGGGGTGGCCAAGTTTGGAAAACAAGTACTCAAACTGCCTGTCCTGGTACACACAGCCCAACACATCTCCGATGCGAAGGCTGCGCACACCCCTTCGGAAACGCAGCCAAAGCTACTCGCCGCGTCTCGTCCAGAACGATGAAAGCCTCTTGTGATCTGTGCGATATGCCTCAATCTTGTGGGCATCTCCAGCCAAGCGCATCACCAGAATCTGTCGGGAGTGCCAAGGTTGCCACCGGCATCATGATATCGTCGCCATGGCCCACCATCTGTCCAGACCGCAATTTCACCCGTGAGTGTCGAATTCGGTCCGGCGAAGTAATGCGCCCCCAAACGTAGACAGTCTGTAAACAGTTGTACACACTTAGATCGACTATGATGGTCATTAACTCCAGTGATAGCTTCATATTGATGTCCGATAGAAAATGGGCAATGAGTTGCCTATTACTTCACTAGCGAACTGGAAAGAGTTGATATCCATTCGGCTACCGTCTGCTAAATCCCTGTTGCCCTATTGGTAACACCCTTCACCTGATCTATAGATGATTCTGTCTTGAACGGCACGCAGGTAGAATTGCCCTGCTTTTTTGCCCCTATCCTTTCTCTCGCTTACACGCTTCTTCTAACCCCGATTGTGAGAACTTCATGAACGTCCGCACTTCCGGCCGCATCGCACTTCTCTGTCTAACCGCGTTGTTCTTTCACACCGACAAACTGATTGCCGCCACGGGAACCGTGCCGCCAGGGGCTTGCCTCTATGCCCTGGACTCCACGGCAGACCGTGCCTTCCAGATCGCGGGTGCGCAGTCGGTGTATACGGGTTGCGGCGTGGTAGTGGAATCAAGTGCCAGCGACGGTCTTGAAATGGAAGGTGCAGGATCGTTCTACCTGCAGAATCACGCGGAAGTAGGGGTCGTGGGAGGCGCGCAGCTCAATGGGCAGACAGCGCTTTGGGACACAATTAGCAACAAGCAGGTTGCGGTCGTGCAAATTGCCAGCCCCGGAGATCCGCTGGCTTCGGTCGTAGCCCCGACAACGGGAACCATCGTCGGTAAGACTTCGACTTACTATGACATGAACTCCAGGCCGGCGAATAACACGCTTCAGCCCGGAGTCTATTGCGGCGGTCTCTCCATAGGCAACACCAATGGCACAACGTTCACCTTGAGTCCCGGCACCTACATCATGGCCGGTGGAGGCTTAACATTTAATTCACTGGCCAAAGTTACGGGGGCCGGCGTCACCATCTATAACACCTCAAGCGCTGGATGGGGATGTTCGAGTACCTATAACTACACGCCGTTCACAATCAGTGGCCAAACCAATATCACTATGTCCGCGCCCACGAGCGGCGCCTTGGCGGGTATGCTCTTCTTCGCGAATCGAACTGGATGCGCGACTGCCGGAAGCTGTCAGGACCAGATCAACGGCGGTTCCACAACGAGCTTCAACGGCGCACTTTATCTCAAGAGCGACACGCTTCTTATCAGTGGAAACAACTCGAGCACGGGTTGCATGGTGGTGGTTGCGGACAAGATTGCCATCAACGGCAATTCGTCGTTTGGCAGCACAGGTTGCGCGATCAATCCCATCGGAGTAAGTGTTTCGCCGGCGACCGCGACTCTCAATGGTGGTCAGAGCCAGCAATTCACAGCAACAGTAAGCAACAGTGGCAATCAAGTGGTGAACTGGACGATCAGCCCGGTTGGTGTGGGAAGTATTAGCACCGCCGGCGTCTATGCGGCTCCTTCAAGCGTGGCGGCTCAGCAGACGGTGACCGTCACTGCGTCCAGTCAGGCAGACAGCACCAAGTCAGCGACAGCAACCGTTACTCTGACGCCTCCCGTCATCGTCAAGACTACACCGACGATTACCTGGGCAACGCCTGGGGCCATTGTGTATGGAACTGCACTGAGTGCGACACAGCTTGATGCAACGGCAAGTGTCGCAGGAGCGTTTGTTTATACACCAGCTGCGGGAACGGTGCTAAAGGCTGGAACACAAAGTCTGTCAGTCATCTTTACGCCCAACAATACCACCAACTACAGCACCGCTACTGCCACTGTCACTCTGACGGTGACCAAGGCAACGCCATCGATTTCCTGGGCTACGCCCACACCGATCAGCTACGGAACGGCGCTGAGTGCGACACAACTGGACGCAAGCTTCAGCGCGGCGGGGACTTGCATATACAACCCGGCTTTTGGTTTCATCCCAGGCGCTGGAACGCAGACCTTGTCGGTCAACTGTACACCGATAGACACGATCGATTACAATACTGCCACTGCTACGGTCATATTGACTATAAGCAAGGGCACACCACCCATAAGCTGGGCGACTCCAGCGGCAATCACCTATGGAACGACATTAAGTGCGACTCAGCTCGATGCGACTTCCACGGTCGCTGGAACATTTGCCTACACACCGGCCGCAGGGACGTTATTGACAACTGGATTGCAAACGGTTTCGATGACTTTTACCCCCACCGACACAGCGGACTACAACACGGCAAGCGGCTCGACCGCGATTACGGTGAATAAGGGCACGCCGACGATCACCTGGGCAGCGCCCGTTGCAATCACCTACGGCACGGCGCTAAGCGCAACACAGTTGAACGCAAGCTCCGGCGGTGTCGCTGGAACCTTTGCGTACACTCCTGCATCGGGCACAGTGCTTGGCGCAGGAAACGACCAAACACTTTCTGTGTCCTTCACGCCGACTGATGCGATCGACTACAACACTGCCACAACCACAGTCGCATTGATAGTAGACAAGGCAACACCGACAATTACTTGGACGGCGCCAGCAGCGATTACTTACGGGACATCTTTGAGTGAGACACAGCTGGATGCGACTTCCACGGCTGCTGGCAGCTTTGCCTATACTCCCACTGCTGGAACTGTGCTGACAGCGGGTTCTCAAACTTTGTCTGGGACCTTTACACCGACAGACACCGTGGACTATTCGACTGCGACCGCATCGATTCCGCTTGTCGTGAATCAGGCAACGCCGACCGTGACTTGGGCTCCCGCATCCATCGTCCTTGGAACGCCACTGGGTCCAACTCAATTAAGTGCCACTGCTTCAACTCCAGGCGCGTTTGCCTATACACCGCCATCTGGGACCATTCCTGCAGTTGGCACAGATATGCTCTCAGTCTCCTTTACACCTACCGATACCACTGACTACGTATCTGTCACGCAGACTGTTCCACTGGCAGTGGTGCCGCCATTCGCGCTACGGCTACCGCCCGCCGGAATTATCAATACCATAGTAGGCAATGGTACTCAAGGCTTTTTGGGCAGTGGAAGGTCGGCACTCGGCGCAGAGATGAACGGCCCAACTGGCGTGGCGGTCGACGGTGCCGGCAATGTTTATATAGCCGATGCACAGAACAACGTCATTCGGAAGGTAACAGCTTCAACCGGTGTAATAGCAATTGTTGCGGGCAATGGAACAGCCGGTTATTCTGGTGACGGTGGAGCGGCCATAAGGGCCCAACTGTACGCTCCAACCGGAGTTGCGCTCGACGCCGCGGGGAACATCTATGTTGCGGACACCAATAACAATGTAATCCGCGAAGTGAACATTATAACTGGAAACATTACTTCCGTTGCTGGCACTGGTGTTGCCGGCTACTCCGGCGATGGTGGAGTAGCAACAAATGCCCAGCTCAATTCCCCAACAGGAATAGCCATTGATGCCGCTGGAAACATCTATATCGCCGACGCTCAAAACAATGCCATCCGCGAAGTAAATGTGTTGAACGGCAATATCTTAACAGTGGCCGGCAACTCGACCGGAGGAGATTCGGGCGATGGTGGGCCGGCCAAGAGCGCGAAGCTCAATTTCCCACTTTCTGTCGCTGTTGATGGGGCTGGCAACATCTATATTGCGGACACTCTGAATGAAAGAATCCGGAAGGTTTCAGCCTCAACAGGGATCATCGCTGTATTTGCAGGCAAAGGCGCGTGGGGCTATGCAGGAGACGGCGCAGCTGCCGTCAATGCCGAATTCAGCAACCCGACAGGACTGTCGGTAGACGTTGCCGGAAATGTGTATATTGCCGACATCGGGAACAGCGTAATCCGCGAAGTAACAGCATCTACACAGGTCATTGCGACAGTTGCAGGAAATGGTACGTGGGGTTACTCGGGCGATGGTGGTCCGGCTATAAGCGCCCAACTAGGTATTGATCATGTGGATGGTATCGCTGTCGATGCTTTCGGTAACATTTACATTGCCGATGCGGATAACAATGTGATTCGCGCTGTGGGCGCGGTCAAGATGACGCCCATCGTGACACTGTCGGCCTCCCCAAGTGTTGTTCCTTCCGGCGCGGTTACTTCCACCCTCACGGCAAGCGTTTCGAGTGGTACAGGAACCGTTACGTTCTCCAATGGACAGGGCTGGATATCCGGCGCATTGCCGGTGAGCAATGGAATCGCTACCGCCTCGCTCGACAATGCGGGATGGGCTGTCGGCACATATACGATAACCGCCAGCTATTCAGGGGATAACTTAGATAATGTTGCAATTGGCGTAACGACGCTCGCCGTGAATTCAACCAGCAAAGCAACACCAACCATTGCCTGGTCCGTCCCGTCTCCCATCAAATACGGAACCGCGCTGAGCGTCGCGCAACTGAATGCCACAGCCTCGGTTCCTGGCACTTTTGTCTATAGTCCTGCTGTGGGAGCGGTGCCGGCACTCGGCACAACTGCGCTTTCGGCGATGTTTTTGCCAACGGACTCCACTGACTATAACGCCGCTACCGCAAATGTCTCGCTTTCAGTCAACGCAGCTACGTGGTCCATGCCTGGTGCGGGAATCATAGACACCGTGGCAGGAGATGGAATCACGGGTTACTCTGGTGATGACGGCCTTGCAACAAACGCGGAGCTAACAGCGTTTCAGTCTGGAATCGCGGTTGACCTTTCAGGAAACATCTATATCGCCGATTGGTATGACAATGTTGTCCGTAAGGTTACTGCGGGAACGTGGGCTATCTCGACCGTGGCCGGAGACGGCGTCCAAGGATATTCGGGAGATCGAGGGTCTGCCAAAAGCGCGGAACTCAATGGCCCAGCAGGCGTCGCCGTCGATGCCCTTGGCAATATTTATATCGCGGACACGGGCAACAATGTGATTCGCGAAGTGTCCTTCCAGACGGGAATCATCACGACTCTGGCCGGGAATGCAACTATTGGATATTCCGGAGACGGCGGACCTGCGGCACAAGCTGCGCTTTACTTCCCCAGCGGCGTTTCGGTCGCGGCGAATGGCGATCTATATGTAGCAGATACCGGCAATAGCGTCATTCGCCAAGTAGCGGCTGCTACCGGAACCATCACGACTGTTGCTGGAAATGGCACGTCGGGCTATTCGGGCGACGGTTCGTCCGCAACAGGCGCCACACTCAATGCTCCAAGCGGCGTCACTACAGACGCGTCCGGGAATCTATATATTGCCGACTCCGGTAATAACAGCATCCGGGCAGTCTATGCATCGGCAGCTATCACTGGCGTGCCCAGTCCGGTGGCCGGCAACATCTATACCTTGGTCGGAAATGGCAACGGCGCTGCGATACAAGCCGTCCTCAATAGTCCGCAAGGCATCACCATCGATGCGTCGGGCAATATCTACATAGCTGATTCCAACAACAACCAGATCCGCGCGGTCTATTCGTCGGGAACACTCCCAGGAGTCTCCAATCCAGTGCCCGGCAACCTCTACACTCTTGCTGGGACCGGAACTCCAGGTTACATGGGCGATGGTGGTCCGGCGACGAGTGCTGAACTGAGTGGAGCGATCGCGGTTGCGGTGGATGCCCAAGGCCGTGTCTACATTGCAGACACATATAACCAGGTAGTCCGGGTCGTGGGCGCTGTCGGCAAATCGATACCATCGATCATACTGCCTGCGCCTGGAAGCATCACTTACGGGATTAAGTTGAGCGCGACACAACTGAACGCCACGGCCTCTGTTGCGGGAAGCATGGTCTACGAACCGTCTGCGGGAACGGCATTGACGGTTGGCAATCACGAACTCGCTGTCACATTCACGCCTGCCGATCCTACCGAATACGCGACGGTGGCCAGCACCACAACAATAGCGGTGAATCAAGCTACCCCGGTTATTGAATGGGCTGCTCCGGCAGTGATCGTGCCCGGAACAGTGTTGAGCGCAACACAGTTGAGCGCAACCGCATCAGTTCCGGGCACGTTCGTCTACAGTCCGGCCTCAGGCACAGTGCCGCCGGCGGGCACCATGATTCTGTCAGTGACCTTTACGCCGACAGACACGGTGGACTACACCTCAGCCGCCAGTTCCGTCTCGCTAACGGTCCAACAAGGCGTTCCGGTAGTTATATGGCCAACCCCCGCACCAATCACTTATGGAACGCCGCTGAGTTCGGCGCAATTGAGCGCGACCGCTTCAGTTTCTGGTGCGTTCTCGTACAGCCAACCTGTCGGAACTGTTCTGCCCGCCGGCACCAATGTGTTGGTGGTTACATTCACGCCAACGGATACAACGGCCTATGCTACGGTGACAGCGACTGCTTCACTCGTCGTCAACCAAGCGACGCCCGTGATCACCTGGGCAACTCCATCCGCAATTACCTATGGAACGCCGTTGAGTGCAGCTGAACTGAACGCTACTGCATCGGTTCCCGGAACCTTCTCATATAACCCGGTGATTGGGGCGATTGAACCTTTGGGAGCGAATCTTCTCACGGCCACATTCACCCCAGCGGATGCGGCAGATTACACAGTTGCGCGGGCCCAGGTCATGTTTGCCGTAAATCAAACACTAGCGCCGGGCACTCCGCTACTTCAACTTCGCACGAATCCGACGCCCAGTGCTGTCACATTGTCCAATCCTCAAAACATTGATTGGATAGTGTGGGGAGTAGATGGATCGACGACGGTTGCAACCAGAATGGCGAACGGATCTTTGATCGGTGACATGACACCGTTGGGTGGCGCGACCATTACAGCCGATATTGGCGGACAGGTTGGATACAACTGGACAGGTGGAACGCCAACCGGGGTCGGAAACGGTGTTGCAGCGGAAATGAATACCAGCGGCTCTGGCGCGGGATTCCAAATCTCTGTGCCTGCCGATACCACTGCTAGGACGCTTCTGTTATATCTCAACATCAATCCGAACGCTCATCTGACCGCGACAATGAGCGATGGAAGTAGTCCTGTGTTGATTCACACTCCTGTCAGCGCGCAGGATAGTGGAAACGAGATCTACTCGATTGACTACCGGGCAGCTTCTGCTGGGCAAACCATGACGGTCCAGGTAATATCTACCGATTCGTCTGCGACCGTCGGGTTGCAGGCTGCGGTCTTGCAACCGCACCTTCCGCAGGTTTCAATATTGTCTCCTGTTGCGGGCCAGAGCTTCACGCTGCAGGGTGTGCCGGTAATCGTAAACGCTTCTCAGTTTGACGCGTCCATTGCTTCTGTCCAGCTGCAAGTGAATGGTGCAAACAGCACGGTGATGAGCAACGCTCCATACGAGACTTCTTTGGTCCTCCCCGCGGGGCATTACAGTCTTCTCGCTCAGGCCACAGATACGGCGGGGCTAACGAATACCTCGACCCCTGTAGAATTTGACGTGCTACAGGCGGGCGGTAGTATTTCGGAAAGCTTCAATCAACTGGCTCCAAATGAAACGGTGGACTTGACAACGGAGGGCACAGCCGACTGGACTCTGTTTCCTCCATCTACGAATTGGACGACTCAGAATAGGAAGGCTGGCACAGTGCCTCTCATATCGGAGTCGATCATTGGAAGTCAAGCCTATTCACTTTCTACCGATGTATTCTACCCTGGCCAATTTGCTTTCGAGGACGGAACGCCCGATCCGATAGAGCCTTCTTTTCTGCCGCAGGCGCTCCTCTTAGGCGGAAGAAGTCAAGGCCTCGGATTCCAGGTTGTTGTCCCGGCTGACACCAATCCAAGGACCCTGCGGCTATACCTTCAGACTTGTGGTACGCAACAGGCGAGCACGCCACTGACGATGACTGCGTTCCTAAGCGATGGCAGCGCACCAATCGTTACGGATAACTCGGTAACTGCAACGACTCCAACTTTTCAGCCTGACTCCAATGCTATTCAGTACTTTTATGCGATCAACTACAACGCGGCGACAGCCGGACAGTCGCTGACAGTCAGGTTGACACTTCAAGGACAAGGAATAGGACAAACCTGCCTGAATGCCGCAAGCCTCTCGGGAGGGCCACAGCCGTTACCAATAGTCAATTCCATTGCGCCTCAAAGTGGAATTGCAGGAATGAAACTTACCATTTCTGGAACGGGCTTCGGGGCATCCCAGGGAAGCGGAACGATCTCAATTGCAGGTGAAATGCTAACCGTTCTTTCGTGGAACGACGGGAGCATACAGGCAGTTCTTCCGCCTGGAGTTCAAACCGGTCCGATTGAAGTCACAACTGTAGCAGGCGCGAGCAACACGAACGTAGTGTTCGTTCTCGCTCCGACGTTGACGACTATATCTCCAAGTTCGGGACCAATCGGAACCGTTGTAACTATCGCTGGATCAGGCTTCGGAGCGTCACAGGAGGCAGGCTCCGTAATCTTCGGTGGAGGAATTTCGGCTACTCCCACGATTTGGACGGATACGCAGATTGTTGTCTCCGCTCCTCCGGGAGCAAGTACTGGAGGCGTTGTCGTCAGTCAAGGGTACCCGGCTAGTGCTTCACCGGTCTTTACAGTGACCTCGGGAACTTCGGGGAGTCCTGCTCCCCTCGTTCAGGTGAGCATCAGCGATGATCCTTCTACGACCATCAATCTTTCCGATCCTGAAAATCAGGATTGGGCGCTGTGGGAGGGGGATGACCCTAGAACAAATGTGATCCGGAAAGCTGGTGCAAACCTGATCGGTAGTCTGCCTGTTGTTGGCGGGCGAGTTTATAGCTGTCCCGACAATGTGCAATACAGTTGGACAAATGGAGCTCCTACCGCGAACGGGACAAACGTCGTAAGTGGAATTTGCGACCAAGAAGCGGGCAGATTTCAAATCACTGCCCCAGCCGATACAACGGTTCGGACGTTGAAGATATTTGGGCCAATTACATTTGCGGATCAACTGCTTATATCAATCAGCGATGGCAGTAGTCAGCCTGTTACGTATGTTCCTGCGACCGGCTATGCCCACGGATTCTTTTCCATAGATTATCGCGCCGCATCGGCGGGCCAGATCCTCACAGTCCAGTTGACCTCGCCCTTCGAATTTGAAAATACTATCGTTGAGGCAGTTGTTCTCCAACATCATTTACCCACAGTTACCCTGGTTTCACCGTTGAATGGCTTGCAGTTTCCTGCAGGCGCTTCGATTCCGATTGGTGTCGATGCGATGCAATATGACTCACCGATCAACACTATCAACGTGTCCGCAAACGGAAGCGCCCTTTTCTCTCTTCCGCCGTCGTCTCCTTTGACAACCTGGACTCCACCGTCTGGTCACTATTCCATACAGGCACAGGCAACCGATGCGGCTGGTCTGTCCGGTGCTTCGACTCCAATCCAACTAGACGTTATCGGCTCCGGAGGGACTCTCTCGGTTGCTCACAGCAGCCTGCCTTCGACACCCATTGATCTAACTTCGGAGGGAACAGCCGACTGGGCGCTCTTCGGGTGTTGGTCAGATAGCGACTGGATATCAAAAAAGTTATCTCAGAGCGTATTTTCACGCAAAGCGGGCGTCTTGCCTCTCATTTCGTCATACAGTATCGGTGGAGATTCTCCGGACCTCCCCTACTGGCTCCAACAACACCCTAATCCTATGGCATTTGCCTACCATGATGGAACGCCTGATAATCAGGAGACAGATACCAATTGCAAGGGTGCTGGAACAGAAAATGTAGCTGGCGACATTGAATTCACGGTCAGTGCCGACACAACGCCCCGTACACTTCGCGTATATGTCGGCGCAACTAGTGCAACCGGCAAACTCACCGCATTTCTAAGCGATGGCAGTTCTCCCGTGGCGGTCGATACATCTATCACAACGGTTGGTTACAATTACGGTTTGTTCGATAAGTTCGGCGTTTATGCTATCACGTTCGCAGCAGCTTCGCCTGGGCAAACACTCACGGTTCGATGGATGTTCGACGATGAAGGACCTTCAAGTGAAGGGTCAGAAGTCGGATTGTTTGCGGCATCGCTGGATGGTCTACCGGTACTCCCTTCTACCGGACCGTCTATTCTGAACATCGCGCCCGCCTCGGGCCTCGTTGGAACAGCAGTGACTCTTACGGGAAACGGATTCGGGGCGAGCCAAGGCAACAGTACTGTTACTTTCAATGGAGTTACTGCTATTCCGACGTTGTGGAGCGACACGCAGATTCAAGTTCCTGCCCCGGTTGCCGACAACACTGGTAATGTTGTGGTGAATGTTGGCGGGATGTCAAGTGATCCTGTCGTTTTCAACATGCCGCCCACGATTACGAGCTTGTCATCGTCATCTGTTGTTATGGGCGCTACATTGACCATCTCCGGCGGGAATTTTGGAAACAGCGGCTCGGTTACTGTTGCGGGGTTTACCTGGGCTGCTGTATTGAGCTGGAGTGACTCCCAGGTGCAGATTGTTGTTCCCTCCATGAATGTATGGGATTGCCCGCAATATCCATGCATGGTTCAGCTGTCAGTCAACTCAAGCGGCTCAACCAACCCAGTTGAGGTGCCTCTGACGATTTTGCAGTATCCAAGCATTCCTGTAGTTCAGTGGCCCACGCCTTCCTCGATTACCTACGGGACGCCTCTGACTTCGACCCAGCTCGATGCAACAGCATCCGTTCCGGGCACTTTTGCTTATAGCCCCGCGCCCGGAACGGTGCTCACTGCTGGTCGGCAATTGCTCTCTGTCACGTTTATCCCGACAGATAACGTCACCTACACAACCGCGACCGCGCAAGTCACACTCACTGTGCTTCAGGCAAAACCAGAGATCGCTTGGCCAGTTCCTGCGGCGATTACCTACGGCACGCAGCTAAGCGCGACTCAATTGAATGCATCTTCTCCAATTTCTGGTGTGTTTACCTACACTCCTTCGCTCGGCTCTAGACCCATCAAGGGAACAAATACGCTTTCGGCTACTTTCAATCCCTCGGATTCCATTGACTACGCGCAAACTGCCGCGACAGTCAGTTTGATCGTGACTCCGGGCAGAGCAGGAATCGAAATTCCGCCGTCTGGCATCATCGGACCCATAGCTGAAACTAGCACCGTCGGCCTCAATCAGCCATTTGGGATCGCAGTTGACTCTTCGGGAAACGTCTATATTGCGGATTCGTACAACAACGTGATTCGTGAAGTGAATGCGGCAACAGGTGCGCTCTCGATCGTTGTGGGGAGCTATACGGCTGGTTACGCAGGGGACGGCGCCCTTGCAGTGAATGCTGAATTGAATTCTCCTTACGGAATTGCTGTGGATGCGTTGGGAAATCTTTATATCGCGGATACAGGCAACAATGCGATCCGCGAGGTGAATGCTTCCAGCGGGATAATTACCACAATTGCTGGCGACGGCACAGGAAAGGCCGGCTATCTTGGAGATGGAGGTCCAGCCACGGGAGCCGAACTGAAGAGCCCGACAGGCGTAGCAGTTGACACAATGGGGAACATATATATTGCTGATTGGCTCAATAACGCAATCCGGAAAGTAAGCGCCAATACCAATACTATTTCCACTGCCGTCGGCGACGGAACGGGCAAAGCAGGATATTTGGGAGATTCCGGTTTGGCAACAAGCGCGGAACTGAACCAACCATTTGGCGTTGCGGTTGATAACACCTCCGGAAATGCCACCTCCGGAAACATCTATGTGGCCGACTCGAACAATAGTAGTATCCGCGTGGTTAATTCAACATCGGGTGTCATCAGTACCTTCGCAGGGGGCGAAGGCTCGGGGTATTTCGGCGATAACGGTGCGGCAACAAGTGCCAGACTGAATTATCCGCTCGGAGTTGCGGTTGACGCAGCAGGGAACGTTGCTATTGCGGATTGGCTCAATAGCGCGATTCGTGAAGTAAGCATCAACACTGGGGTAATAATGACGGTGGCAGGCAATGGCATCGACGGGCATTCCGGAGATGGGGGCATTGGAACGAGCGCGGAGATAAGTGCTCCTACCGCCGTCGCAACAGATGCGTTAGTCGCCTTGTTCAACCCCGCTCTTAGCGGCTCCGGAAGTTACATCGGCACAGGCAGCGCAGGCAACAATGTCTACTTCCTGGAGCAAGACCCATCGGGCCGTGTGGTGGGCAATCCAATGCTTAACACCCCGGCGTTTCTTGTCCCATCTGGAGAGTATCTGGCATGGTCATTTCCTACAAGCGGATCCGCCTTCGGATCTGCATCCGCTACTGCCACGTCAGGCTCTTTCTATGGGAAAGGGTCAGCTAAGTGGAGCGGGTTTCAAATGCCATCCCTGCCAACGTGCAGCAGCACCAATAACGTGGACGAAGCTGTGGTGAATGATGTCTACGCGGTGGCCTCATACACAGCTACCAGCCTCAATAATCTATCGGCAAATCTGTCAAGCGGCGGAGCGAGTCTTAGCCCCGCGCCATCCCATGGTATTGGTGTAAGCAAGTTTGACACTTCAGGCACATCGCTCCCCAGTACCATTACGGCGAATGTGACCGGGACCGGAGAGGGATCGCTCAATATCACTTCGGTAGCTGCCGCTGTTACCTATAGCCTCATAAACGACTGCACAACGACGCCTTCAGGAGGTGGAGGTGGAGGCGGCGGAGGCGGTGGATGTGGGGGTGGAAGTTGCGGTGGAGGTGGCGGCGGAACTCCCCCCCCTACTCCCACGTATACACTGAACCTTGTTGATCCCTACCTGCTAGCCAGTGGGAACGCGGCAATCATCGCTCCTGCCGCTGCGATCGCCGCTGGCAACACGGCGAACGGAATTATTGCAGACGGCACATCCACGGCAATTGCCGTACTGGGAATTAACCCCAACGGCGGGCCTGCCCCAACCAGTGATGTGACTTTTTCCGTCAACAACGGCGCAACGCTTGCTCCGTACGATCCATCCTTTCTCAACACCGCCCCTGCTTCGTGGAGTACTTCCACTTCCGATTTAAGACAAACCACGCTGATCGTTCCAGCCGCAAATCTGGTCCAGTACGGCGGTTCTTATTATGCCCTGGCATTGGTCACGGCGGGTTTGCCTCAAAATACAACACCAGGCGATGAAGTCTGGGTAAAAGGACTGGCAAATGGCATGAATGCAGGTGATCCCAGCGAACTAGAATCAACAATCCTTGCCTACCCAGTGCCGGTTGCGCTTATTCACGGATTATGGGGAAATAGCGCGAGCCTTGCGTCGACGAAGAAATATCTTGGTTCTTTAGGTAACTCGTTTCTATACGCTCCGTGTTATTCCAAATATCTGGCCTACTGGTACACCGGCAGCGACCCGATGCCGAATGCAGGTTCGAATTGCGAATTCACTTCTACGCAGGCTTTAGACAATACTCTCAAGCAGGTCTATTCGGACATCGACGGTAAAGGCATAGTCGGAGGGCGGGTCGATGTGGTTGCGCACAGCATGGGCGGGCTTGTGACGCGCTTCTACTCCACGTCACCAGGAACGGTGCCCTACAAAAACTCACGCAACCGTTATCAAGGCACCTTCCGCGACATCGTCACTATTGACACGCCGGAAATTGGATCGCCGCTAGCTTGGTATTTGGATAATGTCTTAGTTAATAAGACGGAAGACCCGTCCAATTACATTGTTATTCATGATTTCGGAACTCAGATTACGCAGACCACTCCTGCAGGAAGATTATGGGGGTTTTTCTGCGGGAATGACACTACCCAGACGTTACGAACCTGCCTGAACAACGCAGGTCCATTACCGCTAAAAATGTTTGGTCTGGTAAAGATGCCTCTAGCCCCGCCTATGGATTCTGATCCTTTAACGAGAGGCTCCGTGGCATCATTGATTCCAGGCCCAGACAATAGTCATCTAGTCAATCTCCCTGACCCAAATATCCCGAACGCTACCTGGTATGCGATTGCGTCGAACTATCAGGCAGCCGGCTCCTCGATTCCTTCTTCTACCGAGCAGTTTCTCGATACGATGTTTCCAGCGCTCTATCCGAACCCCATTAATTTTAATAACCAGCCACCCTCCATTGCGTTTATGATGTCGGACGGACCGCAAGCACGAGTTCAGGTCTGTAATGCAACATCTACTCCTACCCTCAATCAGAACGACATTATTGTTCCTGTTTGTAGCCAGACATGGCACGCCGTTCCCGGTCAGACCTACACATTTTCTGGTCTTGCGCACTCCTCTACTCCAGGATGGTCTGCGATCAATCTTTTGTTACACCTTGGTCTTGGTGCTTCTAGTGATGCAAATGTAACGGATTCATCTGCCGTCAACCAACTTGTGGCTTATTGGCTCTCTGGTCAGTCCGGCGCATCCCCTGTACCCGCTACTGTCGAATCGGAATCCAAGCCAATGGAATCGCTGGCTGTCGCGACGCAATCGCTCACTACCAGTCCAGAAATGCAAACCTTCTCCGCTGACGACCGGTTGACTATTACATCGCCCGGTCGAAGCGTCGAACTTGCACAACCGCTGCGGTTACAGTTATCGCTCACAAAAGCAAATGTCTCCTCGATTGTCGTTACCCAAAACAATGAAGACTCGGCACTCACAAATCTATCGTCGGGCGTGGAGATCGGCAGCGGGAACGCAAAGATCGTCGAGGATCATGGCCTGACCAAAATGATTGAAGTGGTTCCGTTGCAGGTTGGAACCGTGCAACTGGGAGTGTTAGTTTCCTATGCAGATGGCGGGATCAGCATGAAGACTCTTCAATTGGACGTTGTGCCAGGCTATACGGGCGTGAAGACTTTTCACCTCGACCAGGGATTTTCCACTATTCCGCTGGAACTGACGGATAATCCCGAAGGCCGCCAGCATTGGATGTATCCAGAAGTCGAGTACGACCAGTTGGATTACCCTGTCAAACTGAAAGATTCCACTTCAGTGACCATAGTTGTGGATCAGCCGGAGGATAATCCAGTGATTAGTGTGGACAGCAATGGAATGGTTCATGCCTTGCGCCTTGGGAAAGCCAGGATCACAGGGAGTTTTGCCGGATTGGAAGACACGGTAGAGGTTGATGTGCGGGCAACACCATTGGTCCGTTGAGGCTTGCTTTGCGATTTGCAAGCGGTTTTGAAATTGATTGGAGGCAACGATGTTACAAGGCTTGGATACGGGACTCGCGGCGTTATTCATAACGATTGGCACTCCGTTGGCTGGATTGATTCCCGTTCTAATCGGATGGGGCAGAATCACAGCTCAAAGGAGTTGTACCGGCCAGCATACGTTTCCGAAGGCTTTATGGTCCCTGACAGCTTCTATCTGTATCGGCCCAATTGGAATGTTTGCATTTTGGATAATTTGGATTATTGGTGGACAGTTGGCAAAGCCGCACGGTGTTGACTACACATTACCACCTCAACTATGGGTTGTGCTTCTAGGGATTGGATTCATACTGAGCGGGGTAGCCTTGATGGTTGGGGTATGCGAACGAAATGCTGCACGCGCGGCTGTTCTCACGGGTTCCATCGCAGTGGCGGCGGTTAATATAGTAGGCTTTGCGTGGCTCTTTTCAACATCTCAAGGAATTTCAATCTGGACTAACTGATCGACGTTGTGCCCGGCTATACGGGCGTGAAGGCCTTCCACCTCGATCAGGGATTTTCCACCATTCCTCTGGAATTGACGGACAATCCTGAGACTCGCCAGCATTGGCTGTATCCAGAGGTCGAATACGACCAGTTGGACTACCCAGTCAGACTGAAAGATTCCACTTCGGTAACCATGGTCGTGGATCAGCCGGAAGAGTCTCCGGTAATTAGCCTGGATAGCAACGGTACGGTGCATGGATTGCGACCGGGGAAAGCTCGGATCACAGGCAGTTTTGCAGGATTGGAAGACACTGTCGATGTCGATGTGCGAACAATACCGTTGGTCCGTTGAGGTTTCCATTGCTATCAGCAAGCGGTTTTGAAAATGATTGGAGGCAACAATGTTACAAGGTCTAGATACGGCACTCGCGGTACTACTCATCACTTTTGGTGCTCCACTGGTGGGACTCATTCCTGTTCTGATAGGATGGGACAGAATCACCGCCCAGTGGAATAGTTTTGAAAAACGGCTCTATAGCATTATTTGTGGGTGAAGAGGGCGGTGGAAGATGCCGCTCCGAGGAAAAGTCCAAGAGCAGGACTTTCCCACCTCGCTTGGAAATCCCGCAAGTGCAGCG
>Ga0302320_10012238_pt1 | contig 18068 bp, 14 predicted proteins | sample Bog_T0_3_FD_202130 | JGI IMG/M metagenome (GOLD analysis project Ga0302320, IMG submission 202130) | Peat permafrost microbial communities from Stordalen Mire near Abisko, Sweden - Bog_T0_3 | ecosystem: Environmental > Terrestrial > Soil > Wetlands > Peat | place: Sweden: Abisko, Stordalen Mire...
TCAATCAAGCCTAATCAAGCCTAATCAAGCCATTTCGTGCCGCGGCGCGATCCAATCCCGGTCTCCCTCCTGCTCAAAAATCCCCACTTCGTCGGTCCTACTCCGTCAAACCCGGTCAAAGCCAGTCAAAGTGCTTTTCAATTCGCATCGCCAAGGCAAAAACGCCGCTGGCCTCACCATATATTGCGGGTTGCCCAGGACAATATACAACAGGTGGTGGTTTGCCTTTGCTGCGGACATCGCCGTCCGCAGGCAATCCGCAATCCGCAATCCGCAATCCGCAATTCCACTTGGTTCCACCTGGTTCCACTTAATTCCACTTAATTCCACTTAATTCCACTTCCCGCTTCCCAAGGCCCTTGCGGCTTGCGGGCGCGCGGGCGGATGTGCTCTATTACTTGCGCATGGACGTCAAAGTCAAAATTTGCGGGCTGACCAATGTGGAAGACGCCCTGGCCGCCATCGAGGCTGGCGCGGACTTGCTGGGGTTCGTGCTTTGGGAAAAAAGCCCGCGCCATGTGACGTTTGAAATGGCGCGGGAAATCGCGCGGCAGTTGCCGCCCGGCATCCGGCGCGCCGGCGTGTTCGTGGATGCGACGGTCGAGCAGGTGATGTTTTCGCAGCGCATCTGCGATTTCAGCGCGCTACAGTTCCACGGACATGAATCGCCGTCCTTTTGCAAGCAGTTCGGCATCATGACGATCAAGGCCTTTCGCGTCCGCGACGCCGCGTCGTTGCAGGCCATGCAGGGCTACGACACGGATGCTTTTCTGCTCGATACCGAAGTGGAGGGTCGGCCGGGCGGGACCGGGAAGACGTTCGACTGGTCGCTGGCGGCGGCGGCAAAGAAGTTTGGCAAGCCGGTCTTCCTGGCCGGGGGATTGACGCCGCAAAACGTGGGCGACGCGCTCCGCGCCGTGCAGCCCTTTGGGGTGGATGTCTCCAGCGGTGTGGAGTCCGCGCCTGGAAAGAAGGACCACCAAAAGATGCGGGATTTTGTCGCGGCGGCGCGCGCGGCATGAATGGGACCGGAGTCAACATGGCAAATGAGAAAGTCAACATGAAGAAGAACGTTGTTTCGCGCTGCCCCTGGCCTGTGGATGAACTTTATATCGCCTATCATGACCTGGAGTGGGGCGTGCCGGTGCATGAGGACCGGAAGCTTTTTGAGTTTCTGGTCCTGGAGGGTGCGCAGGCCGGGCTAACGTGGCATCTGATTTTGAAAAGACGTGAGAACTATCGCGCGGTATTTGACCAGTTTGACCCGGAAAAGGTGGCGCGTTACACGGCCTCGAAAATCGCCCGGTTGCTGGGCAATCCTGGCATTGTGCGCAATCGGCTAAAGATCGCCGGGGCGGTGCAAAACGCCCGGGCTTTCCTGGCGGTACAGGAGGAATTTGGCAGTTTCGACGGTTATATTTGGCGTTTTGTCGAGGGGCGTCCGATTGTCAATCATTGGCGGAGCATGAAGGAGGTTCCCGCCCGCACCGCCGAATCAGACGTGATGAGCCGGGATTTGAAACAGCGGGGTTTTACCTTCGTCGGCTCGACAATCTGTTACGCCCACATGCAGGCCACCGGGATGGTGAACGACCATCTAACCGGCTGCTTCCGGCATAAAGAATTGGCCTCGCCCAAGACGAAAATGGAATTGCAGAAGCAACTGCTTTGCACGAAAGTTTGACCATGAGTATTGCCGCGCAAGAGAGTTTGCCCGATGCCCGCGGGCGTTTTGGCCCCTATGGGGGACGTTATGTGCCGGAGACGCTGATGTATCCGCTGCAACAACTGGAGGAGGAATATCATCGCGCGCAGCAGGACCCGGAATTTCAAAAGGAACTCAATTATTACCTGCGCCAGTTTTGCGGCCGCCCAACGCCGCTTTATTTTGCCGAGAGGCTGACCCGCGAGCTGGGCGGCCCGAAGATTTATCTCAAGCGCGAGGATTTGCTCCACACCGGCGCGCACAAGATCAACAACGCCCTCGGCCAGGTCCTCCTCGCCCGGCGCATGGGCAAGACGCGCGTTATTGCCGAGACGGGCGCGGGCCAGCACGGCGTCGCCACGGCCACGGTGGCCGCCATGTTCGGATTGAAATGCGTCGTTTATATGGGCGAAGTGGATTGCGAGAGGCAGGCGCTCAATGTGTATCGCATGAAGATGCTCGGCGCGGAAGTGTCACCGGTATCGGCGGGGCAAAGGACTTTGAAGGAGGCCGTCAACGAAGCGATGCGCGACTGGGTGACGAATGTGCGCGACACGCATTACATTTTGGGCACCGTTTATGGCGCGCATCCGTATCCGCTGATGGTGCGCAATTTTCAGCGCGTGATCGGCGACGAGGCGCGCCGCCAAATCCTCGAACAGGAGGAGCGCCTGCCGGATTTGCTGGTGGCGTGCGTCGGCGGCGGCTCCAATGCCATAGGGCTTTTTTATCCGTTCCTGGAGGATTCAGCGGTGAAGATGCTCGGCGTCGAGGCGGGCGGGGAGGGCATCATCCCGGAGCGTCACGCGGCGCGGTTTCAGGGCGGCTCGCCGGGCGTTTTGCAGGGGACGCGATCGTATATTTTACAGGATGAAAATGGTCAAGTACAATTAACCCATAGCGTTTCCGCGGGTCTTGATTACGCGGCGGTCGGGCCGGAACACGCCTGGCTGCGCGACCGCAAGCGCGTGGAGTACGGATTCGCCACCGATCCGCAGGCGCTGGACGCCTTCATCCGCCTGGCCCGGCTGGAGGGCATCATTCCGGCGCTGGAATCGGCGCACGCCGTTGCCGCCGTCATCGAGCGCGCCCCGAAAATGCCGAAGGAGCAGCTCATCATCATCAATTTGTCCGGCCGCGGCGACAAGGACGTGGCGCAAGTCGCCAACAAGATTAAACTGTAAAGATGATTTTGGAAGGGCTGTAAGCCGAATTTTGTCTGCCCCGGCAAGCCGGGGGAGAGAATCATTTGTCTCAGCAGCCGATACCCGAAACCTGTCCCGCCGAGGCGGAACGCGGAGCGGGCCGCTCCGGGGTCTCCTATTTGGCCTTGCACCCGATGGGGTTTTCCGTGCCCTGCCGGTTGCCCGGCAGGCGGTAAGCTCTTGCCTCACCTTTTCACCCTTACCCTGTCCTTGCGGACAGGGCGGTTTGCTTTTCTGTGGCACTTTCCGTCGAAATGCCTTGAAGCATCTCTCCCGCGTGTATCCGCCCGCCGCGGCGCGGCAGGGGTTACGCGGCATCGCGCCCTCTGGTGTTCGGACTTTCCTCCCCCGCCCCGCTTGCACGGGACGGAAGCGATTCTCCGCCCTTCCAAAATCGGGCTTAATATAAGCGTTCGCCGGCGCTTAGTCAATGATGGCAAGGTCCATGTCGCTGGAGTAGTAGAGGATGCGGCCGCAGTTGGGGCAGGTAACCAGTTCGCGTTCGGCCTGGCAGGAGACGACGAGTTGAACGGGGAAGCGCATGTGGCATCCGCCGCAGACGCCGTGCTGGATGCCAACCACGACGGACCCGCCCTTCATTTTCAGAAGGCGTTCGTAACGATGCAGGATGTTCTCGTCCACGCCGCTCTTGATCTGGTCGCGATTGCTTTCCAATTGGGCCAGTTCGGCGGTAAGGGATTGCTCGCGGGCGGCCAGATCGCGGAGCTGGGCGTCGGCCATCTTTTGCAACTCCGAGGCCTGGCGGCTTGCGGCCAGGATTTCGCGCTGGCTGGCTTCGGCCTGCTCCATTAATTCCAACTGGGCGTCTTCGAGTTTGACGATGTCGGCGTTGCAGGTGTCAATTTCGTGGGCCAGGGCGCGGTATTCCTCGTTCTTCTTGGTTTGAAATTGTTGCAGGGAATAGCGGCCGATCTGCTGCTTTTTGGCTTCCACCTCGAGTTCGCGCTGTTTGCGGTCGTTTTCGATTTGTTTGGCGCCCGCTTTGGCGGCGGCGAGGGCGGCCTGGGCGGCTTCGGTTTGGGAGTGGAGCGCCTCGCGATCCGGTTCGATGCGGGCCAATAATTCCCGGAGCTGCAAGATTTTTTGATCCCGGTCTTGCAAAATGAGGAGTTTCTCTATATTGTGATGCATGGCATATCTGTTCGCCTGGCCGGAGAACTTTAGCTGTCGCTGAAGCACAAGTCAATGGAAACGCGGGCTTTTTGACGTAAACGCCGCGAGGGTGCCGGAGGGAACGGGTTGCAGAGTAGGTTATGAGCCGATCACAAGCAGTCATTTTGGCGGTCCTTGTTGCCGCCGTTATCGCCGGGTGCATTGCGCCGAACCGGAAACCGGACGCCCAGCCTGCACCTGCCGCTGCCCCTGCCGCAGCCGCACACCCGCAGTCGGCGGGCTTGGATGTGGCCCGCCAGCTTAACGAGGCCTTTGTATCTGTCGCGGAAAGAGTGTCCCCGGCGGTGGTGGTGTTGGAAGTGACGGAGAAGCCGCGGGCGCGGCGCGGCGGGCGCGGGAGCAGTGTGCGTCCCGTGGGCGAGGGTTCGGGCATAATTGTGACGAAAGATGGCTATATTTTGACCAACCACCACGTTGTGGACAATGCGGACAAGATCGAAGTGTATCTCAAAGATGTGGCGGGGCCATTTATCGGTGAAGTGCGTGGAACGGACCCGCAAACGGACATCGCGGTGGTGAAGATCAATACGAAGGGCAAGGACCTGCCGGTGGCGATTCTGGGCGATTCGGACAAGCTGCGGGTCGGGGAATTTGTAGTGGCCATCGGGCATCCGCTGGAATTGACTTACAGCGTGACTGTGGGCCATGTGAGCGCCATTGCGCGGCAGCTTCCCTACGACCCGTACGAAAATGTGACAAATAATAACGACCAGGAGTACATTCAGACCGACGCCGTGATCAATCCCGGCAACAGCGGGGGGCCGTTAATCAACCTGGACGGCGAGGTGATCGCGATCAACGAAATGATGGAAGGCTACGTAGACCCGATTACCGGCTTCACCCAGAACCGCGGCATCGGCCTGGCGATCCCGGTTAACGAGGCCAAATTGGTGATGGACCGTTTGATCAGCGAGGGGAAATTCGTCCGGTCCATCATTGGCATCCACATGGCTCAGGCAACGAGCGATCCGCTGGCTATTTTAGGCATGGTCGGCGTGACGGTGTCGGAGATCACGCCCAACGGTCCCGCGGCCCGAGCCGGATTGAAGACCAACGACGTGATTGTGGCGATAGACGGGAAGCCGGTGAAAACGGCGCGGGACTTGCGCAATACGGTGACGCTTATGAAGCCGGGCCAAAGCATCACCGTGAGTGTCCGGCGCGACAACAGCACGAAGCCCCTTCCGATTAAAGTGGTCGTCGAAGCAGAGCCTGCGCCAGCTCCTGAAGAGGTCCTGGTTTCCATCTCCCCCGGCCGTCCGTCCGCGGCAGCGGAGCGCACTTCGGAATCGGATTATGGTTTTACGGCCAAGGCGCTGACCAAGGAACTGGCGGCGCAATATGGGGTGAAAGACACCTCGGGCGTGATTATTACCGCAGTGATGCCGGGCCGGCTGGCCGCCCAGCGGGGCATCGCGCCGGGCGACATCATCGTCAAGATGAACAACAAGCCCATCTCCAACATGGATGACTTTGAGAAAGCTCTCAAGGCTGTTGCTCCGGGCAAGTCGTTGACCATGAATTTGAAGAGCAAGGGGGAGGATGCCTTCAAAGTTTTGCGCGCCCCGCAGTGAGCAGTCTCGACGCCGCCACAAAGCCCGGTCCGCCAGACACGGGGGCCACCGCGGACATCCGGTCCCAAACCCGGGAGGAATTGCAGGGGCGGTTTTCGGAGTGGAACGAGCCTGCCTACCGGGTGAACCAACTTCTGGAATGGCTTTACACCCGCCGCGTCACCGGGTGGGACGCGATGACCAACCTGCCCAAGAGCCTGCGCCAGCGGCTGTCATTGGCCTATTCGTTTTATTCCCTTGAACTTGCGCGACGCCAGGGAGCGGACGACAGCACGCAGAAGTTTCTATGGCGGCTGTCCGACGGGGCCTTCATCGAGACCGTGCTGATTCCGGCCAGTCCTGGTCTTTACGGGGAGGCGAGCGACCGGCACACACTTTGTGTGTCCACGCAGGTGGGATGCGCCTACGGCTGCCGATTTTGCGCCAGCGGGCTGGAGGGCTGGAAACGCAACCTGCGGGCGGATGAAATTGTCTGTCAAGTGCTGGCAGTGGAGCGGTTGCATGAGGCTCAGGCGGCTCCGGCTTCCGGGGCGCCGCCGGCCGCGCCCGGCGGGCGAATTGTCAATAATCTGGTCATCATGGGCATGGGCGAACCGCTGGCCAATTATGACAATCTATTGCGGGCGTTGCGGATTCTGAACGCGCCGTGGGGCGCGGGCATCGGCGCGCGGCGGATCACCATTTCCACCAGCGGGCTGGTGCCGCAAATCCGGCGGCTGGCGGAGGAGCCGGCGCAATTCCGCCTCGCCATTTCCCTGCATGGCGCGACCGACGAGGTCCGCGGACGCCTCATGCCTGTCAACCGAAAATATCCGCTTGCCGAACTGGCCGCCGCCGCCGCTCATTATCAACAAAAGAAGGGCGGGATGTTGACGCTTGAGTACATTCTGATCGCGGGGGTCAACGACGGCCTGGACCAAATCAAGCCGCTGGCCGCGCTGGCCCGGCGGCTTGTCGCGAAGGTGAATCTGATACCCTACAACCCGGTGCCGGGGCTGCCATGGGGGCGCCCGGAAGAGAATGTGCAGGAGAAGTTTCTGGCCGCGCTGGAGCGCGAAGAAGTGACCGCAACCCTGCGCCGAGAGAAGGGCCTTGGCATTGACGCGGCGTGCGGGCAGCTTCGGTTGAAGACGGAACGGGAGGAAGAAAAGCGAAAAGAGATTATCGGGCCGGGGGCTGTGAGTAGCGGCGGAGGTATTTGACGGCGACGAGGAGGTGCTTGGGCCAGGGGGCGGTGATTTTGGTTTGGACGCCGGTGACGGGATGGACGATGTGGAGTTGTTCGCAGTGGAGGGCGGCGCTGTCAATCAGGGGGCGCTCGGTGTGGCCGGGCTTGAGATGGTAGCCGGGCTTGAGACTGGAGAGGAGGAGGGGCGGGCCGCCGTAGATCGGGTCGCCGATGATAGGAAGGCGCAGGTGCCTGAGATGGACGCGGATTTGACCGGCGCGGCTTGAGAAGGGACGGCATTCGAGCAGGAGGCAGGCGGCGGAAGGGAATCTTTCGCGAACGGTGAATTCGGTGCGGGCGGTTTTGCCGGCTTTGGGGTCCACGCGCAAGACACCGGTTTGGAGGGGGTGCGGGGCGAGGCGCGCGTCGGTGGCGAAGGTGTCACCGGTTTGGGAACCGCGGACGAGAGCGACGCAGGTGATGCGGGGTTTGGCGGCGCCGAATTGATTGGCCAGGGCGATGAGGGCGGGTTTGTTCTTGGCGAGGAGGAGAACGCCGGTGGTGTCGGAATCCAGGCGGTGTGTGTTCATGAGCCATGCGAGGCCGCGCTCCTTGGCCCAAGGGACGCCGCGCTCAATGGCGCGGTGGAGCAGCTTCATCAGGCAGGGGCGAGCGGGATCGGAACGGTCCGGGGACACGGGGAGACCGGCCGGTTTATTCAAAGCCAGCAGCACATCGTCTTCCCAGAGGACCGGCATTTCCCAGAATTGCCCGGTCTCCGGCGCGGAGAGTTTGACGGGCAGGCCCACGTTAATTGGAGGATTTGGGCGCCTGGTCCGCGGCGTCTCTGGCAGGTGGCTTCTCGACGTGCATTTGCATTTCGCGGCCCATCCAGAGGCTGAAGGCGGCCATTTGGCGCTGATCCCGCACTGCCTTGAGGTAGCTGGGCATGTCCCGCCGCATGACGTCGTCGGAGACGGGGGTCTGCGCCTTGTAGTATATAAGGAAGCCGCCGGACGGAGGGGTGGTTTGGAAGGCTTCGAAAGGCGTTGCCTGGCCGACGGAGAGATTCTCGAAGGTGAATTCGACAATATCCCGGAACATACGCGAGTCGTCAATTTCTGGGATGGACTTTGTGTCAATACTAAAAGGAGTGAGGACTTGCGGCTTGACCTTAGGCTCGAAGGACGCGCAGATATCGTCGAAGCTGATGCCCTTGGCGAGGCCGGCCTGGACGGCGGCGTCAAATTTTTTGCCGTCGGCCATGGCGAGTTCCTGGGCTTTGCTGTTGCGATAATCCTCGGCGACCTTTTCGCGAACGACCTCGAAGGGCTGGTTTTGGCTGGGCAACACGCACTGGAGGCCAACAAAGAAGAGGCCGTTGGTGGCCTGAATGAGCCTGTATTGCTGTTCTGGATCGGGGGCGGAGCCGCGGGCCAGTTCGTCCGGAAAAACGTCATCCAGGAGCATGCGGTTGAGATGGGCAAGGATGGTGCCGGCGGGTTCGCGCTTCATAAGGTCGGTGGTTTCGGGCTGCAATGTGACGCCTTTGAACCGGTTGGCATCGTAAATGGAGGCGTCTGCCGCAATAGATTTGTTAAAGCACTTGACCAGCGCGTCCTGGGCGTCCTGGATGCCGGATGCGTTTGTGGGCGACGCCAGGAAATTGGCCAGCGCGGCCTGGTCCGTCACGGACAAACGCTGCCAGAGGAAGGCGGAAACGGGATCAGAGTGAAGGGCGAGGCGGTTTGCCAATTTTGGCAAATCCTTGAGATCCTCGGCAGAAATGGCGGCGGAGTCGGTGGCTTTCAATTGCCCGATCCATTGGAGCAAGGCGGATGGGGGCAGTTGGAACTCGGCGGGGGGGTGCTCATCGTCGAACGGCGGTGTGGTGACGAAGGCGAGGTGGTTGGAGTCGGCGAATTGCCGCAGTTCCGTGGAGGTGATGAGCTGATTTGTGATGGGGCCGTTCTTCTTATGGAGGTCAAAAAACTGAGTCAGCAGTTGGCCGGCGTTGGTACGGGCGACGTTGGAAGGCAGGCCGAGCGTGCGGTATTCCTCCTTCATTTTGGCCTTGGCCGCGTCGGCGCTTAGAACATTGCCATTGGTGTCCTTGAAACTCGCGGGGTCCTGCTTTATGTAAGCGTCGTCAATTCGGGCGTCAATTTGGGATGCGAGGTTGGAATCTGTAGTGAGAATCTGGTCGGCGGCGGACTGGTAGTTGGTGAGGTAGAAGGGGATGTAGTTCACCTGTTCGCGTTCGGGGAGGCGATAGTTGGGCTGCTCGTTGGTGTAGAATTGGCCGACCTCCTCCGGGGTGACGACGATCTTGGAGGTGTAGTTGGTGATTGGAAAGCGCGCCATTTCGACGGTCATGGACAAATGCTCGCGCTGGAAGAGGAACTCGGCGTCCTTGTCGGTGATGAGGGTTCCGTTCATACCGTAGAGCTGTATCAGAAGCTTGGCACCGACTTGATCGGTGACCCAGTGATAAAAGTCATCCTCACTGACGTTGCCCTCAGCGTGGAGGTCCTCTTTGACGAACTTCTCGAACTTGTCCTTGGCAGAGCCTTGGGTCGGCATTTCGTTGACAATTCTGCGGGTGATGAGGGCGGTGGTTTCCAGGGGCACGTCCAGGTTGAGTTCTTTGAGCTTGGCTCCGATAAAGAGTTGCTGGAAGGCGTAGTTGGGCAATGTCTGCAAGCTTTCCTGCTGCGTGGGCCAACGTTTTTCCCTCATCCGAACGAGCACTTTGGCTTCCCGCAAAGCCGAGCCGTATTGGACCTGGCTGATTGGCTCGCCGTCAATGCGGCCGGCCGCAACGGACGGGCCGCCGCCGCCGCCGCCTAAGCCGCTGAAGCGGTTGCCTCCTGGCATCAGGTAAATGAAGAAGCCGACGATGGTTGCGACGATGATGATCCACATGATCGTCTTATGATGGCGCCGAAATGTATTGGTCATACTATGCTCTCAAGTGCTGTAAGGACTTGCAAACCGTTAAACTACCCGGCCCGGAGGCGGCTGGTCAAACTCAAATTTGCCTTTATTCACCTTTATTCACCTTGATTGGGCTTGATTGACCTTGATTGGAGGAGCTGGAGATGGGGCTTAAGACGGGCCGTTTCCGGGCCGCGAATTGGCGCAACTGGCGGGAGTTTTTTGGTTTTCATGATGTTCCTGAGCATGGGCCGCTGGGATGGCGGAAGTGGAATTAAGTGGAATTAAGTGGAATTAAGTGGAACCAGGTGGAATCAAGTGGAATTGCAGATTGCGGATTGCAGATTGCGGATTGCCCGCGGATGGCGGTGTCTGCAGCAAAGGCAAACCACCATCTGTTGTATATTGTCCTGGGCAACCCGCAATATATGGCGAGGCCAGCGGCGTTTTTGCCTTGGCGATGCGAATTGAAAAGCACTTTGACTGGCTTTGACCGGGTTTGACGGAGTAGGACCGACGAAGTGGGGATTTTTGAGCAGGAGGGAGGCCGGGATTGGATCGTGTAGCGGCTCGAAATGGCTTGATTAGGCTTGATTGGGCTTGATTGGGCTTGATTTTGAACAGAAGCAAACAAAGAGAACGAAGTGCTGAATCGGAATCGGGATTGGCTCTTCGTTTCCTTTGTTTGCTTCTGTTCAGAAATCCGACATCCGATGCGGCACCCGGCTGGGTGCTTGGATTTCACTCGGCGGCGGTCGCAGACCGCCGCTACAAAGACTATTTTAACTTCACTGTTCTTCATGGCGCGATGATAGCACGGTATTGGAAAAAGCGTCTCCGTACGGTACGGACGATTTTTTAAGCAAAAAACGGGGTTTGGACCCCGGCTAAACCGTTGTGAACACGCGAGTTAGAGGGGGTGGGTACAGATTTTACACATGTACAAAAATAAAAATAGTTTGGGGGGAAGTGCGGTTTGGCTGCCAAACGACCCACGCTAAAAGTCTGATGTAGGAAGCATGGCCCCCTCGCTGCGGGCGACTCGATCAGCGGGGTTTGGCTGGGACCATGTTAACGCTGAATGGGGCTGTGGCGTAGTCCACCCAAATGGGCCACCAGGATACGAAGGCGTTGCCCTCGTTCACTTTTTTGAATGCCATGAAATAGGAGCCGAGGACGTTGTATTGTCCCGGCTTGTCGAATATGAACCACTTGTTCAGGACTATGATGTCGGTGAAGGTTTCCCCTGGCTTAACGACCCGATCACCCGACAGGCCTCCAAAGTTCATGGTTGTCCCGATATCTTCCACCTGTTTGTCCTCAAATCTGGCTACGAAGGTGTATTGCTGGTCCCGTTCGGCGCGATTCATGCCGCCTTGTTGAAATGAAAAGGCGTTGGAACCGACATTTTGGATGCGGAGGGTGACTTTGACTTCGTCCCCAGCCTCAAATTCCGGTTTGGCCGGTATAAAAGAGACCGACATGTTGTAGCCGGGGTGCATTCGATAGGCGATGGGAACGTGAAAATATCCCGCTACGCCCTTTGCGTTGTCCGCGCCGGAAATCGGAAAGTCCAATGACTCCTTTTGCTGGTCGGATCCCCAGCCGTTCCGGGGATATAGCTTGCCCCCGATGGCGAGAACTTCGGTCGCTTTTGCCTGGCCGGTGTCATGCGGGGTTGTAACCGTCAGTACAAATTGAGTGTTCGCATTGTCTTGCGAGAAAATCTCAGCCTGAGTTACCTGCAGTGATTGCTTCTTTCCAAGATGCTGTCCGGGGCGGTTCGGGTCAGCCACCGCCTGGCCGGAGCCGTCCGACCCGCTGTAAAAGCCGTCTGGGATTTCGGCGGCATGAGCCAGGGTGCCGGCGGCGAACAATGCGGTCAGGAGACGTGGGATTGAGGTGTTCATGGTTTTTGGCGCTGATTTGTTGTTGGTTCTCACAGTATACGACACCGGAGTGGGCGATTTATTAGAAGAAATTGAGGATTTCCCGTGAATTCCCCGGCGGCGATTCCGCGCTGAAAGAGCGTCCGGTGGGACGCCGAACGCGGCGGTCGAGACGACCGCGCTCCCCGGAGATCGGGATTTCAGCGGTTCGGTCGAGCGGGTGCGGCATGTGCGAAGAGATGGCCGGCGGGGGCGCCGGCCATCACATGCGAGGGCGCATGTGCTCCCCGCGATGCGGACGATTCAATTGGCGGGTTTGGCGGGGACGATCTTAACGGTGAATCGGGCTGTGGCGTAGTCTTCCCAGATGATGGATTGCCATGGAAAAGTGTCGGGCGCGGCGCCCCCCTTGAAAGCCATGTAATATGACCCCAGCAGGCGGTAGGCACCGGGCTTGTCGAATGCGAACCAATTGTTGAGGACTATTGGTTCGCTGAAGACTTCACCGGGCTTGACGGTGCGGAGGGTTGAAAATCGGCTTGTGCTGATGTTCGTTCGGATATCATCCACTTGTTTCCCGTCCAGGCTGGCAACAAAGGTGTATCGGTTGTCTCGCGCGGTTCCCTCCCTGCCTCCCTGTTGAAAGGAAAATGCCTTGGAGCCGGAATTCCAGATGTTCATGGTGACTTTGACCTCCTCGCCAACCTGGAATTGAGGTTTGGAAGGCGCAAAATTGACCGCGAGATTGTAACCGGGATGCTCGCGGAAAGTGACGGGAACGTGAAAATAACGCGCCACGTCCTTTGCGTTGTCCGCTACTGACACGGGGAACATCAAATACTGCCCCCAATCGCTATCCATCCCGCTACCCCACCCATCCCGGGCATACACCCTGCCGCCGACAGCGAGCATTGCAATCGTGGCTCCGTGGTCTTCCGTTGGCGGGACCTGCACTCTGAGTTCGAATCGGGTGTTGGCGTTGTCCTGGGATTCAAGGGTGGCGCCGAGCACTTGAAGCGGCTGCTTTTTCCCGACGCGCGGAACGTCGCTGTTCTGGTTGGTTCCCGCCTGTATGGAGGCGTTATCCGGCCTGCCGTAAAAGCCGTCTTCGATTTCGGCCGCGCGCGCCGGAGAGGTCGCGAGCAGCAATGAGGCAGCAAAGAGGGCGCGGGCGGCAAGCGTGGGAACAGGCCGGGATGACAGGACGCGGAGAGATTGGAGATGGTTCGGCATATTTCATGCAACACCGATGAGTTGGAAAAGTTTGGGCGGAATGACAAACCACGGATTACCCAGAGCGGCCAACCGCAACCACAGGGAGGGTGGAAAAATCGGGAGAAAAGTCAGGGGAATGTATGTCAGGGGAATAATCCTGAAAACGCATTATCCCATTCCCCTGACAATCATTCCCCTGACTTTGCCTGGGGTAATGTGTTCAACCGCGTGGGCGGGGCGAAAATCCTCGCGAAAATGTCTGACTCTGACGGATTGCATTACCAGAGGATTTGAACCACGGATGCACACCGATTCACACTGATAAATCCTCATCCGCGTCCATCCGCGGTTCGATTGAGTCCCGATTCGGAATCGGGAGAGAATTTGTCATTTGTCATTTGGGAGGACGGCGTGGAGGGTATGGACGGTGGTTCCCCGGGGCGAGTTACTCGACGCTACATGCGGAATGCAGCGACATGGCAGCGCTGCCTTGCCATGCCGAAATCGAGTCACGGCTCGACTGAGTCTCGCCCTACCGGGCCGCATTCAAGGACTCTTCGGGCATTGGCTGTCGAGTCGTTTCAGCCGGGCCATGCAAAGGTCACGCCGTTCCGGGGTAAGCGCAGTGGCCGCCAGTCGAGCGCGCATGTTTTCCATCAAAATGAGGCGATGCCGCAACAGAGCGGACAAAAAAGCCAGGTCTTTTTCGCGGCCCGCAACCAGTTTGGAAACGGCCAAGTCATGAACTTCAAGGCAGAAACCCGTGGCTCCGCCGGTGTTTTGGTTGTGAATGTCTATCAGACGATGACGCCATCCGTCGGGGAGAAGAGCCGTATCAACGCTGACACCGTGGGCGTAATAACCGAAAGTTTGGTGAAACGGCGAACCTTCGCCAATAGAGCCGTCAATCAAATCGCTGTCCGCCGGATCACGCAGGGAGAAGACATCGGCTTCCATGGAGACCAACAACTCGTCCGGGGCCTGGGGAAATTGTCCGAGAACAGCCTGGCTGCCGACGATGACAAATTGCGGTGTGCCGGTAATGCCAGCGGCGGCGCGGATGATATGCTCAAGCTGGGATCGGAGCATGGCGAAAGCGGGATTTGATCTCCCAAACTTGGGCCGGCGAAAGCACGCCGGCGAAGGGTGAATTCTGGCGCAAGCGTTGCGACTCATCCGATTCCGAGCAGAGCAAATCGCATATCTGGTCAACTGGACGCTCAAGAATATGCTCCCACTCGGCATAGCAGCGGAGCAGCGAAGCGGCAGAAGCGTTTTGCCGCGACCAGCGGGCAAGGTTGGCACGGGCAATCTCCAGCACCTGCGGGTCGCACCGCAAGAGTTCCGCAACCCTGCGGGCCATTTCGAGGCTTGCCCGGTCGTTTTCCGAGTGATTCATTTCAGCAAGAACAGCTTTTCCGGGGTTATTGTCGTATAAAAGTCCGCCATCGGCAACTTCATTTGACCGGGCCGATGGAAAAGGGCGCATGATAAACTATCCGCCTTTCCGACGGGGTGGATATCCGCTGAATTGCCCAGCGGCGCGGCAGCGCCGCACTACCGCGATGAAATCGAGTCACGGCTCGATCCCGATGAGTCGGGACCCAGCCGTCAAAAAGAAGTTCCTCAATCCTCCGCGAATAAATATTCCAGGTCCGCCGCGGTCAGGTGCGTGGCGAACCCTCTCTCCCCCAGCACGTCCGCGATGGTCTGCGCCTTGCGCTGCTGCAATTCCCAAATCTTCTCCTCCACCGTCCCCGGCGCGATCAGCCGAAAAGCGTTCACCGTGCGAAGCTGCCCGATGCGATGCGACCGGTCAATCGCCTGCGCCTCAACCGCCGGGTTCCACCACGGATCATAGAGAACCACATTGCTCGCCGTCGTCAGGTTCAGGCCCGTCCCGGCCGCGCGCAGGCTTAGCAGAAACACGCATCCCGCCGGGTCATTTTGAAAAGCCTCCGTCACCGCCTGCCGGTCCTTCGTTTCGCCGGTCAAAATATGCGTGCGAATCTGCCGCGCGGCGCATTCCGTTTCCAGAATGCGCAGCATCCGCACAAATTGGCTGAACACGAGCACCTTCTGGCTCCCCGCCAGCAGGGGCTCCAGCAATTCAAAAAGCGTGTCGGTCTTGCCGGAAGGCGAATCATTATTGACAAGCTGCGGATGACAGCAAATCTGCCGCAACCGCGTCAGCGCCGCCAGCACGTGAATGGTGCTCCGGTTCAAGCCGCGTTCGGCCACCGTGCTCTTCACCTGCTCGCGGCTGCGGCGCAGTTCCGCCAGGTAGAGCTGCCGCTGCGCCTCCCCCATCTCGCAATCCCGCCGCTGCTCGATCCGGTCGGGCAGGTCGTCCGCCACTTCCGTTTTCATGCGGCGCAGCAGCAGTGGCCGCAATTTCGAGGACAGCCGCCGCCGCGCGATGCGCTGCTCGTCCGCGGCATTTTCCCCGCGCGGCTCGTATTTCTCCCGGAACTTCTGCTGGCTGCCCAGATAGCCCGGCTGCGCAAAATCCACGATGCTCCAAAGATCCAACAGCCGGTTCTCCAGCGGCGTGCCCGTCAGCGCCAGCCGCTGCCCGGCGTTCAACTGTTTGACAGATTGCGTGATTTGCGCGTCCGGGTTCTTGATGAACTGCGCCTCGTCCAAAATCACCGCCCGAAAGTCGAATTTTTGCAGCGCCTCCAGATCCCGCCTCAGCAGCGAGTAATTGGTCACGATCAAATCGAACCCCGGAATTTGCCCGCGCAGATTATGCCGCGCCGGCCCGCTTTCCATCGCCATCACCTCCAGCGCGGGCGTGAAGCGGCTGGCTTCCCGCTGCCAGTTGTGCAGCACCGATGCCGGGCAGATCACCAGCGACGGCTTTTTCTCCCCGGTATCCGCGCGCATCCAGGCCAGCCAGGCCAGCGCTTGCAGCGTTTTTCCAAGCCCCATGTCGTCCGCCAAAATTCCGCCCAACTGGTGCCGGCTGAGATGGCATAAAAAGTCAAACCCTGCCTGCTGGTAGGGACGCAGCTCGGCGCAAATGCCCTCCGGCAGCGGCGTGGAAGGTATGCCGCGAAATGCCGCCAGGCTTTGCCGCAACATGCTGGCCTGCGCCGCGCCGCCGAACCTCTCCAGACCCGTTTCGTCCAGATGCGCCGCTTGCGCCAGGTTCAGACGCTGCGGAATGGCGGCCAGTCCTTCCACCCCCAAATCCGCCATCCCCTCGTGCGCGGATTGCACCGACGCCGGATCCAGTTCCAGCCAGCCCGCGTCGGGCAGTTTGATGAAGCGGCCCGAGGCGGTTTGGAGCCGCTGCAAATCCGCCGGCGTCAACTTCAACCCCTCCGCTTCCCATTCCGCCGAAACGGAAAACCAGTCAATCCCGCTGCCCTGGACCACAAGCCGCGGCCGCAACCGGCGCGGCGCCAAAAACAGCCTGTGAAAGGCGGGGTTGCCGAGGTACTCCGCCCCAGCGGGCCGGTCCGGCCACGCGGCGGCCAGCAATGAAAGAAAATTCTCGTTCGCATCCCCGTGCCATAGACCCGGTTCCGGCGTGAACCAATCCAGCCGCCGCAACCACTCCACCGCCTTGTCCAGCCGCGGGTCGTCCAGGATAGTGGGACGGACGGGCGCCATCGAGCTTGTAGCGGCGGTCTGCGACCGTCGCAAATTGGATTCCTCCACGACGGCTGAACCGGGGCTGGCCGCGATAGGCGGCTGCTCCGCGCGCCATTCGCTGCTGTTCCAATGCCAGACGCTTTGGTCGCTCTCGCTTACGGCCAGAAGTCTCAGGCGCACCACGTCTTCCGCCAGCTCGAAAGTGAAGCGCGGACACGCCTTTTGCACCTCGCACAATTGTTCCCACGCCGGGCCGTTGGCCGACTGCGTTTTGCGCAATTGCGTCAGCAAACGGCGGCTCAACTTATGCACCGGAAGCGCCTGCTGTTTCGCCCACGAATTCAGCAAGTCGTCCGGCGGCGCGCTCCGCAGCAAATAAAAGACGTTCCCCACCAGCGCCAGCGCCGGCCGCCCTGAAAAAAACTTCACCTCCCCCATTCCATGTGATCGCCCGGAAGGCAGCGCGAGATGATGCGTGAAGTGCAGATCGCCGTTCACTTCTTCCAGCCGCGGCTTCAACTCCGCCAAATCACCGCGAAAAACCAGCGGTTCCCCGGCCTGCCCGATAAGCAGCCGCGATTTGTCCCCCCACTCCACCAGCCATTGCAGCAATTCCAGCCCCGTCAGCACCATCGAATTCCACAGGCCCTCCGGGTCCGCGTGGCTTTCCGACAGCCATTGGATGAACTCCCAGTCCGCGAACGAAAACAGCTCCTGTTCGTGCGTTGCGCGCGCCGTCAGGTCCGCCACTTCCCCCAGCGTTTTCACCTTGTCCCCCGTGCGCTGCCGGAAAATGTGAAACGACACCGCCAGCCCGTGCAGCGCCGAGTTTTCCTCAATCGGCCGGGCCTCGCAGACGACCCGCAGTGTGGCGCGCGGGGTGTCCAGATGGCTGGGCGCGCTGGGGAAAAGCCAGTGCTCCAGGCCCCGCGCCAACTGCTGTTCCCTTTCCGACTGCTCAATCTCCGCAAAACGCGCCGGACTGGCGTGCGGCAGCAGCTCCGTCGGAAGCGGGCGGCTCGAGCGAAGAAACAAAATGGCCGTTTCCTCCAGCCGCTTCTTGCCCTGCGCCGAGAGCACCCGCGACCACCAATCCTGGCTGTCAAAATCCTTCCGCGACAGCGAGAGTTTTTCGAAATAATCCTCCAGCAGCAGCCACGCCCGTTGCGGATCATTGCACTCCGCGAAGCTGTTCAATATCTCCGTCCGCTCGGCCACCGCGGCCTTCGAGTCCGACAATTCACGCCTCAATCCCGCCTGGGCGCCATAAGTCCTGTCCAACACCCGCTGATGGGCGTCGTATTTCGTCGAGCCGCCCGAACTGCCGGCGGCCCATGTTTTCCGTGAAATCTTGGACATGGTATGCAACCCGTATAAGGCCGCGCCTAAACGCGCATCCTTATCACGACACAACCGTCCCCATCCGTCAATGGAAAACGTCTGTCCCAAGGAGTGCGGGGTGCAGGACAAAATCGTTACCAAGCTTGGTTGTTGTCAGGCAGCTTTTGGCAGGGGTTTGCGATACTGCTCCCAGAACGGCCCAAATTGGCGGTTTTCCAGCAGGGAGCGAATGTCTAG
>Ga0302320_10012244_pt1 | contig 18065 bp, 15 predicted proteins | sample Bog_T0_3_FD_202130 | JGI IMG/M metagenome (GOLD analysis project Ga0302320, IMG submission 202130) | Peat permafrost microbial communities from Stordalen Mire near Abisko, Sweden - Bog_T0_3 | ecosystem: Environmental > Terrestrial > Soil > Wetlands > Peat | place: Sweden: Abisko, Stordalen Mire...
CCCATAGGCCGGGGCTGATTGGACCTTCGCGTGGTATCAAAGCGCGCTTACTGGCGGAGCGCGGACGTGGAGGGCCTTGGTGGGTCTGGTCAATTCGCCAAGAGCGAATCCAAAATGTATCCCCCCTATGGGTGGAAAGCCGGGGTAAAGCCATCTGTCGCCGTCGTCCGGTTGGATTATGGCGCAAGGCAATTGCGCTTTGCTGGCGGGCGCAAAGGTTCATGCGGCCATGGATGCACCAACGCGCGCGCGCGGCGAGAATTCCCCCCACGGTTGCCGCTGTCGTGGGTCGGCTGGCATATCACCAGCGGCGACGGTTGGCAACCGGCTTTCTGTTACATGAATACTCCGAATAATCAAACGTCCCCTGTCAGTGCGGGCATGATCGCGGCCGCATTGGCGGCGGCAGGTGTCGAAATATCACCAGCACGGCGCACACTGGGCGGCGAATGTCAAAGCGTCGGCGAGTTGCTACGCTCCGGCGAGCGTCCCGCCGGGCCATTGCTGCAAGCCGTCCAAGCCGGTTTAGATCGCGAGTTGTGCGAATGGTCCGCGTATCACCTAAACGCCAAGATGGTGGGCGATGGGCGCGAAAGTCTCTGGCAACGGGAGCGGGGGCAAGCGGCGGGTTGGTGTGCCACCATGGCGGACGCCATCGGGGACGGCGTGCAAGCGTTGGCCTTGTGGCGGGCGGGGTTGTGTCTGGTGCGGGATTCCGGCGCGGATGTCATCACACTGGGCGAGCCGGGCGGCGTCTGTGCGGCTTGGGTCAAGTCGGTTGCGCCCGTGGTGGTTCCGGCCAGCGAGTCCACGGCGCAAGCCGTGGCGGGCTATTGGGCCGGGCAGGCGGGCGCGGTCAAAGTGGCTTGCAAGCTGGCCAGCATGGCGGCGCGGGTCGCGTGGCGGGCGGTGGGTGATTCCGTGGCGCGGGATACGTTCGGCGAGACACCAGCGCAAGCGCGCATGGCAAGGGATTGGATGATTTGGGCCAATGCCACAAGGGACTTGCGGGAGTTGTCCTCAGAGCAACGGGCGCAACGGCGGCTTGTGGCGGTTGAAGCCATGCGGGCCAAGCTGGCCAGCGGACGGGGGCGGCGGGCGGCATTCGCGGACAAGGTCAAGCAAGCCGTGTTGCTCATGCTCAATGGCACCAGCGCGGATGATGCGGCGGCGGCGGCGGGTTTCAAGGCATGTCCGCGCCGTGGCCGTTCGGGGGCCATTTCGTCCAGTATGCGGCTGGCGGCGGCGTTGCGGCGGGCGGGTGTGCGGGTTGTTTCCAAGCGGACGGCATGGGCGCAAGCGCAAGACGAATTTGAGGCGGCCAGCCAGCGCGGCGGCGCAAAGGTGGACTTGGCCAAGCTATGGGGCGGCTTGCCACGCCATGAAGCGCCAGCGGTGCAACCGGCATTGCGGGCGGGGACACACTGCGGCGCAAGCTGTCTGGCGGCGGCGCGGGTGCGCAATGGCAAGCGGTTGCCGGGTTGCAACCGGCGCGTGGTGGGCTTGCATCCGCTTTCGCGTGGCACCAGTGGGGATGCTGGCGGCGTGGCGGTGGTGACGCCTTCCCCCGTGCCGTTGTTGCCGGGCCAAGTGCGGCGCATTGTCCGGGCGTCCCGCCGTCGCAAGTTGCGCGGTGTCCTGCGTTCGGTCTGACAGCATCGGCAACCATGAGCGCGGCGGGCTTTCCCGCCGCGCTTTTTGCTGCCGGGATGCGGCGAGCCATGGGCGGGCACGTTTGCGCCACTCGTGCGGGCGGTGGCGCATGGCGGGCGGCGGGCGGCTCCAAATTGCCCCCATGCACGCGCACAACCCTTCGCGTGGGCTTCCCCATGGCGGTCGTTTCCCAGAAGGAAAATCCTCCCTGAACCGGCAAAGATTTTTAACTGGGACATTTTCCGCCACGCCGCTTACCAGAGCGGAACAGAGCCAGGAATTGGGCAGGTGGCTCCATTTATCGTAGCGCCATAGAGCGGGGACACCCTGCGGCGCAAGGTGCGTGGCGGCGGCGCGGGCAATCCACCGGGAACCAGCGCAGATTTTAACTGGGTCATTCTGGCTCAAATGTCCAATCTTTATACAGTTATTCGCATGTGATTTGTAGTAACCAACTCATGGACAATGTGTTTTGCAATTTACCCCCCTTCCCACCTATGGGTGGAAAGGGGGGTGTTTTCCGTGTCGTTCCGTGTTCGCGTGCGCTTGGTATTGCGGCGCAAGGGCTTTCCCGCAGCGGGCTGCGCGGCAATGATCGCGCGCGCTCAGGTGCAGTCATGCCAGCGTAACCGCAATATTAAGGCTCAGTTGTCGGTTGCGGTGAGTCTGCTGGCAGAATGTCAGCGGCGGCGGATGAAAACCGGGTTCCTGTTACATGAATACTCCGCGCAACCAAAACGCCTTTTTGGGTGCTGGCATAATCGCGGCAGATTTGGCGGCGGCGGGCGGCGAAATGTCATCCATGCGGCGCACACTGGGGGCCGAAGGTCACAACGTGCGCCAGTTGTTGCGCTCGGGCAGACTCCCGCCGAGGTTGCAAGCCGTGCAAGCCAGCTTGGACCGCGAGTTGTGCGAGTGGTTATCACCTCAAAACCAAAATGGTGGGCGATGGGCGCGAAAGTCTCAGGCAGTCGGATCAAGGCCGGGGCACGGGTTGGTGTGCCATCGCTGGCGGGAGCCATCGGGAACGGCTTGCAAGGGTTGGCATTGTGGCGGGCGGGGGTGTGCTTGGTTTGTGATGCCACCGGCGATCCTATGCAGCAGTCCGCCCATGGCAACTGTTGGCCATAAGGAAAATTTGCCAGAACCGGCCGTAATTTTTACCCGGGACATTTTCCGCCACGCCTCTGGAGCGGAAAGGAGCCAGAAAGGGAATTCTAAAAAATTGCCGCTCATGAAAAATCAGCGGTTCAACGCTTGTCGGATGTCCGGTGACTGTAGCCTTTCGGGGGGTACACTCCCCCTGGCCACCTTGGCCACCGCCAGATCATGCTTGCCAAACCTTGTTATCACGGAATCACGGAGCCGAACTTGCGTCCGGCCCCGCTTTTTCCCACCTCCCCGACTTTAAAAAATCCTGCCAACTACTTGCCGCCCAAAATCGCGTCCTTGGCGGCTTTGGCTACCCGGAACTTCACAACGCGCTTGGCCGCAATCTTGATTTGTTCACCGGTCGCGGGATTGCGCCCCATGCGGGCTTTCCGATTCACCAGAACGAGCTTGCCCAATCCAGGAAGGGTGAAGCTGTTCTTGGCGTTCTTGTAGGCCAGATTGACCAGCGCTTCAATGCTGGCCACAGTCTGTGTTTTTGTTAGCCCTGTCGTTTCAGCAACGGAGGCGATGATTTGAGATTTCGTTAAGGCTTCTGCCATAGGCTGGAAGCATTACCGCGCCGTTCTAACACGGCAAGCCCAAAAGTCTAAAAATGAGGCCTTTTACCGACCTTGTTCACCGGTTAGTCACAGCCTCATGCCATGTGTATTTGGCGGGCTGTTGGACAAGGTGGACGAGACGGGCTGCATGGCGGCGCGGGTGTTGTCCCCGAACCAGATGAACTTGTTTAACTTGGCATAGCATGTGAGAACAGATTTGAAATCATACGCGTTTATTGGTATTTGACACCGCATTCAAATGGGTATCCGATTGGCTAAAACAACGTTGAAAACTGAACCGCTTGCGTCACGGAACCACGAACCGTGGACGGGAGCCGAGGACCAGATGTTGCGTTCCCGGAAGTTTTCCAATGCGGAATTGGCCCGGCAACTTGGCCGCAGCAAGAAGGCGGTGCGGCATCGGCGATTGTGTTTGGGCATTCACAACCGTCAAGTCAGCCGTCCGTGGACGGAAGCCGAATTGGCCTTGCTCGGCACGGTGCCGGATCGCCAAGCCGCCGCTATGACCGGACGCACCCTTTCGGCGATCCGAACGCGGCGGATTACCGTGCTGGGCCTTTCCTGTGTCAGCGAGCGGGGACGGCGATGGACGCCTGAAGAAGATCAATTGCTCGGCAAACAACCTGACGGGATTTTGGCGAAGCGCTGGAAAATGAGTCTGGGGTCCGTTGCCAGCCGCCGCAAAAAACTGGGCATCCCCTCCTACCAGAGAAATAACACGCAGTGCTGGACTGACGCCGAGGAGAAATTGCTGGGCACTGAGAGCGATGTGAAAATTGCCCGCCAATTGGGACGAACCAAAAAATCCGTCCAGCTCCACCGTGTTGCCTTGGGAATCCCCGCCAAGCCGGTGGACTGGCAGGCGTTTGCCCGGCTTCAGCGTGAACATTGGTTGCGCCGCCAGCGCCAGGGCGTCGCTTTGATTGATCCGAACAAAAAACCTTGGACACCCGAAGAGGACAACATGCTGGGCACAGCTCCCGACGCGGTGATCGCCAAAAAACAGGGACGGACGGAGAAAGCTGTTTCGAGCCGACGCAGGCAACTTCAAATCCCGATTTTTGGCCGGAAGGTCCGGCCTTGGACCCCGGCCGAGGACAAGTTGTTGGGCACCCAAGTGGATGCCGAACTGGCCAAGGAATTGGGACGCTCCCCTGTGGACCTTCGCAGGCGGCGGCGGGCCTTGGGGATAAAGCCATTTGCTGACAACGGTTGGAAACCTTGGGCTGACTTTGAACTGCGGCTGTTGGGCACGGATACGGACCAGAACATTGCGCGGCGATTGGGCCGCGAACCACGAGCGGTGAGTTACCGGCGCAGACTGATGAGCATTCCCGTCGTGGTGGAGCAGGTCTGGAGCCAGACCGAACTGGCGTTGCTCGGGACCATGAGGGACGAAAAACTGGCCCGCCAACTGGGGCGTAGTGTCCCCGCAGTTTGCAGCCAGCGCGTCAATCGGGGAATTCCCTGTTTTCAATCCAAACTGCATTTGTGGCGGCCAGAGGATGACAATATCCTGGGCACGCGGCCAGATGACCAGGTTGCCGCGTTGTTGCGGCGGACCACCTATGCCGTGGCGCAGCGGCGGCGTGATAAAGGCATTCCGATGTTCAATTCCCGGCAAAAGCGGAAAAATGGCTGAACCCTCCCATTTTCCAGCTCTGGGCTGGGAACACGCATCCTCAGCGATCAGACAATCAACCCCTTTTGCTTTTGCACAAACGTATCCCACACTTTCCTGATATATCTGCCCATGCTTGGTGCCTTGCACAAACATCCCCAAGTCTGGGAGTGCCTGCTGGGGACGAAGCACATGGATAAACGCGTGCTGACGTGCGGTTTCGCGTTTTTGGGATTAATTCTGTTTAATCCGAATGCAACAGATGCAATATTCTCAGTTGCTTGACAGTTTTGCGCTGTTTTTTCAAACTGCTTCGAATGATAAGTTGCGAACAGGGCAATAGCTGGCTTCCGTCGTGCGTCGGGATGAGGAAACCGGCTTACGGTGGCGAGTGCCCGGACTGAAAGAACAAAGTATGCGAATGCGAAATGTCGGGGTCCTTACCCTCGTGCCCACGCCAACCCCTGATTGTTGCCGGGCCGCCGAGGACGGCGCGCCCTGTTCCGCCGCCGTTTTTATGCGGGGGCTGTGCCAGCGCCACTACATAGCCGTGAAGTCACGCGGCCTGCTGGATCAGCTTGGACTTCCCCCAGCCCGACTAAAATACGACATCCGGCTCAAAGCGCCCGATCAACTCCAGCCGGGCATTTGCCGTGTCGTTGTCAAAGGCCAGCCATGCATGGTGCCAGCGCAACGACGCGGCCTCTGTGACCGCCATTATGCGGCCATCTGGCAGCGCCCTGATTTGCGGCTGGACGATTTCGCGCCCGTCCCGGTTGCTGCCAGCGATTTTCGTTTGCGCCGCAAGCCCCCGCCGGATTGCTGCCGGGTCGTGGAGCGCGATGTCCCCTGCGACGAGGCTCCGCATGCCCGGGGCATATGCAAGCGTCACTACGCGTGGCTGCGCGAGCATGATATGGGACTGTTCGAGCGTTTGGCGGCGCGGGATCGGAACGCCATCGTTTACACCGTGCGCACCCGGTTGAAACCCGGACGCTGCCGGGTCTGCGAGGACGGCAAGACTTGTCCAGAAGTGGCTTATTCGCGTGGCCTGTGTCAGCACCATTATGTGGTGCTATTCGACAAGCGCGAATTGTTTCTCCGAATCGCCGAGCCTTCAAAGGCGAAGCCCGCCGCCGTTTTTGAATGCAAGCCAGCGCCCGAACCCGGAACTTGCCACATCCTTGAGAATGGCGTTGGTTGCACTGCCCCGTCCGAATATCGCGGCCTCTGTGTACGCCATTATCGCATCTTGCGCACTCGGAAGCCCTTTCTTCTTCCCGAACGGGAACCGATTTACGCACTCAAAGCTCCGGCGCAACATCATTCCGCGATTTGCCGCGTGATGGAGGATGAACAACCATGCCAGGAGAGCGCGTTCATGCGCGGGCTTTGCCGGCATCACTATTACGCGCTCGAAAAGCTCGGTCGTCTCAATGAATTGGGCGCGCCACCCCGTGCGGCGGGCGGGCGGCAGCAGCGTGCTCCGCACAGCTATCTGGACAAGAACGTCCTGTTTGATTGGTGTGACTCGGCGGCATTCGGAGCCACCGGCCAAAAGGCGTCCTGTGCATTGGTTGAACGGGTGCGCGCCGGGAAGATGGTGGCCACGATTTCAGCGTCGGCAGTCACCAGCAGTTACAATCATGTGCGTCATCGCGCCGGCCGCCCGGTGGCCGAGGGCGGGCGCGAACTTGCGGAAGACGCGGCGGAATCACTCGCGCGGCAAACGCTCCGCCGGATGTTGCAAGGAGCTTGGCGCATTCTCTCGCTGTCCGCTCACGACCTGCGCACCGTTCTGGCCACCGCGCCGGAAAACCGCTCATACGAGGACGCGCTGGAATGGGCCGCCTATCAGGAAGCCCGGCGCGGACATCATGGCCCGCGCTGGTTCGTGACGCGCGACCGGGACTTTCCCGAGGGCGTCACGCCGTGGACGCTGCAAGCGCATCTGCGGCAGGAAGACTAAATACATAAACATCACCAGTTGCGGCCAAAACCCGGAAAACTGCTTGGTGACTAATAGGTGGATTAAGAAACTCGGCGTTTGGCAGCAAACAAAGCCAAAGCCCCGGCGGACAACAAAACGAAGGTCGTTGGTTCGGGAACTGCGGAAGGAGAAAGTCCCACTGCTCCAATGGATGCGCCAACGCCCGCCGGAAACACCCTGCGATTGTCTTCGTATCGGAGACTGGAACCAGGGTTGCCAAGTCTCAACGTGCCATCTGTCGGGGCAAATCTGACCGGGTTGGATGCAACTGGACTCTGGTTCTGCGGTGCAGATGCCGGAGTGAGCCGGGATGGCAAGATTGGCGACCGCATTGCACAGGAATCCGCAAGTAATTGTAATGTCGCTGCTGTCGTAATGCTGCCGGATATGACGGGCGAGCATACACTTGTCGTCAAACTGCTCAATTTTGCCTCATCCGCTTGGACTTGGGCGGCCAAGCCAACCAAAATAATCGTTGCGATCAGTTGCATCTTCATGGGGGGAATTATCCAGGAGCACGGACATTGTCGCAAGAGTTTCTTTGCCCCTGGCAACGAAGGTAAGAACAGAGCATCTTGCGCCTGCATTGTAATAACAATCAATGCCTAATGCCTACGCGATCTATCTTTTGCTTTATCTTCCATCCCAAACAAGATGTAGAAAGGAAATGCAACGACCAGAATAGGCAAACAAAGGCCAATAAAGTAAACCACCATAAACAATGTCCCTGTAAAATCTTTAGAATAACCTTTGGCTCTTGATAGATTAAATCCAACTAAAACCCATGAAATCCAGGCGACAATGTATCCAATCACGCAAAAAGCAATCAACCCTCCGCTTCGCTCACTGACTCTCGTGTGAATGTTTTTGTGAATGAGAAACCCAATCACGACAGTCAGAACGATAGCTAAAGACAGGTAGATAAGTGATCGGTTGCGATATTTAGTAATCATGGTAGATTGACGTAACGTCGAACATGTCGCAGCCGGAACCCAGAATCAAGCGTTAAATGCAATCGCGTTTCGTTGCATCCAGGTTGCTTTGGTTGGACTGGGGGGACTTGGGTGAGTATCTTCTGGCTTCTGGCGAACAAGCGACGCCGGGTGCCGGTGGTGTTGAACCGGGCGGAGACGCAGCAATTGTTTTCGACTCTGACAGGAACGTGGTTCTGCTCAAGCTCTGGCAAAGAGCTTCGCACGTTGCTTTGACAAAAAAGCAAATTGCGTTCGCATCAAGCGCCGCTGTCTTTTCTGCGGCAAAAAACAAGTCTCGACTCAGGTCTTTTTCCTATATCCTTTTTGCTCAAGGTAATCTACCGCGGCTTTAAGCAAGTTCTCCCCTTCTTCGAATATTACCTCCTCGGCACCGTCAAGGTATACACCACCGTCTGCAAATTGCCTAAGTCGGATTACACGGGATCCAGTCGTGTCTGTTTTCTCAAACTCAACCGTCAGGCTAGCAGTTGGCGGCTTCCAGTCTTTCATCTTTCATCTACCAGTTTCCGCTGACGCTGACTCTTTTTCCAAGACCGGTTTCGGATTAATTAAGACGTTACTCAATTGATCTCGCTGGCACAAATGTCTGCGGTCGAACTCGTATCCTAAAGAGCGCTCTGTAGAATATTGGCTATTTGCTGTTGGCTAATGCTTTCGCCCTCTCGGAAAAATTGCACGAGGCAGATTGCCAGCCACTTGAAAACAATCGGCGCTGATCCAACCAAACCGTGGGCGGCGTGGTCAAAGACGAGTTCCCCCGAACCCAGTCCGCCAATCTTGGCAATTTGATTGGAGGCTCCTTCGACAACAGCCTGTGAAAATTCGTCAGGCAAGCCAATGCGCGTGTCGTCAGAACTAAGTGCAATCGAATTAGGAAACGGCGGTCCGTCGGTGCAGGATTTAACAACACGAATAACCAGAGCCCCCGATTTACTTGGCCGCAACTCTGCTCCGAGCAGACCATAAAGCGCCCTTGGCCCTCTCGGAATTAGGATTTCAATGGCCGCGCGATGTGTTCCATCAGTGACTGGTTTAACGCCCTGCACGGAACGTTCGCTGACATCCGAGGGATTCACGCGAGCGTCTGGTAGCTCAGTCAACCAGATCCGGGCTTTGCGGTGCTGGGCGAGTTGCAGTGTAATCATAGGTGTGGATTAAAAGGATTCAATGGCCAGAGAGCCCCCAAAACTTGAACCAGTTCTGATTAAAGGAACCAGGCAAAGCCTGAATGACTTGAGGAGAATAAACGCTGAACGGGGACACCCCATATTTTTGCAATGCCGCCGCGTGAGCCGCATCATAGCTCATGCCCCTCCCCATCATTGTAGCCTCAGATGCTTCATGGAGGTAGAAGCTCGCATCGCCTCCAGAAATTTTCTGGCCGGTGGCAAGAGATCCACGAAGTCGGTCCAGCATCATTGTGTTTTCTTCGACATCTCCGAATTGGGCCAAGTGATTCTCGACAAGGTTCAGTCCGCGTTGAGACACGCTGATTTCTTTCCCCAACAAACTACCAAGGCCATTCCCACCGCCAGAGAAAGCAGGGTTGAACGCCCCAGTTCCTTTTGCCGCAGCCCCATCCACCAAGGCTTCCGCCTCTAGCGAAGCACCATCGGTTGGCAAAGCCATGGCCAATGATGCGACGAACTCCATATTTTCCATGGTCTGCTGGACCGCATCGCCGAAATTGAGTTTATTTCCAGCCATATCCTGGCCGGACGCCGCTGACGTTACCAGATTAGCTACCCCCAACGTGACGAGGTTCACAAATCCACCCAGCACTTCCTGTGTCTGCTGTTCTGCTGGCGTGGGCGCATTAAACCATGACATATCCACGCTGCTTTCGCCCACCGCACCCAGTCCCATCGGGTCAACAAAGCCAATCGGGTTGCCGTTGGCAAATGCGTACCAGTTCAACCCGCCATTGAACCCGCTGGGGTCGCTGGTGATGAACCGGCACAGGTATGGGTTATAATAGCGCGCTCGCATGGCCAACAAACCATTCGGGTCACTCATCACCCCATAGCGCCCGTTGAACAGAAACGGTGTGTCATTCGTGCCAAGGCGATAGGTGGTCAGCCCGTAAGCGGCATACTCTATCCGGTCCGTTACCAAGCTGTTATCCACCGACAGCGCAATCGTGCTGCCTCGATAATCATAGTGATACGTCAGCGTGTTCGTCTTAGTGGCCGTTTCGCTTATTTGATAAAGCAGGCCGGGGCCGTAGATGTAATAGGTGGTCACCCCGTTCTTGATCCGCATCAGCACCTCGGGCAAGGCGGCATTGGGGTTGACCACGAAAACGGTGCGGTTGGTCCCGTAGTTTAGGCCGATCCGAGTGCCACCAGCATCATAGATATTGGTCACCCCGCCGACATTCAGCAACCGGTTGCGCGCATCATAGACATAATTTGTAAACGTGATATTCGGCAACGGTCCGGTGGTCAGGTTGCCATCATCGTCCATCACTACGTTGGTGCCGTTCACCGTTTTGAGGCGGTTGTCGGCATCATAGGTCATTGTGCGCGTCGGCACCGTGGCCACATGCGGCAGCGGCGCGGCAAATTCCCAAGCCATGCAACCGTTGTTTGTCCAGCCATGCCGGAAGATCGCAATCGGCAGGCTGTTGCTCATCTGCTCCAGGATGTTCGTCATCTGCCCGGCAACATCATATCCCATGGTCCGCAGACTACCGTTAGGGCGCAAGATGGTCAGCACATGTCCGGCCAAGTCATAGGTGATGCTGGTTTTGCGCCCGGACCAATCCAAGACGTTGGTCAAATGATTTTGATTATCATAGGCGTAGAGGACCGTCCGGTTGCCAGGATAAATCAGATTTGTAAGGTTCCCGTTTGGATCGAACCGATATTGGATTAAGTTGCCATAGACATCCGTGTAAGTGGATACCCGGTTGAAAGCATCGTACGTCCACCCACTGGTCAATCCGTTTTCGGTGACGTTGGTCACGTTATCGTTGGCATCAAACGCATACACAGTGGTTCCCACATTGTCCGTGCGGTTGGTCAGCCGCGCTTTGGCATCGTAGTACAGCGTTGTTTGCTGTTTGAGCGGGTCAATAATCGTGTTGGGCAACCCCTGATGGTTGTACGTTACCACTGTGGTTTTTCCCATTGGCGTGGTGTTTGTCACCAACCTGTTGGCCGCATCATATTGGAACGTCCAATGGTTGTTATTGCGATTTGTCAGCGTCACTAGATTGCCCGCACCATCAAAAACATGCTGAGAGCTGTGTCCCGCGCCATCCGTCTGCTGTATTTGTTTGCCACGCGCATCCCATGTCTGGCTGTTCGTCTCATTTGCCGCGTTCGCGGTGGATAGCGCGTGCCCGTCGGCATCAAACATATACCGCGCTGTCCGCTGCACCGGATCGGCCACGGAAGTTGTGCGCCCGGCCAGGTCATTAGTGCAAAACACGGAATTTTTGAGTGGGTCAATAGTCTGCACCAGCATGTCGCGATTGTCATAGATGTTGGTGATGACGGGTGCCCCTGCGGGAATGCCAGGCAACTTGGTTGCAAGCAAGTGCTGGGTCACGCTCCAAATATTGGTTGCGATGTTGTTGCGGGCATCTGTGGTAGTAGCCACGTTACCCACTGCATCAAGAGTCACTTTCACCGTGATGCCGCCGGGGGAAAGGGTGTTGGTCAACTGGCGGCGGTTGTTATATTGATACCCCGTGGCAAACCCGCGCGCGTCCACATGATTGGTCACGTCGCCCAACGCACTGGTCACAAAAGACTCCGCCCCAAGACTGCCGGGATAGGTGATGCTGTTTAACTGGCCGTAGGTGGAATCATAACCATAGCTGGTTATGCCGCCGGCGTCTGTGTGAGATTTCAAGGTGCCGTCCGAGTTGTAAACCAAGCTTACCCAATCCAGTGCGCCGTTTGTCTGACCGATCAGGGAGAAATTCGCGTTGTAGCCATAGGTGGTTGGGTTCTGGTTGGCGTCCAGCGCCCGCCACAAATTGTTTTGCGCGTCGTAGAAAAACTGATTCGAGTAGCCCAACGGATCAATGGTTGCCCGCAGGTTGTGATTGCCGTCAAAAATAAATACGTTAGTTTCGCCCAGGGGCGTCACGGACATGACGACATGGTCCTGTCCGTCATATATTTTTTGCGTTAAATTTCCCAGTGCGTCGGACTGGCCGACTGTCCGGGTCTTGTCATCATAGAAAAAGGATTGCTGCGCCCCAGCCGGGTCTTGCGAAATGGTTTCCCATCCAGACCAGAAAATGCGCCAGGCTTTGTTGATATCGCCGCCCGTGTACTGCGTAGTCACCCGGCCAAAACTGCTATAGATATTGCTCGCCACCAATTGTCCCAACGGATTGAAGGTGGCCGTGATTTGGTGATTGGAGTCGTAGCTGAATTTGTTGGTGCTACCCTCGGGATCAACGACCGAATACAAGTCATTGCTGCTGTTGTAATTCAGCGACACTTTCCGTCCGGTATTGTCCGTCACCGTCAGGAGCCGGATGGGGGCAGAACTGCTATACCCAAATGTCAGCGTGCGACCTTTCCAATCCTTCACTTGGGACACCCAATTGCTGGTGCCATAGGTGAGGCTTAGCGCCTGATTGTATTGATCGACAATGTTGGTGCACCAGCCACCGCCATTGAACTGGTATTTTCGGCCATGGCGTTCTTGCAAGGCGAAGGCCCCGTTCGTCCGCGTCAAGGTCATGGTGCAGTTGGCCGGGGGCGTAAAGGTTCCGTCCGGCTGCTGGATGAATTGAATGGTGTCTTTGCCCATGGTGACCGACCCAGCTTTTGCCGTCAGTTGGTCAATTCCCCATTTGGCAATCAAGGCCGTAGTCTCCCAATTTTGCGGGTCGGGCTGGTCGCCATTGTAAAAGCCGTTGGCGGCGGTTATGGCCACCATCATCGGGGCCATCTGGGCGGGCGTTGTGCCGCCCAAACCGGCTTGCGGAGAACTGACGGTGGCCACATTTAGATAATAATTGTGCATCCAGCCAGCGGCAATTCCTGCCAGATTGCTGTTGCGACGACTGCTGCTGTAATAGCGCGAAAAACTCAACCCGCATGGCTCGGTCTGGCCCAAAGCCAGATCGAGCGACTGCACTTGAAACGTGCCGTCCGGCATGTTTACCGGGTCTGCGCCAGTGATGCCGGGGACGGAAACCGGCGAAGGGTTAAAATAGAGCGGCTGCGAATAGGCCGAATAATCAATCCACGTCGGGCTTACCGTTGCGCCCAAATCAGACACATAGCCGCCATAGTGAACGCCGCCGCTGTCGCCTATCAACATACTGACGCCGCCATTGGGATTATGCACCAGCAACCCATAACCAGACCAACTGCCGGAACCGGCCAGTTGCGTCAGTCCATTTTGCGGCAATAAAACGGTGTTGCCCAGACTGCAAAATCCGCCGATGCTGCTCAAGCTGCCGGAAGCATAGTTGACCAACTTGCCGGAGATGCTTGACCAGTTTGTGCTGTTCGCAAGAAAAACCGCCTGATGATTGGTATTGGCCAATTCCAAAATCTTGATGGTCGAAGCGCCGATTAAATTTGTGGCCTGCAATTGTTCAATCAATCCGTGTTCCATCGCACTGGCAAAATAACTGAGTTCATCCATCCACCGGACCAGGTGGTTGTCATTCTGATTGGAACTGGAAGTTGAACCGGTTATCGCCATGTAAATATCCACATAATAGCCATAGCCAGTTTCCTGGCTCATCCGTCCAATCCGATGATAATACATCGGACAAACGCCAATTTTTTCAGCCAGAATCTTCCCCACCGCCTCCATTTGTATCTGCCAGTTAAGCCCCATGATGTTCAGGGTTTCGGTGACGACCTGCCGCGATGTGTCTGCCAAGCCTTGCTGCCGGTAGGCGTCAAGCTTCTGCTGCCGTTCCTGCAACCAACCCCAACCATCGGGTTCATCCGCATACAAAAGGGCGTAGGAGGCGTTGGCCGCCATATACCCCTTGGTCGAGGTTTCCCACTGCTGGCCGGTCCCGCCGGGAATGAACAAATTAGATGTGGTGTTCCAACTGCTTTGGAAGCCCGGATAATAGGTGCTGATGGTCACATTAAACTGGCCACTACCGCCGCCACTGCTTGCGGTCGTCAGCAACGTATCCTCCTGCCAAAGCTGCGCTGAACCACTGGCACTCACGGTCAAGGACAGTCGCTGGCCCTGCAACTGTGGGCTGAACCATTGGTAGTTTGTGCCCAGATAGCTGATGGCGAACGTCGCCATCATGTTAGTCGGCTCATTGATCCAGCTAATTACCGGCATCGTGCCGTTCCAATTGGTTGGCGCAAAAACAAGGTTCTGGCTCAAGGTCGTATTCGTCGAGGGAACAATGTAGGTTCCGCCTAAAACTTGTTCCACGCTGGCATTGGGATTATTGCTTTGAAGGTAATTGACCAGATTTGCCGTGTACCCGGCAAGTGTGCCACGCAAAACCGTTTCGTTCAAATTGGTCGAATAAAAATTGGTCGCCGAATTGCCGACATCAAGACCTCCGGCAGCGTTGGTTAATCCGCTGACGCTGAATCCCATTGCCGTCGGCAAATTAATGCCGGAAATCCGTTCGGTCACTTTAAAAGCGGGATCGAGATTGTAATTCGTGCCACCGACTGTCACCGTCACCCAAACGCGCTGCATCGCAAAAATGTTGTTTCCCCAGTTGTACGCGGTGATTGGGTAGCCACGATCCTTGAGAAGATAATCCAGAAAACCGGCGGTCACCGACCAATTGCTGTTTGTTAAATCCAGATTGAGCCAGTGGTGAATGTCGCGGTCGCTCCCGTCAGTGCTGTCGTAGGGCATCAGCATCCAGCCGAATTGATAACTTGCACCGCTATATCCCGCCGCCCGCAATAACGCGACCAGCAAAGCGCATTGGTCAAAGTCATTTCCGCTCTTCTCCAGCAACGTCATTTCCGCGCCCTTTTTCGAGCCGAAATATAGAACGTGCCGGATATGGTCGTGAACGTATTGGTAAATCGTCAACGGATTATCCTGCATCCCGTCCGCCAGCGCCTGAATTTCGGGGGTGATGGCTTCGGCGATGACCGGCGGGGTTGGCGGCGTTTGCGACTGGAAATTTGCTATGATCTGCACCTTCGGCATCGGGTCGGGTGGGGCACTGTTGGTCTGTCCCGAAGCGATGATGCTGTCGATGCTAAACCAGCCCCCGTTGGTGTTGATTACTTCGTTCTGGGCGGAGGAAATCATTGTCCCCGCCAGAAATCCTAAAATTAAATAGAGGAATGTTTTCATTTTTAGTTTCTTCGTGATTATTGCGAAACTGTCCGAATGTTGCCTTCGTTGTCGGCGTCGACGCTTCCGGTTTTGACGCCGGACACCGCATTCAACCAGTCCGCGAACGTGAATCCGTAGTTTGATCGCTGGCTGGCGGACGTGAAATTGCTGGTCGTCCCGGTCAACCCGAGCAACGCCTCCCAGGCATCCGAAAGCCCGTCCAGATTGGAATTGGCAATGTTGGGGTTGGTTTTGCTCACCAAGAGTTCGTAAGCGTCTGTAACTCCGTCCGAATCAGAGTCTTGTGGCGTGCCAAGCACCAGAAAAATCGTCCCCTGCGGCATCTCCGAAAGGGCATATTTCTGGCACGGAGCCCCCTGTCCCTGCCATGTCCAGTACCCATTGCCCAAAGGGGAGATCAGCGCAGTCCCGGCAAACACGTCGTAATTGGAATTGGTGCTCCCGCCTTCGATTGAAAAGTTGATCGTCATGGTTCCATCGGCGGCAGCGCTGGCGGTGACATTCGTGATCCAGACGATATTGGGATTGGCGTTGGTGATGATCGCCGTTGCCCCCAGGCTTTGCAAATTACCCATGCCAGTGATGACGTTGGGTGATGAGCCGGTTCCCGGACTGGACGGCGCGGAAGTCAGGTTGAACATGGCTTTGTTTACGGGATTGATCGTGTAGTAGTTATATTCCCAGGTGAACATCTGCTGAATCGTGCTGGCGTCGAGCGGCGCGCTGTACGTTGCCACGCTATCGAATAACCCCTGCGCCTGATAAACGCCCGTGTTGTCCGAGCCAATGCAGAACGTGGTCACGTTCGGACCAGGATACACCGTGAGTCCTGGGCCGTTGGTGACCAGCGTGCCATCCAAATACAGACTGGTGTTGGTCGGCGAGTACGACAGGGCGACGAAATGGAAATAATGGGTCGTCCAGGAGATTGGGGCGGTCAGGTAGGTGGTGAGGGTGCCCGAAAGATCGTTGGTCTGCGTGGAGAAGTACAGATTGTCGCCAGCCGGATCGAGGTAAAGGCTCCATAGTCCGATGCTCGAATTGGTGGTATAGGTGCCCGCCTCAAACAATCGACCATATCCGCCCAACCCGGCCCCTCCTGCGCTGGAACTTGTCCAATCACCGGGGGCCACCCAGAAGACGACGCTTCCAAAATTTGGGGAAAAATTCGTCGCTCCGCTGCTTTCCACAATGTTGAATTGAAGCCAGGCTGGAAGATTGGTGTCCACCACCAGTGATGATCCGTTGCCCAGCACGGATGATGATAAATTACTAAACGACACCGGGTTATATCCAAGGTCGCTTGTCCAGTTGGTCTGGTCGTGGAATGACCATGAATCCAGAGTGGTATATATGGGGCCGGAATTCGTTCCGAAGCCAGGGATTATGACCACGGCTTTAACAGTCGGCAGCAGGCCGAACAAAAAGCCCGCGACAATGATGGCGCGGCTAAACTTTTCGGAAAAGCAATGTTTTCCATCTCTTGTTTTCATAATGATTCACCTCGTCCGATATATTAACTCTAATTAACTTAAAAATACCCGCAGCCACGGTGCAGGCAAGCACAATTGAAGGCGCAGCAAGAAAATCATCACCAGAATTTTCCTTTGCCGCTCACCGTTCCACAGCCTGCGTCATTCGTTTTACAGGAATCTGGGTGGCATGGCAACACAAACCATAACGGGTAGGTTATAGTTGTTTGCGCTCGGCCGGTATTTGGACCAAAACGCCCGCATCGAATTTGCTCCCCAAATGCGGTGGATCTGATTAGTTTGAGGCGCATTAATCCGCTGACCACAGCAGAGGTCGCGCGGATGCTCGGCGTTTCTCAATCCCGGGTGCGCCAGTTTATTTTGGCCAAGCGGCTCAAGGCGAAAAAGCTTGGTCGCGATCTGGTGATTGAAAAAGCAGAAGCCGAGCGGTTTCGGCGCGAAGGCAGGCTGCCTGAAGGACGGCCCGTCAGTGCGAGAAAAAAACCATAACGCAAGGGTTAGCGAATAGCCGGTTTGCCGTTTGAAGGGTTTGGTTTCAGGGTATTTGGACTTGCGATGACGGAATGCAGGGGGTAATTCTTTCCGCCTATGGCAAAAGCCGATGGAGCTACGATAAATAAAACGGGTTTGCGGACAGAAAAAGCGCGGCGGGAAAGCCCGCCGCGCTCACGGTTTGCCGATGATGTCAGACACGCAACTTGCGACGGCTGGCCGCTTTGATAATCTGGCCCGGCAACAACGGCGCGGGGGAGTGGTCACGACCGCCACCCCGCCAGCGTCCCCGCTGGTGCCATGGCGCGGCAAGCCACCCCATAGTTTTGCCAAGTCCACCCTTGCGCCGCCGCGCTGTCTGGCCGCCTCAAATTCGTCTTGCGCTTGCGCCCATACCGCCCGCTTGGACATGACCCGCACACCCGTCCGCCGCAAAGCCGCCACAGAAAGCCGCACTCAGTTTACTGCACCTTTACTGCACTGAATCGCAAGTCGTTGATTATCAATATAAAAAGTTATGTGAACCGAACTCCGAAGTCGGGGAATACATTTGTCATCGGTTGTGGCTGGATGTGTTACGCGTGCGGCCGCTTTGCGCACGGAGCCCGAAAATCACTCGGACCCTTTGCGTGCGTTTGAGGTTTTCGGCGAGGGCGCGGGAAAACCACACGCGGGATGCGTGTGCTCCCCGGGCAACTTCGGGTTGAAGGAAAATGGTGCGCGCGGCGAGGGTTGAACTCACAACCTTCGGCTTCGGAGGCCGACGCTCTATCCAATTGAGCTACGCGCGCAAACTGCTATTCA
>Ga0302320_10012245_pt1 | contig 18065 bp, 17 predicted proteins | sample Bog_T0_3_FD_202130 | JGI IMG/M metagenome (GOLD analysis project Ga0302320, IMG submission 202130) | Peat permafrost microbial communities from Stordalen Mire near Abisko, Sweden - Bog_T0_3 | ecosystem: Environmental > Terrestrial > Soil > Wetlands > Peat | place: Sweden: Abisko, Stordalen Mire...
TGACGACGACTCCTCACGTGCCTTTGCGTTCGGTGCCCGCACGATCGAAAGGGACGTCGTCACACGCAACCGGTCATTCAACGACGACGTTGCCAGGTCACTCGACCACACGACCACCTTCGAGCGGACGTCCCGTCGATCATTCGAGCACGACATTGGCACCGCACTCGACGTCACCAACCTCGACTGTTCCACGGTCCGCCGGAGCGGTCACGACGACCATCAGGCCGCTCAGCACACCGACAACCGTCCCGGTTACGCCAACGACACCAACGACACTCGCGACGCCGACAACCGTCTATGTTCCTCCGACGACCGTGCCGATCACTACAACGACCGTTTGCACGACGACACCGTCTGGAAAGGTGAAGTGCACCTGAACCGAGTGCTCGTAGAGGTACTCGCGTCAGGCATCTCGAGTTAGACCCTGTAGGTCGTCGAATTCGCTTGGGAGCTGGAGGCCTTGGCGACGTCTCCGTGTTACGTCGACGGATTGGTTTGATCGTCAGGCTCGAGGTCGAGCACCTCACTCTCCACCTGGACGATCATGTAATCACGAAGCCTCCTCGTTTGAGGATCGATGCCCGCGTCGCGATGCAGCACTGACATGGTGGTCATCGCGATGCGTCGATACAGCCAGAAGAAGAAGAGCCCGAGCGGCAGTTCAACACCGAACCCCGTGAGCATGGTCAGCCATTCGTCGCGGTGGCCGAAGGACGTGACCATGTCGAACCACGCGTCGCAGAAGAGCAGGGTCCCGGCGACCATGGAAATCGCTGCGAGTATCTGGCGCCGGTACCACGCCGCCCACGCCGCGAGGAGGAGCACTGCGATCAATGCCGCGTCGAATCCGGTCCAGAGAAGGCGCCAGTGTTGCGCGTGGAATCTGGGAGGGAGCGTGAGGGCGAGAAAGACGGTCCAGGGAATGAGTGCCAAAACGCCAACGAGGAAGCACAGTGAGACGAGTTGCGCGCGACGTGACAGTGAGAGATGGAGGCGCAGCGCGTGGAGCCTCTCGCGCCGGTTCCGTACGCCGTGGTATTGCCGTCGATCGCCGAGCACGGAGTCATTTTCCCACACGACGATATGAAGCTGGCCCTCACTTCCTCGCCATCCCAAGTCGTCGCTAACCGGAGTGGCCCGCCAGCCCAGTACTTCACACGGTGATGATGACCTTGCCTCGAGCGTGACCTTGTTCGAGATAGCCCAGTGCCGCTGGCGTTTCACTCAACGAGTACGTCCGATCGATGAGCGGAACGACGTCGCCCGACGTCACGAGCGTGGACAGCGTCTCGAGGTCCTCCGTCGTGACCACCGCCATGAAGTAGCGAAGTTGCTGGCGGACGAAAGGTCCAACGACGACGGCTTTCAGCAACAACGCCATCGGTCGGAACCACTTCCCGCTTCCTCCACCCGCGACGACGAGCGTCCCTCGCGGCTTCAGTGCGCGACGAAGGTCGCGCAGCGAGCGGTTCCCGATCGTATCGACGACCACGTCATATCGCCGGCGCTGGCGAGCGAAGTCATCACGCGAGTAGTCGATGACCTCGTCGGCGCCGATTGACTTCACCAGTTCAACATTCCTCGTGCTACACACCCCGGTCACCTCTGCTCCGAGTGACTTCGCGATCTGAACTGCGTAGGACCCGACGCCCCCAGACGCGCCGTTGACGAGCACCGACATTCCTGATCGGACCCCTCCCTTGTCTCGAACCGCGATAAGGGCGGTAATCCCGGCGCACGGGAGGGACGCCGCTGACTCGAACGTCAAGGCGTCGGGCTTGGAGGCGAGGCGCTTCTCGTCCGCGGCGGCGTACTCGGCGAACGCGCCCCTCGCGAGACCGAAGACGTCGTCGCCGATCTCGAACCGCGTGACGTTCGCGCCGACTGCGGTGACGGTGCCCGCGACGTCGACGCCCAACTCCGGGTTCTTTGGTCGCCGAAAGCCAGCGTTCATTCGCAACAAGTAGGGCTCGCCACGGACGAAATGCCAGTCGAGGGGATTGACGGAACTCGCCTCTACCTTCACGAGCACGTCGCTGTCCATTACCTCGGGCATCGGAACCTCGTCGAAAGTGAGGCTCTCGGCTGACCCATATGTAGTTCTGGTGATTGCCTTCATCAGTATTCCCTTCACCATCCTCGGAGTTCACTTACGCTGTATACTTACACCGTAAACTTACCCATACTCTGTAAGTATGTCAAGCGTGCCCCGTACGCCACGAACTCATCGAACGAGGACCCCGCTCAGCCGGGAACGGGTCTTGCGCGCCGCTCTCGACATGGCGGACAGCACCGGGCTTGACTCTCTGACCATGCGCGCGCTCGGCCAAGCCTTGGGAGTGGAGGCGATGTCGCTCTACAACTACGTGGAGGACAAGGACGATCTCCTCACCGGGATCGTGGAGCTCGTGCTCTCCGAGATCGATCTGGCGCCCACCGCTCAGGACTGGCGATCGGACATGCGAGCGACGGCGGTGTCAGCCCATGAGGCCCTGCTTCGTCACCCCTGGGCGACCCAGCTCATCCTCTCCCCACCTTCAGCGCCGGCGGTCTCGGTGCGTATGGGCTACATCGAGTCAATTCTCGCGAGGCTGCGCAAGGCAGGGTTCACGCCCGAGGCCGCTTCGAGGGGCTACCACGCACTCGATAGTCACATACTGGGTTTCACCATCTGGCAACTCGGTCACGCCCTCCCCGAGGACGCCCCCCCGGACTTCGTCGACACCCTGATGCGCCAACTCGACCCCGACGTGTTCCCCTACCTCATGGAGCACGCCGGAGTGCACATGAAGTCATCAGAGGTCGCAGAGGAAGGCGAGTTCGAGTTCGGGCTTGATCTCATTCTCGACGGACTTGAGCGATACGTGCGCTCGACATGGAATCAGGCTTGACCAGACGGTCGACTTTGGGAGCGTGCCGACGAATGAGTTGAGGTTCGGGGTGGTCGTCTCACATCCCCAGTGACGTCAACGCACTTTGTAATGACTGGATGAAACCAGCACTGGTGTAGCTCGCACCCGAGACGCTCTGGATATTCGCACTCTGGGCGGCCATGGCCTCCTTCGTCAATATGGGGATCGACATCGAGTCGAGGCTCTGTGAGTACGGATTTCCACCGTCGTTGAGTGTTGGCACCGAGATGTTGGTGATGGTCTTGCCCTGGACGGTGACCGAGACCGCGAGCGTGCCGTAGTTGTAGTTGACCGTCGAGCCGGTCTGGCTACGCGCCGCGGACGGGGCGGCAGTCGTGCTGGACTTGGCCGCCGCCGACGGGGTCGTCGTCGAATGATTGGTGGGAGTAGATGCGGTGCGCGATGTCGCGGTGACCGCCGCCGGGGCGGGAGTCGTCGTCAGGGAGAGTGCCGCCGGGCTCGCGCGGAAGCTACCGATCGCGACGAGGCCAACGATGGTGCCGAGTACGACCATGGGGGCGCGTCGTGTAGTCATCAGAATGAAAACTCCTCTAGGTGGATTCGTGTGGTGGTTACTCCCAAACTGGCCGCGGCGTGCGCGACGTCATCGGTGAAACCCGCGGGCCCACAGACGTAGACGTCACTGTCACGGACGTGCGGGGCCAGTTTGTTCAAAGTGGTGCGATCGAGCCGCGTTCGTTGCCGGGGCCCGAGGATGGTGTGGAAGGTGCCCTGTCGTCGCTCGACGAGCGCGCGGACTTCGTCGGCGTGCACCAAGTCCTCAACGGTCGACGCTCGCAGCAACACCGTCACCGCGATGTCGTCGGGGAGATCCTCAAGCAGGGCCCGCAGTGGTGTCACACCCACGCCGGCGCCGATGAGCGTGACGGTCGGCGCGGTGATCTGGTGACGGGTGAAAACGCCGTAGGGACCTTCGATGAAGACGCGCGTGCCGGGGCGAAGGTGCGCGAGCGCGGAGGACTGGTCGCCCAAGGACTTCACCGTCATTCGAAGATACGGCGGGTTGGGCAGTGACGAGAGCGAGTAGGGGTGACTGTGGATCAGCAGCCCCGGGGCCAGAAAGCGCCACTGGAAGTATTGTCCCCCAGAGACGTTCAGACGCTCGAGGTGGCGGCCGTGCATCACGATGGCGAACACACCCGGTGAGACCTCTTCGACCGAGGTCACGCGCAAACGGAAGCGCAGATTCGCCACAATCGGACGCACGATGCGCGAGAGAACCAACACGCTCGCCACAGCGGCGAAGATCCTCGTCCACACCGCGACGCTCATTGGGTGGCCCAGAAAGATGACGCCTGTACGGACCTGGTGAGCGAAACTGAGCGCGACCGCGAAGTAGAACGCGAGGTGGATGGTCCACCACGTTTCGTAGCGGAGCCGGCGTCGGATCTGAGGGATGGAGAACGTCGTTGCGAGGAGCAACAACCCGAAGCCGACGAAGGCCATCAGCATGTCGGGGTAGTGCTGAATGAACGTGACAGCCTGATTCACGATGTTCGTCTTGGCCACGGCGGCGTAGCCGAAGAGCAGTGTGACCACGTGCAACGTGATGAGCGCGACCGGCCACGCACCGATGCGTCGGTGCCAACGAGTGAGCCGGTCCTGACCGACTGTGCGTTCGAGCCAAGGGATGCGCGCCATCAACAACAACATCGCGAGCAGCAAGTAGGTGCCCACCATGCCGCTCAGTCGTCCGATGGCGTCGAGGAAGCCGGCCATCGAGGTCACCGAGTGCAATGAATCTTGCGAGAGCGCGAACGCGGCGCTAGCCCCGAGGCCGAGGCCGCCCAACCAGGCGAACCAGTCGGCGACGCGAGGCATTGGCGCCGGTCCCGAACCGCGCTGCGAACCCGCGGGCAGCTCCGTCGCGGGACCCGGGAGCGACGGTCGCTTCGCGAGCTTCATCGAAGTCGGCATCGTCAGTTGTCCGAACCGGAGGTGAAGGTCGAGCGAGAGGAGGATGAGCCCCTCGCGAACGACGAGTCGTCACGGCCGCCGGCCGGTAGGGACGCGAGCGAAACCGGAGTCTTCGACGCGAGCGAAGTGTGCGACGCAGGCGACGAGGAAGACGGGATTGATGTGACAGGTGCGACCGTCGATTGGGCGCTGGCGGCCACCGTGCTCGCCGTCGGCACGCCGAGCGTGCCCATGGCGGTGAGGACACCGGCGAACGTGCCGAGCGAGATCAACATGGTGAATATCCACGAGGTGAGGTTCTTTCTTTTCATACCCCGATTCTGTGCCGGGTCCCTTAAGTCGTTGATAGCGAACGACTAATTGCACGCTAAGGAATTCCTGTGGTTCTCCTGAGCCTGATCGCTCGTAGCAAGTCTGACTTTGAGATTGATCAACAGCACAAGCAATCGTGGCGCCGCACCGGTCGGTCGAACTTGGTGATTTCGACGTGACGTCGAGTGCACGAGTTGCCGTGAACCCACTAATCGACATTTGAAGGGGACTCGTGGGGCCTTATCAACGGATGGGGCCTACTTTGGTGCAGACCCCATGGTTGGCGGAGGAGGTGGGATTTGAACCCACGGAAGGTTTCCCTTCACACGATTTCCAATCGTGCCGATTCGGCCGCTCTCGCACTCCTCCCGACTTGCCGACGCTCACCTACGAAATGAATACCGGCGAGCAAGGTTACCCCGAGCCGCCTGTTCGCCTTCTCCGGTAGCCTTTTAACGGCCGAGGTCCAAAGCAGTGGTCGGGTCCCGTGCGACGACCGTTTGTGAACCGAGTCAGGGGTGGAAGCCAGCAGCTCTCAGCAAATCGCGTTGGGTGCCACGGATCGCCTGACCACTGCTTTGGACCTCGGCAACTCACACCCCACCGTTAGCATGCGTGCATGGCTGAAGCGTCCACAACCCCCACGTCGATTGACGGTGTGACGTCTCTGTACCGACGATTCCGCCCGGGTCGATTCGTCGAACTTCGAGGTCAGGACCACGTGGTTCGGGCACTTCAAGGAGCCGTGAAGAACCAGCGCGTCTCGCACGCCTATCTCTTTTCTGGTCCCCGAGGGACGGGGAAGACGACGACGGCGCGAATCCTCGCCAAGGCGCTCAACTGTGAGAATCCCCTCGACGGTGACGCCTGTAACAAGTGTGCGAGTTGCATTGCCATCACCAAGGGAACATCACTCGACGTGACTGAACTCGACGCCGCCTCCAACAACGGTGTCGACGACATCCGTGACATCACCGCGGGCGCGTGGCACGGCACGCCGGGCAGTTGGAAGGTCTACATCTTCGACGAGGTGCACCAACTGAGTAAGGCGGCGTCTGCGGCGCTGTTGAAGACATTGGAAGAACCTCCCCCGCACGTCGTGTTCGTCCTGGCGACGACCGATCCTCACAAGGTCATGCCGACCATTCGCTCTCGAACCCAACACCTCGAGTTCCGACTCTTCAACGGAGAGACGCTCAACTCATTGCTGCACGAAGTTGAGAAGGCAGCCGGGTTGAAGGCCGATGATGCGACCATCGAAGCGGCGGTGCGACTCGGTCGTGGCTCGGCCCGTGACGCGCTCAGCGCGCTCGATCAACTCATCGCGACCGGTTCACTCATTGAGAGTCAACCGGAGTTTGACGGACTCTTCCACGCCCTCGTCGATGGTGACGCCGTCGAAGCGTTGAAGTCACTCGCGGTGTTGACGCGAGAAGGATGGGACCCCGAACAGCTCGCGGAGAGTTTCGCTGGAGAGGTGCGCCAGGTCTTCCTGCTGCAAGTGGCCCCCGAGGTCGCCGACGCCGTGGATAGTGACCGAGATCGATTGACCGCGTGGGGCGAACAACTGGGACTTCCCCGGACCGTGCGAATTCTCGAGACCGTTGGGCGGGCCATGCGCGAGATGAAGAGTGCCCCCGAGAAGATCGTGATCCTCGAGGTGGCGTTGGTGCGACTCATCAAGCCCGAACTCGACAGTTCGATCGAAGCGCTCGACGAGCGAGTGACACGTCTCGAACGCGACGGCGTTCGTGTGGAGCCGGTTGTGCCAATCGCTCCTGCGGTGTTGCGACCGATTGGTGCGCCCACCCAGAGCCCGAACGCGCCCATTGTCCCCAAGGCGTCCGCGGCGACTGAGCCGACGACCGAGCCGGCGCTCGTCGTCACAACCACCGGAGAGTCGTCGTCCAGCGTTGACCTGGACCTAGACGACGTTCGCGAGCGATTCGTGGAACGAGTCATCCCACATACGTCGCGCGGGGCACAACTCCTCTTAAAGGCGGCGTTCGTTCGATCCCTCGAAGGGTCGCACCTCACCATTGCACTGCCCAGTGAGGAGATGCGCCAAAACACCGAACTGTTCGCTCAGGGTCTCAAGAGTGCGATGGAACACGAGTTCAAGACTCCGCTCCAGATCACGTGGGCTGTCGATCCTTCGCTCGCGACGTCAACGCCCGCACCGGCATCGACACCTCGCCGCGCGCAGCCGCGACCAGTGGACGTCGAGGAGACGTACTCACCCGACGAGTCGGTCATCATCGTGGACTCAGCCGGCGAGCACCTCATCACCGAGATGTTCCCCGGCACGACGGAGATCTGATGAGTTACCCACCACCACTCCAGGCCGTAGTCGACGAACTGGGACGCTTTCCCGGCGTCGGACCCAAATCGGCACAGCGCATTGCGTTCTGGTTGATGCGACAACCCAACGAAGACGTGGCGCGACTCGCGCAGTCGCTCGACGAGATGAAGACGAAACTCTCGTTCTGCGAACGTTGTTGCAACATTGCCGAGACCGGGGGACTGTGTCCGATCTGCGCCGACGAACGGCGCGACCAGACGACCATCTGCGTGGTCGAGAACCCTCCTGATGTCGTCGCCGTTGAGCGCTCCGGTGCGTTCCACGGGACGTATCACGTGTTGCACGGTGTGCTCAATCCCCTCGAAGGCATCACGCCCGACCGACTACGAATCCAGGAGTTGATACTTCGTCTGCACGGTCCGGTAAAGGAGGTCATCCTCTGTTTCAACTCCAATGTGGAAGGCGACGCGACCGCCATGTACCTCAGTCGACTGCTGCAGGTGCCGGGCCTCATCGTGTCGCAACCGGCGAGCGGACTGCCCGTCGGAGGCGATTTGGAGTTCGCCGACGACCTCACGCTCGGCCGCGCGATCGACGGTCGGCGAATCCTCACCGATTAGGCGAAGCGCACCACACAGAGAAGTCCGGCGACGAGACTGTAGAAACCAAAGGGCGTCAGGGTCTTGGTCGTAAACCACTTGGTGAGGAACCGCACGGAGATAAGTGCGGTCACCATGGCGCAGAGTGCGCCAACCAGCGTCTGGTAGCGCACACCGTCGCCGAGGGGACCCATGAGGTCGGGCAGTTTCAACACGCCGGCCAGGAGGATGACCGGCGTTGCGAGTAGGAACGCGAAGTTCGCCGACTCCTCGTGGTCAAGCCCGTCCATCAAGCCAGCCACCATTGAGATACCACTACGAGATATCCCGGCGAAGAGGGCGAAGATCTGTGAACAGCCAATGGCGAAGGCACCGCGCACGCTCATCGTGTCGAGCGACTTGAACTGCACGTGACGGCCGCCGTTTCGACGGAGCCGCTCGCCGACGAGCAGGATCACACCGTTCAAGGTGAGGAAAATCGCCGCGGCGAGCGGTTTGGCGAACAGCACGCGTAACTCGTGCTCGAACAAGAGACCGGCGATGCCGACGGGTACCGTGGCGACGGCCAGTACGAACAGCAGTCGGTAGTTCTTGTCAATGTCGGGATCTGAGAGATGCCACAGTGACGAGACGCCGTTCGTTCGTGTCCCCGCGAGTTGCCGGCCGAGGCCTCGAAAGAGGGTGATCCAGGTGGCGCGGTAATAGACGAGGAGACCGAGGGCCGTGCCGACGTGCAGACCGACGATGAAGGCGAGGAAGAATGACTCGGGCTTGGACTGAGCAGCGACGAGGTTGTGCCAGCCGAGGACTCCCGGCAGCAGCACGGAATGGCCAAGGCTCGAAATCGGGAAGAGTTCGGTGATCCCTTGTGTCAGTCCCATGATGATTGCCTGGAAGTACGTCAAGGATGCGTGCACCCTCCAACGCTAAACCACCGCACCAGTGGTGGGCGCCACGCTGATGCGCCAGTATTGAGGGGTGCGCTATCTCACGATCGTTCGACACGCGAAGACGTCGCCCGCCGGGCACGGCGAGTCCGATTTCGTTCGCACGCTGAACAAACGTGGCCGCGACGAGTGTGAAAAACTCCGACTCTCGGCGAAGGATCCGGAGGAACTCGGCCAATTTGGACCGACGACGGCGCTCGTCAGCTCCGCAGCTCGCACGAGGGAGACGTTTCGTCGAGCGTTCCACGGGACACCCTTCGTCGAACGGTGTGAATTCAGTGAGTTGATCTACAACGGCGTCCGCGATGTCTCGGCGCAGGACGTCGTCCGTGAACTCGCGGCGATCGATCCCCTAACGACGTCGCTGCTGGTCGTCGCCCACAATCCCACGGTGCTCGAGTTGATGTTCACGCTGGCCAAGGAGTTGCCCGACGAGTTGCGCAACAATCACTATCCACTGGGCGGTGCCTTCGTCCTCGAACTGCCTGAGGATCGGCCGGTCGCTCTGGAGCATTACGACTTCGTGGCGAGCTTCGTCCCCGATTAGAGGGAGCGAAGAATGGCGGCGTCACCTTGACCGCCACCACCGCAGAGGGCCACCGCGGCCACACCACCGCCGCGTCGACGTAACTCAGTGAGTGCGGTGAGCGCAATGCGCGTTCCCGACATCCCAACCGGATGACCGAGGGCGATGGCGCCGCCATTGACGTTGATCTTGTCTTCATCGATACCGAGGTCATCGGCGGAGGCGAGCCCCACGGCGGCGAACGCCTCGTTGATCTCGAAGAGGTCGATGCTTGAAAGGTCCAACTTGGCCTTCTTCGCCGCCTGGGCGATGGCGCGCGACGGTTGTGTGAGGAGCGAGGCGTCGGGTCCCGCGACCTGGCCGTAGCTGACGAGTTCTCCCAGTGGCGCGAGCCCGAGTTGCTCGGCTCGCTCGGCCGACATGACGAGCACCGCCGCGCCACCGTCAGAGATCTGCGAGGCGTTGCCCGCGGTGATGGTCCCGTCCTTCTCGAACGCGCCACGGAGTTGGCCGAGTGATTCCACCGTCGTCTCGGCGCGCACGCCCTCGTCAGTCTCGATCAACACCGGGTCGCCCTTTCGCTGGGGGACCGCGACGGGCACGATCTCCTCGGCGAACTTGCCCGACTTGATGGCGTCGGCGGCCAACTGGTGGCTCCGGGCCGAGAACTCGTCCTGGCGGGCGCGAGTGATGCGACCCTGGTTGTAGCGCTCGGTGGAGAGACCCATGGCGCACTGGTCGAAGGCGCACGTGAGACCGTCGAACATCATCGAGTCGACGACCTTCTGGTCGCCAATGCGGTAGCCAGCTCGCGCGCCGGGCAGTAAGTACGGTGCGTTCGTCATGGACTCCATGCCACCGGCGATGATGATGTCGGCTTCGCCGGCTCGGATCATGAGGTCCGCGAGATAGATCGTCTGCAGTCCCGAAAGACAGACCTTGTTGATCGTGGTGGCGTTGACGGTCATGGGGATGCCGCCCTTCACCGCCGCTTGGCGAGCGGTGATCTGACCTTGACCGGCTTGGAGCACTTGACCCATCAATACGAGGTCCACGCTCGCGGGGTCGACCCCGGTGCGGTCGAGTACTCCTTTGATGGCGGCGCCGCCCAAGTCCATGGCGCTGAGTGACGCGAACGCGCCCGCGAGCTTGCCTATGGCAGTTCGACTTCCCGCGACGATAACGCTGCGTGACATGAAAACTCCTTTGATCCAGTGCAATTCACGATAGACGGTTCTTCCACATTTCTATCGGGCTCGAGGTAATGGCGGGACGGTGTATCTGAGAATCCGCGTGCGCCAACTAACCTCACCGCCATGAGTGAGATTCTCGACGCGGTCCGCGCCGGTGCTTCGGGGGCGGTCTTGGCGTCCATTGACATGCCGTTGACGACCCGGGCCGTGTTCGTTCGACGTGACGAACAGGCGATGTTCGAGGGGATGGCGAGCGTCGACAAGGATCCGCGGCGAAGTCTGCACGTCGACGAGGTGCCGGTGCCTGAATTAGCGCCGGACGAGGTGTTCATCGCGGTGATGGCGTCGTCGATCAACTTCAACTCGGTGTGGACGAGCATCTTCGAGCCGCTCTCCACGTTTGGATTCCTCGATCGACTCGCCAAGGAGTCGTTCTGGGGCCAGCGACACGCGCTCGACTACCACGTCATTGGCTCAGATGCCGCTGGCGTCATCATTCGCGCCGGATCGGCCGTGCGGAACTGGAGCGTCGGTGACGAGGTCACCGTGCACTGCAACTACGTCGACGACCAGGACCCGTCCAGTCACGACGACTCGATGCTGTCGAGCAGTCAGCGGATCTGGGGATTCGAGACCAACTTCGGAGGACTCGCGGACATATGTGTGGTGAAGGCGAACCAGCTGATGCCCAAGCCGACCCACCTGACGTGGGAAGAGGCGGCGGTCAACGCGCTGTGCAACTCCACGGCCTATCGAATGTTGGTGTCGCACAACGGCGCGCCGGTCACCCAGGGCGACAAGGTGCTCATCTGGGGCGCGTCGGGTGGCATCGGTTCCTTCGCCGTGCAGCACGTCCTCAACTCCGGCGCCACGCCGATCGGCGTCGTGTCGAGTGCGAGCAAGGTCGACACGCTGCGCGAACTCGGCTGCGAGCACGTCATCGACCGTCGCGCCAATGACTATCGGTTCTGGAAAGACGAACACACCCAGGACGAAAGTGAGTGGCGCCGACTGGGCAAGGACATCCGCGCCCTCGTCGGCGCAGACCCCGACATTGTCTTCGAGCATCCCGGTCGCTCCACGATGGGGGCGAGTGTCTTCGTCGCGAAGCGAGGCGGCACGATCGTGACGTGCGCGGCCACGAGTGGGTACATGATCGAATACGACAACCGCCACCTGTGGATGAAACTAAAGACGATCAAGGGGTCGCATTTCTCGAACTACCGCGAGGCGTGGGCGGCCAATCAGACCATCATGGACGGCAAAGTCGTACCGCCACTCTCGGCTGTGTTCCCGCTCGTCGAGACGGGGGAGGCCGCGTTTGAAGTCCACCACAATCGCCACGAGGGCAAGATCGGTGTTCTCTGCGTGGCGGAGCGAGAGGGACTCGGCATCACGAACCCCGAACTTCGAGCCCAGGTCGGTGAGGATCGACTCACCATCTTTCGCCGACACGACCTGGATCAAGCGTGACATCGTTGCTGACCGAGATCGACCACGTCGCCATTGCGGTCAACGACATCGACGCGGCGATCCACTGGTACGAGGATGTGCTGGGCGCCGTGGTCGTGCACCGCGAGGAGGTCGTGTCCGACGGGGTCGACGAGGCGTTGATCAAGGTGGCCGACTCCTACATCCAACTCCTCACACCAACGCGCGACGACTCACCGGTGGCGAAGTATCTGGCCAAGAACGGTGAAGGGCTCCATCACGTGGCCTACCGCGTGGACGACTGCGCCATCGCGCTCGAAGCGGTGAAGGCGTCGGGTGCGCGCGTCATTGATGAGGTGCCGCGCCCCGGTTCACGCGGGACCGTCGTGGCCTTCGTCCATCCCAAGGCGTCGTTTGGGACATTGATCGAGCTCGTCCAAGAGGGTCAGTAGCGACAGGCCCAGTCCGTTTGCTCGTTGGGGCGACCTATCTGTTGATTGGATAGCCTTGCAACTCATGGAGCATTCAATGCAAGAGCGCTTGACGGATCTGGACGCTCGTAAGTCCCAAGCTCGTGTGGCTGGCGGTGAGAAAGCGATCGAACGCCACCTCGCGCGAGGCAAGATGACGGCCCGCGAGCGAATCGAATACTTGCTCGACGAGGACACGTTCCAGGAACTCGACATGCTGAGTCGCCACAACGCCGATGGGATGGGCATGGAGGACAATCGTCCCTATACCGACGGTGTGATCACGGGCTACGGAAAGATCGATGGCCGTCAGGTCTGCGTCTTCTCCCAGGACTCCACCGTCTTTGGAGGGGCCGTGGGCGAAGCCCACGGCGAGAAGATCCACAAGATCATGGACATGGCGACGGCGATGGGGCTGCCCATCGTCGGCCTCAACGACGGCGGTGGTGCGAGAATCCAAGAGGGCGTGGCGGCCCTCAACGCCTACGGCGGCATCTTCAAACGCAACGCCCGGGCCTCGGGCGTGGTGCCACAGATCTCGGTCATCCTCGGGCCGAGCGCCGGAGGTGGCGTGTACTCACCGGCCCTCACGGACTTCATCTTCATGGTGAAGGACACCAGTCACATGTTCATCACCGGGCCCGACGTCGTGAAGACCGTCACCGGCGAGGATGTCACGCTGGAGGAACTCGGCGGGGCGATGACCCACGCCACGAAGTCCGGCGTCGCGAACTTCGTCATGCCCGATGAGAAGAGTGTGCTCGACGAGGTTCGTTACCTCCTGTCGTTCCTGCCGTCGAACAACATGGAGGAGGCGCCTCGAATCCTCACCGGCGACGACCCCAACCGCCTCTGCGAAGAGTTACGTGACGTCCTTCCCGGTTCGCCCAATCTCCCCTACGACATGAAGAGGATCATCACGTCGATCGTCGATGGCGGGGACTTCATGGAAGTCCACGCGGCCTTCGCCCAGCAGATCACCGTTGGCTTCGCGCGCATCGATGGTCACTCCGTGGGCATCGTGGCCAACCAGCCCAACGTGCTCGCCGGTGTCCTCGACATCGACTCGAGTGAGAAGGCCGCGCGTTTCGTACGCACCTGTGACGCGTTCAACATTCCGCTCGTCACCTTCGTCGACGTACCCGGTTACATGCCCGGTACCGAACAGGAGTATGGAGGCATCATTCGCCACGGGGCGAAGTTGCTCTACGCGTTCTGTGAGGCGACCGTGCCGCGCATCTCGGTGGTCATACGCAAGGCCTACGGGGGCGCCTACGTCGTGATGAACTCCAAGTCGATCGGCGCCGATCTCGCCTACGCCTGGCCGACCGCGGAGCTCGCGGTCATGGGCGCCGGCGGGGCGGTGGAGATCGTGCACCGTCGCGACCTCCTCGCATCGGACGACCCCCAGACACTGCGCAAGCAGTTGGTCGGGCAGTACGAAGAGGAGTACGTCTCGCCCTACATCGCGGCGGAGCGTGGTTTCATCGACGACGTCGTGGACCCCGCCGAGACGCGTCGACTCATCTGTCGCTCGCTCGAACTACTTCGCAGCAAGCGAGAAGAGCTGCCGAAGCGCAAGCACGGGAACGTTCCTCTGTGAACTACGGCCTTACGCCGCGTCCCACGTTGGGATCTGACGAGCTGGCCGCGCTGATGGCGGTGGCCCAGGAGATCCTCCTCCAGGCGAAGTCCGCACCATTGATCGCCGATCCAGTGCCGAACTGGCGCTTCTCGGGCCGATGGTTCAACGCCGGTCACTTCTCGAACCGTCGACCACAACTCTTCAACTGAGCGACTCGACGAGGCCCAAGAGGTCGTCCATGATCGTCGCGAGCGAGAAGTCCTTTGGCGTGTAGACCGCCGCAACACCAAGACCGCGAAGTTCCTTGGCGTCCTCGTCGGGCACGATGCCGCCCACGACGACCTTCGTTTCGAGGCCACCAGCGCGCAGTCCGTCGACGATTCTCGTGACGAGGGCCAGGTGCGACCCCGAGAGGATCGACAGTCCGATGACGTCGACGTCCTCGTCGCGCGCGGTGGCCACGATCTCCTCGGGGGAGAGGCGGATCCCCTGATAGACGACCTCGAAGCCGGCGTCACGGGCGGCGACCGCGATCTGCTCCGCGCCGTTGGAGTGACCATCGAGACCGGGCTTGGCGACGAGCAGTTTCGGTGGCGACCCACGCTTCACGCTCAGTGCCTTGGAACGTTCGACGAGGGTGGCGAAAAGTGGACCGCGCGCCGCGACACCCGTACGCACGCCGGTCGGCGCACGGTACTCGCCGTAGACATCGCGCAGGGCACCGGCCCACTCACCGGTCGTGCCTCCGACCTTGGCCAAGGCGATCGTCGGGACCATGATGTTGTCGCGTACGTCATCGCTGGCGGCCACTCGACGCAGTTCGACGAGGCAGGACTGGACCTGGGATTCGTCGCGGTTGGCTCGCCACGTCACGACGTCCTCGATCAACTCGCGTTCGACCGCGGGGTCGACGGTGAGGATCGCCTCGAGTGCGGTGTCGCTCGTAAGGGGCGACTCGGCCGTCTCGCTGAAGCGGTTCACCCCAACGACGATCTGCTCGCCGGACTCGATTCGCGCCACGCGGGCCGATTGGCTCGCGACGAGACGACCCTTCAACTCCTCGATCGCTCGAAAGGCGCCGCCGAGCGCCAGCACGTCGTCGAGTTCGACGCGCGCCGCGTTCGTCAACTCCTTGACCTTGGCCTCCATGACCTGGGAGCCGGCGAAGATGTCGGGGTACTCGAGCAGGTCGCTCTCGAAGGCGAGGACCTGCTGCATCCGCAGACTCCACTGCTGGTCCGAGGGACGCGGGAGGCCGAGGGCCTCATTCCAGGCCGGAAGTTGGATGGCTCGCGCTCGCGCGTCGGCCGACAGTGTGACGCCGAGCATTTCGAGCACGATGCGCTGGACGTTGTTCTCGGGCTGCTGCTCGGTCAGACCGAGCGAGTTCACCTGGACGCCGTAGCGAAAGCGGCGAAGTGAGGCATCCTGCACGCCGTAGCGCTGGCGGCAGATCTCGTCCCACATGGCCGTGAAGGTTCGCATCTTGGCGATCTCTTCGATGAAGCGCACACCGGCGTTCACGAAGAACGAGATTCGACCGACGACGTTGGGCATCTGGTCAGTGGCGATCTTGCCCGAATCGCGTACGGCGTCGAGGACGTCAATGGCGGTCGCCAGGGCGTACGCGATCTCTTGGACCGGCGTGGCCCCCGCCTCTTGGAGGTGGTAACTGCAGACGTTGATCGGATTCCACTTGGCGGCGTGATCGTGGCCGAAGGCGATCATGTCGACGATCAGACGCTTCGACGGCTCGGGCGCGAAGATGTACGTACCTCGACTGAGGTACTCCTTCACGATGTCGTTTTGCGTGGTGCCCTGGAGTTGGTTGAGATCGACACCTTCCTCTTCAGCGAGGGCGAGGTAGAGGCCCCAGAGCCACGCCGCCGTGGCGTTGATCGTCATGGACGTATTCATCTCGGCGAGGGGGAGTCCGTCGAAGAGTTGGCGCATGTGACCGAGGTGCGCGACTGGTACGCCGACCTTGCCGACCTCGCCTTCGGCCTCGGGGCTGTCGGGGTCGTAACCGGTCTGGGTCGGTAGGTCGAAGGCAATGGAGAGGCCGGTCTGACCCTTCGCGAGGTTTTGACGGTAGAGCTCGTTCGACGCCACGGCAGTGGAGTGTCCCGAATAGGTCCGCATCACCCATGGCTTCGAGCGTTCGGCCATCGTCCCTCCGTCTCTCTTTAGCGACGGTAGTCGTAGAAGCCGGTGCCTGATTTGCGACCCAGCTGACCGGCGCTGACCATTCGGCGCAGTAGTGGCCGTGGCGAGAAGTTCGGCTCGGCGAACTCCGCGAAGAGGGCGTCCAGGATCGCGACCGACGTGTCGAGCCCCACGAGGTCCAAGAGCGCGAAGGGTCCCATGGGGAAGCCGCACCCACCCTTCATCGCGATGTCGATGCCCTCCTTGGTGGCGACACCCTGCTCGAGCAGGCGCACCGCGTTGTTGAGGTACGGGAAGAGCAGGGCGTTGACGACGAAGCCGGCCTGGTCCTTCACGTTGACCGGTTCCTTGCCACACGCGAGCACGAACGCGGTCACCGCCTCCATTGTCTCGTCGCTCGCACAGAGGGGCCGAACGACTTCCACGAGCGACATGACCGACGCGGGATTGAAGAAATGAAGGCCACAGACGCGGTCCGGTCGCGACGTCTCCATCGCGAGTTCGATGACGGACAACGTCGAGGTGTTGGTGGCGAGCACCGCGTCAGGGTTGATGACGCCTCCGAGCTCGTTGAAGAGTGCGCGCTTCACCGCGAGGTCCTCGATCACTGATTCGATGACGAAGTCGCAGTCCGCCAAGTCCGCCAGGTGCGTGGTCGCCGTGACCCGCGAACGTATGGCGTCCGCCTCACTTTGCTCCTTCTTGCCCTTTTCCACCTGCTTCGCCAGGGACTTCTCGAGCGTGGTGAGCATGGCGTCAGCGGTGGCTCGACTTCGGCTCCGCACGATGACCGTGGCGCCCGTCGCGGCGGCCACCTCGGCGATACCGCTGCCCATGATGCCCGATCCCAGCACGCCGACTTTTTGGAAGACCATGGAGAGACTTTAGTTGCCGCGATGAATTGCCCCTGGTGCGAGACTCTCGTGATGAGTCACTCGACGTTCGCGCTCGGATCACTCGCGGGACTCGCGGCTCTCTTGGACGACCGCGAGACGTTGGTTCGACCGGACGACGGGGACGTCGTCATCGTGCCCACGGCGGCGGCATTCACCGGGATCACTGAATCGGCCCTCGCCATCGCGGCAGTGTTTGACGGTTATGACCTTCGCGTCGAGGCGCTCATGGCCGGAGACCGACTCGCGCTGAGCGATCCATATTTTGCCCGGCGGATCGGCGAAGCGGACCTCGTCATCCTCGGTGACGGTTCGCCGCTGCACGCGCGTTCGGTGTGGCGAGCGACCGACGTCGGCGCCGCCATCGCTGCGTCGACGACGCTCGTCGCGATTGGTTCGGTCGCCACTGTGCTCGGCGAGGTCATGATCGATCCGCGCGGCGGTGCGCCGACGACCGGACTTGGCTATCGCTCCGGTGCGGCGTTGTGCGTCGCGACGAGTGACGACCAGATGGCGCGAACCCGCTCACTGCTCACCAGTGACGTCGCGTTGGTGGCACTCGGCCCGACGGGCATCGTGCACCACGACAACAATGGGTGGCGCGTCGTGCGTGGCGACGTGGTCGTGACCAGAGGTCAGGACCAGGCGACTCTCTAAGACTCGGTGATGGTCACCGACTCGATCACGACGTCCTCGCGAGGTTTGCCCGACGGCGTGCCGATGGCGTTGATGGTCTCGACGATGTCAAGTCCCTTCACGACCTTGCCGAAGAGTGCGTAGAGCGGTGG
>Ga0302320_10012247_pt1 | contig 18062 bp, 14 predicted proteins | sample Bog_T0_3_FD_202130 | JGI IMG/M metagenome (GOLD analysis project Ga0302320, IMG submission 202130) | Peat permafrost microbial communities from Stordalen Mire near Abisko, Sweden - Bog_T0_3 | ecosystem: Environmental > Terrestrial > Soil > Wetlands > Peat | place: Sweden: Abisko, Stordalen Mire...
GCAAAGAAAGCGAGATGCTTCATGTTCTGTCCCGATTGTGGATCCACCGTGGCCGAAGGCCGCACCTTCTGCGGAAAATGCGGTGCGCGGCTGCATGCAAAAGCAGGCGCGGCGCCGGCAAGTGCTCCTGCGCCGGTTGTGGCTGCGGCGGAAGCTCCGCTCTCGCCGCGGCGCAAGCTCGTCTACGCGCTTGTCGCATTACTTGTGATTTTGGGCGGCGTAGCCTGGTGGTGGTTCCACCGTCCCGCGCCGGCCTACGAAGTGAAAGATCCCGGGATCTATCCCTACCAGGGCGCCAGCGCGGATGGAAAAGCCGTCAAGTGGGGCTTCATCGATGGCGATGGTAAGGTCCTGATCCAACCCCAGTGGGACCAGGTCGCTTTCTTCACGATTCACGATCGTACCGTCGCATTCAACGAAGGGCTTTGCGGAGTCAAGCAGGGCAACAAATGGGGATTCATCGACAAGAGCGGGAGTCTCGCGATTCCCGCGCAGTTCGATCAGGTAACTCCATTTGTGGAAGGCCTGGCGGCGGTGCAGCTAGGCGGCCAGTGGGGCTTCATCGAAAAAACCGGCCAGTACACAGTCAATCCTCAATTTCAGGCCGCCGGTCAATTCCACGATGGCCTGGCCGCCGTTGAAAGCGATGGCGCCTGGGGGTTCATTAACAAAGCGGGCCTGCTCGTGATCCCAGCCAAATTTGGCGCGGCAAATCCCGACGGATTTGGCGATGGCTTGGCCGGGGTCCTGCTCAATAACAAGGTGGGCTATATTGACCGCTCGGGACGACTTGCTATTCCAACCAACTTCCAGTCGATCGACGACTTTTCCGAAGGCCTTGCCCGTGTGTGCCTCGCCAACAAATGGGGCTACATCGACACCAGCGGGAAGATCGTCATCAATCCCCAGTTTGACTCGGCCTCGAACTTCAGCGACGGCAGGGCCATTGTCATGATTGGCAATCGCACCGGAACCATCGACAAAAGCGGCAAGTTTGTCGTGAATCCCGGCCAATACAATGTCATCGCCTATCGGCGCGACACGCTCTTTGTCGCGACAGACACGGGCATGGGCCTGATGAGCACGAAAGGAGAGTGGATTCTTCAGCCTTCCGCGGCGGTTCACGCGCTCGGCTCGACTCCTGAACCTCTATTCTCACTGCAAGTCGGGAATGACCCCGCTGTGCTGGTCAACAGAAGCGGAAAAGTTCTCACCGGCTGGTACAAAGGCGCGACGCTGGATTCGCTGGCGCACGATCTGCAGAACGAGACGAACGCGATGCAGGATCTGCAGCGCCTGATAAATGCGGAAACGAATTACTCCCAGGCGTTTCCGGCGCACGGCTTCACGACCTCGTTGACGGCGCTTGGACCCGGCCCCAACGGGGCCAGCGACGCTGACCACTCCGGCTTCATCGATGCGACGCTCGCCACCGGAACCTCCAACAACTATCAGTTCACGATCGCCATTCCCGAGGGCACTGCAACCGGTGGAACCAACTTCAACTACTTTCTTGTGACCAAGCCCGCCGCCGGTCATGCGGGCCGAAGTTTTTGTACCGACTCATCCGGGACCATCCACTATGCCGTGCCGGGAGTAGAGTGCACGACCCAATCTCCGGCGCAATGAAGCAGCGCCGCGGCCGAAGGCGAGGATTCTCTTTCCTTGACCGTTTTCGCGGACGTTGAGAGGGAGATTTGCTCAATTGCAAGTTCAAATTCAGGAGATGTTTTATGGAGTTTAAGCATCCCTTGCCGATCCGCTGGTCGCAACGTTCCGCGGCCGGGCTCATGTTGGTGTTTCTGGCTGTGTCGGCAATCCTCTGGCCCCAGAATGCAAACGGCCAGCAACAACCTCTCCCCAAACTAACCTTGAGTCAAATTGAACAGTTGGTGTCGCACGGTGTGCCCGACTCAACCATGGCTGCTCAAATTCAGAAGCGCGGCCTGGCCTTTACGCCCACGCCTGTAAATCTGGACGAGCTGCGCGCGAAAGGCGCTGGGCTTCAGACGCTGGCGGCAATCCAGGCGTCGCCTCCCAGCGCTCTAGCGGGACACAAGCCACTGGAAACGCCGCAACAGAAGAGTCTGGGAATGCAGCAAGGCAGAGACTGGACGGTCAATACTCCCATTCCATTGCCTCGAGGAGCGTCGCTCGACGAACTCCGCGTTGACGAAATCTGGGAAGGCGGACAATTCGGGCTTGGCTCAGTGCAGGTCTTTGGACGCAACGCCGCGGTCTTTTCGTCAGTCAACTCCAGCCGTCTCGAATACGGGTCCTATATCTCCAACGAAGGCACCCTTGAATTGTGGGTCAAGGTCAATCACGGTTATCGATACGACAACTATCGGTTCAAAGACAATCTGGACGAAGCGATCGTCTTTTCGAGTGACTGCTCTGGTGGCGACGTCACATGGCCGGGGACGACGAACCTGGTTGTGAAGGCAAATGGCGATATCAAGCTGTGGATGGCGACCGCCAAATACAACCAGCCGCCGGCGCAGGCTACCGTGGCCCTGGGCACGTCCTTTCGCTTCGGTGAGTGGCACGCGATCGGGATCAGTTACGGAAGCCAGGGCCAATGGATCATGGTCGACGGCAAGGTTGTCGCAGCCTCTCCTTACCTTACGCAAACGCTCGGAAGGGCAGGAAATCACCAGCAGCCCCTTGACATACCGGCCATTGGGGAAACCGTCTGCCACTTCTGGGACCATCATCGCTATGAGGGCGGATTCGATGGAGTATTAGCCGGGGTTAGGCTATCGACACGGCAGAAAGACTGGGCTTTGGCGCTGACCACGCCGGGCGCACCTGCCGCGCCAGCGAAAACGCCGAACGAATCTCCGGGCGGAGCGGTTCCAAGCTCGACAGGCCAGCAGGAGTCGGCTCCCGAGGACGGCGTGTACCAAGTGGGTGGGGCGATCTCGTCCCCGGTGCTTCTTAACAATGTTGACGCGGGGTATACAGACGAGGCCCGCCGGGCCCACTTGCAAGGCAAATGCCTGCTCTCATTGCTGGTCGATGCACAGGGAAACCCCCAAGACATCAAAGTGGTTCGGCCGCTGGGCAAGGGACTGGACGAAAACGCAATCGAGGCGGTGAGAAAGTACAGGTTCAAACCTGCGATGAAAAACGGCGCCACGCCGGTACCGGTGAGGATTACTGTCCAGGTGGACTTCCGGCTATATTGATCGGAATCCTCTCGGCGGCAAGGAGTAAGATTCTCGCAGAAATCCTACGCAAAACGGAGGACGCCATGACGTTCCGCACGTTGTTCCTCAGCCGGCTGCTTGGACTCTCTTACTTGATTTGCGGCCTGGCCATGCTCGCTCACCAGAATGTCTCTACGGGCGCGCTCGCAACCCTGCCCAACAACCGCCTGGCGGTGCTGGGCATCTCGTCGCTCCTGGTGCTCGCCGGACTGTCCATGGTTCTGGCGCATAATGTGTGGTCAAAACCGCCGCTCGTGTTCATCGTGACCCTCCTGGGCTGGCTCACACTCATCAAGGGCGTTGTCTATCTTCTTTTGCCGGCAAGTTGCATGGCGGCATGGTTGCAGGCCGTGTTCGACTGCCGGGGATACTGGTATTTTGCGGCGGCATTCCTGCTGCTGCTGGGCGCGTACCTGGCGTATGCGGGATTCAAGTCGAAGCTCGCATAGACGGCCCGAGTCGAGATAGAGGGCGTGAGGCGGGCGCTACTTCAATTTCATCTCGAAGCCCAGCGGCAGCACGTCGCTGAAGGCCATGATCCGCGTGCCTTCATTGGTTGGGAACGCAACAGGCGCATCGGGCAGGATGAACTCGGCCAGCACCTGGCGGCAGGCGCCGCACGGCGGACTGGGCATGCCATTCAGATTGGCAACGGCGACGGCTTCAATTTGAATCTCCGGCCCGAATTGGGAAACGGCCCTCACCAGCGCCGCGCGTTCGGCGCAGATAGTGAGCCCGTAACTCACGTTTTCGACGTTCGCACCGGTCACGATTTCGCCGTTGGTCAGCCGCAAGGCAGCGCCCACACGAAATTTGGAATAGGGCGAGTAAGAGTTCTGCGCGGCCTGCTCGGCGAACTTAAGTAAATTGTCGAGCGACGCCTGGGTCTGGTTCGTCATAATGATTGCCCCAACGCCTGAAGTGGGGCGGAGATTAGAGGCTAATCCATTTGCCTCGCGATGTATATATGGGAACAGGCGAGAAACAGGGACCGAGGGAACAAGGGAACGAGAGGGGCGGGTTGGCGCAAATGGGCAGACGCAGCGGCCGCAGTTTTAGCTGTCGTGAACGCACTCTGCTGCCGTGGCTGTTTCTGTGCGGAATGGCGGTCGCTGTTTTTATCGGTATGCGCGGCAAGGCGAGCGCAGCCGCACAGCAGCAGCCTGCGGCCACGCCGCCGGCCGCTTCTGCCCCTGTCTTCGACGTTGCTGCCATCCACGTCCGTATCCCCGAGCCGCACGAGCACAACTCCATCTGGAGTTCGCCCTCCGATGGGCACTTCAAAGCAGAGAACGTCTCCGTCGTCATGCTCATCCACTGGGCCTACGAGATGCCGGAAACCCGCGTTCTTGATGCACCGGGATGGGCCGATGCCGCCCATTTCAATATCGATGCCACTGCCGACCCTTCGGTGGATCAACTGCTGCACAGCCTCACCTCCGACGCCGGCCGCAAGCAGAAAGAAAGCATGGTTCAGGCGCTGCTCGCCGACCGCTTCAAGCTCGTGACCCATACCGAGAAGCGCGAACTCCCTGTTTACGAGCTGGTGGTCGCCAGGGGAGGCGCAAAACTCGGTGATCTGAAGACGAGCGGCGCCACTGTCAACCACGGCCGCGACCACATCGAAGTGGTGGGAGCTAACAGCGTCGCATTACTCGCCGAAGAGCTATCGAAGGAAACCGGCCGCGATGTGGTGGACAAAACCGGGATCACCGGCCGCTACAACCTCAAGCTACATTGGACCCCGGACGACGCCACCGAACCCCAGCTTCTGAACGGCGCTCCCATCGACTCCGGACCCACGCTCTTCACAGCTCTCGAGGAACAGCTCGGCTTAAAGCTCGAGCCTGCAAAAGGCCCGGTGCAAGTCCTGATCATCGACCACGTAGCAATGCCGTCGGAGAATTAGCGTTTTCTGAACCCTGGTCCCTCGTCCCCCTGGTCCCTTGTTCCCTTGGTCCCTTGTTCCCTTGTTCCCTGCTTTTCTCAAGTTGCGCGCCGCTTTTCCGATAAGGCTCTTGAGTGCCCGCTGCCCGGAGTGCGAATCCGGCCTGCGGACAAGTGGGAGCCATGGACGATCTGACGAGAGAGTTCCTGATCGAGAGCCAGGAAGGTCTGGACCGCATGGAGCGTTGCTTGACCGATCTGGAAGAGCGGCCGCAGGATAAAGAGCTTTTGGGGGAAATCTTCCGCTCCGTGCACACCATCAAGGGAACCACGGGATTTCTCGGCTTCAAGCGCCTGGAAAAGCTGGCGCATGCGGGCGAAAATCTTCTGGGTCAACTGCGCGACGGCAAAATCACCGCGGGCGCAACTGTGATTACGGCACTGCTGCACCTGCTCGACGGCCTGCGCGAATTGCTCAAAGCGATTGAAGCCGGTGGCAGCGAGGGCAGCGGTGACGACAGCGATTTGATCGCGCGGCTTGAGGAACTACAAGCCCCCGCGCAACCGGCCAAAGCCAGAGAGGTCGCTGCTGTTCGCCACGCGCACGCCACACCTGTCATCAAAGTCACCGAGCCCATGGCAGCACCGGTTGCAATTGCCGCTTCTGCCGCACCGCCGGAGCCTGCGGAAACCGCAACGCTCACGCCCGCCGAAGCCTCCAAGGCGCGCAACCAGGCAGCCACCGCGGAAAGCACTCTGCGCGTGGACGTGACACTGCTCAACCGCATGATGAATCTGGTGGGCGAGCTGGTGCTCACGCGCAACCAGGTGCTGCAGGCCACGGCCGCCGATCCCAATATGACGCTGCTCTCGCGCCGTCTCGACATGGTCACGGCCGACCTGCGCGAGTCCGTGATGAAAGCGCGCATGCAGCCTGTCTCCAACGTCTTCTCCAAAATGCCGCGCTTGGTCCGCGATCTTACGCATGCGCTGGGCCGCCGCGCCCGCCTGCAGATGGAAGGCCAGGAGACGGAGCTGGACAAGAGCCTGCTTGAAGCCATCAAGGACCCGCTCACGCATGCCGTGCGCAATTCGCTCGATCACGGCATTGAGCCGCCCGCCGTGCGCGAGGCAGCCGGCAAGGACCCCGAGGGCACGCTCTCGCTGCGCGCCGTGCAGGAGGGCAGCCATGTAGTCGTCGAGGTCAGCGACGACGGCGCCGGCATCGCGCCCGAGAAGATTCGCAGCAAGGCCATTGAGCGCGGGCTGGTGACGCCGGAGCGCGCCGCGCAAATGGGCGAGCGCGAGCTGCTGCAATTGATTTTTCTCCCCGGCTTTTCCACGGCCGCCCAGGTCACCAACGTGAGCGGACGCGGCGTGGGCATGGATGTGGTGCGCACCAACGTGGAAAAGATCGGCGGCAAGGTCGAGGTCGACTCGCACGTGGGCCAAGGCACCACGTTGCGCATGCGCATTCCGCTCACCCTGGCGATTATTCCCGCGCTCATCGTGCGCAGCATCGGCCAGAGCTTTGCCCTGCCGCAGGGCGCGCTCTCTGAGCTGGTGCACATTCCTCCCGAACGTGCGGCCACGGCCATCGAATGGATGGAAGGCGCGCCGCTTTACCGGCTGCGCGGCCATATGCTTCCATTGGTCTTTCTGGACCGCCTGCTGATGCCGGGCCGCGAGTGCAGGCTCGCCACCGACCGAGACAACTTTATCTGCGTGCTCGATGCCGATGGCCGCCGCTTCGGCCTGGTTGTCGACTCGCTCGCCGATCCCGAAGAGATTGTCGTCAAGCCGTTGAGCGCCGTGCTGAAAGATATCGGTTTGTTCTCGGGCGCCACGGTGCTCGGCAATGCCGATCTCGCGCTGATTCTCGACCCCGGATCAATCGCCTTGCAGACCGGCGTGAGCATCAGCAACGAGGAAGAATCCGCGCAGGCTGTGGACGATGAGAGCGAAGCCGCGCGTATGCGTTATCTGCTGGTCGAAGTCGCGGGCCGGCAAGCCGCGGTGCCGCTGGCCGACGTGCTGCGCATCGAACAGCTTCCGTTCTCGCGGATCGAATACATCGGTTACCGGCCGGTGCTCAACTTCGAGGGCCAGCTGCTGCCGGTGGAGGACTCGGGCGGCATTCTGGCCGCAGCGCAGGCAGATCCCCAGACGCCGGTCGTCGTGGTCATCTGTCGCGACGGCAATCGCCACGTGGGCATTGCGGTTTCGCATGTCCTGGACGTAACCTCCGGCAACAACCTCTTCGAGGCCGGAACGGGAACGCGGACCGAGGGCGTCACGCTGCTGAAAGAACGCGTGACCAACGTGGTGGATCTTGGCGGTGTGCCGCCGCTACCTGCCACTGAAGACGCGCCTGAGAGCCGGCAAGAGACTGCGGAGGTATTGGGATGAGCAGGAGTGGAAGCGCATCGCATCGCAAGCAGAAGAGCGAGTCGCTGGTGGAGGTGTGCTCGGTGCGGGTAGACAAAACGCTTTTTGGCATACCCATCCAGCACATTCTTGAAATCGTGGGATCGACGCGTCCGCAGCCCATCCCGCTGGCCCCGGGTTTTGTGGGCGGACTGATTCACTATCGCGGGGATGTGCTCACCACCGTTAGATTGCGGTACCTGCTCGAGCTTCCACCGCTGGACGGCCCCCAGGACATTCTGGTGCTGGAAAGCGCGGGAGGAATTTTTGGTCTGCTGGTGGATTCGGTAGGCGAAGTGCTCACCGTCTCCTCAGTCGACTACGAGCCCACGCCTTCGATTCTCGACGAGCGCCGCAGAGCATTGTTGGACGGCGCCTACAAGCTCAAGGACCGCTTGCTCGTGATGCTCGATCCCGAGCGGCTCGACCCCGCGCGATTGGGCGCGGTCAGGGCGGCTTAAGTCCTCGTGCCAGGAGAAACATGATGCGCGCACTTATCGTCGACGACTCGCGCTTCGTAAGGGGCTACCTGCGGGGCATGCTCGAAGAGTGCGGCATCGCCTGCGCCGAAGCCGCCGATGGTCGCGCCGCGCTGGAACTGCTGCACGGCGATGTCACCTTCGACCTGGCGCTGGTGGACTGGAATATGCCTGTGATGAACGGCCTGGAGATGCTGCGCCAGTTGCGCGCCGATGGATTCAGCGATCTGAAAGTGATGATGGTGACCACGGAGGCCGAGAACGACTATATTGTGCGCGCGCTCGAAGCCGGCGCTGACGAATACCTGATGAAGCCCTTTGACGACGCGGCTCTCAACGAAAAACTGGCCATGCTTGGCCTCGTGGAAGCTTGAGCTATGACGAGGCACGAACTATGACGGCCACCCGCCGCATTCGGGTTTTCATTGTGGACGATTCCGCCGTGATGCGGAATCTGCTGCGCTCCGTCATCCTCTCCGACCCCAACCTTGAAGTAGCGGGAACCGCGGCCGATGGCGCTTCGGCGCTGGAGTGTTTCCGGCTGCAACGTCCCGACCTGGTTGTGCTCGATGTCGAGATGCCGGTGATGGACGGCCTGGTTACGCTGCGCGAGTTGCGCGCCCGCAACCTCACCATGCCGGTGATCATGTGCAGCTCGCTCACCCAGCGCGGCGCCCGCGTCACGATTGAAGCGCTGGCCAATGGCGCCAGCGACTATGTTGCCAAGCCCACCGGCCAGGCCGGACGCGAAGCCGCAATTCGCACGCTGGCACAGGAGCTGATTCCCAAAATTCACGCCCTCACAGGCCGCATGCAAACGCGACCCGCCGCAACCGCCGCAACCCGCACCGTGCTACCCATGCCACCGCCGGTGCTTCAAGCGCCGGCCAAGCCCTTGGTTCTGGCCGTCGGCGTCTCCACCGGCGGCCCGGCAGCGCTTGACGTCCTTCTACCCGGGCTGCCTGCCGGCTTTGCGCTTCCGGTTCTCATCGTGCAGCACATGCCCGAGGTTTTTACGCGGCTGCTCGCCGAGCGCCTTAGCCGTCGTTGCTCTCTGCGCGTGTGCGAGGCCGAGGAAGGGATGCCGGCAACTTCCGGTGGCGTCTACATTGCACGCGGCAACTGGCACATGGAAGCGGTGGCCGCAACTCGCCCGGGCGCGCCAGTGACCATTCACCTCACACAGGGCCCGCTGGAAAACCATTGCCGGCCCGCGGTAGACACGCTCTTTCGCTCCGCGGCACGTGTGTATGGCTCCGGAGTGCTCGCCGTGGTGCTGACCGGCATGGGTTATGACGGCCTCGCCGGCTCCCGCGTCATTCGCGAACAGGGCGGATCGGTTCTGGCGCAGGATCAGGCCACCAGCACGGTATGGGGCATGCCCGGAGCCGTGGCCCAGGCAGGGCTGGCATACAAGGTGCTTGCTCTTGCCGCAATCGCTCCGGAAATTCTGCGCGTCACCGCCCGCAACGCTTCGTCGCCGCTCGAAGATCGCAGCCTTGCACGGATGGTGATTTAGCCATGGAACAAACCACGTGCCCCGACTATAGCTATCTCCGCCAAATTGTCTTCGACGTGTCGCAAAACGTTCTCGACTCTTCGCGCGACTACCTTTTTGACACGCGCCTCACCAGAATTCTGCGCAATCAGGGTATGGTGCACCTGAACGAGCTGGTGCACAAACTGCGCGCACTGAAAAACCCCACACTGGAGCGCGAGGTCGCCGAAGCCATGACCATCAACGAGACCAGCTTCTTCCGCGATCTGCGCCCCTTTGACCTGCTGCGCACGGAGTTACTGCCCAAAATCATCGAGGCGCGCCGTTTTCGTCGCACCCTCCGCATCTGGAGCGCCGCCAGCGCCACCGGCCAGGAGGCCTACAGCCTTGCCATGATGCTGCTCGAACACTTCCCCATGCTGGTCGGCTGGGACAACATTATTGAAGGCACCGACATCAGCAGCGAAGTCGTGCAACGCGCCCAGGCCGGCCGCTATTATCGCATTGAAATCAATCGCGGACTTCCCGCGCGCCATGTCGTTCGTTACTTCGACCATGTCGGCGAGCACTGGATCGTGAAACCCGAAGTCCGCAAGCTCTGCCACTTCCGCCAGGCCAATCTCTGCGGCCCATCGTTGCCCTTCAACCGCGCCAGCGATTGCTTCGACGTGATCTTTCTGCGCAACGTCATGCTCTATTTCGATCACCCCACGCGCCGCACACTGTTGGCCGGCGTGCATCGCTTGCTCGCTCCCGATGGAATGCTTTTCCTCGGCTCCAGCGAGCAGCCTGCCGACATGTCGCTCTGGACACCCGTCCTCGCCGGCGGAACCTGCTACTTCCGCCCGCGAAGACCGAGCTAGGGAATTCCTCATCGTGGGTTGACGCGCACCGCGTAAACTGCGTAAGAAACGCTAGAGGTGCGCAATTGACGGTCAATCGTCGCAATTTTCTTTTTAGCCTTGGTGCATCAGCGGCGCTGCCGGCACTCGTGCCGGCCAGCCACGGCGCGCCGTCCGCGGCAAAACCAGGTGAGCCGCGAGCGCGTTCAAGAGCGCGCGTCGATCTGAACGGAACCTGGGAACGTCTCGTCCAGCAAGCGCACTACGACTTCATCTCCGTGCCATCATCCAATCGGCCCATCGGGCAGTCGGAGCTGAAGCGCGAGTTCACGCTGCCAAAGCTTGCGCCGGGCACGCGGGCCTTTGTGCACTTCGAGGCCATCAATTATTACGGCCGCGTGTCGGTCAATGGCGCGGCCCTGGGCGCGATGGGACCATACACACCGTACGAATTTGAATTCACGCCGCTCGCGAAAGAAGGTGCGAATTCAGTTGTGCTCGATCTGGCTGACCTTGTGCCGTTCGCTGACGGATCGGGAACAGACGCGATTGCACTCGGCGTAAATCCTGGCTGGGAGGCATCCAGCGGAATCATTCGCGACGTCTACGTCGAGATGCGTCCCGCGACGTTCATCGACAATGTCCGCCTGCAATACGAGTTGACCGCGGATTTCGCCAAGGCGCGGTGCACGGCGCAAGTAATGACTTCAAGCGCTGCGCCGGCCAACGCTGAGCTCACGCTGCGGCTTAGCCGCGACCTGGCTGTAGCGGCGCACGCGTCGCAGACGGTGAAGCTGCCCGCCGGCGCGGGGACGATGGAATTCATCTTCGAAATTGACAAGCCGGAGCTATGGTCGCCGGCCACTCCCGTCCTTTACCAACTCGACGCGTCGCTCAAGTCCGTCGATGCCGTCGATACCTGGGCCTGCCGGACGGGATTTCGCGAATTCAAGGCTGCTGGCCGCGAGTTCCGCTTGAACGGAGAGCGCTGCATTCTGCATGGAGTGTGCCGCCATGACATGTGGAAGGATCAGGGTTTTACGCTGGCGCGCGCGCAGCAACACCAGGACATGAAGATGATCAAAGATCTTGGCTGCAATTTTGTACGCCTGGTTCACTATCCGCATGACCGGCACATTGTGGAGCTTGCCGATGAATTGGGCCTGATGGTGAGCGAGGAGCCCGGATACTGGCAAGTGGACTTCCACACCATTCCGCGAAGCAAGGTCGAACTCGGTTACGAAATCCTGGAGCGTACCATCCGGCGCGATTGGAATTCACCAAGTGTTGTTGCGTGGTTGCTGTCCAATGAATGTTCGCTTACTGCGGAATTCCTGAGAGAAGGCAAACGGCGCTGCAACGCGATTGACCCGCTCCATCGGCTCGTCTCGACCGGCAACGATCGCGATGCGAAATCGAGCAAGCCAATGTTTGAAGAGGCGGGCATGGACTTCTTCGATCGTCACCTTTACACGTTCAATGTGTCGGAGTTCGAAAAGGAGACGGATCTCTATGGCCCTGCCAAGCCGCTCACGTTTACAGAGTGGGGCGGCAGGGCCATCGCGCAGGGACTGCCCGAGATGCAGGACACCGTGAACATGATCCTGAAGCTTGAGAAAGAGGGAAAAATTGCCGGAGCGGCGTTCTGGTCGTGGCAGGATCTGCGGCAATACACGCGCGACGACGCGGAGATGCATGACGGAATTCTCGAGTCCGGCGTGGTGACGGAATCGCGTGAGCCGCGGCCGGAGGTTTACAAGGAGTTGCAGCGTCTATTTGAAGGGCGTCCGCAGTTTGCGGCTGTTGAACCCCGGCCGAAGTTTCTTCCTCTGCGACGAATTCCATGGACGAAACGCAGCAAACTCACTCCCGTGCCGCTCGACGAGACGTTGGCCGCGAACGATGCCGCGTGGAAGGCTTTTGAAGCGGACATGGAAAAGTATTGGCCCGCAGTGCGCGCCGGGGACCAGTGGGCGCGGACCGGATCGAAATTCGAACTATGGCGGCAAGGCGCGGAAGACAAAATCCAACTGGCCGGCGCTCCGTTCTGTCCCGCGCTCGTGGACCAACACGTTAGGCCACTCGTCGCCGGCAACCGCTTCGAGCTGGAAATTCCGATTGGGCAGCGTTGCAAGCGGCTCCATATCCTGGGAGGCATCTCTTTGCCGTTGGGATATCCCATCGTCGGGAAGGCGGGAGAGGTGGCTGCGACCTACGAGTTACTCTCCGCGAGCGGCAAGTCAACGGAGATTCCCCTGCGCTGGGGATTTGAGGTGGTACAGGGCAACATGATTCACGATGGCACGCGCATTTTGCCGGTTGCAATCGAGACTCAGGCAGCTGTCGAGTACATCAAAGATTTTGTGCGCGAGCAATATCAGATCATGCTCTACTCGACTCCGCGATTGGCGGCAGAAATGATTACGTCCCTGCGGTGCAAGGTAGTAGATGAGCGGAATTGGATTGCGATCTTTGCGATCACGTCAGTGCAGGAATAGACGGCCGCTAACTCCCAGCCCCGCCCAGCAGCCGCTCGACCGCGTCGTGCAAGCGCGCGGTAATATCCATCTCGCTCTCCTGCGGGCTGAAGCGGATGGCCTCGCCCACGCACACTTCAAGACGTCCCGAGCGAAACCAGCGGCGCTTTCCCGTCTTCATATCACCCAGGCCGCGAATGGCTGTGGGCACCACGGGCACGCCACATTGTTTGGCGAGCAGCCCGATGCCGGGGCGGAAGGGCGCCAGTTGTCCCTTCGAGCGCGCGCCCTCGGGAAAGACCATGACGCTGTAGCCACGATCCATGGCGTTGCCCGCATGCGCAAAGCTCGACTGGAAATCGCGTTGGCGCGGCAGAGGAAACACGTTGTAAAACGCAGTCACGAGCCAATAGGCGGGCAGACCGAGCAGATAGAAGCCCTTGTGTCCCGGCGGCGAGTCGGGATTGCGCCAGTGCCGATAGTCGTCGAGCATGTCGCCCGCCATGGCCACTGCGATGTGGCGGCGCAACGGGCCGGCGAGAGCGTATTGAATCAGAGGGCCGTCATAGGCAGAGACGTGGTTACCCACGATGAGCAGCGGACCCGGCGGCAGCGACTTGGCCGGGCCGACAACGCGCGGCGCAGCCAGCAGCCACGTGAGCGGGCGCTGGACGACTTCAAGAAACGCCACGCGCATCCATTGAAACGGCTTCCACCACGGCCACTCGGGATAAACAAAGTGCGTGCGCGACGCAGCGGGCATCACGCCTTGTATCTGTCTTGCTCCCTCGCTCCCTTGCTCCCTTACTCCCTCGTCCCTAGTCCCTAGTCCCTCAGTCCCTAAGTCCCCGTCTCTTGCACCTTCCGCTCCGCCTACCACTCTCCGCAACTCGCCAAGCGTGTGCACGTCCTCAAGCAGCCCATTGCCCTCGACAATGCCCAGCCGCTCCTCGATAGCCGCGGAAAGCTGCACACGACCCAGGCTGTCGAGGTGCAGATCTTCCGCGAGGCGCAATTCGTCGCCCACGCCGGGGTGAGCATCTCCAGTGATCTGTGCAATAAGGGAAAGCAGCCAGTCGGAGGAAGGCCCGAAGGCGCCTTCAGCGGGGCTTGGCGCGCCACTGCTCGGCGTGGCTGCCGCAGCCTGCATCCGGGCCAGCCACGCAGCCACGGGCTTGCGCCGCACCTTGCCGGTGGAAGTGCGCGGCAAATCCGGCTCCGGCCACAGCATCCAGCGGCTAATGCGCTGGAAATCGGCCAGCTTGGCATTGGCTCGCTCGATGGCCGCCGCGACCTGGCATCCCGACCCGCGGCAGGCCAGCACCGCGCACGGTTCCGGGCCCGTGGGAGTCTCCATGGCAACCACCGCGCACGCGGCGATCTCCGGCTGCTCCTCGATGGCCGCTTCAATGTCTTCCGGGTGAATGTTGAGCCCCGCCGCGGTAACAATTACCTCGCTCTTGCGGCCCAGGAACTTCAGCTCGCCCGATTCCTGTCGCTTCGCAATATCTCCGGTCGCCAGCCATTCTTCCTGACGCGGACGCAGTTGACCACCCTGCCAGGTAGCCGCGGAAATCATGGGTCCACGGACGAGCACTTCGCCGTCAGCAGCGAGTTTCACTTCGCGGCCGGCCATGGGTTTGCCGATGGTGCCCTCGGCCACGTGAAAGGGATGATTGAGCGTGATCAGAGCCGTAGTCTCCGTCATGCCATAGCCCTGCACGAGCACGAAGCCGAGCGCATTCCAGAATTGCTCGAGCGGCCCCGGCAGTGCGCCGCCGCCGGAAACGAAGGCCCAGAACTTGAACCCGAACTCGCGATGCACTTTGCGGAAGCGCAGCCAGCGGCGCCAGGGCCTGATCTTTTGCGAGCGGGCAATCCGATCGGCGAGCTCCGGATGGGCGCCTTCAAGATGCGCCTTGAGCAGCGCCAGAACGCGCGGCACCGCGGCCAGAACCGAGATGCGCTCGCTGCGGATGAGTTCGACAATGTGCGGCGCCGCAAGCCGGCTTTCAAAATGCAACTCCGCCCTGAAGATTGGCGGAACCCACAGCCCCATGGTCTGTCCGAACACGTGGCTCAAAGGCAGCGTGTGCAAAATGCGCAGCGGATGGACGAGCCGTTCGTAGCGCATGTAGGGCTGGGCGCCGTCTTCAATGGGACCCACACTGGACAGCACATTGCCATGGGTAAGCACCACGCCCTTGGGCTCGCCTGTGGTGCCGGAAGTAAACAGAATCTCCAGCGGCGTCTTATTCGACAGGCCGGAGATGGCGCCCATCTCCGCTTCCGGAAGATAGTCGAGCCAGTTCTCGAAGGCCAACTTAGGAATGGCAGGGCCGGTATGCGCTGCGGCCAGCTTAACCAGCAGGAGCAAGTCGCCCACCACAAGCCGGGGATGAACGTCGTCTGCCACTCGCGCCGCAAAGTCGGCGGCTCCGGCGGCGTCCAGAGGCACTGCCAGCACCCCGCGCAGCATGCAGCCGTGAAATGCGGCGATCCACTCCGCGCTGTTTTCGCCCCAAAGCAGTACGCGGTCGCCCTCGCCGATGCCCTGTCCCGCCAAATACGCGGCGAAACGGCCGGCAAGCCGCGCCAGGTCGCCATAGGTGCTTACGTGTCGCCGGTTTCCACGATAGTGCACCACAGCCGTCTCGCGGCCATAACGGCGAAAGTCGTCGATCAGTGTGGCGAGGTGGTCGCGCATGAATTTTGCCGGCAGGTCCATCCTAGCAGCGTCAACTGCTAGCGATGTTGTCGCTGGTATGAAGGGAGAACCCGAGCAGTTCGAGCACCCCGAATCCTGTCCGCCTTCACTCTCATGCTGGCGATTCTAGCGCCTGTTCGTTGAGCGGGAATGCCCGGTTGTGACACTTCTTGAACTGACACAGGCGGCAAAAGCAGCCGATAATAGGGATAGTTTCTCAGGCGGCGCCCATCACTGGCGTTCCAAATGAATTCGCGGAAGCCCCGGATTGACTAACCGGGGCTTTTTGCTGCCCTAATATCGCAACCCGCGGCCGAATCATGTTTCTACGCCCCTTGCGTCTGCGTCCAGAACCAGCAGCTTAGCGTCCGGCACGCCGCGCCTTCCGGAGAGCCTTGAACTCGTTCACAAGGTCGTCTTCCGTCGCGCCAGAGGAGGCAATCAGCGAGTCCAGTTGCTCACCCGCCCTGCGAAGCGCCTCCAGGTCCTCCTCTCGCGGCCGTTGTGGCGTTGGTACATAGAAGCCAAGCGTTCTGCCGTGGCGCATGATCGCCACCGGCGCCGCTGATTCGAGGTAACCGGACAGGTTTTCGCGAAACTCTCGTACTCCGACCTTTGCGGTTGGCATCTCATCCACCTTTGTGTACACAATGATAACACAATTTGGCCGCTCCGCTGCCGTCGTACACTGGATTGAACAGGATTTCCCCATGAAAAAACCTCTCATCGGCATTTACATTCTCGTAACTCTGGCATTGATGGCCTGGGGTTACTACCAGGCAATTTACGTCGCGCCCAACGATGCCATGCAGGGCGAAATCTTTCGCATCATCTATTACCACGTGCCGTCTTTCGCAGTAGCGTTCGCATTCTTTGCGGTCAGCTTGGCCGGCTCCATCGGATTTCTCGCTTTTCGGCGCAACTTCCCTGACCGAGCGCAGATCGCCGACGCCCTCGCGCTTGCCGGAGCGGAAATTGGTGTAGTGTTTTGCACGGTTGGGCTGACGACAGGCCCTCTTTGGGGACGCCGCGCCTGGGGCATCTGGTGGACCTGGGACGCGCGCCTCACAACCACCCTGGTTCTGTGGCTGATCTACATGAGCTACCTGCTTTTGCGCCGCTTTGCGGGCGGTCCCCAGATGCAGACTCTCGCCGCCGTGCTCGGCATCTTCGGCGCGCTCGATGTACCCATCGTTTACATGGCCAATCGCTGGTGGCGCACGCAGCATCCCGCGCCGGTCTTCGGCGGAGCCGAGGGTTCGGGCATGGATCCAACGATGGTAGGCGCCCTCATGTGGAATATGCTGGCGTGGTTCGCCTGGGGCGCGCTGATCCTTGCGCTGCGCTATCGCGTGGAGCGGCAGCACCAGAAGATTGCGGCTGCCGAGGCGCAGCGAGCTTTAGAGGCCTAGGGCCTGTGCGGAATTCGCTCAAGAAATGAGGAAGTTCATGAAAAAACTCGCCATGATATTGCTCTCCGCTGCCTCCATCGCTCTTTTCGGCAGGGTGGCTTATCTGATCTTGCTTGCTCCTTCGTCCGACGCAGCCTTGCTCGACCACGAATTCAGGCAGGCGGCCTACACCATCACCTGGGCCATTCAGCTGGGCTATCTGGCGTGGCTGTGCATGAAATGGCAGTCGCAAAAACGTGACGGTGCGCTGCACGATTCCGGCAAATCCCTCACGCGTTAAAGCACTTAGTCCAAAATCGTCTGTAGATTTCGTCCGTTTCCCTTTCCATTCCCATACCGGCAATGAGGAAATCCCCGCCTGCAATAGCACTTTCGTAAGCCCATGCCGGTTTCGTGGGATTGGACATTCCCCGCGTCCCACCGATGATTCCCTTGTGAGCCGCTTGCAATCTGCGGCCCGAGGGACCCTCAATGCATGACCTCATCATCGCCCTGGCCTTCATCGGTATGGTACTTGCCCCTGCAGTGGTAGCAGCAAAATGCAGTCCGACGCGGGATAACCACAACTAGCTCCCTAGCCGCTTAAAGTGAATTCTTAACAAGTTCTTTGACGGCTCGCAGAGAAATTCTTCCGTGCCCCACTCAGTCGGTCGCCGCGCCTGCTCGCCGTGGCGAGGCGACCGAATGAGTGGGATAGCACGAACCCCAACCCACCTCTCTCCACTCAGCACGAAGAACGGCTGTTCCCCGCCAATTGCCCTCCCATCTTCGCAGCCGGTACACTAGGGGATCGGGGGGCGTGCCATGTTGGTCGTGATGAAGGCGCAGGCAACCGCGGAAGAGATCCAGGCGGTCTGCGACCATATTGAGCAGTTGGGATTCCGTCCCCATCCTCTGCCCGGAGCGCAACGCACCGCCATCGGCATCACCGGCAACCAGGGCGAGGTCAATCGCGGCAACCTGGAATCGCTCTCCGGCGTCGCGGAAGTGATCCGCGTTTCCAAAGCCTACAAACTGGCCAGCCGCGATGTAAAAGAAGAAGACACCGTCGTGCGCTTTTCCACCGGCGCAAGCATCGGCGGCCGCGACCTGGCCGTCGTCGCCGGGCCATGTTCGATCGA
>Ga0302320_10012248_pt1 | contig 18062 bp, 16 predicted proteins | sample Bog_T0_3_FD_202130 | JGI IMG/M metagenome (GOLD analysis project Ga0302320, IMG submission 202130) | Peat permafrost microbial communities from Stordalen Mire near Abisko, Sweden - Bog_T0_3 | ecosystem: Environmental > Terrestrial > Soil > Wetlands > Peat | place: Sweden: Abisko, Stordalen Mire...
GAGAAGGCTGAGGCTGCCGCCGGATCACTTCAATTCCACGCCCACCGGGCAGTGGTCGCTGCCCATGATTTGAGGGCGAATGAAGGCTTGTTTCAGACGCGGCCGAAGCGCTTGGGAGAGCAGCACGTAGTCAATGCGCCAGCCGATGTTCCGGGCGCGGGCGCCGCTCATCTGACTCCACCAGGAATAGTGTCCCCCGCCCGGCTCAAACTCCCGAAAGGTGTCCACAAAGCCGGCGCTGATGAAAGCGGTGAAGCCGTTGCGTTCCTCGATGGTGAATCCGTGGTTGCGGACGTTGGCCTTGGGATTGGCCAGATCAATTTCGGTGTGCGCCACGTTAAAGTCGCCACAAAAGATCACCGGCTTTTTCTTTTCCAGCCGCTTCAAGAATTTCAGGAAGTCCGCGTCCCATTGCTGCCGGTAAGGCAGGCGCTCAAGTTCACGCTTGGAATTGGGAACATAGACGTTCACGAGAAAAAAGTCCCGGTATTCAGCGGTCAGCACGCGGCCTTCGCGATCGTGCCGGGCGATGCCAATATGGGGTTCAACATTAAGCGGGCGGGTTTTGGTGAAGATGGCGGTGCCGGAGTAGCCCGGTTTCTCCGCGCAATTCCAATACACGGTGTAGTGCCGCGGCCAGAGCTGCTCGACGTTGTCGGGAGTGCACCGGGTCTCCTGTAAACAGAGGATGTCGGGCTGCTCGGCATCCAGGAATTCAAGGAAACTCTTCTTGAGCACGGCGCGGAGGCCGTTGACGTTCCAGGAAATCAGTTTCATAAGCAGAGTCTAAGGCGGATTGAGGATTGCCTTCGCCTCCTGGCGGACGGCTTCGGCCAATTCGGGCGGTTGCAAAACTCTGGCGTCGCCGCCCCAGCTCAAGACCCAGCGCTGCACTTCGCCCAGGCTGGAAAGCTTCATTCTCAATTCCACCGCCCCGTTCTTGAAATCGCGCAGGGACTGGGACGGATGCCATTTTTTTTCGCGGATGTAATCCGCCGCGCGCGGGGCGAAGCGGATGACGACCTCGAATTTCCCGCCGCCGGAGTGGACGCCAAAGCTATCTTCCAGCCGTTTTTCCAGCGAAAATTTCCGCGAACGCTCAAAGGTTTTTCCCGTTGGTCTGGCGGACTGGATCCGCGCCGGGGCGAAAGTGCGGATGTCCTTCCGCGCGTGATCGAACGCGAACAGAAACCATTCGCCGTTGATGTTCGCCAGATGATAGGGGTCCACCATGCGCCCCTCGGCCTTTTGCCCGGGCTTGCGGTAGTGGAGTTCCAACTGCCAGCGCCCGGCGACAGCATTGGCCAGCACCTCGAATACTTCGAGGTCCAGAATCGGTTCGGCCCGCGTGCGGAAGGAAATGGTCTGCTCGACGTCGGCCAAGTTCAGCGAAATGGTGTCGGGCAGCGCCTGCTCCATTTTCCGAATCGCGGAAAGGAGGGGTTTCTCGAAACTGGTGCCTCGATATTGTTGCAGCGCCTTTTCGGCGACGACGAGCGCGAAAATCTCGCCCTCGGTGATTTGCATGGTGGGAAAGCTGCTGACTTCGCCAGCGTAGAAATAGCCATTGCGGGTGCCATCATATTCCAGGGGCAGATTCAGCCGGTCGCGCATGAACTCAAGGTCGCGATGGATGGTCTTGGTGGAGACTTCGATCTCGCGCGCAAGCTTGCTCGCATTGGGAAAGCCGCCGGACTGGAGCGCCTGATGAATTCGCAACATCCGCTCCAGCGGCGGGCGCGCATGGGGTGCGGCACTGCCGGAAAACTTGGCTGAGTTGGTCACAGCTTAAACGCGGGGCCAAAATCGCAGGGCAACGGCTGCGTCGGGTTGCGCCGGTGCATTAACCGCCAGCCATCTTCGCCAGCAGCTCGTCGTTGGTCTTGTGCTTCTTAAGCGCGCCGAGAAGCGTTTCCATGGCTTCGATGGGGTTTAGATCCACCATGGTGCGGCGCAGTTTGCGGATGGCTTCGAGATTTTTCGCGGGGAAAAGTTTTTCCTCCTTGCGCGTGCCGGATTTGGGAATATCAATCCCCGGAAACAAGCGGCGGTCAGACAGCTTGCGGTCCAAAATCAATTCCATGTTGCCAGTGCCCTTGAACTCCTGGAAAATCAGTTCGTCCATGCGGGAGCCGGTGTCCACCAGCGCCGTGGCCAGAATGGTAAGGGAACCGCCGTTTTCAATTTTGCGGGCCGAGGCGAACATCTTGCGCGGAATCTCCAGCGCGCGGGCATCCACGCCGCCAGTCATGGTACGGCCGCTGCCGCCATGCACGCTGTTGTAGGCGCGGGCGATGCGGGTGAGCGAATCCATGAGCACAAACACGTCCTTGCCGGATTCCACGATGCGCCGGCAGCGCTCAATCATAAAGCGCGAGAGGCGGACGTGCGTTTCGAGTTCCATGTCGTTGGAGGAAGCCACAACTTCAGCCTTCACCGAGCGCTGGAAGTCGGTGACTTCCTCGGGACGTTCATCAATCAGCAGCACCATCGCATGCACTTCCGGGTGATTGGTGGTGATGGCGTTGCAAATCTGCTTGAGGATGGTCGTCTTGCCCGTGCGCGGCGGCGAGACAATCAGGCCACGGGTGCCCTTGCCAATGGGCGTGACGAGGTCGATCACCCGGGTTTCGAGCTGGTCGGGCGTGGTTTCGAGCTGGAACTTTTCAATTGGATCAATGCTGGTCAAGTTCTCAAAACGCACCGCCTTGGTGTAATCCTGAAACGCCATTTCATTGACCCGGTCCACGGCCTTGAGCTGCGGGCTGGTGCCGCGATGGGGCGGCTGCGTGGGCCCCTCGATGAAGCTGCCCTCCCGCAAGAAGCTGCGCCGGATGGTGTCGGGAGTGACGAAAATGTCGGTCGGCTTGGGGTGAAAATGGTTTTGCGCTGTGCGGAGAAATCCAAATCCCTTCTCGGAGATTTCGAGATAGCCGCAACCGTAGTTGGCCTTGTCACCGTTATTTTGCGATTCAGTCATATTAAAAGTTGCTGTCAAAGGCCGAAACCCTTCCGAAAAAATGCTGGAAAAGTGAACTTTGGAAAATTGCCGCCTACAAACAGCAGCCTGCAAATACCTTCGACAGTTGTTAAATAAGCCAAGAATGCGGGAAATGCAACATTTATTTTAGGCTTATTCCAGGCGCGTGAGTGAGCCCTGAACCACACTGCAAGCGAGACCGCACCTCAGACTTGGGTCGCAGTTTGCCAACCTGCGCTACGGGCAATCCTTGCCACCGAGCCGAGCCGGCTGCGAATTCTCAGGTTCAGCCGCCTACTTCCGCCTTGGCTTCGGCGGCGAGGGCAGTGCTCAAATACCGTTCGCCGGTGGAACAGGCGATGGTTACGATAAGCTTGTCTTTGTTTTCCGGCCGCTTGGCGACTTCGATGGCCGCCATGACGTTGGCGCCCGTCGAGATGCCAACCAAAATACCTTCTTCCTTGGCCAGGCGGCGGGCCATCGCAAACGAGTCATCGTTGGAAACCTGGATGCATTCGACAATCTGCGGATTGCCGGCGGCATCCTTGAGATGCAAATTCTTGGGAACAAAACCCGCACCGGTGCCCTGAATCTTGTGCGGGCCAGGCTTCACAGGCTGGCCAGCCAGGGTCTGGGAAATCACGGGTGAATCCTTGGGTTCCACGGCAATGGCCTGAAACGACGGTTTCTTGGGCTTGATGAATTCAGTGCAACCCGTGATCGTGCCACCGGTGCCCACGGCGGCGACCAGAATGTCAATCTTGCCGTCCGTGTCCTCCCACAGTTCGACGCCCGTGGTATGGAAATGAATGGCCGGATTGGCCGGATTATCGAATTGCTGCGGGATCCAGGCGTGCGGGGTTTCTTTGGCCAGAGCCTCCGCACGGGCAATGGCGCCTTTCATGCCTTCCGCGCCAGGCGTCAAAACCAGTTTGGCGCCGAGCATCGCCAGCAGCGTGCGGCGTTCGAGCGACATCGTTTCGGGCATGGTGAGGATGAGCTTGTAGCCTTTCGCCGCCGCCACAAACGCGAGGGCGATGCCGGTGTTGCCGCTGGTGGGCTCGATAATGACGGTTTCCTTTTTCAGGATGCCGCGCCGCTCGGCGTCTTCAATCATGGCCATGCCAATGCGGTCCTTGACGCTGCCGAGGGGATTGAAGAATTCGCATTTGAGTGCGATGGTGGCAGGGATCCCGGCGGTGACTTGGTTGAGTTTTACCAACGGCGTGCGGCCGACGGTTTCGACGATGTTGTTGTAAATGCGTCCCATAATTTTGTTTGATTATATGATTTAGCTGCTCGTTCAAAAATCTTGGCGAAAAGTGCGCGGGGGGCAAGTTTTTAATTTCTCCAAATCGGGATTACAATCTATAAATGAGGCGCATGAAAATCATCGGACTGATTCTGTTTTGGCTGGCGGCCGTGGCCGCCCCAGCGCAAACCAATCAAAGCTGGAAGATTTGCCGCAACCCGGTGCGGGTCTTCCCTGGGCAGGCCACGGTGGACTTGACACCGCTGTTCCAATGGTGGGCGCGCCAGCCATTAATCATCACCAACCACAGCTCCACCGCCAACACGAACACGGACACCAGCCTCGAACCGGAGGCGCGGCCATTGTCCGCCTGGCATCGCGTCACCGGCGTCAAAGTCGGCGTGATCGGGTCCAGTTGGGTGGTGGACGCGGCCATTTACAGCAGTCCCACCGTGCACACCAACGCGCGCATCATCCTGAACCATCCGCCAGAGGCGGAAGAGCAGGCCTATTACGCCTTGGAGATGCAAGCGGCTGAGGCCAAACAACAAATCGCCGATACTCAGCGCATTTATGGCGCCGACACCAACAAGGAGTCGAAGGCCAACAAACTCGTTCAGGCTTTCGAACACTCCCGGAGCAAGCTCCGCAATGACGCCGTGCGTGATTACTCAGCGGTGGCGGTGCAGGAACAGGCTGCGGCCACCTCCGCGCTCACCCAAAAGGCGCAACTTGAAGCGGCGCGCGCGGAGATCGAGGAAAAGCTCAGAACGATACCCGCCATCAAGGGGGCCTATCAGGTGGACTGGTTTGCAGTGCTGTTGGGACACAGCAAACAAGGCGTGCCCATATATGATATGGGCTTGGTGAGCGCCACCCCGCCATAGCGGCATGGGCGCCCCGCCCGCGAGTCTCGGCTGCGAGCCGTGCCTGCATTCGGATACAAACGGGCGGGACGCCCGTCCCCTTGCCACCACGCTAAAATTTCGCCTTTTGCTTTTGCCCGGCTCGCTTTAACTTGCGCCCTGGTAATGACCCTAAAACTGTTCAACACCCTGACCCGCTCCCTCCAGGAGTTCGCGCCGTCCGCAGCGGGCATCAAAAAAACCGGCATGTATTGCTGCGGCCCGACCGTCTATGACTTCGCCCATATCGGCAATTGGCGCACCTTCGTCTTTGCCGACTTGGTGCGCCGCACGCTGGAATTTTGCGGCGGCGATGTCCAGCACGTGATGAACATCACGGACGTGGAGGACAAAATCATCAAGCGCGTCCAGGAAAACAAAATTTCCCTGCGCGAGTTCACCGGCAAGTTCGAGGCCGCGTTTTTCGAGGACATGAAAGCGCTGAACTGCCTGCCGCCGCACCAGACCCCGCGGGCCACCGAGCACATTCCTGAAATCATTGCGCTCATCGAGAAACTGGTCGCGCGCGGCGTCGCCTACCGCGCCGGCGATGGCTCGGTCTATTTTTCCATCGAAAAATACCGAGGCTGCGGCTGCACGTACGGCCAGTTGCAAAAGTTGAACCTCGAGGAATTGCGAGTGGGTGAGCGGGTGGCGACGGATGAATACGACAAGGAATCCGTCGCCGATTTTGCGCTGTGGAAAGCCCGTGTGCCGGAGGATGGCGAGGTGTTCTGGCCGAGTCCATGGGGTGAAGGCCGGCCCGGCTGGCACATCGAATGTTCCGCCATGAGCATGAAGGCGCTCGGCGAGACCTTCGACCTGCATCTCGGCGGCGAGGATCTGAAATTCCCGCATCACGAGGACGAAATCGCACAGAGCGAGGGCGCCACCGGCAAACCATTCGTCAAGCACTGGCTGCACGGCTCGCACCTGCTGGTGGAGGGTAAAAAGATGAGCAAGAGCCTGGGAAACTATTTTACCCTGCGCGATTTGCTGGCGAAAGGTTTCACCGGCCGCGAAGTGCGCTGTCTGCTGCTCATGGCGCATTACCGCGAGACGTTTAATTTCACGATGGACGGCCTGCAGGGGGCCAAAATCGCACTGGCGCGGATTGACGAATGCGTGGGCAAGCTGAGGGAAGTTGCAGCGCCAGCGTCCGGCATAACTCGAAGCACAGAAACTGAGTCACTGAAGTCCGCCGTACCAGCGGCCGGCGCTCCGGCGGAGTGGGTCGCCAATTTTTCCGCCGCGCTGGCCGACGACTTGAATGTTTCCGCCGCCTGGGCCGCCGTTTTTGAATGGGTGCGCGAGACCAACAAGCGTCTGGCCAATAATTCCCTGAGCGCCGCCGAGGCCAGCGCCGCGCTCGCCGCCTGGGAAAAAGTGGACACGGTGCTGGCGGTTGGCGCGGGAGCGGAAGCGGAAATCCCGGCGGAAATCCTGGCGTTGCTGAATGACCGCCAAACCGCCCGCAAAGCCAGGGATTTCAAGCAATCCGACGCCATTCGCGACGAACTTAAGGCCAAAGGCTGGGTCATTGAGGACACGCCCAACGGACCGAAACTCAAAAAGCTCTAAATCAGAAATTAAAATATGGCCAAAGGCGTTTTCATTTCGTTCGAAGGTTCGGAAGGTTGCGGCAAGTCCACGCAGATTGAAGTGCTCGTCCGGCATTTACAAGCCATCGGCCATCGAGTGCGGGCCGCGCGCGAACCCGGCGGCACGCTTATCGGAGAGGAAATCCGCCACACGCTCAAACACAGCCACAGTAACGCAGCCATGAGCGCCGAAGCCGAGTTGCTCCTGATGAACGCCAGCCGCGCGCAACTCGTCCGCGAAGTCATCCGGCCGGCGCTGGCGGCGGGCGAAGTGGTGGTGTGCGACCGCTTTTATGATTCCACCACCGCCTATCAAGGCCATGGCCGCCAACTGGATTTGAAGGTGATTCAGACCGTCATTGACCTCGCTGTCGGAGACACGCGGCCGGAGTTGACGCTGCTGCTGACCGTCACGCCGGAGGTCGGCGAACTGCGCCGCGCCTTGCGCCAGTCCACCCTGCCCTTCATGCGCGACCGCATCGAGGAAGCCGACCGGGCTTTCTTTGAGCGCGTCGAACATGGCTTCGCGGCCATCGCCGCCTCCGAACCGGAACGTGTCCGCGCCGTGGAAGCCTCAGGCTCCAAGGAAAGCGTGGCCGAACGAATTTGGGATCTGGTTCGCCCCGTCCTGCCCAGGCTCGGGCGGTGGTGCTGAAATCCGAATTTTGAACTTAATTTGAACTTAATTTGTTTGCCTGATTCAAATCGCAAGGTAAGTTTGGAGCCAACCAATGATCGAAAAGACAATCAGCGAAATCGAAGCGAAAATCGGCGCCGCGGAATCCGCCAGCCCCGAACGGCGGCGGGAACTGCTGCAGCTGCTTGCCACGTTGAAGACCGAGGTGGCGAAACTGTCCAAGACCCACAGCGAACAGGCCGACAGCATCGCCGGGTTTACCCAGCTTTCCACTCACGAAGCCATGCGCACCGCTCAAAACCAGCACTTGCGCGAACTCTCGCTGCAAGGCCTGCGCTCGTCGGTCGAGGACTTGGAGCAGTCCCACCCCCGCCTGACCCAAATCGTCAACCGCATCAGCCAGACGCTCTCGGATTGGGGCATTTAAGCGGAAATCCGAATCCCCGAAATCCGAAAGAACGAAGCCCGAATGAAGGCGCGCCAACCCTTCGATTGGCGAGTCAGTTTAATTGTGGCGACCGCGGCGTGAAGACCTTGAACGTCGGCCCATCGGAGTTGGCGTTGCCGGCAAAGACCGAAAGATAAAAATATTTTGACACCGAGTCATAATCCGGCAGCAGGGTGAAATCCAGCCACGCGCGAAAGGCAGGAGGGAACAGCTTCAAAGCCGAGTCGGCGGCAATGGTGTTCTTCATTGCCTTGAAAGTCACCCGCATGGTTTCGCGCTGGTTTTCATAACCGAACAGTCCGCCACCCGCCCCGCCAAGCTGCTGCATGGCGCTGACGAGGCCGGCATTCTCGCGCAGGGGTTTGTTTTGGCCGCCAGCATTCCGGAGGAATTCTTCCACCATGGAGCTGTCGCTGCTCAAGGCAAGATAACCGGCGCTGGAAGACGTATAAAGGAAGCGCGGTTGCGCGGGGCCATTGGCGGTGGCGGGCGCGGGCTTCAGGGCAATGCTGTAGATTTTACGACCCAGAAATTCCCGGGGCGTCTCCTCGTTGTTCTGCGGATTACTTATGGCGGCGACCGTCTTGACCGCGTTGATCATGGCGTCGGGATTGGCCACCGCGAGGAGATACAACGTCGGCGGACCGGCCAGTTCCGCCAGCGAGGCATCACCGGCGACCGGTTTTTGGTAAGTGATGAAGTCATCGTTCAGATTGCCAAAGAGGTCATTGCGGAGGTCAAAGCCGGGATTCTTCTGCTGGCCGAGCGAATTGGCCATGCCGATGATCGCGTTCAAACCCGCCTGGCCACCGGGCGAAACACTGGTAATCATCTTCTGTAGTTCAGCCCAAGTCTGCTTGCCATCGAGCCGGACGCGTGTGAACTTCACAGCGTCGGCGGGCACAAACGGCGGCACGCTGGCATCTTTAGGCGGCAGGGCGAGGATCTTCAACAGGCCGGTGCGCTCGGATTCAGGCGCATTGATGTGCAGTGTGAGCGCGGCGCCTTCCCTCGTTTCACGCAGCGCGAAGCTGACGGATTTCATGCCGGTTAGGCCGAGTGGACTGAAGGCTTTCACCGTGGCCAAGTTGGGCGACAGAGAATCTTCCCCACTGTTGTCCGCAGTCGCCTGGGCCAGCAGGCCAAAAAAATCTTTGCCATTGAACCAGCCATAGTATTGGGGGTTCTCCCGGAATTGCGACAATTTATCGCCGGCGAACACCGCGTTGTCGGCAATGGCCGGCACGCTGCCGCCCGTCAAATGCGCGGCCACCGGCTCGACCACCCTGGGCGAATTGCCGGCGACCAGCAAAGAGCCAAACTGGGTCAGGTATATTTCCCCGGGCTTCGCCGGTTTCACCGGTTCCTTGCCCATCTCCGAGACCGGCGTTTTCTTCGGGAATATCCCGGCAAAATCGTTGCTGGAAAGGGGCACAACCGTGAAGGTGAGACCATGGAAATGTTCCGTGCGCAGCGCACGGCCGGCTTCCGTCCACTTCTTGACGAGCAGGGCGAGATTGGTCTTGAGGGAATCGCTCTGGCCTTTGGCATCGAGTAGCAGCAGCAAACCCGGCGGAATGTCGTCGTGACCGTTCGAGCCGTTGACGGTCATGGCCAAGGTGAGTTGCCCTTGTAGCAGGTCGGTGAAATCGGCGGCCTTCACCCCCAAGTCGCGTTCCAGCGGCGCCACAAACTGGTCGTTCCACTTCGCCATCAATTTGTCATGGAAAGGCTTCATCGAGGGGTCATCCCAGAACATCCAACCGGGGGAGGACTTGGCCGCCACGCGCGCGGCGGCGAAGTCAGGCACGGTGAAAAATGCCAGGGTGTCCGACGGCAATAGGCTTTCCGCCGGGGGTATGGCGGCGTGGAGGAGGCTGGCGGCAGTCAGGACAAGAGTGAAAACGGCCAAGCGCAAGGGTTTGATGGTCATGGTTGATTCTGACTTTTTATAATGGAAAACGTGCCTCTCACGGGAGGTGCGCGCAACGTTATTTTGCCTCCACCGTCTGTTTTGTCCGGCTGGGCGGTTCGAGGTAGCGGAACGGATTATTCGGATTGTCCGTGGAGTACGCGAAGGCATCGCGATGGTCGAGAAAGCTCTTCACGAGTTCCACGGGGATGGCAAAGCCCAGCCCTTCGCCAAAGGTAATCTTCATGTTTGTCACGCCCACCACTTCGCCGGCGAGGTTGAAGAGCGGGCCGCCGCTGTTGCCAGGATTGATCTGCGTGCTGGTCTGCAAGTAAAGCTCGCCCTCAAGCTGGCGCGTCTTGGTGCTGAGGATGCCTTGGGTGACCGTGCGTTCGAGCCCGAGCGGGCTGCCGATGGCAAACACTCCGTCGCCCACGTTCAGCGCGTCCGCGCTCCCGAGCGTGACGGACTTGAATTTCGGCGCGCCCTTGTCTTCGATTTGCAGCAATGCCAGGTCGTGAAACTTGTTGATGGCAATAATTTTGACCTGCTTGTACGTCTCCCGGTCGAGCTGGCCGTCGCGCTGATGATACACTTCCACGGAAATCTCCGTCTCGCCTTCAATGACATGGAAATTGGTGATGAGATATCCGTCTTCGTTGATGAAGAAACCGGAACCGAGGCCACCGGGTGTTTTCACCTGCACCACCGCCTCGCCAATCTGCTTGACGAGCGAGCTGACCTCCCGCGCGGCGGAACTCCGGGTGGTGGCTGAATAGAACTGACCGGCAGTGGCGCCGGCAACGATGGCAAGACTGGCATTGCTGGAAGCCGCGGCCTTAGTGACGCCCATGATGGCACTCCGTGGAACAACCAGCGCAGTATAGCCCACGTCCACCACCAGCGAATCATTCTTCTCGGCCAGTATTTTCCCGGTTATGGCCGAGGCATCCTTGAGTTGGATGGTATCGGCGGAAATAAACGAAGTGCCGCATCCCAGCAGGGCGGCCAGCACCAAATGTTGCTTGAACGACATCAATCTAAAAATAAACCACGGCCTTGGATTTGACAAGCAAGCAGGTCGTTCAATCTTTTCCCTTCGCACCTTGACGGAAAGAGGAAAAGGGAGGGCAGAGAGCCGAGGACATGGGATGGCGTTTACAGGGCGCACAAACGGGCATCAGGAATCCTTTTCAAATGGTCGCCTTTCGTGCAGAATCTGCCGGGTGATCAGCACCCAAGCACAATTAGCCGCATTCCTGCCGGCGGTGAAGTCCGCCGCCTGGCTGGCATTGGACACCGAGGCTGACAGCCTCCACGCCTATCCGGAAAAGGTTTGTCTCATCCAGATCAGCACCGCCGCGGGCGACCGCTTGGTGGATCCGCTCGCCGGGATTGACATTGCCCCCTTTCTCGAGGCGCTGGCGGGCCGCGAATTGATTTTTCACGCGGCGGATTACGATCTGCGCCTGCTGCGGAAGCATCACGAATTCACCCCCTCGGTCATTTTTGACACCATGCTCGCCGCGCGGTTGCTGGGCGAGCGGCAGTTCGGCTTGAGCAGCCTGGTGGAGAAATTCTTGGGGGTGAAGTTGGACAAGGGATCGCAAAAAGCCGACTGGGCGCGGCGCCCGCTCACGGAAAAAATGGAACTCTATGCCCGCAACGACACCCATTATCTCAAACCGCTGGAGGAAAAGCTCAACGCCGAACTGCGGGCCAAGGGACGGCTCGCCTGGCACCAGGAGAGCTGCGCCCGGCTCATCCTCGAATGCTCGCGGCCAGTCGCGGTGGATGAGGACGCCGTGTGGCGCGTCAAGGGCAGCACTTTCTTGGACCGGGGCGCGCTGGCGGTGCTGCGAGAGCTTTGGCGCTGGCGCGAACGCGAAGCGCTCGCCGCCAACCGTCCCCCTTTCTTTGTGCTGGCGCATGAGAAGATGGTGGAGATTTCCATGGCCGTGGCCGAGAAGCAGCCGGTTGACCATTTGATTCCGATCCGGATGCATCCGCGCCGCAGGGAGAATCTGTTTGCCGCCATTCGTGTGGCGCAGGCAGTGCCGCCGGAAAATTTCCCGGAGAAAATCCATCACCCTTCGCAGCGGCCGACCGAGGCGGAGTTCCGCCGTTTCCGCGAAATTGAAAAACGCCGCGATCAGCGCGCGCATGTGCTCGGCATGGACCCCACGCTCATTGCGCCCAAATCCGTCCTCGGCGACCTCGCCCGCGATTGGGACCAATACGCGGCGGAACTGATGCAGTGGCAAAGGGAACTGTTGAAATAACCCCAGCCTCAGCGCACCTTTTCAAACGCAAATCCTTTCAGGTATTCCGTTTCGGGGATCATTGGGATGACCGGATGATCCGGACCCTGCGAATAGGTCGCCACGCGGCGCAAAATGTGGCGCGTGTCAAACGCCGCCGACAGCACGGAATCCATGAACAGTTCAGAGCCAACGTGGTGCGAGCAGCAAAAGGTCGCCAGCGTGCCGCCCGGCTTGAGCAACTTGAGCGCGCGCAAATGAATCTCCTTGTAGCCGCGCAACGCGTCCGGCACCGATGCGCGGTTGCGCGTGAACGAGGGCGGATCGAGGATGATGAGGTCGAAGCGCGGTATCACCCGCTCATGCGGCTTCACGGCCGTGTTCGCCTTCATCCAATCGAAAACGTTGATGGCCTCGAAAGCGCATGTCTCGGCCAGCCCGTTTGAGGCGGCGTTGCGCTTGGAGGCTTCAACCGCCTCCGCACTCTGGTCGAGCAGATAAACCCGCGCCGCGCCCGCCCGCGCCGCGTGCAAACCGAACCCGCCCAGAAAACTGAAGCAATCCAGCACCTGCCCGCCCCTGGCGAATTGCGACACCGCCTGATAATTCGCCTGCTGGTCCAAATACAGCCCGGTTTTGTGACCGGCGGCCAGATCGGTTTCGAATTTCAGGCCGTTCAAGTTTACGGAGAGCGTTGAAGTCCAGGCTGGAGCTGGTTCCCCGCCAGCCGCCCGAAGACTGGTTTCGAACAGAGTTCCGTTCGCCTCCGCCAAGCCTTCAAATTTGCGCGACGACATGTCGCTGCGTTCCAGAATGGCGCGCGGCGAAAAGATTTTCTGCAGCGCGGCAACCACCAGCTCCTTGCGCTGGTCCATGCCCAGCGCCGAAATTTGCACCACCAGCACGTCTTCGTACTTGTCCACGATGAGGCCGCTCAAAAAATCGCTTTCCGCGTTGACGACGCGAAACGAAGTGGCGCCAGGTAGATGCCGTTGCCGCACGGCGAGCGCCGCGCGGATGCGTTCCGCGAAGAAGGTTTCGTCCACCGCCACGCGTTCCGGCGACAGGACACGGACGTTGATTTTGGATTGGGAATTGAAGATGCCGGTGCCCAGCAGGCGCTGGCGATGATCTTTGATCTGCACCACGTCGCCGTCAGCGGCGGGCGCGGTGAGTCGGAGAATTTCGCCGTGGTAAATCCACGGATGGCCGGCCACTATGCGGTCAGCTTCACCCGGTTTAAGTATGACAGTTACGAGCGTTTCCATGGTTTGTAAACAATTGGAGTGAGATTCTGGCAGGTGCGGAACGGGCCGCAAAGCAAATTATGCAAATTATTAGCTTGAAATCTGTCCAAAACAGGCCGATAAACATCAAGAGCCTATGACCACGAATTATCCAATCTCATCTGTCTTGATTCACAAAACATCCGCGCTCTGGAGCATCGCCCCCGAAGCGACGGTCTTCGAGGCCATCAAGTTGATGGCGGACAAAAACATCGGTTCGTTGCTGGTGCTGGCCGGAGGCAAGCTGGCCGGCGTGTTTACCGAGCGCGACTATACGCGTAAAATTGCGCTGCAAGGCAAACACTCCAAGGAAACACGGGTGGCTGAAATCATGACCGGAGCAGTCGTCACCGTGACGCCGGACGATTCCGTGGAGGAGTGCATGCGCCTGATGACGAATCACCGGGTGCGGCATCTCCCGGTGGTGGAAGGGGCCAACGTGGTTGGCATCGTCTCCATCGGCGACCTCGTAAATTGGACCATTTCCACGCAGAACGCGCACATCGAACAAATGGAACAATACATTTCCGGGAGCGTGCCGCTTTGACCTACGCCGTTCTTCCCCCGCGGGAGTCTGTGAATCACCCCACCGCGACCAAATTGGGCGCGCTGACCGGGGCTTCGCCAAACTGCATCTTCACGCGAGCGACGATGTTTTCCACCGACAGGCCGTATTTGGCGCGCAGCTCGTCCTGCGTGGTGGCATGTTCCACAAATTGATCCGGCCAACCGATGCGGATCACCGGCGTGGCGACGTTTTTTTCGCTGAACAATTCCAGGACGGCGGAACCGTAGCCGCCCATAAGGACGTGGTCCTCGATGGTCACCACCAGATCGGCTTCGTGCCCGTATGTCTCGTGCGCGGGCGCGTCGAGCGGTTTGATGAAGCGCGGGTTGATGACGGCGCAGTCAAAACCCGCCGCGGCGAGCTGCCCGGCGGCTTTACGCGCAAGGGTGTTCATCGGACCCAGGCCGAACAACGCCACCTTGCGCCGCTGATTGTTGGCAAACGTCTGAACGATCTGCGCCCGGCCGACCTCGAGCAACTGCGGTTCGGCTTTCACCGGCACGCCTTCCGCCGTGCCGCGCGGATAACGGATGAAGGTGGGATGATTCAAAGTCGTGGCCGTAAGCATCATGTCGGCCAATTCATCCTCGTTGGCCGGCGCCATGGCGATGACGTTTGGGAAACAGCGCAAAAAGGAGATATCGAACAAGCCGTGATGCGTGGGGCCGTCGTTGGCAGAAAGACCGGCCCGGTCCATGCAGAAAATCACCGGCAAATCCTGCAGGCAAACATCGTGGTGAATACAATCGTAGGCGCGTTGCAAGAAGGTGGAATAAATCGCCACGACCGGACGGTAGCCCATGGTCGCCATGCCGGCGGCAAAAATGACGGCATGTTCCTCGGCAATGCCCACGTCGTAATAGCGGTCGGGCATGGCCTTTTCCAAGTGCTTCATGCCGGTGCCGGTGGGCATGGCGGCGGTGATGCCGACGAGGTTGTGGTTTTTCTGGCAGAGCTTGACCATGGTCTGGCCCATGACGTCCTGAAACATGGGGGGCGAGCCGGGTTTGGCGGCGGGGGTTTCGCCAGTCTGCGCGTTATACGGTCCGAGGCCGTGAAATTTTTCGGGCTGTTTCAACGCCGCCTCAAAACCCTTGCCTTTTTGCGTCAATATGTGAATGACGATGGGGTGGTCGCACTGCTTGGCAAATTCCAGGGTGCTGATGAGCAGGGGCAAATCGTGTCCATTGATCGGGCCGAGGTACCGGATGCCCATTTCCTCGAAAAACACCGGCGAACCGTAACCTCCGCGGCCATCCGCCTCCGCGTCGCGGCTGACGGGCTGCAAACCGACGCCCGCGAGGGCACCCTTGAAGCCGCCTTCGGCGCGGTGCGCCAACTTGAGCGCGAGGTCGCCCTTGGGCAGGCGGCGGACAAAGTTTTCGAAATCCTTCGCGATCTGGTTGTAGCGCGGATTAGTGATAAGTTTGTTGAGATAGCCGGAGATGGCCCCGACGTTCTTGGCGATGCTCCATTCGTTGTCGTTGAGGATGCCGATGAATTTCTTCGTGGTGTGCGACAGGTTGTTCATCGCCTCGAAGGAAATGCCATTGGTCAGCGCTGCGTCGCCGAAGATGCAGACGACATTTTCGCTGGTGCCGCGCTTGTCGCGCGCCGCCGCCATTCCCAGGGCGGCAGAAAGCGCCGTGCCGGCGTGGCCCGCGCCAAAGCAATCGTGTTCGCTCTCGGAACGAAGCGCAAAGCCGTTCAGGCCGCCGGTCTGCCGAATGGTGCGGAAACGCTTTTTGCGGCCCGTCAGGAGTTTGTGGACGTACACCTGATGGCTCACGTCCCAGACGAACTTATCCTTGGGAGTGGTGAATACCTTGTGCAAGGCGATGGTCAATTCCACCACACCCAGGTTCGGACCGAGATGACCGCCGCCTTTTGCCAGCCCCTCGATCAACTCGGTTCGGATCTCGCCGGCTAGTTCCTGCAATTGCGGCACCGTGAGCTTTTTCACGTGCTCGGGTTCATCCACCATGTCCAGATAACGACTCATGTTATTAAATCTTAATGTTTAAATCCGAATCACGAAAGAATGACGCATGAAGGGCCGGCGGCATTCTTTGCCTGTCATTCGTCACTCGTCTTTTCGTCAAACGGCTTCAGTTTGAGGTCGCCAGCGGCGGTTTTTTCCAGCTGCTCGATTTTCAATTCCGCCTCGGCCAGTTTTTCCTGGCAAATCCCGACCAGCTTCGCGCCTTCCTCATATTTGGCCAGCAAGGTTTCCAGCGGCAAGTCTTCCGCCTCCATCGCTTCAACGACGGATTCGAGCTTTTGCAGCGCTTCCTCGAAAGGCAGCGTTTTGGCGGGATTGTTTTGGCCCGCGCTTTTGACCGGGTTCGGCACGGCTGAAGCATACCAAACCCTCGCCGTTCGTCCAGTTTCGAATCGAGGAGCAGAATGATTCGCAGGCAGCCCCCGCGGTTTGGATTTTAGAAGTCATGAAGCAGCCGCTCATATTCATCATGCGGTCCAATCCAAAACCAAAGCCGTTTCGATTTCTTGAACCGTGCTCATGGCAGTACTGTAATCCAGTCCCTGCCGCCTGACAACCGGCTTTTCTGGCCTTTCAGGAGTGTTCGCCTGTGCTGCCCGAGCCGGATCATTTTTCCGCCGTGCTTTTGACCTCGCCTTTGGCCAGCCGGGTTTTCATTTTTTGTCCCACCGCGACCTGCGCCGCGTCGCGCAAGACCTTTCCGGTGGCGGCATCAGTGGTGAGGGAGTAGCCGCGGGCCAGGACCTGCTCCGGGCCGAGCGCGCGCAGGCGTCTTTCAAGCTGGCGCAAGGCTTCGCGCCGCAAGGGGAGCCGACAGGACGGTTTCGCGCGCAAAAATCTGCCCGCGAGGCTTTGCAACACCTGCCCGCGCGCGCGGGCCGTGTGCTTCAAACTGCGCAATAATCCTGACTGCAAATCGTCGAGGCGCTGATAGGCTTCCTCCAATCGCCGGCGCGGGTGCAGCCGCGCCAGCCGGGCGGCGAGCGCGCCAAAATCATCGGCCTTGTGCTCCCAGTTGCGCCGGGCGAGCTGGCGCAACCGTGACGGCGCGTCCTGGACAAATTCAAGGCTGGAAAAAACACCCTCGGTAATGATTTCCGCCGCCACGCTCGGGGTGGCGGCGCGCAGGTCAGCCACGAAATCCGCGATGCTGAAGTCAATCTCGTGCCCGACCGCCGTAACCACGGGCAGGGCCGACTCATAAATGGCCCGGGCGACGATTTCTTCATTGAAGGCCCACAAATCCTCCAGCGAGCCGCCGCCGCGTGTTACGAGGATCACATCGAGATGCGTTGAAGCGTTAATGGGTTGCAGCGGGTCCGCTCCAACACTGTAACGGTTCAATGTCTTAATAGCTTCGGCAATTTCCGCGGCCGCTCCGTCGCCTTGCACGCGGCAGGCAACCAGAATGATTTCCAAGGCCGGATTCCGCCGCTGCACGACGTGCAGCACGTCGCGGATGGCCGCGCCCGTCGGCGACGTCACCAGCCCGATGCGCTGCGGACAGCGGGGCAGCGGACGTTTTCGTTCTGGCGCGAACAAACCTTCGGCCGCTAGTTTCTGTTTTAACTTTTCAAAAGCGGCCTGCAGCGCCCCCACGCCCTGCAATTCCACCGCGCGCACAATGAGTTGGTATTGCCCGCGCGCTTCATAAACGGTCACGTCGCCTTGCAGCAGGACCTTTTGTCCGTCCGCGAGCAATTGGCGCTGGGCCGCGGGCGTGCCGCGAAACAGGACGCAGCTCAACTGCGCTGCCGCGTCCTTGAGCGTAAAATAGACGTGGCCGGAGCTTTGCGCCCGGAGATTGGTGATTTCGCCACTGACCCAGACCGAACCGATCTGTTTTTCCAGGAGCCGTTTGATGTCCGAGGTCAGTTCCCCGACGGACAAAACCTTGCGGGTTTCTGCCGGCGGAAAAAGTTCACCGAAGTCCCATTGCGATTTGGCTGGTTTGCTCACGAACGGAATTAAACCACGGATCAAGCGAAGATTGAAGCAGGAAGAATGGGACGGAGGGCACGAGTGACGAACGGCGTTGGCATAGCGCGGCGGTTTGGAAGTTGGTGACAAGGTAATTCAGCTTTGGCATGGGCAAGAAGCAAGTCGGTTAGACGCCCGCCCTCCCCATGAACCTGCACTCAATTCGGAGCTGTGGGCAGAAGGGTAAATCCCTGTTTTTTCGCAAGTTTGCGCAACAGGCGTGTTTCGGT
>Ga0302320_10012249_pt1 | contig 18062 bp, 17 predicted proteins | sample Bog_T0_3_FD_202130 | JGI IMG/M metagenome (GOLD analysis project Ga0302320, IMG submission 202130) | Peat permafrost microbial communities from Stordalen Mire near Abisko, Sweden - Bog_T0_3 | ecosystem: Environmental > Terrestrial > Soil > Wetlands > Peat | place: Sweden: Abisko, Stordalen Mire...
GTGCACATCGCGCTGGACTGGCGGTGGATAGTCGCAGTGTCCGGCGTTGGATCGGGCTCGGGAGGCCGTGGGCCACATAGCGGCTGACGAGGGAGTCCGCTCAAAATGAAAGTCCTGGGCTTTCTCGAGCAGGTGACGGCCGCAGCGTTGCTCGTGGTGGCCGTGACGTTTCTCGGTGTTGGGCTCTCGAGCACCGCCCACTAACCGTATCGTGCCGCCGCGTCCGATCGCCCACGAAGGTGCGGCGTGTGATCATCAATGGTCAGATCATCAAGGACCATCATTCCCCTCGCCAGGGCGGATGACCGGGCCACCATCAAACCTGAGCTCCTGGCCGACGGTCGGTCAACTGCTCTGGGAGATCGCCGGTGATCGTCTTCACCGTGGTCGCGCTGGATGTTGTTCGACGACCGGTCAGGCGCCAGCGGCGAGTGTGGCCCCGGACGGTCGTGCCCACTAGTGGATCCGGCTGATTGCTTTAGCTACCTTCCCGTCGCTCTTGTGATCGCATGCGGGTAGGTTGGTCGTACCGTCCACGGCCGCGGTCCGCAGGTCATCGCCGACTTGATCCGTCTCGACGACTTTGAGCGGGCTGTCAAGATCTACAGGTGCGTTCTGACGACCTCAAGGAGTGCGTCTAAGAGATGAGATTCGATGCAACATCGGCCCAGCACGCCAAGCTCGGCGTGTCCTTCTCGCTCATAGAGGGTGGCCGGAGATCCGTTCGGGCCGCCACCGGAAATGGCTTGGCGTGACCGCCTCGCTCGATACCCTTCGCGATGAGTTGCGCCAGCTCGGGCGGGTAGTGGTGGCATTCAGCGGCGGCGTCGATTCCGCATTGCTGGCCAAGGTGGCGCACGACACTCTCGGTCGGGCGCAAGTTCTCTGCGCCACGGCGATGTCGCCCTCTTTAGCTGTCGAGGAGGCCAGTGACTGCCGCGCTCTCGCGCGGGAATGGGACTTGCGATGGGTGAGCGTGCCGACCGAGGAGATGCAGGACCCGATCTATGTGGCCAATGGCGCCGACCGGTGCGCACGGTGCAAGACAGCGTTGATGTTGGCCTTCGGTCCGTTGGCCCGGGCCGAGTCGGCTCGGGTCGTACTGGGTGTCAATGTCAGCGACCTGGGGGACCACCGACCTGGACAGGCTGCCGCAGCAGAAGCCGGGGCCGCTTTCCCGCTAGTGAGAGCCGGCTTCTCGAAGGAGGATGTCCGGCACTGGTCGAAATTGCTGGGCCTGCGTACCTGGGACAAGCCTGCTGCCGCATGCCTGGCATCGCGGTTGCCCTACGGCATACCCGTGACAATTGGGCGCCTCGAGGCTGTGGACGCGGCGGAGTCAGCGCTGCGGGCGCTCGGGTTCAGGCAGCTCAGAGTGCGCCATCATGGCGCGGCGGCACGGATCGAGGTCGAACCGGAGGCGCTCGGCGAAGCTCTAGCCCGACGCCACGAGATCGTGGCCGCGGTCCGGTCGGCCGGTTACACCTTTGTGGCGCTGGACCTGGAAGGTTTCAGCTCAGGCAGTCTGAACCGGATGCTGGACATCGATGGTGACACGAGGTCGGATGGCCCCAGGAGGATCGCCGCCGAGGAGGCGACCTGATCCAGGATCGGATGAAGTTGAGTTCGCCTTTCGTACGCCGCTCTCCTCAGGACGCGCTTTCGAAAACGCGGCGGCCGACGTGGAATAGCAAAGTTGCTGGATCGTTCGTGAACCGGATGGTTAGGTAAGGGACTCGGGATCGGGCTCTGCCCGGCTGGAGGACTCTTAGGTCAAGCGACACGAGTCGAGAGCTGGGCTCTCGCCAAGAGGTGCCACGAGGTCCCGTTCTGACCGCGTGGTTTTTGGCATGACATCTCGCCTAGCGGTTCTCCTCAACGCCGCGTTCAGTCGCCGCGCCGCGTTGGGCCTGTCTCCAGGCTTCTTCGGCGAGCGAGGCAACTTCGTGCACTGGAAGGCCGCTCGCAGTTGCGATGGCCACGATGTCGTCGAATTCGGGCTTGGCCCGACCGTGTCCCACCTTCATGCGCACGACCTTTCCCTCGATGGTCACTTCGTCGAAGGTGCGGGCGTCAGGCCACCGCTCGACCGGGATGGCGCGTACCCCGAAGGTGCCCGTGGAAGTGTGGATAATGTCGCGCAGCGCGCCCACGTGCGCCTGGTCGGCAAGAACCTGCAGGACGTGGCCGGGCCTACCTTTCTTCATGGTCACCGGACTGACCCACGCGTCGAATGCGCCTGCCTCGAGGGCGGAGGACACGGCCTGGCCCAGCTGCTCGCCAGTCACGTCGTCGAGGTTGGTCTCCAAAAGCACTGCCGGCTGGCCCGGACCAATGTCGGCACGCTCGTAGCGCTGCCCGATGACGACCTGCGTGCAGTTAGGCAACTCGTCGATCTCACCGGCTCCCGCGCCGAATCCGCTGCTGATCACGACCATGGCCGGCATGGGCCCGAACGATGTGGATAGTGCTGCAAGTAGCGCGGCGCCCGTGGGGGTGGTCAGCTCCACAGTGGTTGCCCGTCCGTAGGTAGGCACATCCTGGAGCAGACGGACTGCGGCAGGCGAGGGATTGGGGAGCAGGCCGTGGGCCGCGCGCACCGTCCCGGTTCCGGTGGCTATGGACGATGCTGCAACTTCATCGACCCCCAGCACCTCGAGCGCAGCGACGGTACCGACGACGTCGATGATGGCGTCGTGGCCGCCGACCTCGTGAAAATGCACGCGGTTGACTGGCAAGCCGTGCAGGGTGGCCTCCACCTCGGCCAGCCGACGGAAGACGGCGAGTGCACGGTCAGTTACCCGGGGGGGCAGTGCGGCCGCGGTGATCAGGCTGGCGATGTGTTCGTAGGTGCGGTCGGCGGGGTCGCCCCCATGGCGCACCAGTGCCCGAGCACACATCACCCCACCCCGGAGCGTCCGCTCTATGTCCAGTTCCCACCCGGGCAGCGAGAGGCGGTCTAGAAGTAGCCTGATTTCAGCGATGTCGGCGCCCGCATCGACGAGGGAGGCCAGCGCCATGTCGCCGGCGATTCCGGCGAAGCAATGAAACCAGGCGATGGTCGTGGCTGGCCTAGCGTTCAGCGGAGCCATCACGGGAGCAGCCTGGCAACGGCGCAGGCGGCCCCGTAGCCATTGTCGATCCCCACGACGCTCACGCCGGAGGCACAGCTGGCGAGCATGGCCAGCAGCGCGGTCACTCCCTCGAAGGCGGCCCCATATCCGGTGCTGGTGGGCACTGCCACGACAGGGGCGGAGGTGAGGCCGCCGACGACGCTGGCCAACGCCCCCTCCATTCCGGCGATAACGACGACGGCATCGGCCATTGCCAGGTCATCGACCTCTACCAACAAGCGGTGAAGCCCGGCGACACCGCAGTCAACTAGAAGGTTCGGAGCGTAGCCGAGCGCCTCGAGCACCGTGACGCATTCGGTAGCTACGGGAAGATCCGCCGTTCCGGCGGTCACCACCACGACGTTGCCTGTGCGGGAGGAAGCTGGTCGGAACGTAATGGTGGAGACCGCCCCGGCCGTGGCGACGTTGCCCGGCCGGTGACCGCGCGATTCGATCAGGGCGGAAACAGCCTTGACCTGGGAATCCGTGGCCCTGGTCAGCAGGACGGGGCCGGAGGTAGCTTCGAGCAGCTCCTCTACGATGGCGGCGCATTGCGCGGGTGTCTTGCCGGGGCCGTAGACGGCTTCGGGCATGCCTTGCCGCAGGTCACGATGGTGGTCGACGCGAGCGAACCCTAGGTCTGCGTAAGGCAATCGGCGCAGCTGGCGCACAGCGTCATCGGGTGTGCAGTCACCCGATGCCACCTGCTCGACCAGAGCGCGCAGCGAGGCGGAATCCATAATTCTCACAATCATGCCCGGAACTAAGCACTTTGCGACAACGGTCGCCAAGATCACCGGTTAGGCACAGGCGTAAGGCTGGGTGGGCCGCCCCGATAAGGCCAGGGCTAATCAGCCAGAACCGCTAGGCGGACGTCGAGACCCTGTCAGTTTTCCGGCGGAAGCGTTCGAGGAGGACGGCGCCTAAAGAGTCACTGGTAGCGAAAGCGGTCGGCAGCGACCACCGTGCTCGCTCCACCCGGCGTCGTCACTGCGATAAGTACGCTTCCGCTTCCGGCCGGAGAGACGGCGACGATCTTCGACTTCGAATCGACTTTGAACGATCTGGCTTTCCTCGAGCCGAATCTCACCGCGCTCACATTGGTGAAACCCGACCCAATCAGCGTCACGGTCGTTCCGCCGCGCGTCGGGCCTTTGACCGGGACGATCCGGGCAACGGCCGGGATCGCGAGATAGGCGAACGCGCCTGAGACGCCTCGTGTGCTTGTTCGAGTGGGCACTGTCACCGTCACATCGACGGTACCGCTGCCCGCGGGCGAGATGGCGACGAGCTTCGTCGTCGAGTCGACTTTGAAGCTCTTAGCCTTTTTCGACCCGAATCGCACCGCGCTTACTTTGGCGAAGCCCGAGCCGATGACCATGACGCTTGTGCTGCCCTTTGCGGGCCCTGCATCGGGGGAGAGCCGAGAAACCACAGGTCGTGGGTTTGATGCCGGCGCAGATGGGAGTGTTGTCGTTGTCGTTGTCGTTGTCGTTGTCGTTGTCGTTGTTGTTGTTGTTGTCGACGTTGTCGTTGTCGGCGTCGCTGAGTTAGAAGGGGGAAAGCTCGATGCGCGCGCCCGTGTGCATAGCTGGCTCACGAGACCATGGTCGGAGCCGGAGCCGTCACCCGCTATCGGCGTCCCGAGTCCGCTCGCCATGTCGTACCCGGGCCCGGCGCCGTAAAGGCCGGCGTGGGCGGTGAGGAGGTCGTTGTTGCCGAGAGTGATGTCGTTGAAGGCGGAAGAGTACGCGCTCCCTCCAGCCACAGCGTAAAGGGCAGGGTTGGCGGAACCAAGGGACGTTCCATCGCACGCGGTGCTGGCGTCCGCGAGGGCGAAAAGCGCTGCCCAGGTCGGTGCTGCGACACTCGTGCCTCCAATGCCCGTCCAGCCGTTCGGCGCGCAGCCCTCCCGGCCCGTCTCGGTGCAGTAGACGGCGACGGGAGCTCCAGCATCGGCCGAGACGTCTGGGACTTCGCGGCAGTCACCGGAGGTTGAGCTGCAGGATGAGTTGGCATTGACGACACGGAGGGAGGTCGGCCCGTCAGCCTGATAGCTGGGCATTTGCCAGAGCGAGGAGACCCCGCCTCCGCCGGCGCCCCCGGCCATCCCGTCGTGGTCGTTGCCGTTCCACACGGTTTCGGTTGGTGGGGGACCGAGGGCGCTCAAGTAGGTGCCGCCAACACCGGTGACGTAGGGCTGGCTCGACGGGTCGTCCACCACGAGCGCCGTGCCTGCCTGGCCGCTCAGCTCGCCGTAACAGTCCTCCGAACCGTCGTCGCCCGCTGCCGCGACGACGGTCTTGCCCTCGACGGCCGCCTGCTCGAACAGCGTCGCCTCCGCGTCGTAGAGGTTCGCGTCGACGTCAGGCTCGCAGTCGCCCCACGAGGTGGAGATCACGTTTACCGCCGGGTTGTCGATTGCCGCGGCGTAGGTGTCCAATATGGCGGTGTCGCTCTCGCCTGCTGAGCCCTCGTAAACCTCGATCGAGGTGTCGGGAGCGAGGCCGATTATCGTCTCGATGTCGAGCTCGGCCTCCTCCTCGCCAGCGACGTCGACTCCGGGACCTCCCGCGCTTGGGGACCCCGATCCGCCGTCGACGGGCACTGCCGTGACCGTCGGGTCCGGCGGCGTCGCGAAGCAGTCCTCGAAGGTGGTGATGTCCGAGCTCAGGTAAGGCGCGAACTCGATAAGCGCGACGGTCTCACCTTCGCCGAGGTTGCCGGTCGAGTAGAGGTCGTCGTAGCCGTAGGCCTCGGCGAGGTCCGAGTAGTCCCACAGGGTCGAGCCTTGGTACGAAAGGCTGGCAGTGGAGATTTCCGACGAGCATGACGACGCCGGCTCGGGTCCAGCGACATGGGGCGTGAGATGAGGCACTGGACGTTTTCTTATCTTGCTGCTGACTTGTTGACTTACCGCTTCTCGTCGCGGAGCCATCTCCGCCTGAGTCTGAAGGCTTCCGAGTGAGTCGAGGCCGACGATCCCGGCGACGTCGCCGGCCAGCTGAGTCGGGAGTTGCGGCGCTTGGTTGTTCGCGAAGCCGCTCTGGCCGCCCGCCAAACGGTACCGCTCGAGCGATATGCCCCACGCCCGATCGACGAGACGTGCCGTCGTGGCGGCGCGCACGACGAGTCGATTGCGGCTTTCCCCCTCGATCGAGAACCCCTTGCCCCGAAGGTCGGCCTCGACCGAGGCGACCGTGGAGGTAGGAGCTCCGAAGCGTTCGGCGAAGGCCGCCGGGGAGAGGTAGTCGCGAAAGTCGGGCGAACCTGGCGACGACACCGCATGGGCATAGACGCTGAGCGCCTGCGGGTCGCTCGGTTTGAGGACCACGTCGAGTTCGAGCACCGTCGAAGGCCTAAGCACGCCGGTCGCTGTCGCCCCTCGCGGAACGAGTGGGGCCCGGCCAACGCGCATAGCTCTCGGAGCATCCGAGACATCCGCGTCGGAAACTTCGACGACGGCGCCGCCTACGCCGACAGCCCTCGTCGTCAACGAAGAGCCGGAGTTGGACGTGCTCTTCGCAGACGAGGAGCTCGATCTGCTCGAGGAGACTGCTGTGCCGCTCGAACCGGCGCAGGCTGCGGCGAGGAGCGCGACGGCGGCGAGTGCCGGGATCACCGAGGTCGCGTGCTCTCGTCCTTTGCCTGAGACGTGGCGCGCCACATCTCCGATCATGAAGACAGCCTGCTGTCCTATGCTCAGAAATAGTTGTGCAAAGGCAAAGAAGTTCCTGCGAATCCGGGGATTCATCTCGAGAGAGCGGAAGCCGCGTCGCCCCGGGGGCATACGTTGCCCGCGCTCAGTTCCGGCAATCCCCGCAAGCCAACTCCGCTGTTCTTGCCTGTCCGGCGCCGTCAGGCACTTGATTGCGTCGCTCAGGTTGTGTCCTAAGTATTGCCACTTCTGTGGGGACGTCGCGGCAAGCGCAGCTATGACTCATCCCAGTGACTTCTCTGGTAAGGAGCCGTTAAGTCGCGTGGACAGCATGGTAGTTCGCTTGGTCTGTCATTTGCCCAAAGTCCATGCTGGAGCTGCTCTAAAGAGCGGCGACAACAAGCGCGGCTGCACCGCCGATGGGCCTACGCCAAAAAAGCGAGCCTCCCTTTCTGGCGACAGAATCGGTGACTAGCCCGAATCTCGTACCTGAGCCCGGCAAGCCCATCATCAAAGGCGCCCTTCGTATCATCCCGTCCATCTCCGGCAGCTCTCAGTAGAGCATCGAGGAGCAGACCTGGTAGCTTCCCGTGTACTCATGATTGCGAAGGGCTCTCCGACACCGGCATGACCAAGAATTCGAACGCCGCGGTAAAAAGTGAGGAAGTGCTGGCCCAGGAATCCTCGACATCTCGAGAGGGGACCTTTGCGGTGCCGGAAGGTTTCGCATCGGTGATGCCATGAGTGTGCTGTTCACAGATGTGTTCGTCTACAGCCCCAATACGCCCGGCGGTGTGGTCGGGCCCATCGACGTCCTGGTGACTGGCCAGCGCATCAGCGCCATCGGATCGGCTTTGGCGCCGGACGGAGGACGCATTGTCGCTGGCAAAGGAAAGCACTTGCTAGTTCCCGGCCTGATCAACGCTCACTTCCACTCGCCGGCGAACCACCTCAAGGGCTCGCTGGCGAGCATGCCGCTCGAAATGTTCATGCTCTACGAGTCTCCGGCCGACGAACTGCTGCGCCCGTCCCCCCGGGAAGCGTATTTGCGCACGATGCTGGCAGCTTTGGAGATGCTGCGCGCTGGCACAACGACTGTGCAGGACGACGCGTTTCTCATGCCGGCCCCTCAACCTGAGATCATCGACGCAGTTCTGCAGGCTTACGCGGACTGCGGGATCCGTGCAAGCGTCGCGCTCGACCAGCCCGAGGTCGCCGAGACTGAAAAGCTGCCCTACCTTGCCGAACTCGCTCCACCCGACCTGCGTGAGGTGCTCGATGCGCAAGCTCTGATCTCGCGCCAGGAGCTGCTTGAGCTCTACGACTACCTATTTACGCGGTGGCACGGTGCCGCGGACGGACGGCTCACTGCAGCGGTCTCTATCTCGGCTCCACAGCGAGTCAGCATCGAGTACTTCGAGGCGTTGGACGAACTGAGCGCCAGACACCGAGTTCCGCTTTATGCGCACGTGCTCGAAACGAAGGTGCAGCGCGTTCTCGCAACCGAACAGCCCCGCTTCGCCGGTCGCTCGCTCGTGGGTTACATCGCTGACCTCGGGCTGCTCACCGAGCGCACGAACATCATCCATGCCATTTGGGTCGATGATGCCGACCTCGACCTAATCGCCGCGTCAGGGGCGGTGGTCGTGCACAATCCAGTCTCCAACCTGCGGCTGGGCAGTGGCGTAATGCCCTTTCGCGCCATGCGAGAAAGGGGAATCCCTATTGCTCTCGGCGTCGACGAAGCGATCTGCAACGATGCTGTGGAGATGTGGAACGTCGTCAAGATGACGGGTTTGATCCACAACATCGGCGGGCGGGACAGCCAGGAGTGGCCAAGCGCCACAGAGGTGCTTGACGCGCTGTGGCGAGGTGGAGCTGCGGCAACCCTACGCACCGGCGACCTCGGCGAGATCAGGGAGGGAAGCATCGCAGACATCGCCATGCTCGACCTCACCAGCGTCGCATTTACTCCGTTGAACGACATTCCCGGACAGCTCGTCTACTGCGAATCCGGGACGAGCGTCGTGCTTACGATGGTCGATGGAAAGATTGTGTCGGAGAACGGTCGTGTGACGAGCGTCGACGAGACTGCCCTCCTCGACGAAGCGAGAGAGCTATTTGCTGCGAAAAAACCAGCTCTGAGGCGCAGCAGCGCCGATGCCGATCGGCTCCTGCCCACGTACCGCGAGATGGTCCGGCGGGCGGCAATTGCCGACGTGGGTATGACGCGATGGATCGGAACGCCATGACGGAGCGCTACTCGTACATGCCGATAACAGGCCGCCCCCACGGCCAGTGGCCCGGTCAGCGCCGGCTCGCCGTATATGTCGCGATAGGTGTCGAGGACTACCGCGAAGGCGATGGGTACACCGAAGACCTGCTGACAAACGTGCCCCCTCCAGACCTGGTCAACAAGTCATGGCGCGACTATGGCAATCGGGTTGGCGTCTTCCGGCTCCTCGACAGGTTGCAGCGGTACGCGATCCCGCCGACCATCCTTCTGAACACCATGGTTTACGACACTGCACCCGCAGTCACCGACGGCGCGCGAGCGGCAGGTGCCGAAATCGTGGGCCATGGTGTATCGAACTCCGATTCGCTCACTGGGATGGACCGGGGTGCCGAGGGAGAGTATCTCGATGTCGTCGCACATCGGATCGAGACCGAGGAGGGCGCCCGCCCTGGTGGCTGGTCCAGCCCGTGGCTCACGCACACGCCTAATACCATCGATCTCCTCGCCGCGACCGGGTATCGCTATTTACTGGACCTGCGCCCCGATGACCAGCCCATCTGGCTCAGTTCCACGACAGGTTCGTTGCTATCCATCCCGTACGCTCTGGAGCTCAACGACAGCAGCACGATGATCGGCCGTCAGGCCTCAGCAGTCGAGTTCGCCGACATGATCGTGGACGAGTTCGACGAGTTGCTAATAGCCGCTGAAGATCAGCCGCTTGTAATGAGCATCGTGGTGCACACCTTCATCTCCGGTGCGCCGTTCCGGCTGCGCCAGTTGAGTCGTGCGCTGGCGCATATCGCTGCCAAGGAAAAAGACGTCTGGTTCACTCAGCCCCGCCACATCTACGCGGCATTCTCCGAACGCTATCCACCGCAATAGCCGCCGAGCGCGAATCGGCGATGAGAATCCGGCCGATCAGCGCGCAGCCTGGTGAAGGGTATTTTCTTAAAGGCTTTCGTGCTGTCCTTCGCACACTTCGCGCCGGCGGAGCGCAGGGTCATGTCAACCTTGGTCATCTAGCCCGGTAGGGGCTCAGAGGCTGCATGGGTGCCCGCCCCAGTGGACTGGCCGGACAATCCCAGGGCCAGGGACAGCGGCCATGCGATGATCCTCTTCGGGTCAGGAAACGCGTACGTCGAGATCTTGCTCGTTTTGAGGTCCAAGCCGACCACTGCTTCGGCGAGTCGCACGCCTGCTCCAATACCGTCGATAACGGGCACGCCAAGCGCCTCAGTGATTGCTTCCTCAAGGCCAGCCATGCCAGCGCAGCCGAGACAGATCACCTCTGCTTTGTCGAGTTCGACGGCCTTGCGGGCCTCCTCGACAATGGCGTGGATAGACCCTTCTGGATCCTCGTCGACCTCGAGTGTGCTCATCCCGCCAGCCCTGACTGATGCACAGCGCTCCCAGAGGCCCGCAAGCCGAAGCCGGTCTTCAATCGAGGGCACTGAGCGTTGAAGAGTCGTGACCACCGAGTACGCGCGACCAACCAGCATCGCAACATGTGCAGACGCCTCGCAGATCTCGAAGACGGGCTGCTCGATCAGCTCCTGGATTCCATCGCGGCCATGCTCGCCAAAACCAGCGATGACGATCGCGTCATACGGTTCACCGTATGTGACGACACGGTCCATGACGGCGACGGCCGACAGGTAGCTTTCGAAATTGCAATCTACGGCTTCCGCTCCGAAGTGGGGCCTTAGCGTCACAATGTCTGTTCCCGCGGAGGCATAACGGCGGGCTGACTCGTCGATGATCGCAGTCATCGATTCACTGATATTCACGTTGACTACGACGATATTCATGAGGCCTTCCTGTCGGGGAGGAGAAGTTGTTCGGTTGAGCCCGACTTCGCGGGGCGCACCGCCGCGCGGACGAGACTGCCACGAGCACATTGCCGTGTCCAGGCACAGTGTTGCGCGAGCATCTCTCTCGGCGAAAAACTTGAGCCCGCCTGTTTGTCCCGCAGAAATGAGAGTGGACGAGCCCTTTCGCGGCATGGCCAGCGAAAAGAAGGTGACGGTCGCTAGGCACGAAGCAGATTTCGAAAGTCGCGTACTGTGGCCAACGGTCAGGAGGCTGCTGCATCACCGTAAAGTTCGAAGCCTCCTCCTGGTTCAGCAGGCCGCGCCGGCAAAGCTGTTGGCCAGCGGGCGGTCGCGGGCCCTTGCGGAGCTCCCGGCACGGCTCGGAATTTCCGTCCCCGGAGCTCAATTGGGGCTCCGTCGAGCCCATTTGACAGCTCCCTTTTAAAGCTCATAACGTTATAAGCATAGAAAGCCCGATCGGGAGGTCTGGCGTCCGTGAGCCTTTCTTCGAATGGTTGGCCGTATCCACTGAGGTGGCGTGCGCAGCGGGGTTTGATCCCGCTCCACGTGCAGATCTCGGAGTTCATCCGTAGGGAAATCGACGCGGAGCGCCTTCTACCTGGTTGTCGACTTCCACCTGAGAGACGGATCGCTGAACAGTTCGGCGTGAGCCTCGCACCGGTGCGCCAAGCGCTTCTAGCGCTAGTTGCTGAGGGGTACCTTGAGCGACGCCAAGGTGACGGGACATTCGTGCGGGACCCTAAGGTCCACGAATGGATCTCGATGCTGTCCGGATTCACCGAAGCCCATGAGGCGCAACCAGATAGGCCGGAGCTCGAGGTTGTCTATGCCCGCATCGAGCCAGTCAAGCGCCGTCTCGGCAAGCTCGTTCTTTCTGGTCCCAAGGCCTTCGTCCTTGTGCGGCTAGCACGTAACAAGGGGGCTCCAGTCGCGATCCTTGCCGCTCATCTTGACCCGGTGCGCTTTCCAGGCCTCGATAAACTAGATTTTCGCGGCCGCTCGCTCTACCGCACGCTCGAGGAGAGCTATCGGACGACGGTGACTCGAGCTGTCAGCACACTCGAGCTTCTCCGTGCCAGCCAGAAACACGCTCAGTTGATGGAGACGACACCGGGAAGCTTCGTGCTAAGTCTTACGTCGACGACTTATGCCGACGCAGAACCCATTGAGTTCACGGAGATTACCTACCGTCCCGACGGATTCCGCTTCCACTTGGAGAGCGTCAGATCATTTCCGAAATCGATAAGTCCAGATCTAGAACTGACGGCGTTGGGCAGTTAGCTAGAGAGAGGCGTGTGTCCGTACCGGCAAAGCTATGCAAGTGCGCATATGAGCAGTTCTTCACAAGCGAGGTACAACCTCTCCTGTGACCGCTGCGACAACATCCATTGCTTCACCACGGCGGGACGGCATAAAGCACCGATCCGGCGTTAGCTAAGTGAATATCTCTGTACAAGTAGGGACGTAAAGGCCAGGGCGGTGTGATGCACCGTTGAGGTTTGTTTCAAGCCACGCAGAACACAGAGGAGGTCGTCAACCATGAGCACAATACCTGGGCAGGATGGGGACAGGATCACGGGCGGGCGTCGGTTGGATCGCCGAACCTTCCTTCGCTCCGCGATAGCAGGTGGCGCCGCTTTGGCGGCCGGCGGCCTGCTCGACGGGGTCTCCGCGAGCGAGTCGGGCGCTTCAACGCGAAGGCCCTTGTCTCCCGCAGCGAAAAAGAAGGGCGGCAACTTGAAGGTCGGCCTCACCGGCGGCGGTAGCACCGACACGCTCAACCCGTTTTACGGCGGCATCAGCGCTATCGGGACGGCACGCGCCCAACAGCTGTACCAGCCGCTAGTCCAGCTGGCTAACAATGCCCAGCTTCAGTACGTGTTAGCCGACGAAATCGTTCCGAACGGTTCGACCGCGAATTGGACAATTCGGTTGAAGAGCGGCGTCACCTTCCATAACGGGAAACCGTTCGGCGCGGACGACGTGATCTACACGCTCCAGACCATTCTCAACCCGAAGGCGCCTCTCGGTGGTGCGCTCGTTCTTAGCCCCGTCAAGGTGAAGGAGCTGAAGAAGGTCGACAACCTGACGGTCGAGGTCCCGATGAGCATTCCGTTCGGAAGCTTCCCCGAGCAACTGGCTGCCTTCTGGTATTTCTTGTACATCGCGGCGGATGGCTGGAAGCAAGGCGACAAGCCGAACGGTACGGGGCCTTTCGTCTACGAGAGCTTCACCCCAGGCCAGCAGAGCGTCTTCACGCGCAACAAGAACTACTGGAAGGCGGGGCTTCCGTACCTGGACTCGGTGACGATCCTGGACTTCCAGGACCCCACCGCAGTGCTGAATGCCCTCACCAGCAACGTCATCGATTGCACCGGGCAGCTCACTGGAACGCAGTTGAGGGTTCTGGAAAGCACAGCGGGCGTCAAGACGCTTCCCTCCCAGACCGGGGCCATTCAGCCTTTCACGATGCGAGTCGACAAGGCGCCGTTCAACGACGTCAACGTTCGACAGGCCTTCAGGACCCTAATCAACCGCCCGGAATTCATTTCGACTACCCTCGACGGCTACGGCACTTTGGCCTCGGACGTGACATCGCCGTATGACCCGGACTTCGACCATGGGCTCCACCGCGAGCAGGACATCGGGTTGGCCAAGCACTTGCTTAAGAAGGCCGGATACGACAACGACTTGAAGGTAACGCTGGACACCTCGCTCGCCATAAGCTCGAGCGCCCTCAGCATGGCGACAGTCTTCAAGCAGCAGGCGAGCGCCGTAGGGGTCACCGTCAACCTGAATCAGGTAAGCGCATCAGACTTCTTCGGGCCGAACTACTACACAAAGGTACCTTTCTCGCAGATCTACTATGACTACTCGCCGTACCTTTCGCAGGTAGCGCAGACGTTCCTTCCGACGTCTCCGTTCTTGGAGACTCACTTCAACAATTCGCAGTACACGAAGCTCTATTACGAGGCGAATAAGACGGAAAGCACGAGCCTGCGGCGCGAGCTCGAATACGAGATGCAGAAGATCGACTTCACGGAGGGCGGCTACATCATTCCCTGTTTCGTGGACTCGCTCGACGCGTACAGCACGAATCTGACCGGGTACGAGAAGGGCGAGGTCGGTGAGCCTCTCGGAAACTTTGACTTTGAGGGCTACTCCTTCTTGTCCTGAACAGGAGAGGATTGTCAGGGGCGATGAGCCCTAAGAGAATTGCCACGACGGGTGAGCCGAATTGACAATGGCGATGTGTGACACCAACCATGTTGTTGGCGAATCAGGGAGAAGAATTTCAAGCTATGGCCGTTGATGGGGCCGCGGTAACGGTCCAATTACCCTGGCGTGACGAGCACCCGATCGCCGTCCTCATAGGTGTGAGGGCGGCGCTCGGAGTGCTGACGCTGTTCGTCGTCTCAGTGATCGTGTTCCTTGCCACTGAGGTGCTACCCGGCAATGCCGCATACTCGGTCCTAGGGCACTCGGCCACACCACAGAGCCTGAAGGCGCTTGAGATTCAGCTCCATTTGAACCGAGGACTGTTCGCGCAATACTGGCTTTGGCTTTCTGGTGTGTTGACTGGTCGGCTCGGGAACTCTCTCTCCAACGGCCAGGCTGTCTGGGGTCAAGTAGCGCCCCGCCTGGTCAACTCAGCGGTACTCGTAGTCGGTGCCGGGGTGATTGGCACGGTGATCGGAGTAGTGCTGGGGGCGATCGCGGCATTGCGCAAAGACGGTTGGTTCGATCACGTGACTTCTGTGATCTCGCTCGCTGTGACGTCTCTTCCCGAGTTCGTGGTGGCGATTGTGCTGATAATCCTTTTCGCCACTGTGGTGTTTCACCTCCTGCCAGCGGTTGCACCGATAGCGCCGGGTACGTACGCGTGGAGCCAACCGAGGCTCCTTGTGCTACCAGTAGCGACACTCGTGATTGTGATCATCCCTTACATTCTCCGGATGATGCGCGCCGCGATGATTGAGGCGCTCGAGTCGGACTATGTCGAGATGGCCCGGCTGAAGGGCGTCCCAGAGTGGCAGATCATCCTTGCGCACGCGCTGCCGAACTCCATTGCCCCGACGATCCAGGTCATTGGGCTCAGCTTTCTCTACCTTGCTGGTGGGATCGTTATCGTCGAGGATGTCTTCAACTTCCCGGGCATCGGGCAGGGTCTGGTGAACGCCGTCAGCGATCGAGACATACCAGTTATCCAGTTCGTCGTTGTGGTGCTGGCCGCTTTCTACGTGTTTATGAACATTGTTACTGATGTGATTGCTCTGCTAGTCAGCCCCCGTCGTCGGATCGCGAGGTAGCCGTGGACGTTGTCACTTCGCCGCCCGCCGCAGTCTCGCCTCCACGGGTCCGCCGTCAATGGGTTGACCTCTTGGGCGCGGTCATCCGCACCCGGCGCGGCGCCTTGGGACTGGCTCTAGCTGGTTCTGTGGTGCTCGTCGCAGCTATCGGGCCCTTCGTCGCGCCATACTCGCCAGACCAGTCGGTGACTTTCCCGTTCGCCGGACCGTCTAGCCAGTACCTGCTCGGAAGCGACATGCTCGGTCGTGACGTGCTCTCGCGGGTTCTCGCCGGAGGCTGGGAGCTCCTTTTGATGGCGCTCGCCGCGACGGTGTTCGGTGTCTTCATTGGTGCCGCGGCAGGCATCTCGGCCGCCTACCTGCGCGGGAGAGTCGACGGTTTCATCATGCGTACTGTCGACGTCTTTCTCGCTTTTCCACAACTTGTGTTTGCTCTCCTGCTCGTGAGTATCGTCGGACCAAAGATCTGGCTCATCGTTGTTGCCGTCGGCTTCACGCACGCGCCTGCCGTCGCTCGTGTGCTTCGCTCTTCAGCTTTAGAGATATCCGAGCGCGATTATGTGAAGTCGATTGAGCTTCAGGGCGTGAGACCGGCCAAGATTATGCGCAGCGAGATTCTGCCTAACCTTGTAAGTCCGCTCATGGTGGAGTCGGGTCTCCGGTTCACGTACTCAATCGTGATGATGGCTGGGCTTGCTTTCCTCGGTTTTGGTTTGCCGCCGCCCGCTCCTAGTTGGGGATACATGATTCAAGAGAATCGCATCGGTCTGAGCTTGAATGTCTGGGCTGTAGCGGTGCCGGTCATTCTCATCGCTGTCCTCACAATTGGGGTCAATCCGTTCACCGACGCAATTGCACGGGTCGCGATCGGCTTAGACAGTCGACCCGATGAGGCTCTAATCGACGATACCGTGGTGGAGGCGTGAGTTCGTTGGTCGACCGTTCAGCAGATCCGTTGGTTGAGGCTGTCCCGGCGAGACTGGAGGTTAAGAACCTCCGGATTCAGCTGTCTTCGACGGGCGCAGAGGTCGTGGGTGACGTGTCCTTTTCCGTGCACGCGGCGGAACTGCTGGGTCTTGTCGGTGAGTCCGGCTCAGGCAAGACGACAGTCGCCCTCGCGCTCTTAGCGCACGCTCGTCGTGGTCTCGACATCTCAGGCGAGATTTGCCTCGACGGCGAGAACCTTCTCGAGCTCAAGGCGGGGGCGCTGAGGGAGTTGCGTGGCGCCAAGGTGGCATACGTTCCCCAAGACCCGTCGGCCGCGCTCGACCCGACGCTACGCATCGGGTTCCAGCTGCGAGAGGCCTTGCGCGTCCACCCTGGCGCTGCTGAGGAGATCGAGACTCGCATAACCGAAGTGTTGCGCGAGTCGAAGCTTGACTCTACGCCCGAGGTGCTGAGGCGGTACCCTCATCAGCTCTCTGGCGGTCAGCAGCAAAGGGTCGCGATCGCCATGGCGTTCGCCTGCCGCCCCTCCCTCATCGTTCTTGACGAGCCGACAACCGGCCTCGACGTGTCCACGCAGCGCCACGTACTTGAGACGGTGCGCTCAATGTGCCGGTCGTACGGGGTAGCTGCGGTCTATGTGAGTCACGATCTCGCGGTCGTAGGTGGCCTCGTGTCCCAGGTTGCAGTGATGTACGCGGGCCGCGTGGTCGAGATTGGTCCGACCGAGCAGGTATTCGGGGCTCCTATCCACCCCTACACGCGAGGACTGTTGGCAGCCGTTCCGTCGCCAAAGCGGGCAGAGGTGTTGACGGGCATCGAAGGACAGCCTCCACGTCCCGGTCGGAAGCCGAAGGGCTGTGCCTTTGCGCCGCGTTGTTCGTACGCAATCGGCAATTGCTCTGTCGAGAGACCCGTACCGGTCAGCATTGGTGATAGGTACGTGCGCTGCATGCGGGCGCGCGACATCGAGAAGGAGTCATACACAGTTCGAGCGGCGCTTCCCGCCGCGGCAGCCGAGACGGGCGATTCGCTGCTCAAGCTGCGAGGTGTACAAGCCGCTTACGGCCGCCAACGCATCCTCTACGACGTTGACCTTGATGTCTACCCGGAGTCCTGCACGGCGATCGTTGGCGAGTCGGGTTCCGGCAAGACGACACTGGCTCGCTGCATTGTCGGACTCCACTCCAATTGGACCGGCGAGATTACATTCAAAGGCAGTCCCCTGGCGAGCGGAGCCAGACGTCGGCAGAAGGAAGTGCTGAAACGGATTCAGTACATCTTCCAGAACCCATACACGTCGCTCAATCCGCGTAAGACGATAGGACAGATCCTTTCCGAACCACTCGAGCACTTCTTTCGTTTTTCCGCCGACGAGCGAAGGTCCAGGGTGAATCGGGTGCTCGAGGATGTGTCGCTCGGCTCCGACTTCCTTACCCGCTACCCCAACCAGCTTTCCGGCGGAGAACGCCAGCGAGTGGCCATCGCTCGCGCCATCGTCGTCGAGCCCGACCTGCTCGTGTGCGACGAGGTGACATCGGCGCTCGACGTATCTGTCCAGGCGCTGACGGTGGAGGTGCTGCGACGGCTCCAGAGCGAGCGCAGGCTGGCGATGGTCTTCATCACGCACAACCTTGCTCTCGTGCGGAGTATTGCCCAGACGGCAGTCGTTCTATGCGAGGGCCACGTCGTCGAGGTCGGGCCGGTCGAACAAGTCCTTGAGCACCCGAAGGATCCGTACACAGTCCGGCTGATCGAGGATGTCCCCGATCTGGCGGAGGTGGGTAGCTTGCCCGAGGTCGCACCGAGCACCAACTGACCAGCCGGGAGAGCCGTTTAACAGCGGAGGTTTAGCTGGGATGCCGAACGGAGCGTGAGCTATCGGGTGCTCCTTAGCCCTGATCCACCGAAAAATAGGGCGTTCCTGAGTTCAGGACCGGCCTAGCATCCGCGAAAAGTGCCTTTCTG
>Ga0302320_10012250_pt1 | contig 18061 bp, 10 predicted proteins | sample Bog_T0_3_FD_202130 | JGI IMG/M metagenome (GOLD analysis project Ga0302320, IMG submission 202130) | Peat permafrost microbial communities from Stordalen Mire near Abisko, Sweden - Bog_T0_3 | ecosystem: Environmental > Terrestrial > Soil > Wetlands > Peat | place: Sweden: Abisko, Stordalen Mire...
ATCAACGGTTTAACGGAATCTGCAAGAACTTTCAAATTCTGGATCGAACCACCGTCTGCTTTCGCCTTCCCGTCGCCCAGAAAGGTCCATGTTCAGCGGTCGAGCAGAAGATCTTCACGCACGGGAGACTTCTGCTCACTTCGCTGGCGTCCTTCATTCCGCCCGGTCATTCGCGCTCCGCGATAGCCTGAATCTATCCGTGAAAGTACCTCGGCTGAATAGGTCGGTAAGAACAAAACGTAACCGAAGTTATTTTTCCTTCCCAAATTTAAGTAATTTTTTCGAAAATGTATCTCGGCCATTTCAAAGGGACCAGCGGGGACGTACTCCCTGCCAGCGCGGTTGTCTCCTTGCGTCTCACGCAACCGGTTGCGTTCGCCGTTCTCTCGCCGCAGTTGCACTGAAAATCGCCTGTGTTAGACTTTCGGGAATCCAGGTGTAAGTTCACCCGCCCTTTCACGTTCGACATGTTGACTAGTTGATTGCCGCTGCGTTCTTTTGAATCGCGAACCAGTTGTGGTGTTGGTTTCCCGAGAGGAACAAAGCACCAGGGAAGAATTCATGATCGATCTGCACACGCATACAACAGAGTCGGACGGCAGTCTTTCGCCGGAAGAGTTGACCCGGTTGGCATCCGCGCGCGGACTTGAGGCCCTGGCAATTACCGACCACGATACGCTGGCGGGTTTCGACCGGGCCGCGCCTCTGGCCGCCGAACTGGGATTGGAACTGGTTTGCGGCATCGAGATGTCAACGAAACACGAAGGCCGTTCGGTACACCTGATCGGCTACTTTTTCAGCGGCGCGCCGGCGCGGGAATTTCGCGAATGGATTGTGTGTCTGCAGGAATCACGCCATGCGCGCAACCAGGAGCTGATCGAAAAGTTGAAGACCATGGGGTTCGAGATTTCGCAGGAAGAGCTGCGGCAACAGGGCACCCCGCTGCCGGGCCGGCCCCATTTTGCGCGACTCATGGTTGAAAAAGGTTACGTCGATTCGATGCAGCAGGCATTCGACCGCTATCTCGACGAGTCGGCCTGTTGCTATATCCCCAGGGGCGAGCCATCTTTTGCGGAAGCGGTGGAACGCATTGGGCTGTCTGGCGGAGTTTCTTCATTCCCTCATCCGGGCCGGGTTACGCGCGATGCCGCCCGGCTGCGCAAGATACTTGCCGGGATGCGGGAGACCGGGCTCAATGCCGTTGAGGTCTTCCACAGCGAAAACTCTCCAGCAGAGAGCGATCTCTATGCTAGCCTCGCAGCAGAGTTGGGTTTCCGCATCAGCGGTGGCTCGGATTTCCACGGCGCCACCAAGCCCGGCATTGAGCTGGGCAGCGGGAGCGGCGGCAACTTATGTATTCCCTATTCTGTTCTTGAACGCCTTCGCCGATCTGCATGAGCGGCAGAGGCTACCTGTAAACCATTCTTGATTCTGAAACCGAAACTACTTCCGCGAAGATGGCCCTGCCCTCTCTTTGCTATAGGCTAGACCAACCTATGTCCGGCGCGCTCGATCTCGAAGTCACCGCAATGCTCGCAATATCCGATGCTGTCCCACGTCTGGGCGGCGAATACCAGTTTGCCGTGGAGGACTTGAAGGCGACGGGAACGCTGAAGTCTCTCGTCCTCCATCCACCCCACTCGAGTGTGAGCAGCGGCCCGAACCCGGTCTCCTGGATTCCATCGAACCGGCTCGCGTCGATCCGGATCGAGGCGCCCGTTCCGGGAGGCGAAGCGCTGATGGCCGATGGCAAGGCGCGGCACATCGCCGTATACGAAGGAGCCGGCGAGACGCCTGTTGGCGCCGGTTTCACAGTTGCCTGCGGCGCTCCACGCATCGGCCTTGCAGGAGAAGCTCCTCAGCCTGCGCACGGACTTACGATCTGGATGACCGGTTTGAGCGGTGCGGGAAAGACGACCATCGCCACGCAGTTGGAGCGCATTCTCAAGCCCCATTCCAGAGTGGAACTTCTGGACGCCGACGTGGTCAGAACCCATATCTGCAAAGGGCTCGGTTTTTCGGAGGAGGACCGGCGGGAGAACGTCTGGCGCCTGGCTCTGGCCGCCTCGGTACTGGCCGGGACGGGAGCAACCGTCCTGGTGTCCGCGATCTCGCCCTATCGAACTGCGCGTGGGGAGGCCCGGAGCTGGATTGGCCGATTCGTTGAGGTTTTTGTCAACGCCCCTTTGTCCATCTGCGAGGGAAGAGACGTGAAGGGTCTTTACCGAAGGGCAAGAAACGGGGAGATCCAGCACTTTACCGGCATTGACGACCCCTATGAACCGCCGCTCCATCCGGACGTGGAATGCCGTACGGATGTGGAATCGGTGGACGAGAGTGTGGCGAAGATCATGGCCGCGGTCGCGCGCGAGCGGGAGCGGTGGCTTGACACGACCAGGCAATGAAGACAAGGCACGGCGGACGATGATATTCAAGACGGGCGTGGCGATTGTGGGCGGTGGCTGCAGCGGAACGCTGGTTGCTGTCCAGTTATTGCGGCAAGGCTACAAGGGCGGCATTGCGATCGTGGAAGCGCGGCGCGAGTTGGGCAAAGGCCTTGCCTACTGCACCGGACACGACGAGCATCTGCTGAATGTTCCGGCCGGCAAGATGAGCGCCTTTCCCGATCGGTCATCGGACTTCCTCGATTGGCTGCATGCGCATGGCGCCAGCGCGGCAGTTCCCGGCACGTTCGCGCCAAGAAGACTCTACGGTGAGTATCTGGCAGATTTGCTGGAGTCCGAATGCAGCCGGATGCCCTCCGGTGTTGAGTGCAGGCAGATTTGCGGGGAAGCGGCCACGATTGCTCTTGAGAATGGAGCCGCGAAGGTTGTGCTCGCCGACGGCGACTGCATCGAAGCGGAGCGGATTGTGCTGGCGATCGGCAACCCGGCTTCGAGTCCCGCAGTCGATGCCGCCACGACCGAAGTGGAGACGCTCTTGCATCCGTCCCCGTGGCTTGGCGATGCCCTCCGCCTTCGCTTTCCAACCGAACGCGTCCTGCTGCTGGGAAGCGGGCTGACCGCGGTCGATTGCATGTTGACGCTTCTCGGCCAGGGCGAAGGTTCGCAGGTCACCATGGTTTCGCGCCGGGGAATTCTTCCGCAGCGGCACACAGCGTGCCTTCCCGCGCCTGCTTTCGCGCCGCCTGTGGGGAGTGCGAGTGCCGCAGCGGTTCTGCGGGAAGTTCGCGCGCGTATTGAAGGGCTCCGCGAGCAAGGCCATTGCTGGCGGGTTGCGCTGGACGGGTTGCGCCCCGTGTCCAACCAGATCTGGAGCGGCCTGCCAACGGCCGAACGCAAGAGATTCCTTCGCCACATGAAGCCGTATTGGGAGCCGCATCGGCACCGCATGGCACCGGTCATTGCAGAACGCCTGCAAAGCTACCGGTCCGAAGGAAGGCTCACTGTGATTGCCGGGCGGGTGCGCAAACTCGTTCGCACCGGCGACTCCATTCAAGCGGAGGTTTCCCAAAGCAATGGGGGAGAGCTGCAATTGAGTGCGGATCGGGTAATCAATTGCACAGGCATCCTGGAAAACTACGGCGACAGCCCGCGACCGCTTGTCCGCCGCTTGATGGCCGATGGCCTGACCTGCGCCAACGAACTGGGCATCGGCTTCAAGACAGACGGCGATGGCGCATTGCTGAATGCCGGGGGCAGTCCGTCCACGACGCTGTTCACGCTGGGTCCGCCCCGTCGCGGAGAGCTGTTTGAAACCACCGCGGTCCCGGAGATCCGCGTTCAGGCGGAGGCTCTGGCCACGCGCCTTATTCGCGGCTCCTGGTAGCGATATAGAGCGGATCTGTGCCCGGCTTGGCGGCCTTCAGGAAGCGGCCTTGAAGCCCTGCCAGGCGCATGGCGTCAAGGTATTGGCGGTCCGAAAACAGCGCCAGTTCGTGCGAGTCGTGGGCGATGTATTGGACCGGCTTGCCTGCTTCCGCAATGAGCCAGTGAAAGTCGAGAATGCCTTTGTTGCCTTTTCGCTTTGGGTTGTCGACCCTGGCCACCTTGAGGCGCGGCGAATCGTAGGTGAACAGGCGCGGTCCCGAGGGGTTGAACTCGCCGGGATGCAGCCACGGCCCGAGGATCAGCACGCCTCCCGGTTTCAGATGATGCGCGAAGTTCTTCATCGTCTGGCGCAGCTCGCGGTAGTTGTTGAGATTCGCGATGGAGCTGAAAAGGCAGAGCACGACATCGAATTGCGCCCCCAGGTCGAAGGTACGCATGTCCCCTTGCAGCAAGGTGGTTTTTGCGAGCCGCTGCTTTGCCATGCGAAGCATGGCGGCGTTCAGATCGATGCCCGTGCAGGAAAAGCGCTTCTCGAAGTGTTCGAGATAGCGGCCGGTGCCGCAGGCCACTTCAAGCAGGTTCTTGCCTTGCGACTGCTTGTTTTGCCGGATGAGCTTTTTCAGCAGCGAGGATTCCCCTTTGTAGTCTTTGCGGGAATAGATGGCGTCGTAATAGGGTGCGAGACGGCGGTACAAAGCGTGCTTCAAAGGAACCTCCAGGGGAAATCAGGAAACGCGGCGAGGGAATCTATTGTGGCTGCTGGTTGGCGGGCGGCTGCTGGTCGAGGGGGCGCGCGGCAACGTGGGGGATATGCGGCGCCTGGCTGACCTGGCCCCGCTCGGAGTCGCCGATCAGGATGCCGGCGTGATCGAGCAGCAGGCCGAGGGAACGGTCCAGTTCGACCACCGCCTTTTCATAGGCGACCCTGGCGGAGACGAGCGTGGCCTCGGCCTGGATCAATGCCGCCTGGTTTTGCAGCACAAGAACCCACGTCGAGGCTTTCAGTTCGAATTTCTTCTTCTCGTAGTCGAGAGACTGGCGCGCAAAATCCACGGCAGCCTTTGCGGCTTCAACACTTGCCCGGTTCTCCTGCACTCCGAACTGCGCATTGCGGACTTCGATGCGAATCTGGTTTTCAAGCTGCTGCATGCGCAATTGAGCCTGGCGGTGTTCCAGTTCCGAGCGGACCTGGACGGCTTGCGCATTTCTATTGCGCAGGGGAATGGCGAGGCTGAGAGTTGCCCCTTTGTCCGGCGCGCTGGAATTGAACATCTGGCTCAATGCCGAGCCGTTGGAAACCGGGGGCAAGGTGGCGGGAGCCTTCTTGTAGCCGCATAGCGACGGATCGTAGCCGCAAACATAGAGCGGATTCTCGGTGCCGCCAAGGCCGCTGCCGCCATAGTAGGCTGACAGGTCCAGCGAGGGAAGGAGCGCGTTGCGAATGGCCTTGCTGCTGATTTCGGTATTGGCCAGGTTGATATGCGCTTCCTCCAGCTCCGGGCGATGAGAAAACGCTTCGCGCATCAGTTCCTGGGTTGGGCTCTCCGCTTCCTCGGCCGGCAAATCCACAGTTGAGGTTGGAATGACCTCGGCATCGATCAGCACCGGATCGTCGAGAGTCCGGCTGATGGCGTTCTTCATCAGGAGCTGGGTCAGCTCAAGATTGGTGAGCGCAACCGTCAGGGCCTGCTGATCGGTGGCGATCAGGCTCTGCGCCTTGACCACCTCGATGGGCGAGAGACTTCCGATTTCAACCTGTTTCTTGTTATCGATCAGCGTCTGCTGCGCATATTGCATCTGCTCCCGCTGCACCTTGACGTTCTCATAGGCATACAGCAGATCCCAGTACATGTTTTCGATCTGGTCCACGGTGGACACGATCTGCAGCTTGAAGGCCGCGTTGGAGATTTCGCGGTTGTTGCGGGCGATCTGAATATAGCGGGTGTTGGTGGCCAGTCCGAAGCCTTGCAGCAGATGCTGCGTCAATTTGAATTGAAACTTGGCGTTCAACGCGGGAGACAGGATTTCGTCGGGGCTGTTGGTGGTGACCCGGCTGTTGCTGAAGTCGATCGCCATGTCTGTACCCCAGTGAAAGCCCTGGCTGTACGTGAAATCGGCGCCCAGCGTGTTCTGATCCGTGGCGCACAACGGAGTGTTGCAGCGGCTGCGGAGATGGTCCAGTTGCAGCGAGCCGGTGAGGGTGGGATCGAAGGTGGGAATGGCCGATCCGCTGCCCAGTGTCGAGCCCACCAGTCCGCCGGCCCCGGCTCCAGCGCCGCCGGTTCCAACCGAAGTGCCGCCCTGGCCGGTGCCGACCGAATTGCCCAGGCCGCCCACGCCGCCTCCCGGCGTGTTCTGCACCACGCCGGCGTCAACGCCGGAGACGGTCGATCCGGCGTTGGCCCGCCAGATGTCGGTATCGGCAATGGTCAGGTTGAACCGGGCAATGGCCAGATCGAGATTGTTTTCCAGGGCCAGGGCGACCGCGTCGTTGATGGAAATGTAGAGCTTGCCATCGTGCATCAGTTGCTCAAGGCGCGGCGTGTTGGCCAGGCTTGGCGACGGCATGTTTTGTGCTCGAAACGGAGCCAGCACATTGGGAAAGAGGGATTGCGGTTTCGCGATCTGCTGGAAATTCGGTTTCTGCGCATTGGGCGCGGGCGCCTTCTCCTGCGCCTGGCCCGATGCAAGCACCGAAATGCAAAGGAGCAAAGCGGCAAACGGATCGAGCAGATTCGATGCTTTGGAACATTGCATTGACACCACCTCCGTTGACTGGAATCGACGATTGGTTCGAGCACGAAACGGATCTCCCGGCGGTTTGCCGTCGAGTTTGGCCGGGATGGATCGGACCCAGAGTCGATATGTCACAAAAGCAAACCTCTCAAGCCGGCTCGGCAATGGGGGAGCGATGGCCCCGAACGAAACCCGATCGCCCACGGCCATTCCGAATTCCCTCCAGCGCTATGGTGGACACCTCCGATGGCGAAGATGCGATGAGCTCTCTTGCCGCAAGCAAGATACAAAAGTAAGTATTGCATTGCAAGGTTTCAATGCGATTCTATTGCGAGTGCTCCTGCCGCCCCGGCAGGAGCGCCTCTCCGAAATGATAATCTCGACTTGACCGAGCGTTCCTCCGGCTCCGCACCGGCACAAGAAAGGTCTTTAGGATGACCCCAGACAAGTCCGTCATATTCTGCGCTACGCAAAGAACCGGTTCAACGTTGATTTTCGACGACCTTCTCAACCTCGTCGGTTGGAAACGACGGAATCCTGAAATTCTGTACGAGTGGATTGTCCGCAAGAAAACCGATCTCCCCTGGAGCGAAGTGTGGAACGAAATCAGAGCACAGAATCAGGTTCACGGCACCTTCATCGCAAAGGTCATGTTTCACTACACTCCGATCGTCTCCAGCTACATGGAACGGAACACATACGAAGGGGTTCGGAATTGTTATGAGTTCCGTCCCGAACTATTCGATGCTTTCCACAGTTTTTTCGCCGACGCCATTTGGGTTTATGTCGACCGTCGGGATGTTTTCTCTCAAGCCGTATCGATGTATATGGCGGAATCGACGAATGTCTGGGAGAAACTTACGCATATACCGAAGCCCGGAGTCGTTACCATCCCCGAGCGACCGAATGCCGTGCCCGAATCCGAGGTCCGTTACGATGCAAAGAAACTGAAGCGGTTTGTTCGCAGTTTTCTGAACGAAAGAGAGCAATGGCAGAGGTTCTTCGAGCACTACAAAATCGAGCCGATCAGAATCAGCTACGAAGAGGCGGTCTGCCACTTTCCTCACTATTTGAACGAGCTGCTGAGTGCAACTGGACTGCAAAGCGTCGCCGAGCCACCCGCGCGGCGCATGATCAAGGTTGGAACGCAGCGCAACGAAGAGTGGGCCACATACCTCCGCAACGACATTGTTGCAGAGCTGTTTTCCCGGAGTCTGGCGGACGGACAGAAGTAGATTCTGTCTTTTCGCCGGGCGGTGTGAAAATGGCGCTGAAAAGAGGCTGTTTTCCCACGAAGCATCGATTTCCACGCTCATGGCACGACAACAAGAACCGGGGGCGCGCTCGCGCTCTGCGCCTCCTCGGCTTGGCGGCAGTTGCGGCGCAAACGATCAAGCTCGCCTAACCATACCGCGCGATTGCGCTTGAGGCGGGGTTCCAGGTCGACCGATTGCCGCTCCATCGAATCGAGTATTCTTCGCAGCTCTTCGGCCGGCAGGTTGTAAACCGCAAAGGCCGGCGGAGAGGTTACCGTATTCACACCCACGTTGCAACCCATTTCTTCGGCAAACAGGCAGTAGTCCCCAAACTCGAACCAGTTCTGGCGCATGAAGCAGAAGGTCAACGACAGGCTCGTCTTCCGTTCCAGGGTGTATTCGCGGAATCGCTTCAGGTTGCGCATCTGCTGGTCGTAGTCCGCGTTCACGCGGATGCTTTCCACCGTTGCCTTGGTCGCGCCGTCGAGCGAAACCGCAAGGCCGACGCGGAGCGCATCCAGCACCCGCTCCACCTTGGCGTTGTATTGGGTCCCATTGGTCGTGACGTGGATTTCGGCATTCACGCCGTCGCCGATCATCATGTCCCAGATCTTGTAGTATTCGGTGACCAGGAACGGCTCGCCGCCGAGAAACTTTGCTTGTCGCAGATGTGGCAGGTACTTGCGCAGATCGTCGAAGAACACGGGCGGATAGACCATCTGCTGCGGGGGGCGATGCTCACGCCGGGCGCGGATGGACGACGAGAGGGTTCCGTTGCACATCACGCACTCCAGGTTGCAGGCATTGGCGATGGAGAACTCCATCCGCTGCGGCCACTCCGGCATTGTCTCCGTCACCACAAACCGGTCGAAGGCGCGCATCGGCGGATTGGCGATCCATCCGTTTGCTGTTTGCCGTGCGCAGGCCATGCATCCCGGCCCAAGTTCCATTCCTTCCAGCGCGCGCCGCAGTACTTGTGCCTGTGCGCTACGCCAGATGTCGTCGAGGCGTTCCTGCACCACATTGCCCAGCGGGTGAGTTGTGTTCCAGCAGCACGCCCGCGCGTCCCCCTTCTGATCGAAGAAGATGTTGGCATGGGGGGCATAACACAGCGACCGCACCGCATTGCCGGCGATCGAACGGCTCTCGTTGTATCGTCTCAGAGTTTCCGCATCCATGATCGAGATCCCTCGAATTCATCCGACAGGCGTCCTAGCTTCTACCGAATACCACATGCCCACTCAACCTGCAAGGAGAATGTCTGGCTGCCGCGCCTGCGCGGGGCAATCGCATTTGACGGACTTGGCGTTGGAATTGGGGAGGGAGCTGTTTGCGAGGCACGAAAAAGAGATTTGAGGCAGCTCGAAGTGTGGCAGGGGCTGAAGCCCAGCTTCTTTTTATGGGCGTTTTGCGGCACGACTGAAGTCGTGCCCTGATACAAGGCTCGTCTCGATCCGGTTTTTGCGGCAGACCAAGGAGTTCGCCGGTCAAGAATGTTCAAATGCGATTGCCCTGCGCGCCTGTGCGGTTTTGGTTGCGCGTGCGGCATCGGTCAGCTATTCTCCATAACTAATGGAGACGCTTGACGAGTTTGGCCTTCAGGGAGCTGAAATACCGGCACAATGACGGTGGCTCAGGGTGGGCGCCAACAGATAGAAAAGTGCACGGAGTCCATCCACAATGACATCGTCGACGAACCACGGGCGTGAAGCCGGCCCGGAACCCGGCGCCCGCTTCAACCAGGTTTCTGCGGCAGAGGCGAAGCCTCTCGCAGATCAGCCGCGCGGGCTGCGGGTGTGCCTGATTACGACCGAATTCCATGGCCTTTTCCGCAATGGCGGCATTGGAACGGCCAATACAGGCCTCGCTCTGGCCCTGGTCGATGCGGGTTTTGAAGTAACCGTCGCGTTTGCCGACGCGGATGAGAGCGGTCCGCGCGTCAAGGTGGGCGATTTTCCGGCGCTGCAAAAGCACTACCGTTCGCTGGGCATCACCCTGGATTACGTCCCCGCCTACCCCCACATCCCCAAGGCATTCGACGATTGCCGTTCGGCCAGCTACTGCGTCTATCTCTACCTGCAGCAGCATGGCTTCGATGTTGTCTACTTCAACGACTGCGGCGGCCAGGGCTACTACTCCCTGCTGGCCAAGCATGTGGGCACGTTTCACAATGCTCCCCGCATGTATGTCGTTGCCCATGGCCCGCAGGAATGGGTTCTGGACATCAACTCGATCTTCTGGGAACAGTCGACCATGACGATCGCCTACCTGGAGCGCCGCAGTGTCGAGCTAGCCGACGCCCTGATCAGCCCGAGCCGGTACATGGCCGACTGGATGAAGTCGCATGGCTGGACCATGCCCGCACAGGTGCGCGTTCTCCAGAACATTGTGCCAACGCCGGATTCGGAACTCCCCAGGGCATCGGGATTGAACCCCGGCTCGGTCACGGAGATCGTCTTCTTTGGGCGCATCGAGGTACGCAAGGGCGTGGAACTGTTTTGCGACGCCATTGACCTGCTGAACCGGTCAGCCGACATTTCCGGCATAAAAGTTACCTTCATGGGGAAGTTCGGCCACATTGGCGGGGTTCATTCCGGGGTTTGCGTATTCGAGCGGGCGCGCCGATGGCGCTCGTCGACCCGGATTCTTGGCAAGTACAGCCAGGCGGAGGCGCTTTCGTATCTCAGCCGGCCCGGCGTGCTCGCGGTGATTCCGTCTTATGTTGAGAACTCGCCGTGCGTCGTCGTGGAGTGCCTGCAATTGGGACTGCCGTTTGTGGCGACCGCCAGCGGTGGAACCGTTGAACTTGTCGCCGCCGAAGATCGCGATGCTTGCCTCTTCCCAGCCGACCCGCGCCTGCTTGCAGAAAAGCTGGGCTCGATTTTGATCTCGGGGCATCGTCCGGCGCGGCTGGCAATCTCCCAGGCAGATGTGCGGGAGCAGTGGATAAGCCTGAGCCGTGGAGAGCCGCAAGGTCCGGCCGCCGAGGACGGACCTCTTCCGGCCTCGGGCAGCGGCGCTGTCAAGCTGCCTTTGGTATCCATCTGTCTCGTTCGTTCCAGCATGCCCGCGGATGCAGGAACTCTCATCGATGCTCTTCTGCGGCAGACCTACCCACATCTTGAGTTGGTTGTGCTGGACGATGGTGCGGGAACAGCATCTTCGGCACTCGCAGGGCTTGGCTCGGAGCCGGAGCGAATCCCGTTGCGGGTGGTGCCAGGCTCGCCTTTCGGCCGCGCTGCCGGGCGCAACGCGGCGGCCGCCAAGGCCAGCGGAGACTACCTGCTGTTCATAGAAGAAGACAATGTGATCCCGTTGCCTGAGTGCGTGGAGGTTCTGGTGCATGCCGCGCAGCGGACCGGCGCCGATATGGTTACGGCCATGGGATTGCAATTCCAGCGGCTTGGCCGCCGGATCGACCCGCAGGAAGGAAGACTCATCCGCATTCCCTTGGGAGCGTCCGTGGAACTCGGGAGTCTCGAAAACTGCTTTGGGAACGGTGCGTTCCTGGTTGCCCGGCAGAGCTTTGAGCAGCGCGGCGGTTTTGAAACGCCCTGTGCCCCGGAGATTGAAGAGTGGCTTTACCTTGCCGCCTCCGTTCTGTCGGGGCAGCGCCTCGAGGTCGTTCCCGAGGTGCTTTTCTCACGCGGCACGAAGACCCGGGCAAGCCTGGGCCGGGCCACGGCCCTTGGCAATTACCGGCGGATACTGGAAGCATACAGCGGTCAGAGCATGAAGGTTTTCAAGCGTGCGATCGAGGCCTTCGCGCGATTCAATGGTCAGCCGGGCGAGAACCTCCAACTGGCACTGGACGGGGCAAGCCCAGAGGCGCAGGAAATTGCACGGCGCATTTCAACGTCATTCGATCCGAACAGCGAGGATGCCTTCCGGGGCCTGGTGCAGTTCTGCCTGGAGCGCCACAACGTGGCGGGCGCACTCGATTTCGCGCTTTACAACGGCCGGGGCCTGCTCTACGAAGCAATCGGCTCCATCAAGCAGACCGCCGAGACGGTGGCGCTCGACACAGTCCGCCAAAACGCCCTGGACATGTGGCACGATGTGGTTTTGACCGACGATGTCCGGCAGCGCATTCTGTCGGCTTCGGTCTTTCCCGCGGGAGAGCTGGAGCGTCCCCTGGGCGCGGTGGCTTCCCACACAATCGACGCCGGAACCAGGATTCTCAAGGCCGCCGGGGTTTGTCCGCCCGGCGCGCGCGCTGTCCGTGCGGCCGCCAGGGTGGAAGCCTTCGGCGCCTCCAGCGCAGCCACTTCGCTGGCATTGGTGGTTTCGTCTCCCAATGCCCGGCTGCGCCTCTCCAAGCAAGGCCTGGAATCGAGTGAGACCTTCTGGTGGTCGGGATGGGTCTCGCCCAGCGCCGAGGATTCCAGAGCAGAATTGCTGGTTGAGCTTTCAGAGGCGGCCGAGTCGCTGCTCGACGTTCATTTCCTGAGCAAGACAGGCGAGGGCGCGATTCATCCCGCGGAAAGGGTCGTCTGGGAGTCAATAACCGCCACGCTGCTGGTGAATGGAGCCGTCACGCCGAGCACCTTCGAGTCGCTGGAGACAGGAACGCCTGTTTCACGCCAGACGCTCGAGCACGGTATCCTGCTCACAGAGCATGCCGACTTCCCCTTCCCGGTCTTTGTGCCGGGCGATTCCACCTTGTTGCATCCGCTTCCAGGAAGAGCCACGCTGGTGCGCCTGGAAGACGCCATCCCGCCCGGAGCCACAGGCGTGCGGAGCGTTGTCTCCGTGCAGCGCGCCGAGGCTCACACGGTTCAATTCGCGGCCTGGATCAAGCCTTCCTCCGTGCCCGCGACAAATGTCAATGAGTTCAACCCACCGGACGCTTTCAGTGGCTGGTTCCCGGTGACAGACAAGTTTCGCCATCACATATTCACCTTGAAACTCAAGCAACCGGCCGGCGAGCCCATGGACCTGTACCTGGCCACCAGGGTTGTGGAGTACCCCGACGTTCACTTCTGCCATGCGGTGTGGCATCAACTGCTGATTCTGGGCGAAGGCGCGGCGGGCGCGCAGTGAGCCTGTCGCACGCGGTGCGGCGCAAGCGGCGAGCGCTGCATCGCACTTTCGACTGGACGGAGGAATGGACCGAATGCCGGATTTGCCTGCTTCCCCAGCGATCGCGGTAGTGATCCCGCTCTTCAAGCACAGCGTGCTGGTTGCCGACGCACTGGAATCGGTGCTCGCCCAGAATTGCCGATTTCCGTTTTTTGCGGTCGTGGTGAACGACGGCTGCCCGTTCCAGGAGTCCGATCTCCAGGTCAAGTCCATTCGCGCCCTTCACCCCGAGATGATCCACTACGTTGTCCAGCCGAACCGCGGCCTGAGCGCCGCGCGCAACACCGGCATCGAGTACGCGCTGAAGCAGTTCCCCAGCGTCCAGGCCATCTATTTTCTCGACGCGGATAACGCCATCCTGCCCGGCGCGCTGGAAGCGGCCTACTCGAAGCTGGTCGACGAGCCGGAAACAAGCTGGATCTATCCGAACATCGACATGTTCGGCATCAAGAGGAACTACGACTACAGCGGCGCGTATTCGCTTTTCCGGCATGCGCTCGACAATATCTGCGAGGCGGGCAGCCTGGTACACCGCCGCGTCTTCGACGCTGGCATCCGTTTCGACGAGAAGATGCGGCTTGGCTACGAAGACTGGGATTTCTGGCTAACGGCGGCTACCAGGGGGTTCCGCGGCGCACAGCACCCTCACTTCGGGTTCCGCTATCGAAACCGCGGCGAGAGCATGTTGAGCCAGGCGCATCGCGACGACAAGGAGATCCAGGTCGAGTTGCGAAGAAAGCACCCCGCATTGCTCAGCCGGCGAGGCCTGATGCGCCTGGAATCTTCTGAGGCTTTTCGCTACGCCATTGCATTTACCGACACCAACGAGGTGCTCCTTACTTCGGGAAACCCGGAAGACGCCGCGCTGCTTTCGCAGGCCGAGTTCGACGAGGTGCTGTGGCGGAACCTCGTCGTTCCCTCAAAGCAGTTCATGCCGCCGTTTCTGGTCCTCATGACCCGCGCAACCTTCGATGAGATCTCGCAACTCGGCCTGATTCTCTGGGTGCTTCACGATTGCGAAATCACCTTGAAGGAGAGGACGATCTGCAGCCTGGTGCTCGATCAGACTTCCAGTTATTCGTTCTCGATCAAGCCGGGGGGCAAAACCGCCAACAGCGACGTTCTGGCCCTGGGACGCGACCTGGTTGCCGCCATCGTCCGCGACGTGGATACCACCTGGATCGAACAGTTACTGGCACCGCCGGACGAGATGAGAGTGTCGACGAAGACCATCACCGTGCCCCGGCAGCCCGGCCTCGGCGCCGCTCCCAAAGGAACCGCGGCATTCGCGCTGCTGGTCAGAATCCGCTCGTGGCGCGCCTCGCGCTATTCCACCGCGGGCCACCGCTCCTGGATCTGGCGGGAGTTGACCGTTCCTGCTCCCCACGCTCTCTACATGAAAGTCCGCGATGCCTTCGGAGGCGAGGTCGTCTACCCGTCTGCGGCCGAAGGCGCAAGGAACATTGGCTTCATCCTGCCGATCGCCAGCTTCGGCGGCGTGGAGCGGGTTGCCTACAACGTGGCCCAGCAGTTCGCCGATGCGGGGTGGCGGGCCCATCTTTTCGTGATTGGCCAAAACCATATCGACATCCCCAGGGAGTTCGCCAGCTCAATGGCCTCCATCAACTTCCTGAATGGCGCGGCATTCGGCGGATGGGACTCCAACACCGAGTACCAGGGAACCGCGCTTTCCGGAGCCCGCAACAGCCCGCACGCAACCAACCGGATTGTGGCAGCCATGGCGTGGCTGGATGCCGTCGTCAACTGCCACTCCGGAGACTTTCACGCAGCAGCCGCGGACTTGCGCCAGTTGGGGGTGAAGACGGTGGCCCATCTTCACCTGCTTGACATCACTTCGTTCGGAAGATCGGTCGGGCACCCGATCCTCACCCTCGCGTATGAACACGCCTACGACTTGATCCTGTGCAACTCGCGGCAACTGATGTCGTGGATGCACGGCTCCGGGGTTCCCCAGGAGAAACTGCTCCGCGTGCCCAACGCTCCGGGACACCCGGTAGACGCCGCATTGAGGAATAGAACCCTCGCTCTGCGAGAGAGGCCATTGGAGGGGAACCTCAACGTTCTGTTTGTCGGACGCCTCGACCGCCAGAAGGGGATCGACCGCCTGGCCGAGGTAGTGAAGCAGACGCGGGATCTGCCGGTGAAGTGGCGCGTGGTTGGAGCCCATGTCGCCGGAGATTGCCCCATCCCGCCCAGCCTCCTGGATGTGCTGGAACCCGCCGTGTTCGACAGCCAGCAACTGACCGCGCTCTTCGGTTGGGCCGATGTACTTGTTCTTCTTTCTGAGTTCGAAGGGATCCCCTTGTCGGTGCTCGAAGCACAGCGGCTGGGCGTTGTGGTGATTGCTACCAATGTCGGCGCGCTGGAAGAGATGATTGCCAACGGGGAAAACGGGTTTCTCGTCGATCCGGCCAGTGCCGTCGAGCAGACAGTGAGCCTGCTCAGGTTTCTCGGCGAGGCTCCGGCGCTGCGCTCGAGAGTGGCTACGTCTGCCGCGAATGTGGTGGAATGGCCGGAAGCAACCAGAGCACTCATTGACCGGCTCGACGCTTTGGTCAATGCCGAAAGGGCTTCGCCACGCGGGAAAACAGCCGTTGCGGCGACAGAGGCAAAGGCCGTCCTCGCCGCAATGCAGCCCTGATGCATCCCTTGCCGGGCCGCCGGTTCGCCGTCAGGGCCGGTGCGAATGGCTTCTCCGCGGCTTGCGCTCTCAGCGGACTGCGGGCTCGACCGCCAGCGCCGCAACCGGAGAGACAGTCTCCTGTGCGCTCTGGCCCTGCAACGGAACGGGAAGAAGGTGGAAGCCAAGCCTGCTGAACCTGGCCCACGCAAAGTCGGGACTCGATTCCGGGGCCTGCCGCGTCAGCAGGTAGATGGCAAGCTCTTTCTCCGGGGGCGCCGCAAACACAATCGAAATCGTTTTCGTCTCCAATGGCTGCAGCGGCTTCCAGCCGGAGAAGAACGGCGATGGCGCATCGAGCTGCTCGAGCGCGGCGAGCGCCTTCTTCTCATCGCCCGGCGCCCATGCCATCAAGCCGAATTCCGTTACGCTGGCCTTCTCGTGCGCCAGGTAGATCTGGGCGAAGAAGCCCCATGCGTTTTGCGGAACAGCGACGTTCAGGCGGGCAACCGTGAGTCCGCCGATACGCGGATGAACCGTCAGGCAGCCGATGTCCCGGTCATAGAAGACCAATGTAGGCTTGTTGTCCTGGATCGAAGGAGCCACTTGCACAAACTGCGCGTATGCCTCGTAAGGCACAAACTCACCGCGGACGTGCGGCGCATCCACGGGCCGGATGGCGCCTGAAGTGGGAGCCACGCGCACACCGGGGAGGCTCCTGAAGATGCGGATCGCGATGGGAGCGCTCAGCGGCTTGCCTGCCCCGGTGCTCGCGCAAAACTCCTTGTATGGATGCGGCGGCCCCAGCGCCAGCGCCCATCCCTCATCGGCCTCCGGAAACTCAACGATCGCCAGCAGGCTCAAGGCTGGCGCGTCCATGGCATGATTCAGGGCCAGTTCAACCCAGCCAATTCCGGTGGTGGCGGAATCGATCTCCCATGCGCCGGCGACTTTGCCAGTCTCAATCGCTTGCAGCGTCACGCGCAGCGGCGCGCCCGCCGTCTCTGGCCTGGCGCCAATGTAAATGGAGAAGCTGGAAAGCCCCAGCGAATCGGCCGGCAGATATTGCGTAAGAGAACCGCCCATTACGGTGGGAACACGATCGAGCCGCGCCCGGCGGTCCTTCTTCGTCCCCGCGCTTATGTCCGGGGGATACTCGAACACCTCGGACGCCATGGGGAACGATTGGCGGCCCACATACTCTTCCAGGCGCGTAAAGCTGCGTTGCAGGCGATCGAACTCCCGGCGGTAGGTGGCCAGTTCGAGCGACGCGCGGCCGCTGTGGCTTCGCTGCGCGGCCAGATTGCCGGCGATGCAGTCGATGGCCGCCGCAAGGATCTCTTCGCGGTCCCACTTTTCAATGCGTCTGAACTCCAGGGCGATTGCGGGAAGACTGGCGTTCCACTCGTCCTTGATGGTCTGGAATGCCTCGCTGCTGCCGACCACGATCACACCCAGGAGGCCGGGCAGGTCAAAATGTCCGGTCTTCAGATTGGCGGACGATACGGTCCCATCGCCTTTCAGAAAACTATAGGAAGACTCTCCGGTCCTTTGGGCACGCAGCCATTCGATGGAGGGAACGTTGGCAGCCTCTGCCATGTCGTCCTGGGTTTCAGACAGAATGGCAACCTGAAATTGTTTCTCCAGCGTGAATGTCATTCGAGGCCTCGAAGTTATGCCAAGTCTATGTCTAGAGTCGTAATCCTACGACATTGCCTGTCTGAAGTCCAGAACGGACCGGCGATCGAATCCAACATCAACCACGAGCGATCCCGGAAAACAGTCCGTGCAGCGGCAGTGGTTGGGTCCACTCTCCGAAGGCCTCGCCCAACGCGCTTTGCTTCTGGGAATCCGGCTGCTCATTCGGGCAAACACTCGTGAGCGCGATCTCCTATCGCAGGGAATTTCGCCATTTTGAGCCTGAGAAAAGAGGCAGTCTCAGCTTTCGATTCGGGTTGACGAATGGCCTATGATCTGATCGTATAAGTCTGAGGTGTGAGTCAATGCGCACAGGATTACTTCCCCCCAGCGTTCTTCACCGGGCTTTCCGCATCCACATTTTGATTCCTGTTATTGCCTTCGGCGCAATGCTGAGTTCCTCCGCTCAAATGGCCAAGCTCAGCGCCCCTGTAAATTTTGGCTCTCCAGATCAGCCATACGGGACGCGGCGTCCCATCACGGCAGCCGACCGAGCCGCCATTCAGAACTATCGAGCCGGCAAGAAGCCGCTGGTCTTTTCCACGGATTTTGCGTCTCCCGACAAGCTTCAGGCGGATTGGGACTTACAGACAGACGACACGGCCGCCTTGAAGTCTTGCCGGCGGCCCACCAATCTGGAAGCATCGAGTGTCGGTCTCAGAATGAAGACACAGGTGGCCACCGATTGCCGTGCGCAGTGGTCCACGGCCGGCATCAATAGCAAGGCCAAGTACACCTTTGGCTTTTTTGAAGCCACGATGAAAATCGCGGACATCAAGGGCATGAACAATGCGTTCTGGCTGACCACCGACGATCACTATGAAATCGACGTTGCAGAGGCCCAGTATCCCAGCTAC
>Ga0302320_10012253_pt1 | contig 18059 bp, 17 predicted proteins | sample Bog_T0_3_FD_202130 | JGI IMG/M metagenome (GOLD analysis project Ga0302320, IMG submission 202130) | Peat permafrost microbial communities from Stordalen Mire near Abisko, Sweden - Bog_T0_3 | ecosystem: Environmental > Terrestrial > Soil > Wetlands > Peat | place: Sweden: Abisko, Stordalen Mire...
CTTTATTCTGGTCGGTTTTGAAGCCCTGCTGTTTTTGGTGCTGCTGGCGGTGGCGGCCATTTACATCGGCGGGCCGGGTTTAGTCCGCTGGTTCCAGTTTCGCAGCATTCCAGTGGTGGACTGGCTCACCTGGCGCATCCCGTGGAAACAAAAAAAACTGCTTTGCGCCTTTTCCGCCATGCTGGCCGTGCTCCTCGACGGCGGCGTGCCGGAAGCGGAGGCCGTGCGCCTCGCCGGCGAATCCACCGCCAACGAAATCTGCCGCCGCCGCGCCCGTCGCGTCATCGCGGCCTTGGAAACAGGCGCGAAACTTGAGGAGGCTGTCCGCAAGTTTGACGACACGGGCGAATTCCACTGGCGTCTGACCAACGCCGCCCATGCCCACGGCGGCTTTTTGGACGCGCTGCGCGGCTGGCACGAATCCCTCGACGCCAAAGCGTTCCAACAGGAGGAAACCGCCACGCACGCGCTCACCAGCGGGTTGGTCATCCTGAATGGCGTCGTCGTCGGTCTGATCGCCATTGGCATGTTTGGCATGTTGGTGTTGATGCTAAAACACATGGTTGACGCGGTATGAAAATTAATCTGCATCCAAAAATCCGGCGCCCGCGCGGCGGAAGTTCAGGCTTCCGCCGGGGGCGTGGGAACAGGCTGAAGCGTGAACCCCAACACCAGCGCCAAAGGGGCTTTCTGATGGTGGACCTGGTGGTCGGCATGGCGATTCTAACGTTGGCGGTCCTGCCGCTGGGCTACACCATCGCGCGCGAACGCCACGTGCTCAGAATCGAATATTACCACAGCGTCGCCAACGAGATTGTGGACGGTGAAATGGAAATCCTCCTGGCCGGCGCGGCCCGAAATCTGGCCGACGGCCCGCAACCTTATGCCGTTGACGGCCAAGCCGCCACGCAACTGCCGCGCGGCCATTTCCAACTGACCAAGACCGGCAACCACCTGCGCCTGGAATGGACGCCAGACGCGCGGCACGGTTATGTGACGGTCGTCCGCGAAGCCACGCTCAAATGAAAATATCCATCCCAAAATCGCGCCGGATCGCGGGTATTATGCTGACCGAATGCCTCGTTTATCTCGCGATCTTCTCCCTTCTCACCGGCATCGGTTTGGCGGCTTTTTACCTGTGTTGGAATAATTCCCAAGCGTTGGTATTCGTCACGGATGACATCGGCGCCGCCTTGCGCGCCGGGGAGCGCTGGCGCGCGGACGTGCGCAATGCCACCGGCACGATTTCCCTTGAACCGTCGGCCGCGGGCGAACGGGTGCGCATTCCCGGGCGGGATAAGCTGGTGGTATATCGTTTTGAAACCGGGGGAATGTACCGTGAAGTCCAGGCCGGGAAGACTTCCGAGCTGCTGCTGCCAAGAATTGACAACTCCCACATGAGTGCGGCCGCGCGCAATGGCGTAACCGCCTGGCGCTGGGAACTGCAACTGAAGTCGCGCCGCCAGGAAGCTCAGTTGCCATTGCTATTTACCTTTGAGGCGGCCCAAACCAAACCATGAATACTGAAATCCGAAATCCGAGCTCCGAAAGCCGAAAGCAGCCCGAGGTCCGAAAGCCGAAAGCGGTTATCGCCCCCTTTCGGCCAGCCAGGCATTCGTCATTCGTCATTCGTCATTCGTCATTCGAGGACGGCATGGCCACCGTGCTGTTCATCGCGCTCCTGGCCATCATGATGGTGTTCGTCCTGGTGGAGAGCCAGTCGCTTATCCGCCTGCGCCGGGAAGTGAAACTGCTGGAGCACCAGCAAATCAAGCGGCTGAATGGCCCGCAGACCAACTCGGTTTCCACCGCCACCTTCCCATGAACGATACTCCCGCCGCGAAATTAAAAATGTTGCAGGCTTCCCTCCGTTGCCTGGTGTTTGGACTGTTGGGGCTGCTGCCCGCCGTCGGATTGCCCTTCGCGCTGGCGGCGCTGTGGCTGTCCGGCCGCATCCGGCGGCAGGAACAACGCTTTTGGAATGCGGCCAAGCCTTACCGGTTGATTGGCTTGATCTGCGCCGCGCTGGGAACAATTGGGTGGTTCATGGTCGGAGGCCTGATTATTTCCGTGATCATTTCCAACCAATCCCGCGGTTGATCCGGCAATCGCTTACGCCTTTGGCAGGTCCGCCTCCACGATTTCGCAGAGCGCGTGATATAAAACCTTCTGGCCCTCCTGAATCCGCGCAGTCACGGTGCCGGGCACAATCAGATCCAAGGTTGCCAAACCCCTGGTAAAGCCGCCGTCGCGGCCCAGAATAGCGATGCTCTCGACCGCTTTTCGCTTCGCCTCTTCCAAAGCGCGCACCACATTCCTGGACTTGCCGCTGGTGGTGATGACTATGAGCACGTCGCCCTTTTCCGCCAGGCCCCACACCTGCCGCGCAAAAATTTCGTCGGCATGATAATCATTGCACACGGCGGTCATGAACTCGCCATTGGCGGCGAGGGAGATCGCCGGATACGGCCGGCGGTCGTCCTGGAAACGGCACAGAAATTCGGTGGCCAGATGCGTGGCATCGGACGCGCTGCCGCCGTTGCCGCAAATCAGAAGCTTTTTGCCGGAAGCCAGGCAGCGAGACACCAATTGCGCCGCTCGCTGGAGCGGTTCTTCCAGCGGGGACAGGCTGCGCAGCGTGGCGACGGACTCCTCAATGGCACGTTGCAAATGGCTCATGCGCGCTCAAGGTTCGGCCAGAATCGCCGCCCGCTGCTGGTGATATTCCTCCGGAGTAAGCTGATCGGCCTTGTATTTGGAGAGCAGCGCCGCCAGCCGGTCCGCCTTGCTGGCGCTGATCGGCAAAGCGGGCGCCGCAATCGGTTTGAGCGAATCCGCACCCTCATAATTATTCCAATTTACCGGGGCTGGCTGCGGTGCAGCCATGGTCTGGCTGGCGGGCGCTGCGGCACGGGCCTTTGCGCCACTATTCGCGGCGGCGGCGGTCGTCGGTTGGCCAGCGAGTTTCTGGTCTGCTGTCTGCCTGGCCTTGGCATCCGCGGCGGCTTGCTTTGCTTTGGCTGCGGCGGCTTTGTCGGTCTTGGCTTTGGCCGCCGCGGCCTCTTTTTGCGCCTTCGCTTGGGCCTTGGCCAGCTTCGCGGCGGCAGCGGCTTGCGCCGCCTGTTGGTCGGCGAGTTTCCGGTCGGCTGCCTGCCTGGCCTGGGCGTCCGCCGCAGCCTGCGCGGAGGCTTGACTTGTTGTCGCTTCCGGGACGCTCGGGGCATTTGGGACCGGGGCATTGGTGGACTGCTGCCCATTCTCTTCAAACAGTTGTTTGGCCAGCGCGATGCGCGCGGCGGCTTGCGCGGGATTGTCCTCGGCGCGAATGGTGAAACAGGTGGCTCCGACGGCAAGCGCGCAAAGGACGGACGACAGCTTGGAAATTGTCATGCCAATTTTTTACGCCAAATCGGCGCCGGAAGCAACAGCTTTCGGTTTCCTGGTTGGCAGGGCCAAGCTGGAGTTGCCGCCCGGTTGAACTGAAGCGGTGAGCAGCAAATCCTCACCCACCTTGCGCCACCGGACCCCCTTAAGCCGGACCACGTCGCGCAAGCTTGTGGCGCCGGCACCGGCGACGCTTTTGCGCGCCTCGCGTCCGCCCAAGACCTTGGGCGCATAAAAAAAGGCCACGCGCTGCGCCAGACCGCCGAGCAGAAACGACGCGTTGACCTCGCCGCCGCCCTCGACGAGCAGGCTGGTCACATCTTGGCTGCCGAGCTTTTTTAACAGCCAGCGCAGATCAAGCGACGGATGACGAGTGCCACGTGAAATGGGTTTCGCGGTGGGCGCGACCAGCACGCTTACGCGTTTGGCGAGGGCGGCGGCCCGTTTTTTCGGCGCTTGTTTGCTGACCACAATCGTTGTAAATGCTGCAAATTCGTCCTTCACCACCCTGGCGGTCAATGGCGTGCGCGCCATTGAATCCAGCACGATGCGGCGGATCGGCTTTGCCATCCTCCCTCCCTCATCTTCCCTCCTTGTTCTGACGTTGAGGGACGGATCGTCCGTCAGAATCGTGTTTATCCCGACGAGAATCGCGTCGCTGCCCCGGCGCAATTTCATTCCGAACGCGCGCGCTTTTTCGCCGGTAATCCATTTGGATTCGCCGCCGACCGTGGCAATTTTGCCGTCCAGCGTCATCGCCGATTTCACGGTGACGAACGGCATGCGGCGAATAATCCAGTGGTTGAATGCCTCGTTCAGCCGCGTGCATTCCGCTGCCAACAGCGGGGGGTGCTCGTGGAGGGCGGTCACGTGAATCCCCGCACGCGTCAAGATTTCAAATCCTTTCCCGGCGTGCTTCGGATTCGGGTCGGTTGCGCCCGAGATCACGCGTTTAATGCCGGCGGCGATGATGGCCGTTGTGCAGGGCGGCGTGCGGCCGTGGGTGCAGCAGGGCTCCAGGGTCACGTAGAGTGTCGCTCCTCGCGGTGCGTGGCCGTGTCGTTGCGCGTCATGGAGAGCCTCGATTTCCGCGTGCGGCCCGCCGGCTTGGCGGTGCCAGCCGCGCCCGATGATCTTGCCGCCTTTCACCAGCGCCGCACCAACCATGGGATTGGGCGAAGTTGTGCCGTAGCCGCGCCGGGCGAGCCGGAGGGCGAGGCGCAGGTATTGGGCGTCGGACATCGCTGATTTCACAGAATTTCTTCCAACTGCTTTTTCAATTCTATCACTTTAAACCGTTTCTTTTGCGGAAGGTCCAATTGTCTTCCCAACACACTATTTTGTCACAGTGTTTCGTGTCGCAATCGGTCAGATGGAATTGAAAACCGTTTGAGCGCAACTCAAATTCAATATCTTGTTTTGCCATTTTCCAGGCTGCGCGAATTGCCTGGCGCCGAAGGGCGGCAAGTTGGCCGGCTGTTGGTGTGCGGTATCATTGGCCCAGCGCCTTTTTGTAATCCGGCGGCGCTTCGCCGTATCCTTCTTTTCTTCGGGCCATTGCCGGCTCGATAATGTCCCGCCGGATGTCAATTTCGGCGTGGAAAATTTCGCGCCACAGCCTGCGGGTGTTTTCTGGATAACGGTTGGGCGAATCTTCGTCGAACGCGGGCCGGAAGAGATCCACAGCATTTTGCAGTTCGCGCCGGAGTTCTTCGGCCGTGGGATGCCCCGCCAGCTGCTGAATGCGCTCGAAAGCTTTCAGGTCTTTCGCATCCAGCCGGTCCAGTTTGCCGATGAGAATGTCAATGGGATGCGGAAGGGTGAGGGTCACATTGTCGCACTGGACAGTTTTTGCCCGCTGCCGCCAACGCGGGCTGGTTCGGAAGCTCAACTCGAATCCAGGTTCGAGATAAAAACCGCCCTGCGTTTTGTCCAGTTTGGCCGCCGCGACGAGCGCCGCCAAATCTTCATCGTCGTCGGAAAACAAATCCACGTCGCCGCTCAACAATTGCTGGTCCACTGTGAGCTGTAGCGGCGCGGAACCGTAGAGCGTCATGTGAAATGGACGAGTCTTGGGCAGCCACGCCAGAAATCTCTGGAGTAACTGACCCGCCGGGGTGGTCCAATCAATCTCTCCCGTCCACCAATTTTCGGTCGAAGGCATGTTTGCGCGGGCCGATGCCCAGAACGTAAAGCGCCTGTTGAATCAGCCGGTTGGTCACTTCGGAGTCCTGACTCAAGCGGCGGGCCAGCGCCTGTTCGCGCGGCCGGAGTGGCCGCGATTCTTTGCGGATAAGCAGACGCGCGGCGAGACGCGACTTGCGCCAAGCCGTATCCACTTTGAGCTCCGCCAGTTTCATGCGAAGAAGCTTACCGCACGCCCCGGCCAAATGCAATTTCAGTTACCCCGCCTGTCAAGCGGGGCGTCGGCCGAGGCGGAAAGAGGTCTGCTCAACGCAATTACCTCAGACCCAATTCGAACCAGGGCAGAAAGGTGGAGGGGATTTTGCCTTCGCCCATGGCTAAGGAAACCAATTGGCAGGCGCCTCTTTGGAAGCTGAGCACTTCAAGGGAACGATTGGTCACGCCGGCCAGCCGGAATTCTTCCACGCCAAAGCGGGCGGAGAGTTCGGATGATTCATTCCTCAAACAGCGCGGCCGCAAACTGTTTGGCGTCAAACGGCTGCAAGTCGTCCGGCTGTTCGCCCAGGCCGATGAACTTGATGGGCAGGCCGAGTTCCTGCTGGATGGCTACCACCATGCCGCCCTTGCTGGTGCCGTCCAGTTTGGTCACCACCAGGCCGGTGAGCGGCACCGCTTTGTGGAATTCCCGGGCTTGGACCAGCGCGTTCATGCCGGTAGTCGCGTCGAGTACGAGCAGCACTTCGTGCGGCGCGCCCGCGAGTTGTTTGCCGATGACGCGATGCAGCTTCTGTAATTCCTGCATCAGATTGTGCTTGGTGTGCAGTCGCCCCGCCGTGTCGATGAACAGGTAATCCGCGTGCCGCGCCTGCGCGGCAGTGACGGCGTCGTGCGCCACGGACGCGGCGTCCGCGCCATAAGCGCCGGCGATGACTTCAACCTTCAGGCGCGCGCCCCACAATTTGATCTGCTCAATCGCCGCCGCGCGAAAAGTGTCGCACGCTGCCAGCAGGACGGTCTGGTTCCGCGCCTGGTAGAGATGCGCCAGCTTGGCGCTGGTGGTGGTTTTGCCCGTGCCGTTGACGCCGACAATGGAAACGATGGTTGGGCCGCGCGGCATTTTTTTTAGTTCGGCTTGGGCTGCGGCTGGCGCGGCGCTCAGGCTCCGCTCGATCTCCGCGCGGGCGACCGCGAGGTAATCCAAGCCGGCGCCGCCCTGTGTTTCATAGGCCTGCTTGACCGCGGCAGAGATCTGCCGGGTCATGGCCAGGCCGAGGTCGGCGGCAATGAGCGCCTGCTCGATTTCCTCCAGCGACTCGGCGGTCAGCTTGGGCGAGCGCGTAATGATGCGCTTGATTTCGTGGGTGAGCCGGGAATGCGTTTTTTGCAGGCCGGCTTTGAATTTGGCGAACAAACCCATAGGTTAAAGGCAGCAGATCGAATGACCCGCCATCACCGCGTTTTGGCAAGGCAAGTGGAGGACGACTGAAGGACCAAAACTCAATGACCAATGACTCAATACTGGCGCGAAAAATTTGGATTTTGCCATTCGGCATGCTTTCGTCATTCGGGTTTCGACCTTCGTCATTTGGAAACGCGGTGGCGACCTTGGCGGGCGGCCTTCAGGTTTTCGACATGCGCGTAGGGCAGCTTGACCGTGCCAATCAGTGGCTTGTTTTTGCTGAAGCCATGACAGTCGCTGCCGCCGGTGACGAGCAGATGGTGCGCTTCCGCGATTACCAGATATCGTTCGGACATCACGGTGGAATGTTTGGTGTGAAAACATTCAATGCCGTCCAGGCCCGCGTCCACCAGGGCGGGAATAATCTCGTCGCTGCGGTTCAGGCCGGGGTGCGCCATGACGGCGAGTCCGCCGGCCTGATGAATCAGTTCGACGCTTTCGAGGGCGGACATTTTGGTTTTGGGCACCCACGCGGGCCGCCCTTTTTTCAAAAAGCGCTCAAAGGCCTCGTCCAGCGAACCAATCAGTTTTTCCTTCACGAGCGCGCGGGCGACGTGCGGCCGGCCGGGCGATTTGCAATTGGCCAGGGCAAACACCGCCTCCACCCGGAGCGGCACTCCGGCTTTGTTCAGCGCCGCGACCATTTCATGGATGCGCTGTTGCCGGACGGTTTGGAACTGCGCAATGCGGTCGAGCAGCGTTTTATTGCCTGTATCCAGGAAATAACCGAGGACATGGACCTCGATGTCCGCTTGTTCGGCGGTGAGTTCCGATCCGGGGATGAACTCCATCTTCACTGCCGCGCACGCGGCCGCCGCGCGGGCACAGCCCTCGACTGTGTCGTGGTCGGTCAGAGCGATGCAGGCCAGGCCGGCTTTCTGCGCGTGCAGCACGAGTTCCTCCGGCGTGAACGTGCCGTCGGAAAACTGCGTGTGCAGATGGAGGTCGGCAAATTTCATTTCATTTCACCTCGCGGGCGGGCCGGAGGATTTCGCCTCGCACTTTGTCGAGGATGCCGTTGACGAACTTGCCGCTGTCCTGGGTGGAGAATTTTTTGGCGATGTCCACCGCTTCGTTGATGCTGACCACGGGGGGGATGTCGTCGCGGTGCAGCATTTCATAAATGGCCAGCCGCATGACGTTGCGGTCCACGGCGGCGATGCGGTGAAAATCCCAGTTCTTGGCGTGTTTCTTGATGCGCTCGTCAAGTGCGTCCCGATGCTCCAGCACGCCGCGGATGAGCGGTTCGGCAAACAGGCGCGTCTCGGCCTCCTCGGCGGTAGGAGGCGGCAGTTCGATGACCTCGTTCCATTTGGCCGCCCCCTTTTCCTCTTCAATGGCGGCGGCACGCTGGGAACTCCAGAACTGGGCCAGTTCCAGTTCCAGATTCTCCGGCGGATTCAAGTCATGCTGAAACAGAAACTGCACGGCGCGTTCGCGCGCTTCTCGTCGTTTACCCATGCAACAAGCCTGCCGCATAAAGGCGCGGTGGTAAATGAAAAAGGGTCGGTCGCGAAAAAGGGTCTGTTATGCGCCCGATTTTTCTGGCAATCTGGCCGCCATCCTTGGATAAAGCACGGGGTGAAATCCGAACCGTCGCGGTCAGTTTTCCAGGCCGCGTTTGCGACTTGGCCGCAAACGGGTTTGACCACGGTACCGCAAACATGAACTCAATCAGGAAAATCCGGCCGCTGCTGTGCGGCATTGCCGCCGTCGCGGGCTGCGCGCATTTCCAGCCGCAGCCGCTGCCGCCGGAAAAATACGCCGCGCAATTCGACGCCCGCCGGCTGGATGATCCGGGGTTGAAGTCATTTCTGGCCCAGAATGCCGGCGGCGTGCCGGCGGATTGGCCGCGGGCCCAGTGGGACTTGAATTCGCTCACGCTCGCCGCGTTTTATTTCCATCCCGGCCTCGCGGTCGCCCGCGCGGAATGGCGCGTGGCCCAAGCCGGCGTCCTGACCGCCGGCGCCAGGCCTAATCCCTCGGTGTCGTTCTCTCCGAGCTATGACACGCAAATCCCCGGTAATTACAGTCCGTGGCTCATCCCGGTGACCTTCGACTTTCCGATCGAAATCGCCGGCAAACGCGGTAAACGCATCGCCGAGGCGGAAAAGGCGGCCGAGTCCGCCCGCTGGAGCTTTGTTTCCGCCGCCTGGCAGATTCGCAGCGGCGTGCGCGCGAACCTGCTGGAGTTCAGCGTGGCCGGACGCCGCGCGGAACTGCTGCAAAGACAATTCGCCGCCCAGACGGATATCGTGAAGCTGTTACAGGGCCGGTTTGACGCCGGCGCCGTTGCCCGGCCGGAGCTCACCCTGGCGCAAATTGCACAGCACAAGACCCAACTTGACTTGAGCAGCGCGCGATCCCAACAAGCCGATGCGCGCGGGCGGCTGGCAGAGGCGCTCGGCGTGAGCCTCGCCTCGCTGGACGGGTTGAAATTCGAGTTCAAGTATTCAGCCGGCGAACCGGAGGGGCTGAATTCCACGGAAGCGCGCGGCGTGGCCTTGCGCCAGCGCGCGGACATTCTCGGCGCGCTGGCGGATTACGCGGCGACGGAGGCCGATCTGCGCCTGCAAATTGCCAGGCAATATCCCGATTTGCACCTTGGCCCGGGTTACGCCTGGAACAACGGCAATGCCGGCGACAACCAATGGATCCTCGGCGCCACGCTGGAGCTGCCCGTCCTCGACCAGAACCACGGGCCGATCGCCCAGGCGGACGCGCAACGCAAACTGGCGGCTGCGAGGTTTGTCGCGTTGCAAGCCCAGGTCTGCGGCCAGATTGATGGCGCGGTGGCCCGCGTGCGGGTCGCGCGCGAGCAATTGCGTAGCACCGACCAATTGATCGCCGCCGAAAAAGAGCAGGAAAAATCCGCCCGGGCGCAGCTCGAGGCCGGCGCGGGCGACCGTCTGGATGTGCTGAACGCGCAATTGGAGTCGGCCAACGCCGCGCTGACACGGCTGGATAGTGAGGAGAGGTTGCAATCGGCCCTGGGCGCGCTCGAGGACGCCTTGCAACAGCCGGCGGACTCCCTCGCTGCCGTCATCAAACATATTTCGTCGAAACTGTGACAACAAAAGGGCCATGACCATGAGCGTGACAACCATCTTAACCCGAAGCGCATCGCCACCTCGATGCGGTGGGAGCGTTTCTCCCTCTCCGCGTTTTGCGGAGTCAGCGAAGCAAAATGGGGAGACGGGCGGGGTGAGGTGCTTCGTTTCACCATTCAATCGCCGTAACGAGGGCTCCGATGAGGACGAGCCGGATGTCTGCCCGTGTTGGAGGTCCCCGGTGTTCAGGTTCATGGAGAGCCCCCACGGTCCATTGCCGCGCATTGGGACCATGAGCCGGCCGAAAAACCGTAGCGCAGGCTTTCCAGCCTGCGGGTTCACGGGACTTTCCAGTCCCGTGTTCCCGGCTTCGGAACTGCCCCGCTGGCTATCGGGGCAGAACCCCGCAGACAGGAATGTCTGCGCTACGGGACGGTTCATGGGGATCAGGGTACTTTCATTTCTACTGGTCGCGCTGTCGGCGCTGGCGCTGGCCGGCTGCTCGAAGTCCGAAGGCGACAAACCGGCCGCCGACGCGCCGGAAAAGGCCGGGGCCAAAACCAAGCCCGGCGTGACGCTGGAGGCGGAAACCCAGGAACGCCTGGGCCTGAAAATGGAGCCCCCCACGCCGGCGCAATGGCTGCCGGAAATGAAGGTTTACGGGCAGGTGCTTAACCCCGCGCCGCTGCTGGATCTGGCCATGGAACTGGAGCGCGCCGAAATTACCCTGGACAGTTCAGCCAAGGAACTGGAGCGCGCCAAACAGTTGCAGGCGGGCAACAACATTTCCGGGCGGGCTTATCTGGATGCGGAAACGGCGCACGCGCAAAATCTCGCCGCCGCGGAAGCCGTGCGGTTCAAAATTCAAACCGACTGGGGCCGGAAAATCGCAGACCTGATGGGGCCAATTGAGCCCGCAGCCGGGGCCGGGCACAAGCCGGACAAATTTCTGGAAGGGTTGCGCAACGGCCAGGTGCTGATCCGCGTGGATCTGCCGCCGGGCGGCCGGATGGAGAACCAGTCGCAGACTGCGCGCATCGTTTCCCTCTCGGAAAAAACCGCGCCGGTCGAGGCAGCGTGCTTCGACTTGCTGCCCGCCATGGACGCCCAGACCCAGCAACAGGGCGTGCTGTTCACCGCCGCCCAGCCGGCGGGCAGCCGCCTGACGCCGGGCGAGGCCGTGACCGCGTTTATCACAATTCCCGGCGAACCGGTCAGCGGCGTGACGGTGCCGGCCAGCGCGGTGTTGCGGCACGAAGGCGCGGGCTGGGTTTATGTGCAGACCGAAACCAACCAGTTTGTGCGGACGGAAGTCGCCCTCGACCGGTCGCTCAATGGCGGCTGGTTTGTTTCGGAAAGCCTGTCGGCGACGAACCGCATCGTGGTGGTCGGCGCGCAGTCGGTGCTGTCCGCGGAATTGAGCGGCGGCGGTTTCAGCACGGGCCAACGCGATTAGCCATGCTGCGACGACTCGTTGAACTTTCCCTCGGCGCGCGCGGCGTGGTCATCACGCTGGCTGCCGGTTTCATCTGTTACGGCCTGTTCGTGGCCTCGCATGCCAAGCTGGATGTGTTCCCTGAATTCGTCCAGCCGCAGGCCTCCGTGCAGACCGAGGCGCCGGGGTTGGCGCCGGAACAGGTCGAGGCGCTCGTCACGCGGCCCGTCGAAAGCGCTTTGAATGGCGCCGGCAATCTCGACTCCATCCGCTCGGAATCCATCCAAGGCCTCTCGGTGGTCACCGCGGTCTTCAAGGAGGGCACGGACATCCACCTCGCGCGGCAGACCCTTTCGGAACGACTGGCTCAGCTCGGCGGCAATCTGCCCGCAGGTGTCGCCGCCCCCCAAATGGAGCCGCTCACCTCGTCCACCATGGATCTGCTGAAGTTCGGCCTGACCTCTGATAAAATTTCCCCAATGGCTTTGCGCACGTTTGCCGACTGGACGGTGCGCCCGCGGATGCTGTCGGTGGCGGGCGTCGCGGCGGTGAAAACCTTCGGCGGTGAAGTGCGCCAAATGCAAGTTCAAATCAAGCCCGACCGCCTGCTCGCCTTCGGCGTTTCCATCGAGGAGGTTTCCGCTGCCGCCCGCGCGGCGACGGGCGTGCGTGGGGCGGGCTTTGTGGAGACCCCGGCGCAGCGGCTCGTGCTCCAGACCGAAGGCCAGTCGCTCACGCCCGAACAGCTTGGGGAAGTCGTGGTTACGCAGCGCGAGGGACACAGCCTCCGCCTCAAGGACATGGCGAACATCGTCGAGGCAGGCGAACCGAAATTTGGGGATGCGCTCATCAATGGCCAGCCGGGAATTCTGGTGACTGCGGCCAGCCAGTACGGCGCGAACACGATGGAAGTTACGCGCGGCGTCGAGGCGGCGCTGGAGGAATTGAAACCGGTGTTCGCGGCCGAAGGCATCCAATACACGCCCGCGCTGCACCGGCCGGCCACGTTCATTGAGATCGCGATCCACAACATGAGGACCTCGCTGTTGCTGGGCGCGGTGCTAGTGGCCATCGTGCTGTTCCTGTTCCTGCTGGATTTACGGACGGCGCTCGTTTCGTTCATGGCCATCCCGCTGTCGCTGCTTGCAGCGGTCGTGGTGCTGGACCATTTCGGCGTGACGCTGAACACGATGACGCTCGGCGGCCTGGCGGCCGTGCTCGGCGTGGTGGTGGACGACGCCATCATCACGGTGGAAAACATTCTGCGGCGGCTGCGGGAAAATAGCACCTTCGCCGCGCCGCGCCCGATCTTCAACGTAGTGCTGGACGCCACGCTCGAAGTGCGCAACTCGGTGGTCTATGCGACGTTCGTCGTGGCCATGGTGTTCGTGCCGGTGCTGACGATGAGCGGTTTGCAGGGACGATTCTTTTCGCCGCTCGGCGTCGCGTTTATCCTCGCCAACCTGGCCTCGCTGGTGGTGGCGCTCACGGTCACGCCGGCGTTGTGCCTGGCGCTGCTCTCGCGGAACCAGCCGCACCAAGAGCCGGTTTATCTCCGCAAACTTAAATCGCTGCACCGGCGCGCACTGGGCGCCATCAGCAACTGGCCCAAGACTATTATTGCCGTCGCCCTGATTTTGTTTGCCGGCGCGCTGGCGACCCTGCCGTTTTTTGGCGGTGAATTTCTGCCGGACTTTCGCGAAGGCCATTTCGTCATCGGCATCACGATGGCGCCAGGAACGTCGCTGCCGGAAATGCAACGGCTCGGCGCACAAATTTGCGCGGCCATCAAGAAAATCCCGCAGGTTAAGAGTGTGGAGGAGCAGATTGGCCGCGCCGAAGGCGGCGAAGATACCTGGGGCAGTCATCGCGGGGAAATGCACGTCGAGCTGTACCCGACCGCGGGCGAGGACCAGGAAAAAGTCCAGAACACCCTCCGCGACACGCTGGCAGGGTTCCCCGGCGTGCAGAGCGAGGTCCTGACGTTCCTCGGGGATCGCATCGGCGAGACAATATCCGGCGAAACCGCGCAGGTGGTCGTGAATATTTTTGGCGATGATCTGGACGTGCTGGACGAAAAGGCCAACGAGGTCGCCGCCGCGCTCAACCAGGTGCCCGGCGCGGCAGACGTGCAGGTGTCGGCGCCGCCAGGCGCGCCGCGCGTGGTCATCCGCCTGCGGCCCGACCGGCTGACGCAATTCGGCTTCCGCCCGCTCGAAGTGCTCGAAGCCGTGCGCACCGCTTACCAGGGCGACGTCGTGGCCCAAACTTACGAGGGTGAAAAAGTCTTTGATGTAAATGTGATCCTGGAGCCGGCTGCGCGGCAGGAGCCGGAGGCCATTGGCGAATTGCTGATCAGCAATTCGCAGGGCGCGCGGCGGCAGCTGGGTCAACTGGCCGATGTGTTCCTCACGACCGGACGTTATGCCATTTTACATGATGGCGCGCGGCGGCGGCAGACCGTCACCTGCAATCCCGCCGGACGCGACGTGGCGTCGTTCGTGGCCGACGCGCAGAAGCAAATCGCGGCCAAGGTGAAGTTTCCGCCGGGCGTTTATCCGGAGTTCAGCGGCGCGGCGGAGGAGCAGCAGCAGGCGCAAAAGGAACTCATGCTGCACTCGCTGGCGGCGGCGGCGGGAATCATCGTGCTGCTCGCCATTGTTTTCCACCGGGCCCGCCCGCTGCTGCTCGTGCTGGCAAATCTGCCTTTTGCGCTGGTTGGCGGCGTGCTGGCGATTTTCCTGGTTGGCTATTTTGGCGAAGGCCAGGGGTCGCTATCACTTGGCACGATGGTCGGTTTTGTCACATTGTTCGGCATCACCATGCGCAACTCCATCATGATGATCTCGCATTTCGAACATCTCGTGAGCGTGGAAAAGCAGCCCTGGGGGCTCGAAACCGCGCTGCGCGGCGCCACCGAGCGTCTGGTCCCCATTTTGATGACCGCGCTGGTCACGGCCCTGGGCTTGCTGCCCCTGGCGCTCGGCAGCGGCGAGGCCGGACGCGAGATCGAAGGCCCCATGGCGATTGTAATTCTGGGCGGGCTGGTGACTTCCACCGCCCTGAACCTGCTCGTGCTGCCCACCTTGGCGCTGCGCTACGGAAAACTGGAGCGCAATTCCCCGGCTACTTGACCTTGAGGGCGATGTCCAGCTCGTGGATTGCCGTGTCCACTCGATCCGCCGCGCTCGCGCGATCGGCCGACTCGAGCTTTTCGCGGGCATCTTTCAGCAATCTCCGGGCTTCCACGAGCTTTTGGTCGGACTTCCACTGCCGCTCGCCCACCAGCGCCTCGCCTTCGAGTTTGAGACCCAATTTCTTGCCGGCGGCGGAGAGTTCGTGCATCGCATTGCCCTTGTGGCCGGCGTAATCCGCGTCCGCATGGGCGAGGAGAATGTAGGCGTGGGTAATTTCCTCGCGCGGCGTCTCGGCGTGGGCGATGGCCCCGAACGACAAGGTCATTACCATGGCCGATATTTGCAGGTAAAATGATCGTGATGAATATTTCATAGTTTCCATATGATATTTTGGCCTGCGGTTGCGTCAATGGCAAAATCTCATGGTGCAGCAGCCGACGTGAGGAGCTGCCAGCCTCACGTCCGCTGCTGCTCATTTTTGTGTGACTTGCGGAAGCGCATTTGCCAAGCTGGCTGCATGATCCACAGCACGCTATTTTTCGGAGCGCGGCTCTGTGAGCCGCAGCCGCGTCCAAATTACAATGCGCCGCAACTTGTTTGTGTGCTTTCGCACGGAGGCAGCCGCCGCCGGTCGCAGACCCGCGCTCCATTATTCCAAACTGCCGCTGCCAGACTGCCCCGGGTGTTCGCCTGGTGTTTCCTGCTCGGCCTGGCAGACCTCTCCGCCAGCGCCAATAATTATGACGAGGCCAGGGTGGGCGATTACACGCTGCCGGACCCCCTCACGTGCAACGACGGATCACGCGTGACGAACGCGGAAACATGGCTTGCCAAACGACGCCCGGAGATATTGGAATCGTACCGCGCCGAAATTTTTGGCCGCAGCCCGGACGCGGGTGCCAATGCCACGTTCAATGTCTGGGAAACCTCCACCAACGCGCTCGGCGGCACCGCTGTTCGCAAGCAGATTGAAATCAATTTCTCAGGCACCGCGGAAGGTCCGTTTGCGCATCTGCTCCTCTACACGCCCGCCGGAAAAAGCGCTTCGCCAGTATTTCTGTGCCTGCAATTCAACGGCAATTACACCGTGACCGAAGATCCGGAAATCGCAATCTTTCCCGGCTGGAACGGCAAGACCGGCCTGCCCGCCATGCCACAGAATCCCGTGCGCGGCCAGTCCGCCCGCGAATGGAAGGTGGCGGAAACCCTGGCTCGCGGCTACGGCATGGCCTTCCTTGACTATCGCGAAATCGAGCCGGATTTGGCCAATGGGGCGGGTTTCAAATATGGCGTACACCGGAATTTTCCGCCGCCGGCCGCCACGGACGGCTGGGGTGCCATCAGCGCCTGGGCCTGGGGCGCCAGCCGCGCGCTGGATTATCTGGTCACGGACCCGGACGTGGACGGGCAGCGGGTAATTTTGTTCGGCCTTTCACGGCTGGGCAAAACTGTTTTATGGGCCGGCGCGCAGGACACCCGTTTTGCCGCGATCATCGCCAGTTGCTCCGGTGAAATGGGCGCCTCGCTCTCGCGCCGCGATTACGGCGAAACCGTGGACGACGTGGTGAAACATTTTCCGTACTGGATGTGCGGCAATTTTCAGAAATTCGCCGGCCACTGGACCAACTTGCCGGTGGACTCGCATTCCCTGCTGTCGCTCATCGCGCCGCGTCCGCTGTTCTTGAACACCGCCAGCGAAGATCGCTGGGGCGATCCGCGTGGCGAATTTCTCGCCGCCCGCGCCGCCACCCCGGTGTATGAACTATTTGGCAAGACGGGCATCCGCGAACCCGACTTTCCGTCGCTCGATCATGCCCTCCAGCATGACATCGGTTTCAATTGCCATAAGGGCAAGCACGAGGCCTTGCCCACGGACTGGGACAATTATCTGGATTTCGCCGACGCGCATTTTGGGAAGAAATAGGATTGCCTTCTTTGGAACACGGATTGTCTCAATCCGCAGGGCGCGGCAGCCCGTTAGTTGTCCGAGATGCCCACGGGGCGCGGAATGGCGCGGCCAGTGCTCGTACCGTAGGAAACCGAGCGCAAACGCATCGCCGGCGGATTGCGGGACCGTCTGGCCAGGAACTGCCCACATTGCGGTTTTCAGGTCGCGGTTTTCATTGCGCCTGAATCCCTTTGCGGTAGAATTAATCCTCTATTGAAAATCACGGCTGGCCAACTCCACCATTGTCGCGTCAGTGGAGTTCGCCTTTCTGAGTGTCGGAAGCATTTCGTGAACAGAATAAAGTGAACCAAAGCCAAACCAATGAAATTCTCTCTGCCTCGTTTTCGTGTCTATAACCTATGGCTCGTTTCGAGCAAAATTCCGCTGGTTTGTATCTGGATCCTCATTCTGTTTTCATGGCTCTTCCAAGCGCCAGCAGCCACATTGTATGTAAGTTTAAACAATCCCAACCCCACGTTTCCATATGCCGATTGGAGTACGGCAGCCACCAACATTCAAGGTGCCATTGATGCAGCCAACGTTGGAGACCTGATTCTCGTGACCAATGGCGTTTACCAAATTGGGGGACGGGCTGTGACAGGCTCGCTGCTGAACCGCGTTGTGGTGAGCAAAGCCCTCACCGTGCAAAGCGTCAATGGCCCGGCGCTGACGGCGATTCAAGGGTATCAGCTGCCCGGCGTAACCAATGGCGACGGGGCAGTGCGGTGCGTTTACTTGACGAATAACGCTGCCCTCGTTGGATTCACTTTAACCAATGGTGCAACGCGTGGTAATTCGGGAACCGCAAGCGAACGGGCTGGTGGCGGAGTTTATTGTCGGTCCTCTTCCGCAGTGCTTTCAAACTGCGTGCTAACGGGAAATGCAGCTTTGACACAAGGCGGAGGTGCGTATCAAGGCGCCTTGTACAACTGCACGCTGACGGCGAATATTTCGACCAACGGTGGCGGGGCATATTCCTGTTCCTTGATCAATTGCGCTTTAGCTTGGAACAAGGCTTGTGTTTCCGGAGGTGGAACCTATTCCTCCACTTTGACCAATTGCACTTTGACGACCAATTCAGCCGCTTCATCAGGTGGCGGGGCTTATTCTGGCACGCTGACCAATTGCACCTTGATTGGAAATTCATCCGGTTCCGGCGGCGGCGCAAATTCCTGCAATTTGATCAACTGTTTCTTGATGACCAATACCGCCTCAGCGTCGGGTGGCGGCGCGAATGGCGGTTCACTGGTGAATTGCACATTGACCGCAAACACGGCCGCGACCGGCGGTGGCGCAAACTCCGCAACCATGACCGGCTGTGTGCTAACGGGAAATGCCGCCTCAGGCTCTGCAGGCGGGGTAAACGGAGGCACAATGTCGAATTGCACATTCCTCGCCAACTCCGCCGTTTCAGGCAATGGCGGTGGAGCAAATTCGGCCACGCTGGCGGGATGCGTTTTGACCAGCAATTGGGCATCAAATCAAGCCAGGAACACAAACT
>Ga0302320_10012254_pt1 | contig 18059 bp, 12 predicted proteins | sample Bog_T0_3_FD_202130 | JGI IMG/M metagenome (GOLD analysis project Ga0302320, IMG submission 202130) | Peat permafrost microbial communities from Stordalen Mire near Abisko, Sweden - Bog_T0_3 | ecosystem: Environmental > Terrestrial > Soil > Wetlands > Peat | place: Sweden: Abisko, Stordalen Mire...
TCGATCGGCGGCACGGGGAGGCCCGGAGCCGGGGCACCCGGCTTGACCGCCGTCGGGACATTCTAGGGGCCGCTCGGGCGCGCCACGTCCCGCTGGAGGTAGCGCGTCTCGGGGTTGTCCCGGCGCCAGATGACGTAGTCCATGAAGTAGTGGTGGATGTTCACGATGGTGAAGAGGGCCGCGAAGTACGGCGTCGGTCCGAGCGCCGTCCCTTCGCTCGCCTTGCGTGAGACGAGGATGCCATCGAGCGCCGACGGCGCGCCGTGGAAGAGCACCCAGCCGAGGCCGAGCGCCGAGACTGCAAGCATCCCGACGCGCACCCGCGCCGAGACCTCGAACCAGGGAGGGCCCTCGCGCTCCCGCCCCTCGTTCCGCTTGAGGAGCCAGACGAAGTAGAGGTACTGCACCGAGTGGAGCGCCGGGATCACGTACCGCACGAGCGGGTCGATGCTCGAGTAGATCGACCAGGACCAGACGCTGCAGAGCAGCGCCATCATCGGCGAAGCGATGGGGAGGCGGCCCTCGCGCCTTCGCTTCTGGACGAGCACCCACAGGAGCGGGACGACCGAGGCCAGAAGGACCACGTGGGTGACGCGCTCGAGCGAGAGCGAGTGCGCGATGCTCGTGTAGACGACGCCCTTCTCCTCGACCTCCGTGCCGGGGTCGGCCGGGCTCGCCCACGCGTACGCCCAGCCAGCGAAGCAGTGCGCGAGGATCGCGAGCCGTTCCCTTCCGTCGAAGCGGACGCCGCGACGCTGCGCGAGGACCGTCATCACGCCGAAGCCCTGCTTCACGTAATGCCAGCCGACGAGGAAGAACATCAGCTGGATGAGCGCCCCCAGCAGGCTTGCCGATCGGGAGGCAAGGGCCGCGGCCGCCCACGCGGAGAGGAGGACCGGAACGACCAGACCGGCCACGACGTACCGGACGCGCTGCGCGCGGCGCTCGTACGCGTCCCCGAACGCGCGCGCCCGGACGTCCCTGTAGAAGAGGACGTAGGTTACCGCGAAGTGCGGGTCGTTGATGACGTACGCCCCGTAGAACATCAGAAAGCCGACGGCGTAGTCCGATGCGTCGAGCCCCAGGCTCTTCCGCAGCAGCCAGGAGAGGGGGTAGAGGAAGGGCGTCACGCCTCCCACGAGGAGAAACTCGGCAATCGCGCCGGGCGACCAGCGCGCACGCGACGCCTCGAGAGGGCGGTCCTCGGCGGCGAGCGCAGCGGTCATCGGCGCCATGATACGCGGAGCGCGCCGCGAGGGCCGGCTGTGTTAGAGCGACCGGCATGAAGCGCGTCCTCAAGTGGGTAGGTCTCGTGGTCCTGCTGCTCGCCGTCGCGGCCGGATCGGTCTGGTACACCGCGTTCAGCCACAACAGCCCCATCGTCGACGGCCAGGTCATCGCGCCGGGAGTCGAGACGGTGAAGGATGGGTTCGTCAGCGTGATCCTGCTGGACGCCGGACCGGGCAAGGTAGTGCTCGTCGACGCGGGCCACGACGAGTCGGGAAAGTCCATCCTCGCCGCGCTAGCCAAGCGCGGGCTGACGGACACGGCGGTGACCGGGATCCTGCTCACCCACGGTCACAGCGATCACACGGCGGCGTGCAAGCTGTTCCCCAATGCTCAGGTCTTCGCCCTCCAGGAGGAGGTCGCGCGCATCGGGGACGCGGCCAAGGTCGCTCACCCGCTGAAGGACGGCGAGGCGGTCGACCTCGGCGACCTGCACTTCGAGGCCTTCGCCGTGCCCGGCCACACGTCCGGGTCGGCGGTGTACCTCGCCCGCGGCGTGCTGTTCTTCGGGGACAGCGCGGGCGCGTCCAAGGACGGAGCGGTCATGAAGGCCGTGGGGCTGTTCTCGAGCGACTCGGGCCAGAACGTGGCGTCGCTCAAGGCGCTCGAGGCGCGGCTCTTGCCCCGCGCGGCGGAGATCAAGGCGCTCGCGTTCGCCCACACCGGCCCGCTCGCGGGCTTCCAGCCGCTCGTCACCTTCGCGAGCGCTCACTAAGAAGCCCGGGGCTTCCAGTTTCGTGTTCTAGCTGCCGAACTTCGCGACGAGCGCCTTGGCGCGCTCGACGAATCCGGCCATGTAAAACCTCTCGAAGTCGGCCCACGTGCAGAGCGTCCGCGTGTCCACGACGCGATCGACGAAGAGCTTTCCGTCCAGGTGATCGACCTCGTGCTGGTAGGTCCCCGCGGTGAGCCCCCTCACCTCGTAGTCGAGCGCCTCGCCCTTCCGGTCCCAGGCTCGCACCCGAACGACGGTCGCGCGCGGCACCTCGCCCCGCAGGTTCGGCACGGAGAGGCAGCCCTCGAAGTTGTTGAAGGTCTCGTCCGTGAGCATGTCGATCTCCGGATTGACGAGGACCGTGAGCGGGATGTTGGGCTTGTAGGGGTAGCGCGGGTTGTCCTTCACGTGGAGGGCGCAGATCCGTATGGGCTCGTAGACCTGGTTGGCGGCGATGCCCGCGCCGTTGGCGTCGAACATCGTCTCGAGCAGGTCGTCGATGAAGCGCTGCGTCTCGGGTCTCAGCAGCTCCTCGCGGGAGAGCTTGCGCGCCACCTGGCGCAGCACGGGGTTGCCCACGGTCGCGATCTTGCGAAGCATGAGCTCAATCTAGTCCGACGCGACGCAGACGGCGACAACGCGCTGATTCTTCGTCCGCACGCTTGGGCTCGAGCGCCGCTGGCTGATGCGCGATTGTTGCAAATACAGAGCGGTCCCGACTACCGCGCCCTGGCGCACTGCGGCATAAGCGTGGACGCCGGGGCAGGGGGAAATGTTCGACAGACCAAAGCGGGGCGGCAAAGTGCAGGAGCTTCCTCACAGAGGCGTTCGTCACAGCTCGATCATCGGGCCGCGGGACAGCGCCAACGTCGACAGGATGGAGCCATCGAGCAGCGCTCTCGAGAAGGCGCGCCTGCACATCGAGCGGCTCTCGCGTGTGAGCCGGCTGCTGACGCGCGCGACGGACCTCGAGCGTGCGTTCGCCGACGTCTGCAAGGTGGCGACCGAAACGCTGGCGCTGTCGACGGCCGTGCTCCTCGAGCACACGCTCGAGTCCACCGAAGACGAGCCGCGGACGACCGTCTGGGGGAGGCAAGGCGCCCGTGACGGCCAGTTGTCGGCGGCGGTGAAGCGGGCGGAGGCCTGGTACCAGGCCGTCGCCATCGGCGAAGAGACGCACTCGCAGGCGAGCTTCCGCTACGACCTCGACGAGACCCCCACGTTCGTCTGTGTTCCTCTTGCCGTCGACGAGCGGGCGCCCTTCGGGTTCGTCCAGTTCGAGCTGCTCCCGTTCACCGCCATGGCGCGATCCGGGCTCGACGAGAGCGACCGGTCGTTCGTGAACTTCATCGCCGTGCAGCTCGCGCTCGCCCTCGACCAGCGCGCGACACGGCGGCAGGAGGCTCGCCTGCGGGAGCGGCGCGAGCTGGTCGAGCAGCAGCAGCTGCAGGTGCTCGCCCGGGAAGCGGAGGTCGTGACCGCCCAGGCGGCCGAGGCGATCAACGAGCGCGAGCAGCGCGACTCCTTCGTGGAGGAGGCGCGCCAGGTGGCCGAGCGAACGGCGGTCCGCGCGTCGCGGCTGCTCGGCATCACCACGCTTCTCACGCAGGCCCTCACCGCGCGGGACGTCGCCGAGGTGATCGTCAACCGGGGGATCTCCGTCCTCGGGGCGCGCGCGGGGTGCATCGCGCTCTGGACCCGTGCCGAGCCCGCGTGCGAGATCCTCGCCTCCGTCGGCTACGTCGCGCCGGAGATGCAGGCGAAGAAGCGTCTGCCCGTCCACGGCCCGCTCCCGCTCAGCGAGGCCTTGCGTACGGAGCGTCCGGTCTGGATCGGGGCCTTCGAAGAGAACGGCGCGGCGGCGGGTGGCGACGAAGACGACGACATCGGATCGTACGCAGCCATCCCTCTCGAGCTCGAGCCTTCGGGGACCAGCGGGGCGCAAGCGCCCGATGCTCTGGGCGTCCTCGGCCTGAGCTTCCCCGAGCCACGAGCCTTCGACGACGAGGAGCGCGCCTTCCTGGTCGCGCTCGCGCAGCAGTGCGCGCATGCGCTCGTCCGCGGACGACGGTACGAGGCGGAGCGGCGCGCGCGGACCGAGGCGGAGGCCGCCGAGCGACGGTCGGTCTTCCTGGCGCAGGCGACGACGACGCTGGCCTCCTCGCTCGACTACCGGACGACGCTCGCCTCCGTGGCTGAGCTCGCCGTCCCGCACGTCGCCGACTGGTGCGTCGTCGACCTCGTAGAGCAGGACGGACAGGTCCGACGCGTCGCCGCCGCGCACGCGAACCCGAGCAACAACGCGCTCGTCCAGAAGCTCTGCGACGTGTTGCCCGGGCTCGGGAGCGACGGCCCGCTGTCCGGCGGGCTGCGGAGCGGGCAGCCCGCGATCTTCACGCAGATCACCGGCACCATCCTCAGCGCGATGGCGCAGGGGGACCACAACGTGCCCATCGTGCGCGCGCTCGGCTGCGAATGCCTGATGACGATGCCTCTCATCGCGCGCGGACGCATCCTCGGCCTCATCCTCTTCGTCTCGGCGACGTCCGAGCGCCGGTACGGGGAGGCCGACCTCACGCTCGCGCGTGAGCTGGCGCCGCGCGCGGCGCTCGCCCTGGACAACGCCCGCCTCTACGCGGACGCGCAGGCCGCCATCCGTGCCCGGGAGGAGACCCTCGCCGTCGTCTCGCACGATCTTCGCGGGCCGCTGTCGGCCATCGCGGTGGCCTCGGGCATCATCCGTCGCCGCCTCGAAGAGGCTCCCCATCCGAGCCTCAAGCAAGCGGTGGACACCATCGACCGCCAGCTCGGACACATGACGGGGCTCATCGGAGATCTCCTCGACCTGGCGAAGCTCGAGGCGGGCCGCTTCAGCACGTCTCGCCTCGCGTGTGACGCCCTGGAGCTGCTACGGGACGCCGTCCGGCTCGTGGAGCCTCTCGCCGACGCGCGCCTCGCCCTGACGTTCGAGGCGAAGGCCGAGCTCCCCCCCATCCTGGCCGACCGTCACCAGCTCGTGCGCGTCCTGACCAACCTGCTCGGGAACGCCATCAAATTCACGCCGGTCGGCGGGACGGTCCACGCGACGGCCGCGCTGGACGCGTCGAGCGTTCGGTTCGCCGTGGAGGACACGGGGGCCGGCATCGCGCCAGACGAGCTAGGGCACGTCTTCGATCGCTACTGGCAGGCAAATGAAGGCGCCAAGCGCGGCGTGGGCCTCGGCCTGGCCATCGCCAAGGCCATCGTCGAGTCACACGGCGGCCGCATCTACGCGACGAGCACCCGGGGCACCGGGAGCGTCTTCACGTTCACGATTCCTCGCGCCGAGATGTAGAGGCCTGGAGCGGGATCGCGGCGACCCGTGAGGCGGGCGGCGCGGGGACCACGGCCGCCGGCAGCGGGGCGGACGAGGGAGCTCCCCTGGGGGAGAGCCGACGGGCGAACACGAGCCACGCGGGCAGCGCGATGACCGCGGCGCTGAGGCACGCGATCTCACCCGTGACGGCGACGAGCCCGAAGAGGAAGAGGGCGCTGTTCTTGGCGAGCAGGAGCGACGAGTAGCCGATGATCGTCGTCATCGAGCAGAGGGCGACCGCGCCGCCCGTCGAGCGCACCGCACCTGTGATGTCGCGCTCGCCGTCCTGCACGTAGCGCGTGATCACGTTCACCGAGTAGTCGACGCCGATGCCGAAGGTGATGGGGAACGCGATGAAGTTCGCGAAGTTGATCTTGATGCCCATGTACATCGTCGCGCCGGCCAGCCAGAGCACCCCGACGACGAGCGCGCCGATCACGTAGATGGACGCCTTGCGGGCGCGCAACACGATGAGCACGACCGCCACGACGCCCAGGAACGAGACGAGGCTCGCGACCGGAGCGTCACGCGTGATGGAGGAGAGGATGTCGCCGGACAGCGGGATCGAGCCCGCGACCCGCCCCGTGCCCGCGAGGTCACGCAGCGTCCTCACGAAGAAGTGGATGGCGTCTGCCTTCCAGAGAGCGTTGGAGGGACGCGGGTAGACGAGCACTGTGCGTCCGAGGGTCCCGTCACGCTCGACGAGGCCCGTCGTGAACGAATGCGGCAGGTCCGCGATCTGGATGGGGCGGAGGTCCTCCGCACCGAGGAGCTTGTCGAGCTTCTCGCGCTTGTCCGCCGCGATGAGCGAGCGAATCTTGGGCGTCAGCGCCTCGCGAATGAGGGCCACCTCCGCGATCTTGGCCTCCTCGTCGGGCGGCAGCACGTCGCTCGCCGAGATGACCCGCGCGACCATGGGCTCGAGGGCGCCGTGCTCGGAGGACTCGCGCACGGCCTTCTCGACCGCCAGCGCCTGCTCCTTCGTGTCGCTCAGGATGACCGTCGGGGTCAGGTAGTGGCCGAGCAGGGCGTCCATCTTGCGACCCCAGTAGCCCTCTCCGTTGACCCAGGTGTCCGAGCGGCGGAGCTTGCTGAAGTCGTGCTCGAGGCGCGACGAGTCGAACCGCGAGACCTGCGCGACCGACAGCACGATGAGCACGCCGCTCACCCCGACGATGAGCGGGGACGCTCGTTCGATGAGCCGCGTGACCCCGCGCATGATCGAACCGTGGGCGCGGACGTCCGCCTCCGCTACGGCCTTGTCCTTGTCGAGCCACTTCACGATGGGCGGGACGAGCACGAACGCGGTCACCCAGGACGCGATCATGCCGACTCCGCCGATGTAGCCAAACTGCCGGAACCCGCGGAACTCCGTCAGGATGAGCGACGCGTACGAGACTGCTGCCGCCGCCGCCGCGGCGAGCGTGCCCAGGCGCGCGCCCCACACGCCGACGACGAGCGCTTCGTCGACGCTCATGCCCTGCAGGCGGGCCTCGCGGTAGCGGGCGAGCAAGATGAGCCCGACGTTGATCCCGTTGCCGACGATGATCGACCCGAGGAACGCCGTGTTCGAGTTCAGCTCCGTGATGCGCATCGGCGGGAGCGACGCGATGGCGAAGGCATAGACCGTGGCCAGGAGGAGCGGCGGGATGAGCACCGGCACGCTCTTCCACCAGCGGTAGTAGGCGACGATGACCCCGATGACGGCGAAGACGACGAGCACCGACGAGATCGAGAGGTCCGCCTCGAGGGCGTCCATCTCCTCCACGTTGATGGCGACGTCCGACGCGTAGCCCACGCGCAGCCCGGGCGCGTAGCTCGTCGGCGCGAGGGCGGCGACGTCGGCCTGCACGCGGGCGAGCAGCACGCGATCGTCGTCGGCGCCGGTCGAGAAGCCACCCTCCTCGACCGTGAGTATCGTCGTCTTCTTGTCGACGCTGGTGAGGTGGCCGCCCTGCTCGTTCGTCGTCTTGTCGTCGTACTTCTTCTCGATGTCCGAGATGTCGAGTGGCGGCGGGGGCGCGTCCTCGTCGATCAGCGTTCCGGACTGCTTCGATACCTCGTAGTCGCGCCGCTTCTCGATGCGGTCCCGGACCTGCCGGAGGTCGCCGAGCTCGAGGTAGAGCGGCGCGTGCTTCTCGACGAACGCCTTCTCGGCCTCGTTGCTGTCGCGTACGTCGCGCACGAGCCCGGGCGGGTACTTCTTGATCTTCGCCTGGAGGTCGTCGAGGAAGCGCTCGGCGGCAGGCAGCTCGGCGGCGTCGTGCGCCTCGACGACGACCCCGAGGAACTTGAGACCAGGGCTCCGCGTCCGCATCTCGTCGAGCGCGCGGACGCTCGGAGCGTCCCGCGGCAGGAGCTCCTCCACGTCGCTGCGGAGGTGCATGTAGAGCTGCACGGTGCGCACCGTCGCCAGCACCCCGAAGACGAGCGCGACCGCCCAGATGGCGCGGCCGTGGCGGAGCACCCACTCGACGAACGCCCGGACGGCCGGGGCAGGCGGCGTTCGCGGTTGGCTCATGAGGCTGTGTTAGCCCGAGTGCCGGAGTTTGTTCCCGGCAGGAGGGCTAGCGAAGTCGCGGGAGGGACTTCACGGAGGGGTGAATTGCCCGCGGAGCGGGCAAGAGGGGGCGCCGCGCCCCCTTGTGACCGCCTAGCGCTGCTGGTTTCCGCGCAGCGGAAACGCGAAGCCCGGAACGTAGTTCCGGCAGCAGTGCTAGGAGTACGCGGATGAGCGGCCCAACCGTGAAGCCCCCCGAGGTCATGCACATCATCGAGGCCGCGCGCGCCGCGGGCCTGGGGCTCATGGCCGACTTTGCGAGGCTCGGGGACGGAAGCGTGCAGGTCCAGGAGAAGGGCCCCAGCGACTTCGTCTCGAGCGCCGACCTGCGGTCGCAGGAGACTCTGCAGGCCGCCCTGTCGAGGAGCTTTCCCGGTCACGAGATCCTGACGGAAGAGGGTGCTCACGAGGCCGAGAACATCGCGCGAACTCGGCTCATCGTCGACCCTCTCGACGGCACGACCAACTTCCTTCGTGGCGTGCCGCACTTCGCCATCTCGATCGCGCTCGAGGTAGGCGGGGTGGTCACGGCCGGGGTCGTACTCGACGTTCCCAAGGGCGAGCTGTTCTGGGCGGCGAAGGGGCACGGGGCTTGGCTGGGTGATGGTCTGAGGGAGAAGAGGCTCGCCGTTTCGAACGAGCGGGACCTGGGACGAGTCGTCGTGGGGACGGGGATTCCCCACCGTGGGCGGGGTGAGCACGCGAGTTACCTCGAATCCCTAGCCCGTGTCATGCGGGAGGTGGCAGGGGTCCGTCGATTCGGGGCCGCAGCCCTCGACCTCGCCTACGTGGCAGCAGGGCGTATGGATGCGTTCTTCGAGCTCGGCCTTGCTCCGTGGGACGTGGCGGCCGGTACATTGCTCGTGGAAGAGGCCGGAGGCAAGGTCACGAGGTGCGACGGCGAGCGTACGGGCCTGACGTCACGCGACGTGCTCGCGACGAGCGGGGAGCCCCTCCACGCGCAGATCGTAGGGATGCTGTTGCCCATGCACGGGCGGCCGGCGCGCGACTGACGTGGCGGTGCAGGGGAGCCGGCTCCAGTCTCCAGTCCCACCCCCTGCCTGGCTACCGGAGCCCACCCTGCGCAGACGACGACGCCGCGTTGCGCTCGCTCTCCGCCGCGCCCCACTGGCGACGGGCGGCGACGAGGAGGCATACGACCGCGAGCCCGATCTGGGCGGTGAGCACGAGGATCCGTATCGAGATGGCCCGGGCGGGGTCCGACCCGAGGCCCAGCATGCTGGCGCACTCGTAGTAGCTGGCCTCCGCCGCGCCAAGCTGGGCGGGGAGGGCGTCACCCACCGTGGAGCCTACGATCTGGACCGCCTGCGCGGTCATCGCCGCCGGGATGGTGAAGAGGCCGCCCACCGCGTGCATCACCACGGCAAACTGCGCCGTCTGGACGCACCGGCCGACGATCCCGGCGATGATGCTGCCGACGATCTGCGCGCGCCCGGGGGTAGCCGAGACGGCCGCACCCTCGGCTACGGCCTTGTCACCGGCGAGCTTGCGGGCCACCCACGGGATGCGCCTCTGGATCCACCGGGAGAGCCCCTTTCCACGGAGGATTGCGTACAGCAGCGTCCCGAGGACCGTGCAGGCCAGGGCGTTGCCGAGCATCGCGACGGAGAGCGCGGTCGTCGCGCTGCCCCGCCACGCCACGAGCACCCCGGCGATGAGGACCGAGATGACGGCGTTGGCCACGAGCACCGCGGCCTGCAACCGCACGCAGACGCCGGCGGCGACTCCGACTCCGACGTCGCGCGCGAGCAGGGTCGCCCGCGTGGCCTCCCCCGCGGCGCGCCCTGTCGGCAGGAGGATCGTCGACGCGTAGGCGAGCGTGGTCGAGCGCACCCAGCTCGTGCGCGAGATCTTCTGGACGTTCGCAGGCCCGAGGAGGACGCGCAGGCCCACGATGTCCGTGGCGACGAACCCCATCTCGAGGAGAGCGACGACCGGAAGCCAGATGCCCGCGAGACGGAGCACGTCGGCGACCTTCTCGGTCCCCACGTGCCACACCAGAAAGCCGGCGAACGCCAGCCCGGCGACGAGCAGGAACGGACGCCCCGCTCGCCGCAGCCATCCTTTCATTTCATTCCGCGGCGGCGTCCGCGATGCCCTCACGCCTCGCCCACTGCTCGAGATCACCGCGATGCCGCCACACGCGGGCGAACGCCTCGGCGTAGCGGTCCACCATGCCGGCGGTCTGGGCGATGAGCGGGCAGGACTGCGAGAAGAGGACGACGGAGCTGTCCAGCAGGTGCTGCGTGTTCGGAAAACGCTCCGGCGCGTAGATGGCGGCGAAGTCGGTCTCGGGGTCCGCCGACCACGGGAAGCCCGTGCCGAAGCCCTTCCTGTGCTGGAAGGTGCTCTGCGCGGGGAGCGACGCCGTCTGCCAGAGCACGACCTCGACCCCCTCCGCGTGGAGGGCCTTGCGGGTCACGTCGCGGAGAGCGCGCGCGGAGAGTCCCACGCCTGCGGCCTTCGGATCGAGGGACACACGGAACTTGTGGTGCACGGACGAAGCGCCGGCCGGGCCGCCTGCGACGGCGACGCCCGGAAGCGCGCAGAGCGCCTTGGCCAGCCTGTCGGCGTTTGCCCTCGCCCGGGCCGTGGCATCCGCTAGCCTCGCGAGCTGCGCGCGGGCAAAGGCCGCCATGAGCTCGTTGCCGCGGTACATCCAGCCGATGCTGAGCGACTCGAGCGAGCGCCCGCCATCGAGCGGGCGGACCGCGTCGAACGCGCTCCGCTCGGAGTAATACACGTCCTGGCCGAAGTTACGGAGGCGGTTTGCCTTGTCCGCGAGGGCGCTGTCGTTCGTGACGAAGATGCCCCCCTCCCCTGCCGACAGGTTCTTGCTCGACTGGAGGGAGAAGGCGCCCGTCCGGCCGATGGCGCCGACGGGGCGACCGTCGAACGTGGCCCCATGGGCCTGCGCGGCGTCCTCCACGAGGTCGAAGCCGCGCTTCTCGGCGAGGCGCCCGAGGGCGCCCATGTCCGCCGGACAGCCGTGGACGTGGACCGGCATGACCGCGCGCGTGCGCGACGTCAGCGCGGCCTCGGCGAGGGCCGGGTCGAGCAGGCCCGTCTCGCGGTCGACGTCCGCGAAGATCGGGATGGCCCCTGCGTGGAGCACGGACAGCGGCGTCGCCACGAAGCTGTAGGCGGGGACGACGACGTGGTCCCCTGCCCCGATACCCAGCGAAGCGACCGCGAGGTGAAGCGCGCTCGTCCCGCAGTGCGTGAGGAGCGCGTGCTTCGCCCCGACGAACTTGGCGAACTCTTCCTCGAAGCCGACCGTCTCGGGCGCCGAGCACCCGGACAGCACCCCGCGGTCGAGGACGCGCCCCACGGCGCGTCGCTCGTCCTCGGTTACCTCCGGCCAGGGCCGATGCGCGCTGCGTTCAATCGACGGCGTTCCGCCGAGCAGCGCGATTCGGTCTCCTGTCATTGCCCGCCTTCGACGTGCTTGCCGCGCGAAGACACTGCACCCGCCGCGTCCGCGTGGGTCGTGCCGTTGCCGTTCGTGTGGGTCTTGTGGCCGTTCATTTTCGAGCGGCTGCTGCGCTCGCGGGCCCACGTCAGGAGCAGCTGCTCCTGCTTGAACAGATCGTGGACCGGCGTCTCGCCCGGACCGGCGAACGGAGACTTGAAGAACAGCGAGAGCTGCCGCTGAATCCCCGACTCACCCGCCTGCTTGGCCGCGTCGAGCAGACGCACGAGATCGATGACGAGCGGCGCCGCGAGCGCTGAGTCCTGGCAGAGGAAGTTGCACTTCAGCTGCATCGGCAGACCGGCGAAGCCGATGATGTCGATGTTGTCCCAGGCCTCTTTCGAGTCGCCGCGGGGCTTGTAGTAGTGGATGTGCACCTGGTGGTTCGGCACCTGGTAGCCCACGATCGAGTCGAGCACGGACGACTTAGACAGGACCTTCGTCTTGTTCGACCCCGGGGAGTCGAGGATGAGGCCGTCGTTGTTGCCGAGGACGTTGGTGGAGTACCAGCCATCGATCTGGAGGCGGCGAACGCGCATCATCGCGGCGAGCACCGTCTTCAGCAGCGTCTGGCCCGTCTTGCCGTCCATGCCGGCGTAGGGCGTCTGCGTCCGGGCCGCCAGCTCGGCCAGCGCCGGGATGTTGGTGTAGCTCGGGGTGAAGTTACAGTACGGGATGCCGAGGTCGGCAGCCGCGTAGAAGTAACGCATGGCGGGCGTGACCGCCGGGTCGCTCTTGTCGAGGCCCGCCTCGAAGGCGGCGAGGCTCGCGTGGGCGGGGTGCGGCTCGAGATACGACTCCGTCGAGGCGAGGTTCACCATCACGACGCGGTCGACACCGCGGGCGCGCTTGAACTCCTCGATGTGGCGCTTGAGGACCGCGAGCTCCTGGCGGTAGCCAGACACCTTCACGGTGTTCTCGCCCTGGACGTTCTCGGCGTAGGCCTTGTTGAACACCCCAGGCCAAGGCACGATCGCCTCGAGCTTGTCGCGGACGGCCGCGAGCTGGTCCTTCGGCAGCACCTTGTGGTGAAGGGCTCCCTCATAGACGTTGGGGAACCGCACGTCCCACCCAGCGAAGACGATGTCTTCGAGGGGTGCGAAATCGAGCAGCCCGGTAATCGACTCGGCGATCTTCGCCTCGTTCGCTTCCGTGACCATCCCGATGCGAGGCACGAGGCCCCGCGCCATCAGCTCGACTCCGGCGATGAGCGTCGAAGCGACTGCCCCGTTAACACCGACGATGACGACTCCCAGTCTACTCATGTGTTTCACCTTCAGAATTCACGACAACGACACGTTGGGAAAACTCAGCGAGAGGAAGATCGCGCCTGATGCTGCGATGTGATGCTGTTCAAGTGAGCGCATAGGCGAAGAGAGCGTCTCTTCGCCCCTCGTCGAGGATACGGGGGAACTTGCCTTGGACATTGCCACGGGTCGTCGCGTCAAGGAAGCGTCGTGCGCCTCCTTTGACGAGAGGAACGACCCTCGGGGCGACGATAGCGACATCGCCGATTCGGTGCTCTCTGTAAACACGATTCTGGGCACACATGCCCTGATCGAAGGCCGCCGTAAAGTCAGCAATGCTTGCCGGCGCGGCGCCTTCGTCGAACTCCACGAAAAGCACGTACCGCGAGTGGCCGTGCCCTTCGACTCCAACGTCGGCCGCGGCGCCGAAATCCAGCGTGCGGCATGGACACTTCTCGATCGCGTGGGCGACGGCGCCCTCGATCTCGACGTGCGTGGTCAGCTCCTGGGTGACCGACAGGCACCCTGCGAGCCGCCCTGCAAACTCGATCCGGAGCGGGTCGACCGACGAGAACCGGACGATGTCCCCGACCTCGTAGGCGTACAGCCCGGAGACTGTCGTGACGACGATCGAGTAGAGCCGCCCGGGAGTCACCCCCCAGAGCGGTACCCGCATACGCTGCGGCTGGTCGCGTTCCTCGAGGGGAACGAACTCGAAGAACGTGCCCCTGTGGGGGAGCATCAGGAGACCATCCTCCCCCGAGAAGTCGCTCGTCGCGTAGATGCCGCCCTCGGTGGCGTTGTAGCTGTCGACCAGGGTGACGTCGTCCCGGCCGACGAGCTTCTTCAGGATGGGGAGGTAAGGCTTGGCCGAGACCCCGCCGCCCAAAAGGACGCGCAGGTTGGGCCACAGATCGCAGGCGCCGTTGGCGCGCCGGCCCTGCTTCTTCGCCGCTTCGAGCAGCCGCTCGAACATGACAGGGAACCAGCAAGTCGTCCCGGCGAGGGCGCGAACGTCCCAGTCGAGGTACCGTTCGGCGATCGCGCGGAGCTTGGTCTCGTAGTCTCCGATGCGGCGGATCTCGTCGTCCGGGAGGTAGACCGGGCGCGTGAACGCGGGCAGCCGCGTGACCATCAGCGCCGGATTGGAGGTGACGAGCGTGGGCCCGTCCTCCTTCATCGTGGTGGGCGGGAACAGGCCGAGCGTGTAGCCCTGCGCGAAGGAGTCGTCACCCGACCACGCGAGGTAGCGCATCAGGGTGTCGGCCCCCGCGCTGCGCTGGTGGGCGATCTGCCGCTCGGTGATGGGCAGAAACTTCGAGCGCCCGTGCTGCGAGCTGCCCGAGGAGTTCCCGTAGTAACGAACGAACTCGGGCACGAGGAGGTTCTTCTCCCCCTTGCGCATGCGCTCGATGAAGGGCGAAAACGAGTCGTAGTCGCCCACGGGGACCTTGCGGGCAAAGTCTCCGTAGCTGCGGATGCGTGAGAAGTCGTGCTTCTTGCCGAACGCGGTTCCGGCAGCGTGCTTGACGATGGAGGCGAGCGCCGCCTCTTGCTCGGCTTCCACGTTGCGAAGGGCGCGGTCCCAGCGAAGGACGCCGACGTGCGCCGCAGCGAGCAGGCCCTTGCCGAGCACGGCAGGGTACGGGGAGCTCTTGAGGATCGGTCGCGGGGCTTCAGGCGTCTCGCCCGAGCGCTCCGAGCGTCCCGCAGGCACGCCTGCGACGACGGTTGCCGGACGCGACGCAGAAGCCGGGCCAGAAATCTGGGGCTGCGTGCGACCTGCGACGACGGATTCGCTCTGCAAACTCAACGATGGCTCCTGGGTTCTGCGGTGCGACGGCGGCGAGGCAAGCCGGTGAAGGTACGGTTATCCTGCCGTCGCGGTCGCATGAGGTACACGGGTGTTGGCGCTTTGGGAAGCGGACACTGTGGGGTTCGCCGTTATTACCGCCTTTTCTCCGGCCGGCGGTCTCTAGTTCACGCTAGTTCACTCAGGGCGAAGAAATCGCCCGGCTGTGAAACGCCGACCACGCTGCGGTCCGCCCGCAGACATGGCTCGGCTTTACGAGCAACAAATAAGCCAGACCGAACAAGACCGCTAACAGCGCGACGCGAAAGAGATCCCGGCCCAAATGGGGCCCTCAGGGCGACAGGATCGACGTCATCGTGAAGTGATTCCGTGGCGGAGCGAAGACAGGTGTCGCGGTCCGGGCACTCCCCGGCGCCCTTGCGACGGCATGCACAGAGTGGATCCGAGGTGGCCTGGATCAAAAGTTTGTGGGCAGAAGGCCGCCCAAACCTGTTGCAGAACACGCCGCGCTCGAACAAGTAAGAGGGCACCGAGTTCTGGCAACGACGACGGAAGGAGACCTGCACATGCGAATGACGACGATTCTCAGCGTTGGCCTTGGCGCAATGTTTTCGCTGGTGGCTGCCGCACAGGCGGACGCGCCGCCCTACACGGTGTCGACCTCTGGAGGCAACCTCGTCGTCACGGCGGGCACCGGGTACCACATCAACACGGAGTACCCGTGGAAGGTCATCGATTCGAGCACGCCGCCGAACACCCTCGCCGACAAGTCGAAGTTCACCATCACGACGGGCTCGGCGACCCTCAACGGCGCCCCCAAGGGTTCGAACACTCTGAAGGGAGCCTACTGCTCGGTCACTTCGACCGGCGCGGTCGGCGCGTGCACCCCGTTCGCAACCCCCATCACGGTCCCCTAGAATTCAGGAGACCGCCAAGCCAAAAAGGGGTCTTGCTGAACCGCCGATGGTAGCCTCGCTTCGAATGCCCGACAAGTCGAGCACCGAGCTCCTGCTCTCCGCGGTTCGTAAGGCCGTCGAGCCACTGGCTGCGCTTCCGGAAACGACGGAAGCGCGCCTGCTGCGCGAGATGGCGGCCGACTTCGAGGCGGCGATCCTGGCGTGGACGCCCAGGAGCCCTCCCGACGCCGACGACCGCGAGATCATGATGAAGCGCGTGCTCGCCCTCACGATCGCCGTGGCCAAGCACGTCCGCTGCAACGCCGCCCAGAAACGCTGAACCCAGGTTCCGCCGAATCGTTCTACCGCTTCTCCTACCGCTTCTCCGCCAGGATGAGCGTGCGTGGGGAGTCGGCTCCGAAGAACACGCCGGGGGTCGCGGTGCGACCGCTCACGTCGGCGACGCGAAAGCCGTGGTCGTGGAGGAGCTTTCCGAGCTCGTGGAGCGAGTACACGCGGATAGAGTACTCGATCTCCTTCGTCCTCCCGTCGTCCATCATCATCGTGCGCTTGATGCGCATCCGGCTCGTGATCCAGTCGATGTGCATCTCGTCCATGCAGACGCACCCCTCACCCTCGAACCACGCGACCGAGGGCGACTGGCGCGCCAGGAAGTCACGGTTGACGACGTCGAGCAGGAACTGGCCGCCCGTCTTGAGCGCGCGGCGCACGTTCGAGATGATCTGGGCGTTCTTCTCCTCCTCGAAGAAGCCGAAGCTCGTGTTCCACGAGTAGACGCCGTCGAAGGTGTCCTCGAACGTCATGTCGCGCATGTCGCCCTGGACGAAGTTCAGCTTCTGGTTGCGATCGTGCGCTTCGTCCGCCGCGCGCGCGAGCATGGCCAGCGAGAGGTCGAAGCCGACGACCTGGTAGCCGCGCCTCGTGAGCTCGATCGCGTGCCGGCCCGTGCCGCAGGCCAGATCGAGCACCATCGCCCCCTTGGCGACCCCCAGGCTGTCCTCGATGAAGTCGGCCTCCGCAGCGATCTGGGCGTCGGTGATCTTCGCCATCGTGCGGATGAAGTCGTCGTTGAACAGCTCCTCCCACCAGGGGCGGACGCGCCGGCGGGCCACGGCCGCGGCGCCCTCGTTGAGCGGAGGGGGTGCGATGGGGCTCGGCCCCTGAGAGAGCGAGGACTGGACGCGCGCGGCCTTCGACGCCGTGGCCGGCGCCGCCGCGGCGGCTGCCTTGGGCGCAGAGACGGGGGCCGCAGGCGGCGTCGCGGCAGCCGCCGCAGGGCCGGATGGTGACGGCGGGGGAACCGGGGGTGCAGGAGGCGGCGCCGCGGGAGCCGGCGGGGGAACCGGCATCTGCCGCGGCCCCGGAGTGAGGGGCTCCTTGACCAGACGCCGCGCGGGCACGGACTCCACGGAGACCACATCCTCGGGCGAAACCTCGTGTGCTTCGCCGGGCTCCGATGCGCGCGCCGACGAGACGGGAACGTCGTCGTCGGGGATCAGCGCGAGCCGCGCCGCGGGTCGACCGGCATCCCCCGCCTGGATCAGCGTCCGGGGACCGTCTCCCGTGGGGGGAGCCAGCTTCGCGGCCTCGCCGAGGATGGCCGGCTTTGCGCCTTCTGCCGCGGGAACGGCGGGCTTCGGAGCCGCGGGGAGGATGACGCGCGGCGGCGGCGTCGGCGGGTCGGCGACCTTGATGGGGGCCGGCGGTGGAGGGACGGGGGCCGGAGGTGGAGCAGCCTCGACGGGCGGCGGCGCTGGCGAGACGGGTGGCGGGGGCGCCACGACCGCGGCTGCGGGCGCTGCCGTCACGGCCGGTGCCGCGGGTTGCGGGTCCAGCTTGGGGACAGCGGGAAGCGGCGGAACGACGAGCGGGGGCGTCGGAGCCGCCGGAGCGGGCCGCGAGGATAGCTTCTCAAGGTCCAGCGAGAGGGGCGGGCCGGACTCGCTGACGGGGGCGCGGACGGACTCCGTGAAGCCTTCGGTCTCGACCGGAATGTCGAGCATGCTCGGCGCCTCGACCCGAGGAGGGGGCAACGGCGGTTCGCCTGCCGCGCTGGGCGGCTCCTCGTGGACGGCGATTTCGAGGGAGTCCGGCGGGGGCTCGACGTCGACCCTCTTGGGAGGCGCCTTCTCCACCACGACGCGCTCGGCCTGCGAGAGTGATAGCGCCGGGAGGCCACGCAGGGTGTCCCCGGACGGCAATTGCTGGGTCTTCGCCAGATCGCCGAGATCGGCGACCGTGTCGGGCGCCATCGGAGCCGCGACGGCGACCTTCGTGGTCGGGTGCGGGTCCACGGACGGACCCGCCCCTTCGGGAGCCTCTCCACGTTCCGTCGCGGGCGAGGCCTCGATGGGCTCGGGAGGCGGCGAAGAGGGGCGCACCACTTCGTCATCCGGTATCCGCAGGGTCATCCGGCCCCGCGGTCGGCGCCCTCCCTCGGCGCCCGGCCCGCCCGAAGCAGGCGGCCCCTTTGCTTCGATCGCGGCGATCTCGTGGATGGACTCCCGCTCGATCCGCGCGCCGGCAGCCATCGCCTTGGAAGGGTCGACGCTCTCCGGTTCACCGACGTCGACCATGATCTCGTCGGGGTCATCCACGGGGTGCAGGGGACCCGGTCGCTCGCTCGCGCGCGCAACCGCCCCGGCCCCCCGCTGCGCTCGCTCCTCGCTCAT
>Ga0302320_10012258_pt1 | contig 18052 bp, 14 predicted proteins | sample Bog_T0_3_FD_202130 | JGI IMG/M metagenome (GOLD analysis project Ga0302320, IMG submission 202130) | Peat permafrost microbial communities from Stordalen Mire near Abisko, Sweden - Bog_T0_3 | ecosystem: Environmental > Terrestrial > Soil > Wetlands > Peat | place: Sweden: Abisko, Stordalen Mire...
CAGCCTGTGGTGCAACTGGCGATTTTCCAAGCCGGCTGGCAGCGAAGCCTGATGGAGCGGTTTCGACCCAGATGAGCATGAACAAGCCGGGTACTGGATTCAACCGCACTGTTGGGCCGGAATAAGTTGAAGAGGCTCCCAATAAGGCGCAAAACGAGGCTTGCCGCCCGGTTCTTCAGTTCTCGCGGCTTCCCGGCTCCCAACATCTTGCGCAGAACCAGGCTGATGTTGAATGCGCCGACATGAATCAACAGGCGTTTGAGAATATTCTCCCGTCCGTGCAAGGTGCAGCGTCGCATTCCGCCGGTTTCGTAGCAATGAGCAAAGGTCCGTTCGACCAGTTCGCCCCGTCGTCTCAGCAAGCCCTTGCCATAGTCGCGCCGCACCCGTTGACGATTTTGATATACCGCTTGCTGCTGGCCCTGCTTGCCTTTCCAGTGTCGCTTGCCCGCCTGCTTCTTTTCCGGAATGTAAGTACGAACCTCGAGTTCTTTCACCTGCTCGAGAGCCGCGCCGCTATGATAGCCCTTGTCCGCGACTAACTCTTCAATCCCATCGACGTTGACCTTGGGTTCCGCTTCATGGTGTAACTCCGCTTCCCGCTCGACTAACTCCGCCACCGCCATGCCCGCATCGGCCAGCGTCTCGGTGACGGTCGTCGTATCGCCCAAGTCAGCGGCCTGCAACGTGACGGCCACCACCGCGCCCGTGTCCAGATCGACAGCATGTTCGGCCTTGTGCGCCAGATGCGTGCTGCCGTCTTTCATCTTCGCTATACGGGAATCCTGGTCCGTTGGGCTCTTCCACTCCTTGTTCGAGGTGCGCTTCTTGCGCTTGCGGTCCAGCCGCGCCAAGTCTTCGCGCGTCGGGGTCTCAATGCCCGACGCCTTGGCCAAACCAGTCAGAAACTCCTCATAACTCTCGCCCGTGTCGCGGCGCACGATCGAGCGCATCGCCGCGCTGGCCTCCAGCGTGGTCGCATCAATGCCCATTCGTTTGCCCTGCAACAATCCGCGGTCGGCAAGCAAACCAAGCACCCAGGCAAACACTTGGCTGTGCGTCTCCACGTCGATCAACCGGCGCGTACGCGAAATCGTGGAGTGATCGGGCGTATCTTCATCCAGCGCGATGCCCAGAAAGCCCCGCAGGCTCAACGAGTCTTTCAATCTCCAGGCGATGCCCCGTTCAGACTCGATGCCCTCGAAGTATCCGATCATCAGCGACCTAAAATAGATCCCTGGAGTCAGCCCAGGACGTCCCATTTTCTCGGCATAAAACGGTGCGCAAAGCTTCTCGGCGAAGGCGTCGAATCCCTCGCCGTCAAGCACTTCGTTGAGACGAAAATAAAATGGGTGACCCGGCCCCACAGCCATATCCGCATACGCCACCCACAAATCCTCTTGCCGCTCACGGCCCTTGCGCGTGCCCATCGCCATACCTTGATTTTACGAATCTATCCTGTGGATTCCTCACTTCTTTTGTACACAGGTATCGGGACTTTCACCACGGGCTGCTAGGCGGCTCACTTGGCTTTTTTGCAGGCTTCGGCTCTTGGCTTGGCGGCCTTCCTAGCCCTATTTTGCGGCGAAATCTCTTCATCTTGAGTGCCACTGTGTGCGCATCAATACTGCATTCCGGGGCCGCTGCGCGATGAACGTTTCCTCCGACTGTTTGTGACTTGACCGAGAGCAGAATTATAGATTCGACAATCAGCATTCCGACTGGCTCGCCTTCCTTTGCCTTGATGCCCCGGTTCCGCGCGACGATCTTCAGCCGCTTCTCATCCAGCAATGGGAGCAACTGCTCGGCCGCTAGGACGCCTAGTTTCGTATTACATTCCGCAGCAAGAACTTCAAAAGATGCTCTCTGGGGGTCTTGTCCAAGGATATGCGCTGAGCCTCACGCACCACTTTGATATGCCCTGAACCCGCCGCCAAAATCCCGAAAGCTTCGGGAAAAAATTGCGCCGCCATTTCCGGAAACGGATTAAACGTCGCTATCCAAAAATAATCGAATGCACAGCGGTCCGCTCTTAATTTGCGGAGGAATGAATACTCGGGTGATGCCTCCGCCGAAATCACCTCCACCCCGTGCGTGGTTACGTCGCCATCCTCAGAATTTGCAACCATGACGATGAGGTCCGGAACGAACTGTTGGGTACGTAGACTCTTGAGAGATCCCGTCGGCTTTACAACTTTATAGGCCTTCACTCCATGATGAGCGAGCCAACTCGGACCCGCCTGTGCCAACATCGCAACCATGTTCGCCTCGTCTAAAAGCCCTTCCGGATCATGGCGAACTTGGTATTTGGGTGCAGAAACTCCGCGCCCGCGCTTTGTCTTGCCATCCAACAGTGGTCGATAGGTCTGCCACAAAAGACGCAGCTTATTGCGAGATATCTTTCCTTCGAGCGCGCGGTTCTGAAGCCTTTCGATGATTTCGCGGGGCGCCACGCGTTCGATCTTGCCCAATAGTTCAAGTGACTCGGGAGCGGGTATGCCTTCCACGCGCTCAAGCGGAGGGAACGTCTTCGCGTTTGGATCCACTCTGTCCATCAGGGCTTTGTATTCCCGTCCTGCCGAGATGATTCTCCAAAGCGTCGAAGGAGTTTTCTTTGCCCTCGCAGCTACTCCGGATACGTAGGACGTGAAGGAGGTTGCGAAAGCTTTCCACTCGCCACTTTCTTCGATTCGGATGAGTTCCGATGCGGCTATCCCCCAATTCTTCGGAAGCGCTTCGAACAGTTCCAGCTTTTGATTTGAAATCACAGTTCGAGTGTCAACCACGGATCGGCGAACGTCAAGTCGGCCGACCAATCTCGATACACCACGGACCTAGCGAGAACTTGTCAGGTCAACCATAAACCTCAACAACTCGCACATCGCTAGGCTCGAGCGATATGCGCACTTCACTTCGATTGGAGTAGAAAGACCTTCAAATCAGCAGAAGCATTCGTCCAAGCCTGGTCTCGTCGAGTTGACATCGAAATAGAATTGTCATCATTGCCATTCTACGACCTTCCGCACTACTCCTGAATCCGAGCAGAAGTCTTTGTCCCTGCCGTTTAACTTGGGTGTAAGTTCTTCCCCTCCCCAAAATCGACGGACAGTTATGCTCCGGTAACCGGTCTGCGGTCACGCGCCGCTGGTGCGGGAAGCCGCATTTCCCGCCGCCGGTAGACGGCTCCAGTGCTGGGATCTGAACTCCGGAAGATCCGCCTCGACACCGCATCTCCCACTACCACCGGCATCCAGCCAGCTATGGCTGGAATGCCGACCGCCCGCATTCTGGGCCGCCATCGCTTGAGGGCGGCGAAAAACTCACAGACCCAAAAAGGTTCCCATGTGCATCGCTAGTCAACCAAACCCGCGACTTAACCAGTTGCTATCCCTGTTCCCGTACGAGAATGTGCGCCCAATTCAGAGAGCGGCGCTCGATGTCGTGGCCAACATGTTTGAGACAGGCAAAGCCCTTTCCATCCTGGAGGCTCCCACCGGTTCCGGAAAATCCGCGCTGGCGTTTACCGCCGCGCGTTTTGCGGGAACGCTCGACGACCTTGACGACGAATTCGACCCCGGCGCCTACATCCTGACTCCATACAACAATCTCGCCGCCGAAATGACCTCGGTCTTCGGGGATATGGGATTAACCGCCCTCAAGGGCAGGAAACACTACGACCAGAAGACTGGCGGCAATTACGAGGACGCCAGAGACGATTTTTTCGAGTCGCTCCAGGGGGTGACCAGCTACGCGTGGTTCCTGCGGGCGCGCCAGGCGCCGAAACGGCAGGTACTGATCTTGGATGAGGGCCACAACATCGAGAGGATCCTGCTCGACATGGCCGGTTTCCGGATCACGCCAGGAATCTGCAGCGCGGCTGGTGTCGACGGACCGCCCAAGCATTTAGCCGCCGAGCGAATTGTCGACTGGCTGAGCGCAGCACTCCTGCCCGCTTTGCGCAAACAGACGAGCCGCTGTCGAAAATCGGCTGCTCTACGAGAATTGGAGAATCTCGCTGAGCGCGTTGCCAAGTACGTCGACGTGGATGATCGCAGTCAATGGATTGCCTGGATAGATGAGGATGCCCTAAACGTAAAGCCGTTTTCGGTGAGTGTCGAGGCGCGCGATCTGTTTTCGAGGGCCAGGTACGTGCTGATTCAGAGCGCCACCATCTTCGACTTCGCGGCTTTTCAGCGCGTACTCGGCATTTCGGATTCGTTGGTCTTTTCCGCTCCTTCCGATTTCCCCTTGTGCAATCGCCCCATTATATACAGGCCCGTCGGCGACATGGCCGCCAAGACCATGAGCCGCACGATCCCTGACCTCTGCGTTGAAATCGAGCGGATTGTCGGTTCCTTCAGCCAGTGCAAAGGGGTGGTTCATACGGGTTCCTATCACATCAACCAGTGCGTCGCAAGGCGTCTCACGGCGAAGTACGGATGCCAGCGCATCATTACCCACAGTCAAGATCCGCGGGATCGCGAACAGGCAATCCGGCTCCATTGCGATGGCAACGAAGTCACTGTGCTAGTCAGCCCTTCCCTGACGGAGGGCGTGGACCTCCACGGCGACTTGGCCCGGTTCCAGATCGTATGTAAGGTGCCGTATCCGCGGCTGGACGAATACACTCGCGCGCGCTCCGCGAGGGACAGTACATGGTATCGCCTGCATACTGCATGGGCGTTGGTCCAGATGATCGGCCGCGCCGTCCGGTCGGACACAGACTACGCCACCACCTTCGTTCTCGACTCTCAATTCGAGAGGTTTGTAATCAGGAACGAACAGATACTTCCTGCCTGGTGGCGAGCCGCAATTCAAACGCAAAGCAAGGCAGCCTGACATGAGAAAGCAGCCGCTGGACCCAGCCAACCGTATGCGATACAAGAGTTGGCTCTCTCTGAATGCCCGGGAAACGCCTGCGCGTCTCGGGCGTCGGGCCGATCCGAGCCGTATCCTCGGCAATGTCCAGAACGTTTTCGGCCCAGGTAAACGCTGAGCTTTCCATTTTCCTCTGCAATATCCTCCGAAGTAACAACCTGGCTCGAATACTCCTGGCCTCCCGATGTGTCCGCCCGGTGGTCAGGAATCTTCTTGTCCCAACAAAAGAAAGGAAAGCTATCCATGAGAGTCATTATTAGCATCGGCAACCCCTACCGATCGCGGGGCGCATCGGCGCCCACCTCTTTTTGAAAGGAGATATCGACCACTCAGATTTACCCCATTCTGCCGAGTGGGATGAAGCGTACTTCCTCAATTAACAACTAACTCGCGGCCCGTCGCTTCGTTGCCCAAAAGGCCGCGAAGCAGCGGGCCGTTTCGTTTCAGGAGATACATCATGAAATCAGTCGAAGAGTTCTTCCTCGAACACTATGGACCAGGCTCGCCTTCCGCGGCCTTCTCCACCCGCCAATACAACTGCCACCCAGCTCTGCCCGAAGAAGTGCACGAAGCCGCGAACCGCTGCTGGCTGGTTTTCCCGGTCCCAGAGCTGGCACAACTAGCAGGAAATCCCGATCTGCTGATCGGCGTGGCCTCTAGCGATATTCCGCGCCTTGAAGAGTTAGCCGCAGAGTACTACCCGCTATGCGGGTGGCGGATCGCCGTAGGTCCATCGTTGTGTATTTTGCAGCTGGATGGGCAACAGGGCAAAGACTCCTTTGCAGCTCTCGTTGAGGACCAGGGGGAGTGCCTCACTCTTCAGGCTGGCCGCAGAGATACCGCGCTGGCGTTTTTCCGCCAGCCAAAGGGTTTGGTGCTGCGTGCTTCGGCGCGGAAGCTGGCTCCTGGCATGAGGATTCTCGCCTGTGGGGATAGCTGCGTCATTGGATCCTTTTGCAATCCCTGGGCAGAGGTCGAAGCGGTCCCTGACTGGTTGCGGGATCTCGCGTTCGAGTCCCCGGACACTCCCGCCGGCAAAGCAGCGCCTCTGCCTGCCGTATTACATCGTCCGGCCCCTTGCCGGTCGCGTGTCCAGTTCGACGATCCGCAGCGGGGCGTGCGCGAGGGCTATTCCGTCTGGGGCCATGCGGGCAAGCGCGGCGGATTCCGCATCTGCCGCCGCAGTTAATCTGTGCCAAGTGGATGGCTAGCTGGACCTTTCGTCTGCAATCTCCCCCGAAAAGTAACTCATTACAACTACAGCATTTGTCTGCCGGGCCTGTCCGGTCGGCAGACAAGCGCTTTCCTTGTCCGCGAAGAAAGGTAATTCTCTATGAAAGTCACTGTTAGTTTCGGCAATCCGCTTTTCGTCATGTTTTATACATTCGCGTCGCTTGGAATAGGTTGCGCAATTGGAGCCCACTGGCGACACACAATCTCGTTAGCGTGGATGGTCTTCTTTGCGGCAATTTTTCTGCTTCTGCACGATGCCGCCATCGCCATCCTGCTTGCGATTGCCGCAATCAAGGTCAAATCCGCCGATGGGAAGTAAAGAGCGGCCGTCTGTAGAAAAAGCATCGAGACTGTGAGGATAGAACGGATCAGGTTGGAGGCGGGATCACTCCCGCCATCCTCCTACACCACCGGCGGGGTCGTTTGCCATTCTGCGGTTCATGAAGACCATTGGAAGCACCTTTGGGTATATCAGCTCGCGTTTCCTCACCCTTGACTAGCACCCGATGTCGCCCGAAAGCTAGGCGAGCAAGGCAACTTAACTTGAGCGTGACGATGAAGAGGCCAAGTTCCCTCGGCCCCTATCCCAGACTTTGGTAATCCCTCTATTTCAAATATTTTTGACGCGAGTAGTCTAGCGGGCCGAGTTTTGAGTTAAACTTCCATCAGTCGGCCAGCTAGAATACTGAACGGAGAAGAAGTGAGCATTGACGCTGAACATAATCCAGGGTGGGCACCAAGCACATGGTACGGAACCTGGATCGGGGCATTGAACTGGTCGTCGACTGGCGATATGGCGCCCATCTCAAAGGAGGAGTTCACGAGCAGCGAGCCGATAGAGCCGACCCTGCCTTGCGCTCGCGGCCCTCGCAACCCACGCAGCAAGACGTCCTCCTCACGCACCCACAAATATGCACCAAAGCCCGAAGCTGGGGATCGACCATTAACGCCGGCTGAGATGAGCGTCGAGTCTGATCGCAACGGGGAATCCGATCAATTTCTCCTTCCAGAGCCTCGGCCAGCTGACAAGCTTGCGCTGGCTTGCAGTGCGCCGAAATCTACCGACCGGATGCTTGTGGCAAGCGAGGAGGAACGAATAGATCAGCTGCAGGCGCTCTTCATCGACTTGTTCTCCCACCAATCGAAAGTCGCCGGGAAGGAGCTTGATATCGCAGCTTAATGGAAGATGCACTCCAATGAGCGCTTGAGACCGCCATTGGGTAATGCCAACCATACTCTGGGTCTACCACCGCATCGGCGTTACCCGTTCGTAAAGCAACCAAACAGAAGTACCAACACTTTGCAACGGAGAAGAACAATGGAAGACTATTTCGGCTATAACCATTCGAAAGTGCAAAAGGAACGACTTAGGATTGCACTCCTCCATCACCATCGTTACCTCGGGTCGGCACGTATCGGTTACAAAAACGTTCGTTCGCCCAAGGAGAGGCCAAACATTATCCCTGACGAGCCGGGATTCTCGTTGATGAAAGTTTCCTTTCTGCTTCTTGACCAAGGCACGATGCGCCCGGCAGAGTGCCTTTGTGTAATGACTGAATGCGGCTTGCGCTCTCGCGATGGACGCAAATTTACAATGAGTGCCTTCGTCAGTTTGCTTCAAAACCCCATCTATGTCGGAAAGTTTCCTTCGACGAAATACGGAGTGCAGCCTGGCATTCATCAAGCTTGCGTTAGCGAAGAAACTTTTGAACGGGTCCAACGGGTCCTCAGTTCCGCCAGTTCCCATCACCGCTCCATGCTTGATGAAGCATGAGGATTAGCGACACCGTCCACCACACTTAACCGCCAGGGCCTCAGGCGCACATGCACCTTGGGGCTTAGCGCGGTCCTTGAAAGGAACGAAGAATGCTGGAAAAGAAGAGCAAGAATGGTAAATCTAAGTCAAAGCCAAGCAAGCGGAACTACTGGTTTCTAGAGACGAAATTGGTGGTGATCTATTTGCGTGTATGTTCCGAAGAAGTGGCGAAAGGATCATGGGGTTTAGAGCGCCAGCTGTCCGAATGTGAACGCTTCTGCAAAGAGCGTGGCTGGACTGTTGTGAGAATATTCACAGATGCTCCCGCGTCTGGTTGGTCCGGTGTTGATCGACCGCAGCTCAATGAGATGTTGCGGTACCTCCACGCGACACTCAATGTCATTTTGGTGTTTTTCGATTATTCTCGGCTCTACCGCCGCGGTGCGCTCGCCATCATTGAGCTTGAAAAACTGGATAAGCTTGGTATCTACTCGGTTTCTGTCTGCAATTCCGATGTGGACTGCCGCACAGCTGCCGGTCGTACAGAGCGTAGACGGCTGCTGAACGAAGCCGAGGATTTCAGTGACAGTCATTCGGAAATGCAGCGGGAACGAATGAGGATTGCCCTCCTGCACCACCATCGTTATCTTGGGGTGGCGCGTCTCGGCTACAAGAATGTTCTTTCGCCCAATGGGAAGCCCAACATTATCCCTGACGAGCCGGGATTCTCGTTGATGAAAGACTCCTTCATGCTTCTGGGGCAGGGCACGACGGGCCCGGTAGAGTGTCTCCGTCGAATGACTGAACGCGGCCTGCGCTCTCGCGACGGGAACATACTGAGACTGCGCGCCTTCATCAGCTTGCTTCGGAACCCCATTTATGTCGGAAAGATCCCTTCGACTAAATACGGAGTGCAGCCTGGCATTCATCAAGCTTGCGTCAGCGAAGAAACTTTTGAGCGGGTCCAACGGGTCCTCAGCACCGCCAGTTCCCATCACCGCTCCATGCTTAATGAAGCATGAGGATTAGCGACACCGTCCACCACACTTAACAGCCAGGGCCTCAGGCGCGCATGCGGCTTGGGGCCCAGCGCAGTTTCAAAACTTGGAAGGACACAAAAATGCAGGAAAAGAAGAAGCGGAAGAGGAGTAATGGCAATTCGAAACCAAGCACACGGAGCTACTGGTTTCGGGAGACAACGGTGGTGGTGATCTACTTGCGCGTAAGCTCCGAAGAACAAGCGAGAGACGCGAACGGAATAGAGAGCCAGCTGTCCGAATGCGAACTATACTGCAAACGGCGCGGCTGGACTATCGGGAAAGTATTCAAAGATGCTCCCGCATCTGGTTGGTCCGGCGCTGATCGACCTCAGTTCAAAGAGATGCTGCAGTACCTACATGCGAACCGGAACGCTAATCTGGTGTTTTTCGATTATTCGCGCTTCTACCGTCGCGCCGCGCTCGCTATCCTCGAGTTCGAAAAGCTGGACCAAGCCGGCATCTACTCGGTATCTGTTTGCAATTCTACAGTCGACTGTCGCACGGCCGGCGGTCGTACAGAGCGTCGGAGGCTGCTGAATGAAGCCGAAGATTTCAGCGACAGTCATTCAGAGAAGCAGCGGGGTCGGATGCGGGCCGCCGTTGTTGATCGTCATCGGTTTATCGGTGTAGGAGGGTTGGGCTATCTAAATGTTCGCGCTGCCAAGGGCAGACCGAACATTGTTCCAAATGAGCCCGCCTTCTCGCTGATGAACGCGGCTTTCTTATTGATGGACTCCGGAACAATGCGTCCCACGGACTGCCTTCGAGAAATGGCGAAACGGGGGCTGCGCTCCAAACACGGAAATGAAATCACGGTCGGCGGCTTTATCAGGATGCTGCAAAACCCGGTTTATTGCGGGAAGATCCCTTCTAAGAAATGGGGTGTTCAGCCTGGCATCCATCAGGCTTGCGTGAGTGAAGCAGTGTTCAATCGTGTGCAGCTAATCCTCAGGGGTAAGAAGCCAGTCACCGCACCCCATAAACGGAACCGTGAGGAGCTTCCTCTTCGGCAGTTCCTTATCTGCCCTGGATGCGGCCACCGGCTCACGGGAGGTAAGGTTCCGCAAAAGAAATATGGGTACACCTACTGGTACTATTGGTGCCCGACTAAGGGATGCCGAGCAGTATCAGTCCGCAACGATCGAGTTCACGAGGAATTCGTGGATCTCCTCGCATCACTCCGCTTTGACGCTCCGCTCCGCGAGTCCTTCGTGGTCTCCCTCAAGGAAAAATGGGACCTGAAGCACGGAGACAGCGCCACGGTTGTTTCAAGGCTTGTCCACGTACATGGTGGTCAGGCAGGGCACATCGAAGCCCGTCAGCCACATATCCCGCACAATCACGATCTTCAGCGGGTCGGTGGAATCCTTGAACCGCTTCTCCAGCCGCTTCTTTACCTTTGCGGTGTAAACGTGGTCGCGCAATGCCTTCCGGTCCGATGCCGCGCCGGTCATCACCACCTTGATTGCGCCCTTCTCCGGGTCCGGGTCGTGCCACTCTGGCCGCAGCTCGATAATCGCGTCGTAGAGCTGCACGCACACTTCACGGCTCATGCAAACCGCCATGGCCTTGCCCTGCATCGCATCCTGCCGGGTCTCGAAGTGATTCACCAGATCAGCCGCGATGGTCTTGATGCGCGGCTCAGCGCCCACCAGCTTCTCCAGCGCCGCCCAGCGGCTCTTGGTCCTCGCCCGTGCGGCCTCTTCCTCGTCTTCGGTCAGCTCCTCCACTTCCTCGTCGGTCGCATCCACAGTGGCGGAGTCCAGTTCCAGCTTCACCAGGCGCGACTCGTAGTAGATGGGGACCGTTGCCTTGTCCTTGACGGCCTGCTCTATGTCGTAGATGTCCACATACTCGCCAAAGACGGAGCGGGTGTCCTTGTCCTTGGAAGATACCGGCGTCCCGGTAAAGGCCACAAACGTGGCTTTCGGCAGAGCATCCCGCAGGTACTTCGCAAAGCCGTAGATCGTTTCTCCGGCTTGGTTAATCCGCGCCTTCAGTCCATATTGGCTGCGGTGCGCTTCATCGCACAGCACCACTACATTGTCGCGTTCGGTCAGCGTCGGAAAGGTGTCCTCATCCTCGCCGGGAACAAACTTCTGAATGGTCGTAAAGACAATGCCGCCCGATGGCCGCTGGTTCAACTGCTCTCGCAGCGCCGTCCGCGTGTCGGCCTGCACCGGCTTTTCGCCCAGCACCTCCGCCGCCATATCGAACATGCCGTAGAGCTGGCCGTCCAGGTCGTTCCGGTCAGTCACCACCACCAGCGTGGGATTCTTCATCTGGGGGTGCGTCATCAGCTTGCCCGCAAGGCAGATCATCTCCAGGCTCTTGCCTGCGCCCTGCGTATGCCACACCACGCCGCCCTTGCCATTGCCTTCAGGTGCTGAAGCCTCCAGAATCCGCTCCACCGCCACCCGCACCGCATGGAACTGGTGATAGGCGGCGATCTTCTTTACCAGCCCGCCGTCGTCCTCAAACACGATGAAGTGGTGCAGGTAGTCCAGCAGATGCTCCTGCTTAAAGACTCCCTTCACCAGCGTCTCCAGTTCGCCAAACGGTCCCAGCGGGTCGCGCTCCTTGCCGTCGATGGTGCGCCACGCCATGAACCGTTCTTCATCGGCAGAGAGCGAACCCATCCGCGCATAAATGCCATCGGAGGCCACCAGCACCTCATTGGTGCGGAACAACTCTGCGATCTCGTCCTTGTAGGTCTGGAGTTGGTGGTAAGCTGCCGACACATCCGCCGTCCCGCTTGCCGCATTCTTCAGCTCGAAGACGGCCACCGGCAGTCCATTTAGGAAGACCACCACATCGGGTCTGCGTTCCCGGCTGCCGCTGGCGGTCGCGCCAATCACGGTGAACTGGTTCACTGCCAGCCAGTCGTTCTGCTCCGGATGATTGAAGTCCACCAGCCGCACCCGGTCGCTGCGGGTCTCGCCGTCGTCCTGCCAAAACACCTGCACGCCCCGCGTCAACCAGCGATGAAACTGTTGATTGCCAGCCAGCAGCCCCGGCGTTCCCGCATTGGTCAGAACGGCCACGGCATCGGCAAGAGCGGCGGCAGGCATCCCCGGATTCAGCCGGTGCAGCGCATCCCGGAGCCGCCCCTCAAGCAAAACATGCTTGTAGCTCCTCCGCTCCGGACTCGTCCCATCCGGCGCAAGCTCCGGCCCAAAGACCACCTCATAACCCAGGTCTTCAAACCAACCCAGCATCTCCTGCTCTACGTCGCTTTCATGGATGCTCATAGCACCGCCTCTACCAGTTTCTCCGCCTCCGGCACCCGCAGCTTGCCTGAAATCAAGCGGGGCAGGAGGGTATCGCGGAGGTCGGCCAAGACACTTAATTGATGAGAGGTGTTGTTAACCCTCTCCGCAATGGAAACAACCAGATCTGTAAACGCGTTCAAAACAGAGGCTTCAGGTAGTACCACCTCGTGTTCAAGAACCGCGTCACGTGGGAGCGCCAATACTGTTGTCCCCGTCGCGAACCCTACAGCTCGCTCTCTGAATGAGGGTTGAAGAAGCCAGAAATACAGATACCTTGTTATCCCGTCAAGCTCTAAGGTCGGTCGTAACGCAAATGTATGGTGGGTAAAAAGGTACTCGTTGCTGTCAGAAGGAGGAACAATCGCAGGGCTGCCGATCACTTTACGCTTCTGGGTAATGTCGGTATTCGCAATAACAAGACCGCCGCCTTTGACTATGTGCCTCGGCTTGAAGTCCCCAGAGTAGAACTTCAGCTTTTGGAGGTCAAATCCTCCACCTCCCAAGAAGCATCCCAGGTTAATCATTGGCAATCCTGATTCACCTAGGAAGTCGCCCTTATAAGAGAGACCCTTATCGAGAGTTGCGATTTCGCGAATGGAGACAACTTTCCAGCCGCTCGGCACCATATAGCCTCTCGAATCCTGAAACGATTCAGGGAAGAGGGCGGCGGTGTCGGCATCCATGCCTTCCGGCTCGCGGCCCTCCACCTTGGCCCGCACCGGATCAAAATCCACAAACCACGATTTGAAGATCGCCCGCGCGATTGCCTCCATAGCTTCATTGGAGAGCCGTAGATTATCAATCCGGTCATCCAGCACCCCCAACAGCGATGCAACTTCCTCTTGCTGTTCCTTGGGAACCAGCGGAATAGTGAGCCCCTCAAGTGCCGGTATCCGCAAGTTGCTTACTGTTGATCCAGTTCCTTCGTGGCTTTGGATGAGACTCTGTACCAGCCCGGACTGTAATGCATACAGTAGAAACTTAGGGACCACCCGCGCCCTGTCAGGGCGGAGCAATACCATCCGTTGCCCCAGACAGCACTTCAGACGGGGCGGAACCATGCACAATTCCCCCATCGGAGCTTCCCGAGTGATGACAATATCGCCCTCACTCGGAACAGCGCGTCTGACTCGAACCCGATAGTTTTGCTCGTCCGTATAGCTTGGGTTGTCCAGAGACAGACGGCCATTTCGGATGTTATTGCTGCGCAGCACAACAACACCCTCACTCGTCCATTTTGGCGTTGAATGGGGACAATCCGCAATAAGAGTACAAAGGTCTTTCAGTGAGGCGCTAGACGCCATAGTCCGCCGCCCCCAGCTTCTCGCACAATCCCGCAGCCGCTTTCATCCTGCCGCCGTTCCCTCTCACTGTGCGTCCCCTTTGTGAAGCCGCTTGGGGCTGGCTACCGCCGGTTCATCGATTCCTTTAGCCGCGCTGTCCATCGGAAGCACGAGATATTCGGCGCGAATGATCTCTCGAAATCGTTCTGACGTGGTAGCCCAATCGACAATATCCACTTTGTAGGGAAGGTCGGATTCGGAGAAGTCCTCGGCCAAGTCCGCCCGAGTCGAAAGCGCCAAGGGCTGGTCGCCAAGAACAGCCAGGTCAAGATCAGAGAAGGTTCTGGCCTTGCCCTTGACGCGCGAGCCGAAGGCCCAGACCTCGCGCCCCGGCAGATGACGCCGCAAAATCTCGCGCACAATCTCCAACTCGCCGGGACGCAACTCCAATCTTCGATTTGGGACAGTCTGCTTCATTCCGCATTGCGCCTTTGCAATTGTTCAAGCAGATAGCGCGCCTCCGCCAGAAATCCGGGAATGCCCGCTACGACTTGCAAGGCGATTCCCTCGTCGTAGGTGTGGCTCGTCTTGCTGCGCATCTCGCGGTAACGCTTCCAATTTGACCAATCGCTCAGCAGCAGGCCCTGCTCATTGCCGGTACGGATGAGATCGCCAAAGGGCATGGAGTCAAACTCAGCGGGAGAGGCAAGAGCCAGCGCAAGATACCGTTTGAGCATCTTATGGCTGATCTCGTAGGTAAACTCGAAACGCTGCACCAATCCGTCGCGGATCAGCGCATAAGAGGTGTTTTGCTGATACTCGGCCAGCCCCTCGGCTAACCGCTCGACCGCGTTCGCGAGCGGGGTCAAGTCCAATTCGTTGCTCACGTTATCTCCTCCACACTATGCTACAGGCTTCGTCGCGCATTGTTTCAAGTGGCCGCAACTGTCAAGGATTGCTTGACAGTTGCGGCCCCACCCTTCAGCGGCAACTGGTAAGGATTGCTTACCAGTTCGATTTGCGGCTCTTGCTAGACGCCATATCCCAACGCCCCCAGCTTCTCGCGGATCACTGCATCGAGTTCCGCTCCCTTAGCCATCTGTTCTGCCAGTTGCGCGGTGAGCCGCTCCATCTTTTCGGCGAAAACTTCGTCGTCGTCCTCCACCGCCTCCGCGCCTACATAGCGGCCAGGGGTGAGCACGTAGTCGTGCTCCTGAATCTCCTCGATCTTCACCGACCGGCAGAAACCCGGCACATCTTCATACGCGCCCTCGGCCTTGCCATCCTGCCGCCAGCGGTGGGCGGTGTCGGCAATCTGGGCAATGTCGGCCTCTGAAAACACGCGATGCACCCGCGTTTCCATCTGCCCCAACTTGCGGGCGTCGATGAACAGCATCTCTCTGCGACGGTCGCGGCCATGTGCCGTTTTGTCGCGGGTAAGAAACCACAAGCAGGCAGGAATCTGCGTATTGAGGAAGAGCTGCGGCGGCAGCGCCACCATGCACTCGACCACGTCGCCCTCCACCATGCGGCGGCGAATGTCGCCCTCGCCGCTTTGGCCGGAACTCATGGAGCCGTTAGCCAGCACCACTCCGGCCTGCCCCGTAGGCTTCAGGTGCCAGAGGATGTGCTGGAGCCACGCATAGTTGGCATTGCCCGCTGGCGGCGTCCCGAAAGCCCAGCGTTTATCGCCTTCTAGCTTGGCGCTCCACCAGTCCGAAATGTTGAAAGGCGGATTGGCCAGCACATAATCTGCCTTGAGGTCCGGGTGCTGGTCCCGCGTAAAGGTGTCGGCAGGCTCCTTGCCCAGGTTGAACCCGTAGCCGCGAATGGCGAGGTTCATGGCCACCAGTCGCCAAGTCGTAGGGTTCGACTCCTGCCCGTAGATGGAGACGTTGTCGGCCTGCCCGCCGTGCGCCTCGATGAACCTCTCCGACTGCACGAACATGCCGCCTGAGCCGCAGCAGGGATCGTAGATACGCCCCTTATGCGGCGAAAGCATGGCCACCAGTACCCGCACCACAGACCCCGGCGTGTAGAACTGCCCGCCCTTCTTGCCCTCGGCGGTGGCGAACTGGCCCAGAAAATACTCGTAGACCTCGCCCAGCACGTCCTTGGCCTTGTCGTCGGAGCTGAAGCCGATCTTGGAGATCAGATCGACCAACTGCCCCAGCCGGGACGGCTCAATCTGCGTCCGCGCAAACCGCTTGTCCAGGATGTTCTTGAGCGATGGGTTCACGTCCTCGATGGCCACCAGGGCATCGTCCAGCAAGCGCCCAATCGTGGGCTGCTTGGCCTGATTGCGCAGCGTCTCCCACCGCGCCTCCTGCGGCACCCAGAAGACGTTGGCCGAAGAGTAGTAGTCCCGGTCCTCCAGCGCCTTGGCCTGCTCTGCCGGGTCGTCGGTAAAGAACAGCTCCGAAGCCGGGTCCGCCAGCAGTTTGGCAACCTCCAGCCGCCGCTCGTCAAAAGAATCGGAGACGTACTTGAGGAAGATCAGCCCCAGTACCAGATGCTTGTATTCCGCCGCGTCCATCTGAGCCCGCAGCTTGTCCGCCGCCTCCCAGAGTGTTTTGTTCATTTCCTGACTGGTCATTTGCTCGGTTTGCCCGCTCGCTCTCTGTGTTTGCCTGCTTGTATGTTGGATTAACTCTAGCGCCCTGCCCGGCAGAACACCAGCAAGGATACTCCCCGCGTGCCTATGCGCCGTCGATGCCTCAGTTCTTCTGGGTAAATAAGCCCACCACATCCTTCATAGTTGGCTTATCCTCCGGCTCCGAATCTCGATGAGCGCACAACCTGTCGATTGTCCGCCTGCCACACCCGAACTTTTGAGAAGCACGCAGTTTGGCGGCATCCATCGACGCTCCTTTACGGGTCAATTCCCAAACGTAATCCACAGCATCTTTGGCCTGCTGGGCGGTGAGGGCCGACGGACGCCCAGATGGAGGAACAGGAAGATCAACGGCGGCACTCTTCGCAGCCATCTTGAGGCCGACCCTTATTAGCGACGGGAGGTTTTGCATCGCAAAGAGCGCTAGTATCTCTTCACCCTTGGTCAGTGGCTGACACGCATCAAGGGCACTTCGAAGTCCTTCGGGTGTCTGAATGGACCGAGCGCCATTGGTGAAAAACTCAAGTACCTTAACGGCCTTCTTCATTCCATCTTCGTAAGTAGGTTCCCCGAGACTCAATATCGCCTTTTCCAACGCTGAAACCATCTTTTCGCGCGTCTTTTCGTTCAATCCATCCTCCGCCAAAACCCTACACACCATTTTGGCACTTCGCAGCCAAAAGCATCTGCATGATTTGGCATGTATTCGCCAATACCTGTGCGGTCGTCCCGATTCTCAACTTGCCAAATTGTGAAGTGTTTTTGTGGCTGTCGGAATGGCGCACTTTAATCATATGGACAACAAGTTTGCAGGATGCGATGAAAACCAGAGCGGGCAACGGTTCCTAGACAGCTCCGCCCCGCGACTTATACGGCACGTTGAATCCTGCGAAACGGCAGCCGGGGGAGAAATCCCCCAGCCTGCCGGTAAGGATCAAAAGCTGTCTCGGGAGTTTGAGGGCAGAGCCCTCATCAGCGCCGAAGGCGCTGTGCCTTCTTCACTTGACTTAATAGAGAATAATCGACACAGTCAGCGCGAAAACAGGGTTTCGGGCGTCTCCGCTTTTGCCTATGATCGCCCGATGGGGCGGGGTAAGTTCTGCGGGCGTCTCTCGATTGTCGGCGTGGACCCCAAAACAGGCTTGAAGAAGTGGCGGCGTCTGAATTGCAATTCGTGGACGTGCTCTTACTGCGGGCCACGGAAGGCACGGACCGCAAGGGCCGCGATACGGCGCACTGCTGAGGGTTTGGGCCTTCGCTACTTCCTGACGCTCACCTTGGACCCTTCCAAGCTCGATAATCCTGATTTCTTCGTTCCTCATCTGCGGTTGGTCTTCAATAAGTTCCGCTTCTATCTCAAGCGAATGCTCAAAGTCTCTCCGTCCTACATCTGCGTTCTCGAGTTCACACAGGCCGGGCTCCCCCACTTGCACATCCTTTTTGACCGTTTTTTGCCGCAAAAGTGGATTTCTAACGTGTGGGACTCGCTCGGCGGCGGGCGCATCTGCTTTATAAAGCAGGTCACGGTGGCGAACGTCTCGCGCTATCTCTCGAAGTACCTCACCAAAGAATTGCTCCTCTCAGCTCCCAAAGGGACGCGGCGGATTACGACCTCGCGCTCCATTAAGCTCTTTCCGAAAATGGTTTCAGATATTGCCTGGGCCGTCCTCAAGCGGTCCATCTATGGCGCGCTCCAAGATGAATCCATGACCGGCTGGACCGCTCAGGTCGATATGTTTACGACCCAAACGCTCAAGCTGGAATTTGATGAGGAGAATTATTTAAAGGCGTTTGAAAAACTGCCTCCGCTTCTGGCTCCTTTACCGGCCTAATTTTGCCGATTTAATCCGATTTAATCCGCATTTTTCGCACCGTGGCGTGTCACGGAAAAACAGAAAAAAGGAGAATTTCTTCCATGGGCTTTGCAATGCGTGCGATTCATTTCGATTTATTGCCATGGATTTTGACGAGGGAAA
>Ga0302320_10012260_pt1 | contig 18052 bp, 16 predicted proteins | sample Bog_T0_3_FD_202130 | JGI IMG/M metagenome (GOLD analysis project Ga0302320, IMG submission 202130) | Peat permafrost microbial communities from Stordalen Mire near Abisko, Sweden - Bog_T0_3 | ecosystem: Environmental > Terrestrial > Soil > Wetlands > Peat | place: Sweden: Abisko, Stordalen Mire...
TCAAACATTCAAAAAAAATGAACCTCCGAAAAAAAAAAACATTTTTAACAATAAACACAAAAAAGAAAGAAAAAATTTATCAACTCCAAATTAAAAAAATTGACCCCCTCTCAAAAAATATTGAAAATATCTAATCGATTCTAAAAATTTCCTTTTTAACTCCTTCACAAAAAGTTTAAGCCCCTCTTTATTATCCAAAATGTCCCTAATGAAGCGTTTTTTCCTTGAATTCCTTTTCCAGATCTTCTTCTATTTTTGGCTTTTATACGATTTCCTCAAATCCAAGCTAATTTCCTGCCACACATATTCCCGTCTTTCCTCTCGGATGAAATCCCTGAATTTCTCCAAAATGCATCAAATCCTCTCAATGGGCTTCGGTGATTCCTATGCTTTTTCCAACATTTTCGCAAAAATCCCCTCCAAACTCAAAATCTTTAGCCCAAATTCCGGACTTTTCAAACTATTTCGCTTCCGAAAACGCGAAAACCTCGAAGTCATAAACGAAATCGATAAAACAGTTAAATTTGATGCGGTTTTCTTCACAAATTCGACCTTCGCCTTTTCGAAGCTGGAGTCTCAAATCCAATTCGCGAAGAAAATGCTGAAAAGAGAAGGAAAAATGTTTTTTGTGGTGTCACTTTTCAAAAAGAAATCGATTTTATTGAGGAATCTGAGAGTTTTCTTTAAAAGTGTTTGGGAAAGCGGAAATAATGCCTTGATGACTGAAAAAGAGTTTCTGGCGATGTTGAAAAGAAATAGACTAGATATAAATTATAAGGAGAGAATCAAAGAGAATAGAAACCCATTTTTCACGTTTTTCAGGTTTTTTCTCATCGAAGTTCAAGTGTGAAAAACTTTTATTTATATTAATATAAGAAGACTTATTTTTTAATATGATGGGCATTTTCTTAACTAAAAATGGCTTTTTGGGCGATTTACCGTTTGAATTTAAGAGGAAATTAATTTAAAAGTATTAATGTTTTTTTGAAAGAAAACGAAAAATTTTCTTCTCTCAAAAAATATACTAAACAAAAATTGTTTCTACTTCACCCGAAAAAAAATTAAACAATTATAGCACTTTTCCTATTTTCCTTATAACTCCATTCACTTTCCTTAAAAAATGACAGGTTCTCCTCATAAAAACTAAAAACCCTACAATAAACTGATATTTTTTAGATAGAAAACCAACCAATTTGAAGCCATTGCCAATCGCGAATTTGGATCGTCCATCGCAAGAATTCTTCCTGACATCAATTATCCATGATTTTGGGTTCATCTGGTCAGTATTGATTCTGATCAGCAATTTCATGATGTTTATCTTCGCTTCTTATTGGATAGGAGAGCCTCAACATCCCGATGGCTTTTCATTGGTTCTTTTGATAATCAATGAGCTTTTCTTGATAATCGACCTATTTGTGCAGGCGATCTTGAAACGACTTCACATGGAAATGAAATTCTTTATCTTCATTGAATTCGATACCAAAATCAATAAGCTTTATTCGATCCTTATGCTGTTTTCAGCCTTTCCTATAGTGATTTTCTTTGTTGGATTTAAGAAAAACGATCCAAATGTCGACCCCAATAACGACCTCTTTGCAAATTTCTTGATCATTAAACTCGTTAGACTTTGGAATATTATAAAATTCGTCCAGAAATTCAAAGAAATGCTCATTTTCATGAACATCCATGCCATGATTCTCTTGAAATTCATTGAGAATTTCATTATTTTGCTTATTTCTAAGCATGTGTCCGCCTGTTTATGGATGTTTGTGGCCAAAAACCAAGGTGTTCTCGGTAAAATTTCCTTAAAAATCCTCATTAAAACCACATATTTCTAAGGTTTTTTCAATAAATACCCTGACAAAAGACAGGACTTATATCTAAATTCTCTGAGTTGGGCGACCTACACCCTAACAGGAACATCATTTAACGACGTATATCCTGTTTCAAAGATAGAATTCACAGTTACTCTCATTTTCATGGTGATGGGGGCATTGATTTATGGGAAGATCTTCGGAGATTTCGAAAAGGCCATGCATTTGATCAATCAGGAAAAACATTTGAAAAAGTGCCTTTTTCTTAGTTTTCTTTCTTGACATTATATATATTAACTATTAAGGATAAAGTTCGAAAATTGCAAGGATTTCTGTATAGATAGGGATATTCCAGCGGAAATTCGGATGAAAATCAAGGATTTCTTCAATAATAGTCCGGCTCATTATTATCAACAGATTTATAAGGATTTATTCACTAAAATGCCTCTTTCACTTCAAATGGAAATAAGCTTGAATTCGCATAAGGAACTAGTGAAGAAAGTCTCGATTTTTAACCTAGGGTCGCCTTTATTCGTGTTTTCAGTCTTCAAGTTTTCTTCTAATAAAAATCAAAGAAAAAACTGTCATATTCTTTTAAATAAAAGGTCTATTTACCCTAAATTTGCGATGTCAGGGGATATTATCTTGAGATATGGAGAGGTTTTCGATGAGTTTTTCATAATAAAGACCGGCCAAGTGGAGATCTTATCTAATGATGGAGTCACTAGATTAGCTATTCTCGAATCTGGGGCTTTTTTCGGTGAAGTCGCTTTATTTCATGGGAAAAGAACTGCCACAGTTCGGGCATTGACTGATTGTATGTTTTTGGTGCTACAGAAAGAGAAATTAGAGATGATTTTGAAGCTTTTCCCTGAGGAAAGGCGGTTTCTAATGAAAGTGGCAGCCCAAAGACTGAAGACTAGCACTAAAAATGATTATCCTTTAAAAGAAGTAAACCTTTTTAATTAGAAAATCTCCTTTATGGATTGGATTTATTAGAGAGTAGGAAGGAAAACTACCACCATTGGGAAATCAGAGACTGAAATATCAAATACGATAATGACTCTCATAAAGCCGAGATATAGTAATGTCCCATTAAGCGCCTTGAAGAAAAATAACTCGGCTAAAGAGAGTTTTCTATTATACTTATGAATTTTTTGATTAATTCTTCTAATAAAAGTCGAAATATTCCTGAAAGTCAATACAATACTCAAGGAAATGAATGAAAACGATATGAACCTTAAACAAGAAGATGAAGTCTCTTTACTCACAGAAAGTTCTTTGGATGTTTCAAGGGCCTTTGATGCCGATTTATCAGAAGATAACCTCAAAGAAAAGAACCTTTATAAACTGATATTCACACCTTTATCAAAGTAAGTTCATTAATATGGAGAAATATTAATTAATGGGTTTATTAGGTTTTATTATGCTTGGCTTTATATTTTGTCAGGGATCTTTATTTATAACTTGTTTTATATCCCTTTTTCTTTATGTTTCATGGTGAATATACAAGGAAATTGGATGGTTTTGGATGTCGCCACGATTTTGATCAATTTCCTTGATATTTTCATTGATTTCCAAACCAAACTCAATGAAACATTGTATTTTAAATCATTCTTTTATATATATTTGAAGTAATTTCCTTAAGAAATAAGCCTGAAAATGAGGAAAATAACAATCCTCAATTTTTCACTAACAGTTTCCTAATAGAAATCCTGGCTTTTTTCCCCTTTGATTATTGTCTTTATGGGTTAATAGAAAACCAATGGATTTCAGGATTTTTAAGGGTAAAATATTGACAATTTCTTATGAATTAATTAAAGTTCTTTTAAGTGTTTAAGACTCTTGAAATTCTTTAGAATTAAGAATATGAATCAATTCATCATGACCAAAACCACGAAATCGTTCAAATATCATAATGCTGTTATCCTCATTTTCAATTTTATTTTCATGAATCATCTCTTTGCTTGTATTATGTATTCGATTTCCTATTATGAGTTTAATTATGGTGACACACAAGAAAATATAGTAATTTTCTGAGTATTTATATAATAATTTATTCATATGATAGTTCGCATTTATTGATGAGGAAAGCTTCGCTTTTCAACCAAATTTCATTCAAAGGACTTTATTCGAGAAATATATCTTTTTTTTATATTGGGCCAATGAAGCACAAGGCGCACCCGCTGAAGATGTGACAGCACAATCAAGCTTAGAAAAAATCTTCCAGATATTCTGCATTTTCATCTTCAAAATATATATCTCATTTCTGACTGCAGAGTTTACTAATCTCATCTCCTCGAAAAAAACTTATTATCAAAATCATGTGACTCAGGTAAATGATCATATTTTTTTTCCTTTTGAAAAATTTTTTTTGCTTTCGCAATTTTTTTTTGTGGAAAAATCCCATTTTTTAAAATGTTTTTTACATTTTAACGGTTTTTTAGCTTTTTACAAAATTTTCTTTGATGGTATATCACTTTTTGCAATTTTTTTTTTGGGTGTAACCATTTTTGCATTTTTTTTTTATAATAATAATTCAAGGCGAGGGGGCTTTTTATATTTTTTTTTTGAAGTCTTTTGAGACTTGCCACCCCAAATAATTTAATTGATTTTTCAAAATAAAATTTGATTCATACATAATAATAGGTGAATTTGATTACAGAATGGATGAATCATAAGCAAATGCCTGTGAAGATAAAGAAACGGATCTTGAATTATTACAGATGTTTATGGAAGAAGTTCAAAGGAATGAAGGATTACGAAGTCCTAAGCTTTTTGCCAGCCTCCATAAAAGACGAGATTCTCTTGACGATTTTAAAAGAGTTCCTTCTTATTTTTTCCCATTTTCATAAACTATTTTAAAGTATAATAGGAAAAATCAAGTTTTTTCCCAAAAACAACCCAGAAGTCATTTTAAGTATAGCGAAAAAGCTCAAGATTTTCGCTATTCCAAAAGGTGAATTCCTTTGTAAATATGGTGAAATCAACATAGAGATGTATTTCATCATTGAAGGTTATGCTGCTATCCTCAATTATCCTGATTATCAAGTAGTGAGTATATTAAAGCCTGCTGATTATTATGGTGAAGAGGATATGATCAACATTGCAGGTCCTAATCCAATCCATAAAGTCTTTTTAATTGCTTATTAATTTCCTAATAAATTTCTAAAAATCATCATTTTATTAAGAAATGCGTTAAAGCCATCAGTGATCTCACAGTGGCCTTGCTTTCCCTTAAAGACCTAATGAATCTCTCTAAAGAATATTCAATTTTGGCCACAGTTCTCGATAAAATGCAGACCAAAGCCCAAGATTCCTTTCATTCTATCAATGAAAATATCCTTAATTCCTCTCTTTTCGGCTCTGAGAAATCAAATCATCTCAGTAAAATCGATGAAGAGAAGGAATCAAGTGAATTAGCCCGTAGCAAACGCGATATCAGTCCTCTTAATAATAACAATTTTCGACGCGCTTCCAAATTCTTCAATTTGAGCCAAATGATCAATTCACAAAATGCCTTCAATCATAGTCAGAATAATATCAACAATCATAGCAATATCATAGAAAACAATAGCGAAGAAAGCCTCGATTTGACTTTAAACCTCGATTTTAATAATGTCTCGCATATTCAAAGCCTACTTCCGCCTATTCAATTCCTCAAAACCATGAAAGAAGACGATTTCTCAATCATTATATCAGAAAACCATTCGATTTCAGATGAAGATCTCGAAATTAGCCTCAATTTCATCATTGGACAAATGGAAGACATCCCTGAATCGAAAAATGTCTCATCCTTTAAATTAGAAGATTTACTCGAAGAAAGCAATAAAATCGTCATAAACGATCAAATAAACAACGATAACGCGATATTAGAGATTTCCAGTTATATGATAAAATCTGAAGATTCAAGTCAAACGAATTTCGTGATAGAAAAAGTCTCATTAAAGCGAAAATTCATTATTTTTCTGAAAATCGTGTTTTCCAGGAAATTCCTCAAACGAAAGGAAATCAAGATTTTCCTTTTATTTTATATCAGTCTTTTTAATGCCTTTTATGTGCCTTTGAACTTGATTTTCGATACTTTCAATTATCCGCCTGAAATCACAGTTTTAGAATGTTTGAATGTCTGTTATTTGAGTTATTTGTTTTCGAAAAAAGCCACAAAATATATAAGAGCCTTGAAAAGAAAGAAATCAAATCATCAAATGATGAACCCCAACACGAAAAACGACTATAAATTAACAAAAGATGATGAAAATGCGATAATTCTTCTAATGAAGAGTAAAAGCCAGATATATCTGACACTTTTCATTGATTTCCTCTATGTGATCCCTTTCCCTATGATAATTTCCTATTGTGGCAAGGCACATACTGTTTTCTTTCTATTCAACATCTTTCGGCTCATTAATTTGAAGTTTTTGATCAGAGGGTTAGATTATCTCAAGGAAAAAAACGGTCTTTTTGCCTCTATTCTTCAAATTCTTTTGTTTTCTATAGTTTTTATCCATCTTTTCGCTTGTATTTTGATCGCCTTAGCCTTTTCTCAAGCCAATTTCAATGAATCTTTCCTAAGAAGATTGCCAGCTCCTTTAGAGAGCTTTTCAAAGGTCGATCGTCTGGAACTTGATGTTTCGAATTCTTCTATTTATATCGATTGTCTATATTGGGTTTATGCCACCGTGGCTAAATCTGGAGTCATGGAAATGCAGGTGGTTTCTATCGAAGAAAGGGTTTTCAGTATAGTGGTGATGACTGTGGGTGGATTATTCTATATTTTCGTCTTTGGGAATATGGTTTCTTTAGTAGAAGATTTGACCCCGAAAATGAAGAGCATTTTAGAAAAACAAGAGAAAAAAGTCTTGAAGTTTGTGAGGAATTTGAAGATGAAAGGCTTGGAACGGAAAGTCGAGAGTTATTTCAATCATATATGGAAAAGTGATAAAGGATTCAATGAAAATGAATGGTTGGAAAATCTGCCTACGGCTATAAAGGTCGATATAGAAAAATGTCAATATTTGCCTATATTCAAGAAATCTAAGTTCTTCTCGCATGGGAGATTGATCCCTAGGCCGGATGCCAGTTTGATTTATTCGTTGTTTAAATTCATGAAATATGAGATCTTCTTACCTGAAGATCTAATAATAATAGCAGGGGATTATTGTTCGAGGGTCTATTTTATCTTGGAGGGGAGAGTGGAATTAATGTCTTTTGATATGAAGAATAAAATAGTATTACAATCAGGTGATTTCTTCGGTGGGATCCAAGGCTTTGAGCGTCAGGTCAGTGTTTTTCTAATATATACTATTATATATTATTATATATAATTATATACAGTATGATATATTATTATTATATTAGTTTTTAAATAAATATATTATATATAATAGTGTGGCTATGTGAGGGCGTTGACTTTTTGTAAGATCGGGAATTTAGATCAAGAGACCTTTGATATTATGAAGGAACGATTTCCAGTTTGGGCGCAAAAAATGTTAGATCAGATGTTGATATATAAGAAGACATTGTTGAGAGATTTGAGTTTCTTTAAAGAGGAGGCTTCTTTAAATATGTTGGATTCCACAGTCCTTAAGTCTAAGATCATAGATGAGAAACTTATAGAGCATTATTACCCTGTGTTTCAAAAGTTTGAAAAGGAGGAAATGTTTGAAGAGAAAAAGAATGAGAAAGTTATAAAGGGCGAAATAGATCTTATGAAAAGCTCATCCAGGAAAAACAGGGAAAAAGACACTATATCAATAAGAAATGAGACTAAAGAGACTTTGATTTCAGGGTCAGGAGCTTCTAATAAAAGGCAAAATATAGTCCATTTGATGAATCAAAGTTATATTATTTTAATTATTTTATATTAAAGAGATATTTATTTATAATTTATAAAGAAACCGTGGAAATGCCGGGTATTTTCAATAAAATCAAAAGGATCAGTTCCAGAGTCAACCCTTTTTCCCATTCAAATACTTTGACTAAAATCATCAATTACAAGACTTTATACGATTTAGAGTCCTCTTATTGCATTTTGCCGAATTCTCGAACCCGTATCTTTTTCGATCTAGTCCATATTTGCTTCATTATCTATAATACCTTCGCTTTGCCTTTCTATATAGGTTTCGCTATAGAACTCGATGTTGTGATCATAGTATTAGAAATGTCCTATATTTCAGCCAATTTACTTCATATTGTCGTCGAGCTCAAGACTTCTCAATATATAGATGGGATTTTAACCACAGATTGTACTTTATTAATGAAGAATTATGCCAAAACTGGCATGATTTTCCTTGATATTTTCTGTATTTTGCCTTTGAATCTCGCTTTAACTGGCACCTATAACATCTATACTTCGATTATCAGAATAACCCGAGTTTGTCAATCCTTTTATTTGAACTTTTATTTGAAGAGTCTGGAATCTAAAAACCGAGCTTTTTCGCCTATAATCGGAGTATTCAAAAGCTTTCTAATCCTAGCCTGTATATGGCATTGGAGTTCATGTTTTTGGTCATGGGTGAATGAATGTGTTGAAGAAGATATTTCTCAAGGGACTTGGTATTATGATAATGAATTGGAGAATTCGAGTCTAGCCTATCGTTATGCCATGTCTTTATATTTCTCAATGAATATAGCCACCACAGCAGCCTTTCCAGAACAATATCCACAGAATAACACTGAGAGGATTTTCTTCATAGTGATGATTTATGTTGGTGACGCTTGTTTCGCAACGGCCTTCGCGATAATTTCGAATAACACTGCGGTTTTCCCCTTGAAATTCAATGAGATTTTCAAAAGCATCAATCGAATCAAACTCATGTTACAAGAAAGCAAAATCTCCAATCATGTTTTGAAACGAATGGAAGAATATTATACTTTTCTCATAAATCTCAGACAACAAGATCAGGCTTCTTTGGTATCTATTAAAAGCTATATAACTCCTCATATGTTCAAAGAGCTCGGTTATATGAAAGCTAAGCCTTTCTTAGTGAATTTCCCGATTTTTTCTGAATTGAAATCGCCTATGATGTTAAGAGAAATCGCTGAGAAATTAGAATATGCCATGTATTTGCCCAGAGATTATATAGTTTGTAGAAACGATATTGGAGAGGAAATGTATTTCATTATAGAGGGAAATGTCTTGGTTTTGACCCCAAGAGAAGATTCTGTGATCGCAGTATTGAAAAAAGGCAATTATTTCGGTGAAATCGCGCTTTTCACTCAAGCTTCAAGAAGGATTTGTTCAGTGGTTTCAGGCAGTTTCTGCGAATTATTCGTGCTGAATAAACAATTTCTTAATAAAATCCTTGATGGACATCCGAGAATTAAAGAGACATTTCAAAAGGAATCTGAAAGGAGAATGGAAGAATATCGCAGACAATCTTTGGCCAATAAATCATTGAATTTAAAGGAAAAAACAAATATCACTGTCAATAAGGCGAAGTCGAAATTGGCTATGATGGGAAAATCCCGCACAGTGAGGGATATAAAGAAAAAACCTCAAAATATAGACGATAGTATCAATGATAAGATCGAAGAGAATAAAATAGCTTTAGAATTAAAGAAACCTGTTGTTTTCTTAGAGCCAATACCAATGCCCACTTTGGCTCTACCAATGCCTAAATCTATTGGTATTGTTATGCCTATGCCTACAATAGAGGAATTTCCATTGCCTTTTGGGAAGAAAAGCGGCATTTTAATGAAAAATTCTAATTTGAAAATCGAAATTAAAAAACCTGACGATCTTTCAGAGCCAACAAATGAAATGGAGATGACTAATATTAACCTTTTGAATTTCCCATTGAAACAACCATCCATTCCATTTCTTAATCTTAAGAAAGAAGTTGACTTTTTAACCCCAGAAAAAAACGCTTCCCCACTTTCTATAAGTAAATTGAGTCCCAGCCAAATTTCCGATGCATCAGATAATGATTCCATTGTGAAAAGCCCTAGAAAAAGCCAATTTATGAAATCGAATTTGAATATATTAGACAATTTTGATTCTGATGAAGGTTTTTTTATCATTAATTAATTAATTTTCAAGAAAAGCTTAATTTATTATAGAAAATAAGAACAATAATGAGAAATTAGAAGGCTCTTTATGCGAATATGTGGAGGAAAATGAGCTGGATGAAGAAAATATGAATAAAAAACGACAAAGTAGAAGAAAAAGACGAAGATCGAAGGAAAGGAGATATTCAAGGATCAGTTTGAGGAAAGAAGTGATTTTTTCGAAGAATTTGGGCATTGAACTCGAATGGGGGATCAATGTTAATGAGGATTAATATATATATATATAGGATTTTTCACTAATTTAATTATGGAGAGAATAAAAATCTTCAATTTTTCAAGTAAAAAAAACAAAAGGAAAAAAAAAAACCAAATCGCAAAAAATAATAAACAATAAACTTCGAAAAATACATAAAAAAAAAAACTAAAAAAAAACCTAAAAAAACTGTTTGTTTTCTTGTTTTCTTGTTTTCATGAAACCAAATCTCCAAAAGAATCAAAATATCCCCAATATTTCTGTAGCCACTTCCTGTTATGAATGGCAAAAACGCTCCAATAGTCATAACGTGATTTCGGAATATAACATCTTTATGACTCCAAGAGGATCGAACCCAAATTTCTTAGAATCGAAACATCTAGAAACTACTAATAAGCCACCTCCTATCTCTCCAAATACCTCACAAAATTCGCAATTGCAGCATTTTGAATATTTGACCTTACAAAAACCTCAAAAAAATCAATTCAAATTGCCGATTAAAGAGATGTTGAAGTCTTATTCGGGATTGAACTTTAATGAGAAAAAGAGTCCCAAATTTACAGAAAACATCCCGCATATTTATAATTTACCAAACGAAGAAAAGACCAAATGGTTCAATAGTTTAACTCATAGAGGGCCAGAAAACCATAGTTTAGAATTAATGAAGCCGAGTCCAAGGAAAACCAGTCCAATAAAAAATGAAGAGGAAACTTCGAAATCAATTGGAAAAGGCAGTTTTGATTTGAATTTTGTTTCTAGCACCTCGAATAAAATCAGGAAAATGCTTATGACCTCTCCATATAACAGTTCCAAGGCTTTGGTGAATAGTTTGAAAAGCTTAAAAAACCTCAGTCATGGAAATCTGTTAAGCGATGACATTAAAAATACCAATTATACCACAAATTTCCATAACACAAAGCAAAATAAAGGCTTCCTTTCCAATTTTAATTTCTCGAGAAAAAACCTTGTGAAATTAGCCGCTTCAAACCATTATATCGCCAATAAAGGCGGCTTGATAGAAAAAACCTCGAATGAACGAAATGTCGGGAAAACCAAAGATTGCAAAGCCGTGATACAAGAGGAAAGCACCTTCAAAAACTCAACTTCTTATAAATCGACACATAATACCTCGAAAAGTGCTGATAAATTAAAGGATAAACAAACTGAAGAATTGTTCAATTTGTTCAATAGGGCAAAATGTCTGCTTTATAAATATAAAATGAAGGAAAAGGAATGGAAGAGGGAAAAAGAGGAACTGTTGAAGGAAATCCAGATTTTAAAGGAAAATCAAAGGAAATAAAACAGCGTTTTTTTTTTTCATTTAATAAAACCCAGGGTTTTTTTTAGCCTGTGTTTTTATCATTTGTTTTAAGGTTAAAAATTAGATCATTTTCCAAAAAAAAAACACTAATTTTTCAATAATAATAATTTAAATTTTAATAATAGACATTTAGCATTTACATCATTGATAAAAATAATAAATAATGGAATCAAATTTATCATAATTGGTTCATTTTCCGAAAAAAGCCCGTATGATGAGTGCAAGTGAATAGTCTTTCCAAAATGCGACAACATTCCATTTTGCGATTTTCATCTCCTTTTTCTTCTCCTTGCGAAAAACAAGCATTTGATTTAAAATTCTGATGCAAAACCATATAAGCTAAGGAAAATGCGCCCTTTTTCATAAAAATAATTTATTTCCTCTAATTAAAAGAAAAACCTTTATTTTCATAATTGGGGCTGAACGACCTACATTAATATGTCTTTTCAAAGGATCTCCTATTATTAATTTAGGAGCTGGTTCACCAGGCTCGATGAGGGATGTTTGAGGCTGTTGATGAGCCTTTTCATCATTGAGGTTTTCTGGTAAATTGACGATTATTTCCTTGAAGATGAAATCGACATCGAAGCCATAATGATAAAAAAATTCTATTAATAAATTGCCCAACATAGGCGATTCAATTGGTTGTTTTAAGTCCAAGCTTTCCGCATTGGCTTTTTGCTTAATTTTAATTAGAAAGATTTTAATTAAAAAAAGTTATTATAAAATACTTGCAAAAAGGCTATAATCATTAAAATTAATGAATATGAGTTCATTCCTCCCTTCTATAAAAAACTCATTATTTCAAATAGAATGATTAATGAAAAATTACAGTCATATTCGCTAGAGAAAGCTTCGATTGGAAAATGAATTCCTTGATGATCAGAGCTAGATATCGCAATGACTTTATCTCCTTAAGATAATGTTTCATCAATTTGACATATTTCAATCCTGCGAATTTGCCAAAATCCACAAAAGTCAAATTTACTCTTCGATCGAACTTTTCCTTTGGAAAAGAAGCATCGATCTTTATTTGGTTGATGGTTTGGGTTGGATGGGAAGCACTTCCATAAAATTTCTTCAATTCAGCAATAGCTTCTTTTCTCTTTATTATAAATGAAAAATTCTATTTAAATATATAATAAAAAACCTTCAGATTCTCACAAATGCTTTGAATCAACATCTCATCAATCAATCCATTCATCTTCAAATTTAAATTCACAGCCACATCTATATCTGAATAAGGAAGAGCCAATCCGCTTTCATAAGATCCATAGACAGAAATCTAATAAAAATAATTAAAATAATAAAAATAATAAAAATAATAAAAATAATAAAAATAATAAAAATAATAAAAATAATAAAAATAATAAAAATAATATGATTTTTAAAGAAAAATCTAGTCTAATATAAAACCTCAGGCTCAATTTTGGTGATTTCTTGGATATAACTCTTCAAAGTTGGGATGAAATTTTGGAATTTTTGTTGCGATTCTGTTTGGAATTTAGAGACTAGGCTCTCAAATTCCATGATTTCCTTATGGAGATCTCCAGCCACTAGTTCAGTTGGTAAATATAGCAAAACCTTCTTTTCTAATGAACAGTTCTCTAAATAATAAGACCTTTGGGAATCATTAATAGAGAGATCAGTATTTATAGCCTTCGAATTCTCGTTTTCTAAGATACCCTCAATGTTTTCTCTTCCCTTCGATCCATTCAATTCATTTTCCAAAGCCTCGATTTCAGCTTTAAGCTCTTCGTTTTCAATTTCCAAGGTTTTCAATTCCTCGCTTTTGAGATTATTTTGGCTGAAATTCATAGAAGATGAGTCGTTTTCATTTTGGGAAAACCCGGAAATTTGAGTCATTTGCTTAGGCATGAAACCGCCAGTGGAGTTATAATTATTGTTGAAATTTTGAGGGAAATTGTTATTATTATTCGGGAAAAACTTGTTATTCGAATCATAAGAACTGTTGCTATAATTATAATTCCTATTATAATTATTATTAATATTATTATTGTTATTATTATTGTTATTGTTATTATAATTTGGGGTGGAAAGTTGTTGTTGGAAGCCACTAGGTTTCTTATTATAGCTGATGTTATTATTGTCTTTTTGTTGGAACTTTTTCTTTGGGTTTTTTTGATTAAATCTTGGGTTTTGGCTTTGATGTTGGTTAAATGAATTTTCACTATAACTGTTATGTAATGGATTCATTTGATTGTTAAGAAGTGGAGGGGAAAAACATGGATTAGGTCCCAGATGATTTAATATATGATCAGGTGCTTGTTGACCTAATGAATAATTGGAGCCATATTGAGGGAATTTTTTGCCTATAAAAGGTGAATTTTGTTGTTGTGAGGGCTAAGAAAATCATAAAAATCAATAAAAAAATAGATGAATTAACGATTTCAAGCTCGAATTGATTCAAGGTCTCACTATTGCTTTCTGATTCTTCGGGCAAAATTTTTACAATTTATATTAAAAGAAAATTAAGCTTACTTTCGCTTTTCAGACACTCTAAAAAAGTGGCAGGTGGCGATATATGGTAATTTTTTAAAGTGAGTTGTTTTCTGGTCGGGTTGTTGCTTTTGAAGCCTGTCTCTGTGTTTTTGTTATTATTGCCTAAAGAGATATTTATCGCGTTTTGTTCAGAATTCTTGAAACATTAATAATTTTTTAAAATATATTGCCATAATCTACCTTCTGAGTCACTTCTAACTTCCTTAAAAAATCCAACAAATCCGCATCTTCCTTCATTAAATCATAAGGTGTCAGGTTTTTCTTGTTCCTTTTATCTGTTCTGGCGAATTTTTCCATCAAAATTCTTATTATTTGTCTGTTTTTCATCCGGACAGCCAAATGTAAAGGAGTGTCTCCTGTTAGTTTATTGGCCACATTAACTGATAGATCCTGTTCACATAACAATTGAACCACCCCGACCTGTTGTCTTTCGATGGCTCTCCATAACGGTGTTGAGCCATTGATCGTCTCAATATTGATATCTGAGCCGTTATTAACTAGCATTTGGCAGATATCATACATCTCATAAACAGTCTCATTATCTATTGCATAATATAAAGCATTGGCTTTGTTTTCATCTCTGATGTTTATATTGACCTTTTTGTCTAGTAAAAATTTCATGAGGTTCATGTTTCCTTTGAAACATACAGTCATCAAAGGAGTGATGCCATGGGAATCTTGAGCATTGAGATTAGCTCCTTTGCTTTAAACTAATTTAACGAATTTGTTTTCTAGGTAAAAAGTACTTGATTAATTCTTTGATAATTTGAAAATGACCGGAATTGGGATTGAAACAATGGAAACTATGGATCAACGCCTGGTTCAGAAATAACACGTTTAGGTCCTTGTTCTCTGATAAAAAGGATCTTATGAGGTCGTAATTTCCTTCACGGACGTATTGAGAAAATTGCGAAGTGGAAGAATCGAAATTTGGAGTCAAATTCATAGGTTTTTTTCTTTTACAAAATTATTTATTTATTTTTAAAGTTTGCCCGAGAATTCGAAAGGTTGTTAATTTATGAAATAAATTGGATTTATCAATTTTTTGATAATAATGTTTATTAATCCCATTTTTTTTTTAGGTTGACTTTTTAAAATAATTTAAAAAATCGCAAGAAAAAACAAATTAAAAAAATTTGCCAGTCTGCTTTTTTACAAACGAAAAGTGCTCCAAATATCAATCTTTAGGGTTTCTTTTTTGAGAATTTTGGGTTTTCTAGAGAAGAGAAAAACTGGAAAAAAAACAGACTTTTTAAGAAATTTTACTTGCATTTGGACTAATTTTTCAATATGTGAAAGTTCTGTTTTAGGAATAATGACAGGTCTAACGTTTTTATCCTATAAATTCAATATTCATAAAAATGGAAAAATGAAAAATAAGCACCTTTTTATTCATGACACTTGAGAATTGGAAATGAGAAATTAGAGCTTCTAATCCTTGGATTCTAGCATATTTGATAAGGCAGATCTAAATAATTACAAAAAAAAATATAGAAATATATAAAAAAATGAACTTTTTCACTGTTGAACTTTTCCCATCTTCGACCATTAAACTCTAAATAAAAATCCCGAATAAATTTGGTATTGATGAAGTTGATGAAAGCATAACCCACATTGCATTTATTCTATATTATATTATATTATATTTGATATGATATGAAATAATATAATATTATATGATATTTTATATGAAATATCATATATATAATTATGAAAAATGTTATATAAATTAAAATAATTAAAGAAAAATGATATAAGTTACATTGAAATCAATAGGCAGATAGAAGAAATCATATCTATTACCATGATTTCTTCTGACATTAGCCAAAATAGAGTCCAAATCATATTTATTTGGGATGTTCTTAATCATGAGAGTCGTTCGGCCATCATTTTCAACCTTTTTTAAAATAAAATTACTCTTTTATCTCATAAATAATAACTAAATTATTTACATAATCAATGTCTATATCATATTTGTTGGAATTCCCTTCGGGCAAATTCTTCTTTCTTCTCGGAAAATCCAATTTGTTTCTACTCGTGATTTCAAACACTATGTTGTTTTTTGCCTTATTCTTTTCTTCCTTTTTCTTCTCCTCCTGTTCCTTGAGGACCTGCATGATTTCATTCGGGTCCTCTTCCACATTATTGATGTAATACTTCGAAATGTTGAGTATGAAATCTTCATCATCTTTTTCCTCCTGTTCCTCTATTTTCCTGTTATATTTCGAAGCAATATGCAGACTTTTCACCCTACAATCTTGTAAAGGGTATGGGTTTGGTGAATTGTTATTCTGATTCTGGAAACAGAACATTTTCTGTTGTCCAGAATTGTTATAATTGAAGCTGGTGTTCATCTTTAATATGTTTTCTTCAGAGTCAAACGATGACGCATTGCTCAAAAAAGAAGAGTAGTTTTGAGCTGATTGAATAGTAGATCGTTGACCCGTACCAAACAAATGGTTCAATTTCACATGGGGGTTGGCCTTTCCTTGAGAGGTGCGGACGAGCTCATCTGGGAATTATAGAAATTTTTATATTTTTTAAGTTTTTTTAAAAAAAAACCTTGGATCCCATTCAAATTGATCATTCGAGGTGTTGAATATTCTGTGCTGGCATTTCCTGAAACGTTGATTTTCTCCACTGGGTTTTTGGCAAAGGAGGTTTGGATGGCAGTTTGGTAACATGGGCTTTGTGGTTTATATAGAGGAAATGAAGGGTTTTGGCCCAAAGGGTTATAAAAGAAAGTGTTGTTTGATGGAAGGACCTTGGGATTGAGGTGGACCTTGGGGTTTTGTTGAGCCGAGTTAGGAACTTGATACATAATGGGGAAGGAAAGGTGGATTCTTTAATAATTCTGGAATATTAAATATAATTAAGAGTATTGATTTTTAAAAAACAATATGATGATTTTTAAATCCAACAGTTCAAATTAAATTGCGATCAATGCTTCTTCTTTTAAATGTTGTATGAAATTTGACGATGATATAAATTTTTTAAAGACATTATCTCTATAGAAAAAATATTTATAGATATTGAAGAAAATTTTTTCACATTATTTTTATTTTTGCTTCATTCAAACATTTTTTAAAAATCTTTTAATAAATAAAATATTTATCAGACTTAGTTCCCAATAAGAAGACAAATGATGCAAATTTCTGGCATAAATATAAAATAAATGTAATAAGATAGAATTTGACGCATATTTCCTGTTTTTGGTTATTCTTGCTTGATTTGTTTCATCAAATCAATAATTTTCCTAAACAATTCATCCTGGTTTTTGATTCTCCTTTTATAATACCCATTAGCCTTTTTAAATTAAAAAATTCATTGAATGTTTCATTAATTTTTATTTTATCACCTCATTGATATATGTCTGTTTCGCTTCTTCGAATAGGGAAGTGATCTTATCATCCTTCTTTTCACTTAAATAGGCAAGAAACCAAGAAATATCCTCTTTGGACATGCCTTCTGAGATCCACCCATTCATTTTTTGCATCATTTCACTCACTTCTTTGAACACATCCATTTTAAATTTATTAAATTCCTGGGTTGTCATTGGTTTTTCGAGAGTGTTTTTTCTTTGTAGTTCCATCTTTTTTTCAATTTCTTGTTTGGTCATCATGAACTTTAAAAAATCCTCTGCTTTGTTATTTTTTTTCATTTTTTTCAAAGAAAAAACTAATTTTTTTTTTTAAAAGACAAATTTTGGATTTTAAATTTCATTTGTGAATAAATGCGACCCAAATTTAAGTTGACTTTTTAATTTTATAATTGGAATTGTTTTTAATATATTTGAGAAAAAAAAGCTATAAAAAAATGGAATTTTCTATGACATTAAATTTTTTTTTTTTTAAATAAATTCTTAAATTAAAAAAGTAAAATTGAGAAGTATATAAAGGTTTTTTAATTATCACAAGTTTCTAATGGAACTAAATGTTCCAATACAATAAGACTCATGATATATCACAAATATTATTATTATTATCAACTTTTGACATTTCCTTGATAAATGCAATTGAAATTGCCAGTATTGATGCCTTTCTTATTTTTGGCTTGGGCATAATCGACTGTGACTTTCACGACATCTTCCATGACCATTTTAACCAATTTCTCAGTGATTTGAGTGCT
>Ga0302320_10012261_pt1 | contig 18051 bp, 12 predicted proteins | sample Bog_T0_3_FD_202130 | JGI IMG/M metagenome (GOLD analysis project Ga0302320, IMG submission 202130) | Peat permafrost microbial communities from Stordalen Mire near Abisko, Sweden - Bog_T0_3 | ecosystem: Environmental > Terrestrial > Soil > Wetlands > Peat | place: Sweden: Abisko, Stordalen Mire...
TTCTCGACCTGGAGGCCGAAATTGAAGGCGAGAAGGTGCGGCAGCCAAGCCCTCTGGAAAAGGGCAAATTTCGCGAAGTGGTGGACCGGGTTTTTGGTGAAAAACCCAAACGTAAAAAAGCCTAACTACCGTCTTCTCACCAAACTTCAACCGGTCCCTTGGGCACCGGAATATGCTCGCGTTGCGTGGACGCCGGGTCGCGCATGAATGAGGCCACCAGCGGGGCGGGTTGGAAGCGGGGCAACAGTTCGCCCCTTTCGTCAAGAAACTGACGGCGCCAACGGAGGTAATCTTCCAGGATTGAATTAAACTGTTCGCGGCTCGCCACCTGAACCACCTTCTTGTTAAACTCATGCGATGGTCCGAATCGCTTGGCGTACCAAGGTGCAACTTTCCGGAACATCCGGCAACCCAACTCCTCTCCAAACACTTCAATCATTAAATCGAGATGCCGGCGCATGACGCGGATTCGTTCGGCAAAAACCGGCTCGGCAGGCAATTCCCCGGAGGCAAGATATTGCCTGGTCCGCTGGAAGATCCAGGGATCATAAAACGCCCCGCGACCGATGCTCACGCCTGCGCAACCGGTGTCGTCCAACATTCTCTTCGCGGCCTCCGGGGTGACAATATCGCCATTGCCGATGACCGGAATGGTCTTTACCGCCGCCACAACTTTCCGAATGCCGGCCAGATTCACCGTCCCGCCAAAACCCTGTTCGCGGGTCCGACCGTGGACAAATATTGCCGCCACGCCGGCATCTTCCAGCGCGCGGGCCAGGTCCGGTGCGGTCAAGTTGTCATCGTCCCATCCCAGTCGCATCTTGGCCGTGACGGGAATTTTCACGCCATTGACCATCTCCCGAACCAGCGCCGCGGTTTTGTCCAACTCGGTCATCATCGCGGAGCCCCCGCCGATTTTCACCACTTTCCTGACCGGACAACCCATGTTGATGTCGACCGAAGCCGCGCCATGCGCTTCAACAATTTGCGCGGCATCGCGCATTTCCCCGGGGACACTACCAAACAATTGCACCGCCAACGGCGAATCAGCGGGCGCGGTCTCAATCAGTTTCAAGGCCTTGGGGTTCTGCTCGATCAACGAACGCGCATTGACCAGATCAGTCGTGGCCAGCCCGAGGCCGCCGACCTCCCGTACCACCAGGCGAAAGGGCAGGTTGGTGTAACCCGCCAGCGGCGAGAGAAATAAATTGCCCGGTAGCTGCATTGATCCGTAGCGCATTGAACCCAAGGTAGCAAAATTCGTTGATTGCGGAAGCGGCTGATTCATGATATTTTGACGGAATCAAAATGTTTGATGACGATAATAGCAAAAAAGGAGCCGACAACGGCCAGAAAAAGCCGCCCGGCGGAGGGTTCAAGATTTCATCAATGACACTGCTGGCGTGGGTCGCGATTATCGCGGCCACGATCGCCTTATTCATGATGAAGGAACGTTATGCCGCGCCGGCGACGACGTTATCGCAATCCGAGTTTTTGAGCATGTTCCAATCCAATCAGGTTGCGCACGCCACCATCAATTTGGGCGGTCAGACCTCCCAATTGACGCCGATTAGTGGCACCTATTACCGGGCCGACAAGGATGGAAAACTGACCAAGGAAGAAGTTCCCTTCATTGCTCCGAATGTTTTTCTGACGCAGAAAATGCTGGACGAATTGCTGGTGTCCGACCGCATTGAGGCTGGTGCGCCAAACGCGATGTTGATGAACGTTGTCTGGGGGGTCGCGCCGTTCCTGATCCTGGGCGCGCTCTTTTGGTTCTTTTTCATTCGTCAGATAAAAATCGCCGGCAAGGGCGCCTTGAGCTTCGGTAAAAGCAAAGCCCGCATGCTGGCCAAGGATCGCAATAAAACGACCTTCAAGGACGTTGCCGGCGTGGATGAGGCCATCGAAGAAGTGTCCGAGCTGGTTGAGTTCCTCAAGGATCCGAAAAAATTCCAGCGGCTCGGCGGTCGCATTCCCAAAGGTGTTTTAATGGTGGGATCGCCCGGCACGGGCAAGACCCTTTTGGCAAAAGCCATTGCGGGCGAAGCTGACGCCAGTTTCTTCAGCATCAGCGGCTCCGACTTTGTTGAAATGTTTGTTGGTGTGGGCGCCAGCCGCGTGCGCGACATGTTTGAGCAGGCGCGCAAGGCCACTCCCTGCCTGATTTTCATCGACGAAATTGACGCCGTCGGACGTTCGCGCGGCCACGGCCTTGGTGGCGGTAACGATGAACGTGAACAGACTCTGAACGCCCTGCTGGTGGAGATGGACGGTTTTGACACCCAGGAAGGCATCATCATCATTGCTGCAACCAATCGGCCTGATGTACTGGATCCGGCGTTGTTGCGGCCCGGCCGTTTTGACCGCCAGGTTACGGTCAGCCTCCCGGATGTTCGTGGTCGAGAGGCAATCCTGAAAGTCCATGCCAAGAACGTTAAGCTCGCCCCCGATGTTGATTTGTCGGTGATCGCCCGCGGCACTCCTGGGTACTCCGGCGCTGAACTGGCAAACCTTCTCAACGAGGCCGCCTTGCTCGCTGCGCGCACCAATAAAAAAGCGATTGGTTTGCCAGAGTTGGAAGAAGCTCGCGACAAAGTCCGCTGGGGACGGGAACGCCGCAGCCTCGCCATGACGGCCGAGGACAAGAAATTCACCGCCTGGCATGAGGCAGGTCACGCGCTCGTCAACGTGCTGCTGGAACACACTCACCCCCTGCACAAAGTCACTATCATCCCCCGCGGTCAAGCCCTGGGCGCCACGATGTATTTGCCCAAGGACGATATTTTGAATCGTCGCCGCAAGGAGATGATCGACATGATTGCCGTCACCATGGGCGGCCGCATCGCCGAGCAGATTATTTCTGATGATATTTCCACCGGAGCTGCCGGCGACATCCAGCAGGCGACCCAATTAGCCAAGGCGATGGTCATGCATTGGGGGATGAGCGACAAGTTGGGAAACGTGCTTTATGGAGAGGCGCAGGAATATGTATTTCTTGGCCGGGACATGATGCGTTCCAAAGATTACAGCGAGACCACCGCTCAGGAAATCGATTCCGAGGTGAAACGCATTGTCAATGAGGGTTATTTGACCGCCAAAAACCTTATTGAAACCCACCGCGATAAGTTGGAACTTATCGCCAACGCTTTGCTTGAATATGAAACCCTTGAGGGTTCTCAAGTGGAGGAGATTATCCGGACCGGAACATTTACGCCCACCGTAAAACCACCGAATGACTTGGGACCGATGATGGGAGCGCCCGCCGGAACGCCTTTGCCTGATGCTCCTGCGAAGTCCGTCCCGCCCAAATTGGGAGGCCTTGGCTCGCCCGCGCCGATGCCAGCTGGCTAAGCTGCGTTTACCCTGGGTGGGTTTACTCGGAGCTTTTTTCGAGGTTTTGCAAATCCTCGGCCAGAAACTGCGTCACATCCTTGAAGCGGGCCACATTCTCAGGTGTGATCTCCATAAGCGTTTTGTGCGCTTCCAGACTGGTGCGGGTGATTTGTTCATGCGTCGGCACAGTGGCTTCAGTCTCGCACTGTTTCATGTCGATGGGCAGCTTGAGTTCCCCGGTGGTCATCTTGAACAAATGAACCGCCCCCAGATTCTCCAACAATTCACGCACCCGCTCGCTCGCGTTTAAAAGTTCCACACCCCGGTCAGTCGGGGCGCCATTCGGATTTAATTTCATTCCAAACCCGGCCAGCACTCCCAAAAAAGTGCTGTCCATCAATACACAGCTTTGCAATTCGATCACGAAATGCGAAAAGCCTTTTTGGGCGAGTTTTTCCAGCAGGATTTTGAAATCCGGACTCGAGGCGAAATTCGCGCGGCCGCCGATTCTTATCCACGCTGCATTCTTCCCCACAAATACTGACAAGCTTGCCGATGACATGTTTCCTTTTGAGCTTAAGCCGCCGCGGGCGGCGACACAATTTGAACCAGGGTGTGTTGCAGCACCATGGCCTCATCCAATCCACTCGACACCAAACGCTGGTTGCAGCGCAGCAACAACTCCATCGCGCGCACCAATTCGGACGAACTGTATTTTTTTATCTGCGAGAGTGCTTTGTAAAGAACATAAGGATTCAAGGCGAGGGGGTTGAATTTTTTGTCCGCCGGAAATTTGTCCGCCGGAACGCGCTCCAGTTGCGATTTAAAGTGATTATAATCGTTGGTGGGTTTCACCCAGCCTTCTTGCACCATTTCCCTTAATAGGATCAAGGCCCGCACTTTTCCAATCAAACCATACAGCAGGCCGATTTCCGATTTATCCTTGTCAAACTTGGTTTCCCAAAGTTCTTCATCCAGCCGCTTCAGCAGGCGGGGCAGGTCGCGGTCGCCCAAGGCGTCACCCAGCGCGAACGCCCGCGCGGTTTTATTCCGCGAACAAATGGCCACCACGTCCGCCATTTCAATCGTGTCACGGCCACCGATATACGCGCTGAGTTTTTCGATTTCACTGTCCAACTGCCGCGCGTGGGGTCCGACACGAGTAATCAACTCAGCCAGAGCTTCCTCGGAAGCTTCCTTCTCGTGACGGCGAAAAGCACTCCGGGCTGCTTGCTCCGCCCGCCCCACCCAGTCCTTGTCGTCGGCCGACCAGGCGAGATGTGATTCAACCGTGCCCAGCTTGTCGATGGTTTTGTAAAAAGCCTTTCGCTTGTCCACTTTACCCGCGCTGATCAGCAACCGGACACTTTGCCAGGCAAACGTTTTGAGTTCTTCGGTGAGTTCCGCCAGCGTTTCCGTGACCGCGGCAGCAGAGGCCGCTCGTTCCTCCCCGAGGAAGTTGCAGTCTCTCAGCCAGACGACTTTGCCGCTGCCAAAAAAAGGCAGGGTTTGCAGTGCTTCGCGAAGTTTGGCCAGTGCTCTAAGTGCCTCGCCGCTATTGCTGGCGGTGGCCTCGATCACTTCGTGGTCCATTCCGCCGAGTTCCGCCGACCAAAGTTGAAAAACTTGTTTGGCACGCTGTTTGACGGCGAAATCATCATCGCCGCATATCATCAGCAGGGGTTTGGAAGCAACCGAGGCCATGTCATTCCGCTTCACTGCCGGATTCATTCATTTTTTCGAGGACTTCACTCATGTCCTCGACCTGCTCAAATAAAGGGGCGGCCACATAAATGGCTTTTTTTTGCGCTGCCGCCAGGGCCAGGCAATCACTGGGACGAGCGTCCAGTTCCACGATTTTTCGCTCAGTATGGAGTTCGTTCTGTTGTTGCAGGATCAACCGGGCAAAATAAGTGGAATTTTTGAGGTCGGTGATGATGACTCGTTCCACGCTGATGCCAAATCCCAGGAAGACCCGATTGATCAAGTCATGAGTCAGCGGCCGCTCCTTCGGGGTGTCCCGCAAAAACATGCCAATGATAGCGCCCATCTGCGGTTCGACCTGAATCACAAAAACTTTCTGGTCATTGCCGACAAACAAGGCGCAACTGTTGTTGGCCGGCAGAATCCCGCGAATGTCCACTTTCACCACATCCTGTTTCATGCAGAAAACTTACGCTGCCACGGCGGAAAAACAAGTCCGTCCTCAGTGTAATTTATGCGGCTAATAGTTGTCCAAACCTCTGCAAGGGTGTGCCACCCATGGTTTCACCAATGGCCGTAGCGGTCGACCGGCAGTTTTAACCCTTCAGGATAAATCAAATAAACCGTGTTCTGCGAATTTGCCCAGGCGCGTTGGACGTTCTCCCGTCGATAAATGTGGCGCACGTGGCTTTTCTTTAAATTGGTGGCCGGATCGTTGATTACCACATCGCCGTTCTCGGTGAAACCGATACAAACCACCAAATGTCCGTTCCCCGTATCCGGCCGGCCCGGCAGGAGCAAATTCCACCTGGCGGAAATGATCACCGGCAGGCCGGCGGCAATCCAATCTTCCAGTTCACTGAGATCATCAAACCTCGTGACGTAACTCCTCATCCCGGAAAAACTTCCCGCATAGGCGGTGTTGAAAGGCCAATTGCCCGTCCCGGAATAATCGTCATCAAACACTCCCGCCGCCACTTCCGGCACATCATGCTCCAAATCCGGCCGGTTCAAAACTCCCGCCCAGCGCGAAAGAACCATCGCAACCGAAGTGGGACTGCACCAGCCTTTTTCCTGCGGGTAAGCTTCTTGGGAGCGCTCGGGTGTTGGAATGATTTTCCCCCAAGCTTCGCGGTTTGGCGGGTGTTCCGTCTTGGGGGTCTGGCTATTTGAAAATGACAAACCAAGGAATTTTAACCGCGAAATCTCCGGTTTTGTCCCGCCAAACGTCACCCGAATCTGCACCACACGCGCGGCCCTCCTCAATTTCAAGGTATCAGTCGCCACCGTGCCATCGTCGTCTTTTTGTCCGTCCACACTGGTGCGGGGAAAAGCGTGGTTTTCCGGGGACCATTTTCCGAGCGTATAGAATTTGGTCTGATGGTCAGGCCAGACGGCCCGGGCTTCGATGACGAGAAACGTTCCTGCCGGGGAGTCCGCATTCCAGGATACAATGAGTTCATTCCAGTCAATTGCCGCCGTGATCTCCGGGGAAACCCAAAGGGATGCCCCCTGATCGGTGTGTGACCGCTCGAATTTTGAAAACTCGTCCAAGCCGATAAACTGGCTGAAGTCGCTGTGGATCATATGTCGAGCGGTCGCGCAGCCGGTCAAGAAGACCGCGCCGCACAAAAGCAGCAGGTTAAACCGCGTTAACATCACCCGCCAAGTTTTGCACCCGGTTCGGCAATTGTCCAGTGGATGACAGCATATGCAGTCGGACAGCGATTAACTTGCGTTCAACCCGCGGTGTAATTCAGCCATGGCCCCAGCCACCGCTCCATTTCTGCAACGCTTTTGCCTTTGCGACGCGCCAGGTCGGCAACCTGATCTTTTCCAAGTTTGCCCACGGCAAAGTACTTGGCTTCAGGATGGGCAAAATATAAACCGCTCACCGAACTGCCCGGCCACATGGCAAAATTCTCGGTTAACTGGATGCCGGCATTCTTCTCCACCTCCAGCAAGTTCCAAAGCGTCGCTTTCTCCGTATGGTCGGGACAGGCTGGGTAACCGGGCGCGGGACGGATCCCGCGATACTTTTCCTCGATCAGATCCTGGGGAGTGAGGTTTTCCGTCCCGCCAAATCCCCAGTTCCGGCGAACGTGCTGATGTAGCATTTCTGCCAATGCTTCCGCCAACCGGTCGGCAATGGCCTCGATCATGATGGCGTTATAATCGTCAAGCTCTTTTTTGTAAGCATCCGCGAGCGCCTTGGTCTGAACTCCAGCAGTGACGGCAAAAGCCCCGAGATAATCCGCGGCGCCCTTTGGGGCGATGAAATCGGCGAGACACCAGTTGGGTGTCCCGTCGCCCTTGTCAATCTGCTGCCGCAGAAAATGGAGGGTCGTCAAAATGCTTTTGCGTGACTCATCCGTATAAAGTTCCACCTCGTCACCAACCCGATTGGCAGGAAACAATCCATAGACGGCCCGGGGAGTCAGCCATTTGCCAGCGATGACTTTTGCCAGGAGATTCTGGGCGTCCGCAAACAGCTTGCGCGCTTCCTCTCCGTGCTTCTCGTGCTGAAGAATCTTCGGATAAACGCCGCGTAATTCCCAAGTGTGAAAAAACGGCGTCCAATCAATGAAACCAGCCAATTCCGCGAGCGAAATCTCAGGAATCCGCCAACCCGTAAATTCCGGTTTGGGCAGGTCCGCAAAGTTCAATTTCGGCGCATTGGCGCGCGCCGCTTCCAGGCTCAATAATTTGGCTGTCTGGCTGCCGTGCTGGGTGCGCAATTTTTCGTAATCTTCGCGCAGTTGCCGGACAAAGGGCGCCTTGCCATCGGTGCTCAGCAAGCTGCTGGTCACAGGCACCGCGCGGGAAGCATCAAGGACGTGAACCACCGGTTCGCTGTAATGCTGCGCGATCTTCACCGCCGTATGCGCCCTGCTGGTGGTGGCCCCGCCGATCAGTAGCGGCACCTTGAAACCGGTGCGCTCCATCTCTCGCGCCACGTGAACCATCTCATCGAGCGAAGGGGTGATTAATCCGCTCAATCCAATAATGTCAGCGTTCTCCAGCCGGGCGCGCTCCAGGATTTTTTCGCATGGCACCATGACGCCCATGTCAATCACGTCATAATTGTTGCAGGCCAGCACCACGCCGACGATGTTCTTGCCAATGTCGTGCACGTCGCCCTTGACCGTGGCGAGAACCACTTTGCCCTGGGCTTTGACCACTTCGCCCCGCGCTGCCATGGCCGCCTTCTCCGCTTCCATGTACGGAGTGAGATAAGCCACGGATTTCTTCATCACGCGGGCCGACTTGACCACCTGGGGCAGAAACATTTTTCCGGCGCCAAACAGGTCGCCCACCACGCTCATCCCGGCCATCAAAGGCCCCTCAATCACGGTCAGCGGCCTGCCGTACTTCACGCGCGCTTCCTCGGTGTCGATCTCGATGTGCGTGTCGATTCCCTTAACCAGTGAATGGGTCAGGCGCTCCTCCACCGTGCCGTTACGCCATTCCTCGGTAATTTTTTTGTCGCTGGCGGTGGTGCCAGCGCTGGCGGCCTTAAGTTTTTCACCAAAAATAACCAGTCGTTCCGTTGCGTCCGGTCGGCGGTTCAACAACACATCTTCGACCAACTCCTTCAGCTCGGGTTCGATTTCCGCATACACCTCCAACATGCCTGCGTTGACAATACCCATGTCCATTCCAGCACCGATCGCATGGTAAAGAAACGCGCTGTGCATCGCCTCGCGCACAGGGTTGTTGCCTCGAAAGCCGAAGGAAACATTCGAAACCCCGCCGCTGACTTTCGCATGCGGTAGATTGCGTTTGATCCAGCGCGTCGCCGCGATGAAATCCAACGCATAATTATTATGTTCCTCAATGCCGGTGCCGACGGTCAGGATGTTCGGGTCGAAAATGATGTCCTCGGGCGGGAAGCCGATGTCGTCCACCAGGATGTGGTAAGCGCGCTCACAAATGCGAATTTTATCCTGATAGCTGGCGGCCTGGCCCGCCTCGTCGAAGGCCATAACCACCACTGCCGCACCGTATTTTAATACCGCCGCGGCCTGTTCGCGAAAACGAGCCTCGCCTTCCTTAAGCGAGATCGAATTGACAATTCCCTTGCCTTGAAGGCATTTCAGGCCGGCTTCAATCACGACCCACTTGGAGGAATCCACCATGAACGGCACCTTGGCCACCTCAGGTTCGCTGCCCAGTAATTGTAGAAATCGGGTCATGGCTGCAACGCCATCGATCATTCCCTCATCCATGCAAATATCGATGATATTGGCGCCATTCTCGACCTGCTGCCGGGCAATGGCCACCGCCTCCTCGTATTTGTTTGCTTTGATCAGACCGGCAAACTTCGGTGAACCGGCCACGTTGGTACGTTCGCCAATAAGGATGAATTGGCCGATCTGCTGCGTAAACGGTTGCGAACCTGAAAGCCGCAAGGGCAGGGGAGAAATCTCCCCCTGTGCCGGGGCAGCAGGGGCGGGGACAGGGGGAAAAATCGTACGGGTTTTCTTCGGCTGGGCAAATTCCCGTGGATGCCTTCCAGCCAGGGCCTTCGCGATCGCGGCAATGTGTTCAGGCGTATTGCCGCAGCACCCGCCCGCAATATTGATCAAGCCGCTGGTGGCAAATTCGCCGACGAATTGGGCCATGTCTTCCGGTCGCAAATCGAATCCGGTGGGCGACAGTGGATTCGGCAGGCCCGCATTTGGATAGCAGGAGATGGCGGTGTCGGATTTTTCCGCCAGCTCAGCCAGGAAAGGTCTCATCAAATCCGGACCCAGCGAACAGTTGAGTCCGATGGAAATCGGTTTCACATGCTTCATCGCGCTCCAATAAGCCTCCACGGTCTGGGCGGAAATCATGGTTTCACCTCCCCGGCCAACCGCCGCCGAGATCATGATCGGCAGGCTTATTTTATCTTGCTCAAAGACCTCTTGGATCGCGACCAGAGCGGCTTTGGCGTTGAGCGAATCAAAAATGGTTTCAACGAGCAGGACATCCGAACCACCGGCAATCAAGGCCCGGGTTTGGAGTGCGTAAGCCGCTTTAACCTGGTCGAAAGTTGCCACCCGAAAACCAGCGTCATCCGCGTCCGGCGAATTGGACAGTGAAATCGTCAACGGTCCGATGGCTCCGGCAACAAAACGTGGCCGGCCGGTCGCGTTGGCAATCCGGTCTGCCCATTCCCGGCATTGGCGCGCCGATTGTTCGTTGATTTCCCATGCCAGGTCGTTGAGGAATTTGTGTTCAATCACGCCCTGATAAAAGGCAGGGTCCTTGCGTCCCCCATGCTCGCGCGGATCGTCAACGAAAAACTCGCTCTGACCAATGCTGGTGGCTGAAAATGTATTAGTCTCAATAATATCAGCTCCCGCCTCAAGAAAGCGGCGATGAATATCCCCGATCGTCTTTGGCTGGGTGAGGGAATAAATGTCACCGTTGTTCTTGAGATCTTTTCTGGAATCCTTGAACCGCTCACCCCGGATGTCGGCCTCGCCCAGTCCGTAGGTACGGATGGTTGTGCCCATCGCCCCGTCAATAATGACGATGCGTTCGCGGAGCGCTTGCTTCAGCAGTTCGGCGTTGTTAGACATGGTGTTAAGATAACGAAACTCGAGCGCACTTCAACTTTAAAATCAACATATCATGATTTGTTGATATGTACTATTGCTTAGACTGCCGATACCAAAACGTCACGACTCGCTGATTGACTCCGCCCTGCGCTCTGTTAAGGTAACTACTCGATTTTACGCAACAACATTAACCGCACTGATTGAACTGTTATGGCAAAAACTAAATCCACGAAATACGTCTACACTTGGGGCAATAAGAAAGCCGACGGCGACGGCTCGATGAAGCCGCTGCTCGGCGGCAAAGGCGCGAATCTCGCTGAGATGACGCGCATTGGTCTGCCTGTTCCTCCCGGCTTCACCATTACCACGGAAGTCTGCACCTACTTCTACGCCCACAAGCGGACTTATCCCCAGGAATTGCAGGCCCAAATGGAGGCCGGCGTTGTCAACATGGAAAAGATCATGGGTTACAAATTCGGTGACGCCAAAGGTTTCCCGCTGCTGGTGGCCGTTCGTTCCGGCGCCCGCGACTCCATGCCCGGCATGATGGACACGATTTTGAACCTCGGCCTGAATGACGAAACCGTCGTCTCGCTGGCCAACGCCACCAAAAACCAGCGCTTTGCCTGGGACTGTTACCGTCGTTTTATTCAGATGTACGGCGACGTCGTGTTGGGTGTGCAAAAACGGGAGAACGAAGACCACGAACCGTTTGAAACCGTCATCCACACTTTTAAACACGAGAAATATCACAGCGACGTGGAGGACTCCAAACTCACAGCCGAAGATCAACAGGAACTTGTGAAGCGTTTCAAGGCGCTCATTAAGGAGCGTACCGGCAAGTCCTTTCCGGCCAATCCATGGGATCAATTGCGCGGCGCCGCCGGTGCCGTGTTTGGTTCCTGGATGAATGATCGCGCGATTGTTTACCGCCGCAAATACAACATCCCCACGGAATGGGGCACCGCCGTCAACGTCCAGGCCATGGTATTTGGTAACACCGGCGACTCTTCCGGTTCCGGTGTCGCTTTTACGCGTAATCCGGCCAATGGGACCAACGAGTTTTATGGCGAATTTCTCATCAATGCCCAGGGCGAAGACGTCGTCGCCGGTGTGCGTACGCCCGAGCCGGTCCTGGATTTGAAGAAGAAAATGCCGAAGTCTTATGCCGAATTGCTGGAAGTTCGCAAGACGCTGGAAAAGCATTTCAAGGACGTGCAGGACATCGAATTCACCGTTCAGGAAGGGAAGCTGTTCATGCTACAGACCCGCAACGGCAAGCGCACAGCCATGGCCGCCTTGAAATTCTCCATGGACATGGTCAAGGAGAAATTGATTGATGCCGATACCGCGGTTCTACGGAATCCCGCGGATCAATTGGATCAACTCCTCGCCCCCGTCTTCGATCTGGCGGAAGTCAAGAAGGCGTCCGCCATCGCCAACGGTTTGCCGGCCGGTCCCGGTGCGGCCAGCGGCAAGATTTATTTCAACGCCGACCGCTGCGTTCAGGCGGCGGCCAAAGGTGAAAAGGTCCTGCTCGTCCGCATCGAAACTTCCCCGGAAGATTTGCGCGGCATGATCGCCGCTGAAGGCATCCTGACCGCGCGTGGCGGCGTCAGCTCTCACGCGGCACTGGTCGCCCGCCAAATGGGAAAAGTCTGCGTCTGCGGTGCGAGTGCGCTGCAAATCAATTATGACAAGAAGACGGTCACCGTGGGCGGCAAGACATACAGCGAAGGTGACTTCATGTCGATTGACGGCACCGCCGGCACGGTTTACGCGGGCGAAATCAAGACGGCCCCTTCCGAAATCATCGCCGGCCTCATCCACGGCGACAAAGCGGCCCAAGCGACCGAGAAGTTCAAGAACTTTGCCCAGCTCATGAAGTGGTGCGAGAAGGCCACCCGCCTCCAAGTCCGCACCAATGCCGACACGCCGGAACAAACCCAGAACGCTGTCGCTTTTGGCGCCACGGGCATCGGCCTGACCCGCACGGAACATATGTTCTTTGAGGGGAACCGGATCGACGCCATGCGCGAGATGATTCTCGCGGAAAATGTGGAAGCCCGCGAAGCCGCCCTGGCCAAACTGCTGCCGTATCAACGCGATGACTTCTTTGGCATCTTCAAGGCCCTGAAAGGTCTCCCGGCCACCATCCGTTTCCTGGATCCCCCGCTGCACGAATTCCTGCCCAACAGCAAGGAATCCCAGATGGATCTCTCCCGCAAATTGAACATCCCGGTTGAGAAGATCATGAACCGCGTCCACGAACTGCATGAGTTCAACCCCATGCTTGGTTTCCGTGGTTGCCGCCTGGGAATCAAGTTCCCTGAAATCACCCGCATGCAGGCTCGGGCAGTGTTCGAGGCCGCAGCGGATGCCCACAAGCAGGGAATCAAGGCCAAGCCGGAAATCATGATTCCGCTGGTCGGCTTCAAGAAGGAATTGGATCTGCAGGTCGAGATCGTCCACGAAGTAGCCAAACTGGTTCAGGCGGAGAAGAAGGTCAAACTCGCCTACAGCGTGGGCACCATGATCGAAATTCCCCGCGGCGCCTTGACGGCGGACGAGATCGCCCAAACGGCCGAGTTCTTCAGCTTCGGCACAAACGATCTCACACAAACGGCACTTGGCATGAGCCGCGACGATTCCGGCAGTTTCCTGGGTGCTTATCAGGAAGCCGAAATCATGAAGAAAAACCCGTTCGCTTCCATCGACCAGACCGGTGTCGGCCAGCTCATGGAAATTGCCATCGCCAAAGGCAGCAAAACCCGTCCCGGCATCAAGCTCGGCATTTGCGGCGAACATGGCGGCGATCCGGATTCCGTTAAATTCTGCCACAAGCTTGGTTTGACCTACGTCAGTTGCTCGCCGTTCCGTGTGCCTGTTGCCCGCCTCGCCGCTGCGCAAGCCGCCATCGAGGAAAAGCGCAAAGCCGTTAAGAAGAAGTAATCTGCTGCTGGAATTCTGACTCTAGAGCCGCCCTGGGAAACTGGGGCGGCTTTTTTACGGTCGGGACCGGCGCCTTCGTCTCAGTATTCAAATCGGTTGGATAGACTCATCAATTGTAGATATAACATACAAGGGCAAAAGGAGTTGTGAATAACCCTGTGAATAAGTTCGTGAATAACACCATCTGACTCGAAAATGAAGAACACCCGTTCTCAGATTTCCTCACCTGTAATCAGGCTTGATTTTCTTGGAGATTCTCGGCTTCTGCCTCATCAGCCATCATCAGAAATTAGCTAAAAAACCTCAGACAGTATCAAATGGCAGTATCAGATTTAGGGGGCTAGAATTTACTGCAGGAATCTGCCGAGGCCGTTCGATACGCTAGATAAGCGTGAACGACCACATAAAGCAGCAATGGCAGCTCAATCACCAGATCACCCCAATCGAGAAAACCGGCTCCTCGAATTAGATAGATAAGCGACCTTTGGCTGATAATTAAGACCGCTATCACTACGCAAATGCCTCCACATGCTATTGTAGTCGAACGACGCCGACGCATCAAATACCAACCAAGAATGCATAATGCTGATACCAAGGTGTCCGCAATGGCGCCACGCAAAAGCCATTGCACCATTTGTTGAGACTCTCGAATCAATGCTAATGTTGAAGTGTAATATGGATCAGCATGACCATGCGCAGCCCGTATCGCATCAACAAGGCAGTTGCCAGCAGCTAGAATGAAAAATACCGCAAATGCCCACAATATGATTGCACTTGGTATCCATCGAAAGAATGATTTCAGTTGCATAAGATCAACCGTTCTTCATAACTATCGCGATCATCAATGCTTTATGGAAACAGAGCAGCGAATTTCTCACAAGAATTAAATCTAAAACACCTCGATTCATTTTGGACAGTTATTAGAATATTAAACAAGGTTAAGGACGGTGCCGCCGGCTGGGCTGCGCTCGGCTCAGCTTCGCCCCAAAACCGTGGCAATAGTCTTCAGGAAAGCAAGTGTTCAGGCTTATTCTATCGGGCTCGCCGGTCGCTGGCCCGGATTCCAGTTGGACGCCCCCGACCGGCCTCGCAAAACTCAGGCCTCCGACCCCGGTGCCGACTCCGTTTTGTGACACGGGTTTTGTCATTTCGCTGATTTGGCACTTTTGGCTCCTTTTTTGCCCATTTTGGTCATTTGAGCATTATCGATCATTTGTCAAGCATGCCGAAATTAAACATAAATACAGTCAAGGGGGACTTTAATTGCCGTTTTCGGTGAATATCGTGTGAATAAACAGAGAACTATTTAACGTTTGCCAAAGCCGTTTCAGGCAGATACTTATTTGAATCATGAAAACCAATCTGAAATGGTCTTTCTGCTTCTGCTGCCTCTTGAGCGCGTCGGGGCAATCAGGATTGTCTCAACCATTTGTGAATCTGGATTTTGAATGTGCCAATTTATCTGACTATTCACCGGTCACTGGATTTCCGACTTCTGACGCCATCCCCGGTTGGACTGCTTATATTGGTACAACAGAATTGACCGCTATAGGCTATGATGTGCTCACATTGGGTGATCCAAATGTTAGTGTTGTCGATGCCAATTTTTTTAACGGATCTGGTCTTATACAAGGTCAGTACAGTTTAATGTTGCAGCCCGGCGACAACCAGGAGTTCCAATACACTAGCGCTTCCATTTCTCAAACTGGTCTCGTGCCGGTTGGCAGCGAATCGCTTTTGTTTGATGCTGAAGTGGGCACGCCGTTTACTGTTAGCCTGGGAGGAAATTCTTTGGCGCTCTCCGTGCTTGGTACGAGTGTGAATAGCGCAGGCGAGCAAATCACACAATACGGTGCAAACATCGCCAACTATGCCGGACAAACGGAAGCTTTGACCGTCACTGCCTTGGCAGCACAAAATAGTACTGACATATTTGATGCATTTGCGTTTTCAGCGATCTCCGTTCCCGAACCGGACTCATTTGGTCTGTTTGCCTTGGGCGCGCTGTGCGCTGTTCTGCCTGGCTGGCGTAAAGGCTCACAGTAAAACATCGCGAATTCAAAACTGCCACCGCTGCCGGGCTTGCAAACAGAAATGTATTAGACGATCAAACAAGACGAATCATAATCCCGAATATAACATACAAGTATAAAAGGAGTTGTGAATAACCCAGTGAATAACCAGTGCACAATTTAACGCTTGCCAACGCTCCGTTTCGGGAGGAGACTAATTCAGAACATGAAAACCAACCTGAAATGTTCATTCTGCTTTCTTTTGGCTTCATCAGTGTATTCGGGTTTCGCGCAAGGTTTCGTAAATTTAGACTTTAATTCCGCAAACATTCCCAGCGGAACCTCATCGAGTACCTTTGTGTCCATTACTGACGCGATTCCTGGCTGGACGGCCTATTACGGAAACAATCTGCAAACAGCTGTCTTATATGATAGTTTGGCAATAGGCTCGGTAAACTTGGCTATACTTGACGCCAACGTCTCATTTGCTGGTTTTCTAATACCTGGAAATGAAAACACAGTTGTACTGCAAGCTGGAGGCGGTGGCCCGGAGGAAGTTTCTGCGTCAATTTCTCAAACAGCGTTGATTCCTTCGACGGCGAATTCAATCTTATTTGAAGCCAGTTTGCCTTATGCGGCCGGCTGGCAAGTCTCAATCGCCGGCCAAAACATTCCAGTAACTCAGATTTCAACGATAAACAGCAATTTCGGCGTTTATGCTGGGAATATTTCAGCTTTCGCGGGTCAGGTAGATAACCTAGAATTCACAGCACTGTCGGGTGCAGGCCCCACAGTCAATCTATATCTTGATTCAATCTCTTTTTCTCCTTCACCCGTTCCAGAACCGAACTCATTGGGATTATTTGCGTTGGGCGGTTTGGTGATGGCTTACCGACAATGGCGACGCATCCGCTAAAGGTTGGCAATTGGCTTATTGTTGAAGGCTCGCCGTCGCTGGACTTGATTCCAGTTGAACGCCTCAGGCCGGCCTCGCAAAGCTCAAGCCTCCGACCCCGGTGCCGACTCCGTTTTGTGACACGGGTTTTGTCATTTCGCTGATTTGGCACTTTTTTGCCACTTTTGCTCATCTGAGGATCATTTCAAATGTCGATCATTTCAAATGTTAGGATGTTTAACCTTTAATCAAGGAAACGGCAGAGGCTGCCGCTGCGCGGCAGCACCCTGCCGTCTCGCTTAGTGCACCATAATAGGACAGAAAGGGAAGGGGAACGGCACTTTCAGGCATTGAATGCCTAATCGTTTCCGTTCCTCCCGAGTCCTCCGACCCTAAAGCAGCTGTATGCTTGGCCACCTGAAAAGCCAAAACTTCGACATTGGACGACACCTTGGCCAACTTTTCATGGACGGATTCAAGTTCAGGAGGGGAAATTCCGGACGCGCAACCATAGGACCGGAAGAACTCGTTACACTGATCCAGTAATTCGTCCGTTTTCCAACGCAGAAAAGCACCATCGACCTTTAATGGCCCCGAGCAGTCATTAGCATGAGATTGCAACAGGGTAAGGATACCAGAGCCCAGGAGCCAGCGAGCAAATTCAGAAGCAGCCATCACGTCGCGACCCTCACGGACACGACGCAGAAAGACTTCAATCCGGGTCACGTTTTCCCGGTAAATCTGTGCAAATAAAGCTGTTTCGCCGTTTATGGACACAATACGCCTGCATTGTGTCGGCATTATGGCTGAAGCCACGCGAATCGTTACCCGACGAGACCCGGTCGCATACGTTAGCCGGGCGAAGCGCGATTAATAAACCACAGAACCGAACACCCGTCAAGCATGCCGCAATTAAATATAACATACAACGTAGTGTAACCAATATAGAGTCGAAGTCGAGCAATTCTGCGTTACGATTAAATAAGAGAGTAGACAAACGACTAAGATTAACTTATAATCATAACCAGACAAGAGTACGAGCAAACAAGTTGGAAAAGAGTTGGACTCCACCAGACAAACCCGTGTACTTCGGGGATGTCGTCATGTTGCATTGGCTCTGGAAAGAGACGGTGGGCAAGCTGGAAAGTCTTGAGCGGGCTTTAATGGATCGGCGGGCCGTCGAATACGCGACGGACTTTGCGAGGTGGGTAGAATTCTCCGGTTTGACTAAGATTTTCGATGCGTACTCACAGCCTCCACCGTTGCGCGTTGATGGCGAAGCCATCCGCGCCCTGGTATCGCGTGTTATAGAGTCCTCGGGGCAGATTCTCAAAGGTGGTAACGCGGCCTTCAATCCAAACACAGCCAAGCTGGATGAGATTAATACCAAGTTTGATTTTCTCCTTTCGCAGTTGGCGAAAAACATTTCGCCCCCAGAAAAAACGCAGACGACACTGGCAGGGAGTCCTGTCGTATCCGTCATTGCGGGGGGCACCATTTCGGACTGCGCGGCGAGTTGAGCGTGTGTGATCGCGTTGGCAGGTCGATCCTGACGCGGACAAGAGCGTTCCTCGCCGCATACTTTCGACGGGGTCCAGGTATT
>Ga0302320_10012262_pt1 | contig 18049 bp, 19 predicted proteins | sample Bog_T0_3_FD_202130 | JGI IMG/M metagenome (GOLD analysis project Ga0302320, IMG submission 202130) | Peat permafrost microbial communities from Stordalen Mire near Abisko, Sweden - Bog_T0_3 | ecosystem: Environmental > Terrestrial > Soil > Wetlands > Peat | place: Sweden: Abisko, Stordalen Mire...
ATTCCGGTGAGTTTTGCCACGGCGCTGATGGGGTAAGAGGTCGGCATCCGATAAGGATCCTATCAATCCCGCCTTTGGTTGTCAAATATGTGTCCTGGACAAAGGCTTGACAATTCTAGTCCGCTTTGATACAACAAATCAGACAGCAATCCGACGCCCTGCCTGAGCGCGTACTGGCTAAGAGAGGTTCGCGAACCCAAGCTAGAAGTCAGAGGCAAAAGCCAGGAATTCTGTGTGATCAAGCCAATGCGCAACTACAGTTTCGGGACAGTGATTCCGTTTGTGCTGCTGCATGCGGGGTGTATCGCCGTGTTCTTTGTCCCTTTCCGGTGGTCATGGTTGGAGCTCATGCTGGCGATTTATGTCGTGCGAATGTTCGGCATTACTGCCGGATACCACCGCTACTTCAGCCACCGCAGCTACAAATTGGGGCGCGGTTGGCAGTTTCTTATGGCGTTTCTGGCGGAGACTTCCGGACAGAAAGGCGTGCTGTGGTGGGCTGCCCATCATCGCGTTCATCACCGGCATGCGGATCAGGATCCAGACATTCACTCTCCGTTGAAGCGCGGATTCTGGTGGGCCCATGTGGGGTGGGTGCTGTCGAACGAATACGACAAGTATGATCCGGCGCTGATCCAGGACTTCGGCAAGTATCCGGAATTGCGTTGGCTGGACAAACACTACATGGTTCCGCCGGTCGTGTTAGCGGCAGTTCTGCTGCTCAGCGGAGGTCTGGGAGCTTTTGTGTGGGGATTTGCGGTCTCGACCGTCCTACTGTTTCACGGGACCTTCACCATTAATTCGGTGGCGCATCTGTGGGGTTCGCGGCGGTTCGACACGGCCGACGACAGCCGCAATAACTTCGCTCTCGCCATCATCACGCTAGGCGAAGGCTGGCACAACAATCACCACAAATTCATGTACGCGTGCCAGCAGGGGATTCGCTGGTGGGAAGTGGACGTTACTTATTACGTGCTGAAGATGCTGAACTGGCTGGGAATCGCCAGGGATCTGCGGGGCATTCGGGTGCCGCTGTCGGAAAGTGAGGCGGCATGAGTCGAATCGCGGTAATCGGGGCGGGGATCTCAGGAATGGGGGCAGCATATCTGCTCAGCCAGAAACACGAAGTGTGGCTGTTCGAGAAGGAGGCCCGCCTCGGAGGCCATACCCATACGCATCAGATTGAAACCAGCCGCGGCGTCTTGCCGATTGACACTGGGTTCATCGTGCATAACGACCGCACCTACCCGAACCTGGTTCGATTGTTCCAACAGATAGGCATCGCCCGGCAGGCGAGCGAAATGTCGTTCGGAGTGTCTTGCCGCCAGACTGGATTTGAATACAGCAGCCGTGGCCTGAGCGGGTTCTTCGCGGGCCGGAGCAATTGGTATCGCCTGGGACACTACTGCTTTCTGGCGGAGATCATGCGCTTCAACCGGGAAGCTCGCAAGCTTCTGCAGGATCCGGCCAATGCTGGGATGACTTTAGGGGATTACCTGCGTGCGAATCAGTTCGGAGGCGAGTTCACGCGCTACTATTTGCACCCGATGGCGGCGGCGGTATGGTCCACGTCGCCAGAGGAGATCGAAAACTTCCCGGCCTTTACCCTGATTCGCTTCCTCGAGAACCACGGGCTCCTGGGTTTGACGACGGCTCCTCAGTGGTATGTGCTGAAAGGCGGCAGCAGCGTTTACGTTCCGCCGTTGACTGCGCCTTACTGCGAACGGATTCGTCTGGGAGCAAAGATTGACGGGGTCAGGCGCACTGCCGCCGGAGTGCAAATTGGCTTTGAGGACCGTCCGCCGGAGTCTTTCGACGAAGTCGTCTTCGCATGTCACGCGCCGCAAACGTTACAGCTACTGAAGGATCTAACTCCCCTGGAGGGGCAGGTGCTCGGTGGTTTCCGCACCAGCCGTAACGAGACTGTGCTGCACACTGACTCGAGCCTGCTGCCACGGCGGCTGGGGGCGCGTGCATCGTGGAACTATCATCTCGGCCCCAAACGGCGAGCCGCTACGCTGACGTATCACATGAACCGCCTACAGAGCCTGCCCACACGGGAAGACTATTGCGTCACGCTGAACGATACTCAGTCCATCGGCGAGCGCCAAATTCTGCGCGAGATGACCTACTTCCATCCTCTCTACACGTTGAACGCGGTTCGAGCCCAGGCTCGGTGGCGGGAGATTAGTGGCCGTAACCGGACGCACTTCTGCGGTGCATACTGGTTCTACGGCTTCCATGAAGACGGATTGAATTCGGCGATCCGGGTAGCGCAGACACTGGGCGTCTCGCGGGATGCGGCGAGAGAAGCGGCGGCATAATGGAATCGGGAATATATTCGGGAACGTTGCGTCATCGCAGGTTCAGTCCTGTTCGCCACGAATTTACTTACCCGCTGTTCATGGTCTTCCTCGATATCGACCGCTTGCCGCAGCTGATGCAGGTATCTCCGCTAGCGGGATACAACCGGCGGAACTGGGTTTCCTACCAGGAGCGGGACCATTTCGGTGATCCGGCGAGGGCTCTCCGTGAGCGCGTATCGCGCGATGCGGACAAAAACGGCGTTGTCCTTCCCCCAGGGCAAATCTTCCTGCTTACTCATCTCCGCTATCTCGGGTACAACTTCAATCCCGTTTCTTTCTTTTACTGTTACGACCGGGAAGACACTTTGCAGATGGTCATGGCCGAAGTCAACAATACTTTCGGAGAAACCGCAAACTACTGGCTCACGCCCAATGTCGAGCGCCCGGCCGGCGAAAACAAGCGGTACCGATTTGCGAAGCAATTTCACGTCTCACCCTTCCTGAAGCTGGGCCAGGAATACGATTGGACATTCACGCCGCCCGGCGAGCGTTTGATCAGTCAGAGCGTCAGTTATGAGGACGGTCGCGAGATCTTTGATTCCACACTCAAGCTGGAACGGCGCGAGTGGTCGCGAGTTGAGTTGCACCGAGCCTTGTTGCGATTTCCCTGGATGACCGCCAGAGTAATCACTGCAATTCATTGGCAGGCGTTGCGGCTATTGCTGAAGCGAGTCCCGGTGGTCAGTCATCCAGGCGCAGGACATTTCGAGCGGGCGACAGTTCAGCACTTGGGGGCGTCATGGCGAGCGGAATAATCACGAACATCGCAAAGAAAATATTCCTGAAAAGTCTGACACATCTGCGGACGGGCAGCCTGGAGATTGTCTGTCCAGAAGACACGTACTGCTTTGGGCAGTCCGGCGTCAGCCAGGAAAAAGACCCGCTGCACGCTGTAATCGCGGTACACGACGAGCGGTTTTTCAGTCGCGCACTGTTAGCTGGGGACGTTGGCGTTGGCGAAGCCTACATGGACGGCGACTGGTCTACACCCGATATGGTTGCGGTGGTCCGCTTGGCGGTGCGAAACCTGGATCAACTGGACGGCAGCAACCGCCTCTTGACGTCCTTCCGCAAGCTCGCCGACGTTCTTGAGCATCGCGGCCGCCGCAACACGCAGGCCGGAAGCCGGCGCAATATCGCGTATCACTACGATCTGGGCAACGACTTCTATCGCCTTTTTCTCGATCGTACGCTGGCCTACTCGTGCGCTTATTACGAAAAGGCCGACGATACTCTGGAGCAGGCGCAGATACACAAGTTCGACCGCGTTTGCCGAAAACTCCAGCTGGGGCCGCAGGACCACGTGCTCGAAATCGGCACCGGCTGGGGCGGTTTCGCGGTATACGCGGCTGAGACCTATGGGTGTCGCGTAACGACCACGACCATCAGCCAGCAGCAGCATGACTACGCGCGTGAATTGTTCTCTCGGAGCAGTGCGGGGAAGCGCATCCAGTTGCTGTTCGAAGACTACCGCAACCTGCGGGGAGAGTTCGACAAGATCGTGAGCATTGAAATGTTCGAAGCCGTGGGTTACGAGCACTACGACGACTACTTCGCAGCCTGTAATCGCCTGCTCAAGCCGGACGGCAGCATGCTGTTGCAGACCATCACTATCCTGGAAGCGAAGTTCCAGCAATACCGCAAGCAGAGCGACTGGATCAAGAAGCACATCTTTCCCGGAGCCGAACTGGCTTCGGTCATCGAGATTCAACGATCGCTGGCTCGAACCACCCGCATGCAGCTTTCTCACCTCGAAGACATCGGGAAACACTACGCTCTCACCCTTCACGAATGGCGCCGCCGATTTCTCGAATATCTCTCCGATGTGCGCCAACTCGGATTCGACGATCGCTTCGTGCGCATGTGGGACTACTACCTGGCGTACTGCGAGGGTGGATTCCGCGAACGCTACATCAGCGATGTGCAACTGGTGCTCAGCAAAGTGACGACCTCAATTCAATTAGTGAATGAACCAGTAATGGAGCCAGCATGGCAGGAGAATCAGTAATGAGGAATCGAGTACTTATAACGGCGCTTCTTGTTGTGGCCGTCTCAGTCACGCCGTTGATGGTGTTTGCCGCTTCCGCACCGTCGGTGGGCAGCCTGGCCCCCGAGTTCGCCCTGACCTCGCAGGAGGGTACACCGGTCAGTCTCACGGATTATCGCGGCAAATGGGTGGTCTTGTACTTTTATCCCAAAGATTTCAGCAGCGGGTGCACGATCGAGGCGCACAACTTCCAGCGCGACCAGCCGCAGTACCAGCAGAACAATGTCGTGGTGCTGGGCGTTAGTGTCGATAGCGCCGACTCCCACAAGCAGTTCTGCACAAAAGAAGGACTGAACTTCAAACTGCTGGCCGACACCGATCACAAAGTGTCGATTGCTTACGGCTCGTTGACCAACCTCGGCCTGGTGAAATTTGCTTCCCGTCACACCTTCATCATCAATCCGGAGGGGAAGGTGGCCAGAGTATTTACCGAGGTGAATCCTAACAAGCATAGTGAGGAAGTGTTGGCGGCTCTCGCCGAACTGCAAAAACAGAGCGGCGGCTCCCGGTAAGGACTTGACGGCTAACTGACGACCCCATGAACTACGACGCGATTCTGGTTACTTCCTTCGGTGGTCCCGAACGTCCCGATGACGTCATGCCATTTTTGGAAAATGTCTTGCGTGGCAAGAACGTGCCGCACGAGCGCATGCTGGAAGTGGCCGAACACTACTACCACTTTGGTGGTAAGAGCCCGATCAACGACCAGAATAGACAGCTCATCGCAGCTCTTGATGCGGAACTCGCTCAGCACGGGCCTCGCTTGCCCATCTATTGGGGGAATCGCAACTGGTATCCCATGCTGGCCGACACGCTGCGCCAGATGAAGGTGGACGGCATCCGCCGCGCGCTGGCGTTCGTGACCTCCGCTTACAGCTCGTACTCGAGCTGCCGACAGTACCGGGAAGACATAGCACGTGCGCAAGAGGCAGCAGGCAAGGGCGCGCCGGTGGTGGATAAGATTCGCGCGTACCACAACCATCCTGGATTTGTTGAGGCCGTGGCAGATCATGTGCAGCACTCGCTGGCAAAGATTCCAGAGGGCCGGCGTGAGGCGGCGTACCTTATCTATACCGCGCACAGCATTCCGCTGGTGATGGCGCAAGGCTGTGACTACGAGAAACAACTCAAGGAAACCGGCAGGCTAGTCGCGGAACGTCTGGGACGCAAAGAATGGCGCCTGGTGTACCAGAGCCGAAGTGGTCCAGCGTCGCAACCTTGGTTGGAGCCAGACATTCTTGATTGCCTGCGCCAAGTCAAAGTGCGGGGAGGCAGTTCGGATGTAGTGATCGCTCCCATCGGTTTCGTTTCAGACCACATGGAGATTCTTTTCGATCTTGATACGCAGGCGCGAGAGTTGTGCCGGGAGTTGGGTTTGCAAATGGTACGAGCGGAGACCGTCGGGACGCATCCTCGATTCATACGCATGATTCGCGAACTAATTTGCGAGCGCGGGGACCAAGGCCAGCCACGGCTTGCGGTAGGAGCGTTGGGTCCACGCCCCGACGCGTGTGCGGTGGATTGCTGCTTGATGCCCAGCCGGCAAGATCTCCTGCTGGGGTTAGGAAAGGATTCTTGATGCGTGTACTCATCACTGGCGCGACCGGATTCATCGGCAGGGCGCTGGTTCCTATTCTTCGTCGCGAAGGCCACCAGTTGATTGCCTTGGTCCGACCATGATCGCTTCCCCAGCGAGATTGACGACGCGTCACTTCGTTCTATCACACGAACTTCGGAATCCAGCCGATTGCAGTGCGTCTAGGAACCCAGAGCTTAGGTTCACGTTGGTGGTGCCGAACTGGAAAATCCTGATGTTCTGAGCCATAGCGGATCCGCTGGCTAGAGCAAATACGACCATCAGCGCCAAAGGCGCAAAGATCTTCTTTAACTAGGGGCTTGCATGTTGTACAGCGATTCGAGGCACTTGCTCATAGTGTGTTCTCCCCCGGCAAAATCCTGCATCGCGGAAATCGCGCAGATGTCTCCTAAGAAGTATGGTTTCTCGGATCGTCGTTCGTGTTGACGTATTCAAGCCCAAGCGGCCCAATCGCCGCCACTTGCGTGACGTACTCACCGGATTTCGCCCAGTGGAAATGGGACGTATTGCCCGGCAGAACGATGACGCTTCCGGGCGGGTACGCTTGCAGTGCGGCAGCGTCGAACTGATCGCCCAGGCCGATGTAGAAAACACCCGAGATTACTGTATAGACTCGGTCCTCCGGGTGTCGGTGGGGCATCAGCTTAACGCCGTGGGGTACTCGGACCCTGATCGTGTAGGGTCCGGCCTCCGAGGGCTGACCCACGATGACAGCCAGGCGGACCGAAGGTGGGAACGCGGCGAAGGGCTTCCAATTGATGTCTTCGGACAGGACCGATTTGAAAACGTCCTGGCCTGGCTGATGCGCTGCAACCGACCTTTGTGTTGCTCCCGTCATCACTGCTGTTCCCTCATTTGGCATGTAACGTTCCTCGCAATTTAGGCGTGGTAGACACTCCCGATTAGACAGGGGAGAACGTTGGGGCTGCTTGCTTGATGGTGTCACTGGGCGGCGCCGCGCCGGCACTTGCTTTCGAAGCACGCAGCGGTTCAACGCTTCTGGTACGGGTGGAAGATGTAGTCCTTCGCCTTCACTGGCGTGTGGCACGCGAATCCGCAGTCGGAGAGGCTTTTGGCGTCGGGCGAGAACGTGTCCGAAGCGGCATCATAGTTGAACACCGCGTAGCCCCACCCGCCGCTTTTCGAAAATCTCTTGCTGTCCTTCTCCATGAGGAAAACCTGACTGAAGACGTTTGGCACATCCACCGCGAACGGGGCCTCCGTGCTCTTCTTCTGCGTCCATTGCAGCTTCGCGATCATGGAGCCCTCCGGGAACGGCTGGCCGTTAAGCGGAATGCCGGACTTGTATGCCTTAATCATGGTCGGATTGGCGACGATCACCTTCAGTATTTCGGTGGTCCGGGCGGAGGAGACGTCAGCCCAGTCCTCGTATCCCCGGAAGTCGGAGAACGCGATTCCGCTCGGCGATATCAGCGAGTACTTGTCTTTGTTTTGGCCCTGCGCGAAAAGGGCCGCGACGCCGAGGACGGCGAGCACTGCCACGGCTGTCGCAACCGTGGTAAAGCCGCCGATACGTTTCACGGCTGTGCGGGTTTCTATCCTCTGTTCTTGTTGTTCTTGCGCCACAGATTTCGTCAGAAATTCGGACATTTGTATTTCCCTTCACAAGAAAGTCTTGCAAGCCAATCAACGTGCATCTCGAACGGTTGCGATTAAACCAGAGTGAAGGGAGTAAGACAATTGGACGATGGTATCGACGATACCTTCGTATCGGTTGGGAAAATAGGTTTCCTTCACTGATCGACCTTCCGGACTAGCTGCGCGAAAAGCCATATGCCTCAGGCATGAGACGCTGCGGTCGATACGAAAGTATGGGCAATACCATCGTCCAATTGCGCGACCCGTGTTGTTCTGGCTGAATGGTCACGGAGGGGTTCGGAACTCCGGACCTTGCGGATGGGACGTGACCAGGCTTGCTTGCCAGGACACGGAAGGAAAATTGGAAATGAGAAAAGACCAGCGCGGAATCGACCCCGCTTCGAAGCCGAGTGGTGATGGGTGTGTCGAATGCCTGGCGTCACCGAAAGGCTGGTGGTTTCATCTCCGTCGGTGTTCGAAGTGTGGGCACATCGGTTGCTGCGACAGTTCTCCCAGCCAGCATGCGTCCAAGCATGCGGCGACGACAGGGCATCCGATCATCGCCAGCTTCGAGCCGGGTGAGGATTGGTTCTACGATTACGAGAAGCGGGGGATGATCAAGGGTGTGGAGTTGCTTCCGCCACATTCGCGTCCGGAGGATCAACCATCACCTGGACCGGCAGGGAGAGTTCCGGCCAATTGGGAATCGCTGCTGCACTAGCTGGCGTCGATCGATTCCGGGCTGCCGTGTCCGACAATACTTCGGCATTGATTGATAGGTTCGTCCAACGGATTCCTCGTCGCGCCTGTGCCAATGTTTGCTTTGGACAGTCAGCGGCTCTTATATCGAAAGGAGTACCAGATGGTCGTCACAAACGAACTGAAAGAGACCACGCGCGTGACCGCTCCTGTCGCGTCGAGCACGCTTAGTGTGAACGTTTTCACGGCCCCGGGAAAGACTATGGTCGGCGAGAGGCCAAAGCCCTTCGGCGAAGCGTTCGGCTTTGACCCTATCACTTCGACTTTAATCTTCGGCGAGTACGACGCGGTACTGGTGGACGCAATGGGGACAGTGGCTGAGGCCGAGGCTCTCGCGGATTGGGTCGCTCTGCACAACCGCAACCTGGAGACCATCTATATAACCCACGCCCATTTCGACCACTTCTACGGTCTGAGCGTTTTGCTCGACCGTTTCCCGGGCGCTCGGGCGATAGCAACGCCCAAGACGGTGAACGCCATCATGCAGATTTATCTCTCTCCCCCGGTGAAGCGACTAGCCCGCAGGATGTTTCCTGGGCAAGTGCCCACCAAGTTGGTTTCACCAGAGCCCTATGAGCACGACACGTTCGCACTCGAAGGCCACGAATTGCGCATTATCGAGCAGGGCCGCACCGATAGTCCCGATTCGACGTCTCTGTACGTTCCATCTATAGGCCTGATCGCCGCTGGCGACGTTGTGTACAACCAATGCCGCATGTACGTCGGCGACACTACCCCCGAGAGCCGAAAGAATTGGATCGCGGACCTGGATCGGTTAGCCGCGCTCAATCCGACGACGGTTGTCGCCGGTCACAAGAAGCCGGGCGCGCCCGACTCTCCCTCGACGATCCAAGAGACCAAGCGTTACCTCGAGGACTTCGATCGGCTGCAGAAAACCGCGACATCCGACCAGGAGCTGTTCGATCAGATGACGGAGCTATACCCGCATTGGGTAGCCAATCAGTCGTGGTTGATGTTCGGATTCCCGGGGGCATGACTCACATCAACCGCGGTAGCCGTCCTTGCACTTTGGACGAAGCCGCGACGATGAGCTAGCTCATATTCAGGAGAACAGAATTCGATTTCAAAAAAGGAGAACAAAATGACAACCAAAGGAAAAGTCTTAGTGCTAGTCTCGAGCGGTCGCGGGTTGCCCTTGAAAGATGGCAAGGTTTATACCGGCGCTGGCTACTACCTCAACGAACTGACGGTCCCGGTTCGCGCCCTGATGAAGGAGGGCTACGAAATCACTTTCGCCAACCCCAAAGGCAACGCACCCCAAGTGGATGTGCATTCAGAGGTCGCCGATTTCTTCGGCGGGGACGCGGCCAAGCTTCAGGACTATATGCTATTCCGCGACGGCCTGGCTGGGCTCCGAGATCCAATGCGCATCGCGGATGTCATCGCATCGGGCCTGGATCAATATGACGCAGTTTTCGTCCCGGGCGGCCATGGCCCGATGATCGATCTTCTCGATGATCCCAATGCCGGCATAGTGATGAGGCACTTTCATGAGACATCCAAGCCTACGGCAGTGCTCTGTCATGGCCCGATTTCACTTCTCTCGGCTCTTCCCAATTCTTGGGAGGTGGTCGCAGCGCTGGCGGCGGGCGATGTCGCCGGAGCGCACGCCAAGGCTAAAGGCTGGATCTATGCTGGATATAAGATGACTATCTTTTCGACGGCGGAAGAGCAGCAGCGGGAACCGCAGGAGATTGGCGGCAAGGTGCTCTTCTATCCGGACTTCGCCCTGCGTACGGCGGGCGGTGATGTGAGTGTGCTCGCTCCATGGTCGAGCTATGTCATTCAAGATCGCGAGCTGATCTCAGGCCAGAACCCGTTCTCCGACGAAGCGCTTCTGAAACTTCTTCTACCGGCACTCGATGGGAAGAAGAAGTCGGCTTCAGCGGCATAAGAATTCGGGTAAGGCTGACATCGGCGCGGTGGCCGGGGCAAGTTAGTTGACATCGGGTATCGTTATAGCGCTTCCCTTCGATGGAGAGACAAGAGATGGAGTGGGAACGGTTGGTCCAGTTTGTGCTGCAGGGTAGCAGTGTGTCATCTACTCGCAAAGCAACGTCAAGCTACCAGCAAGATCTTCCCGCTACCGCCCTTTTCTGCCGCCGCTTGCGCCTCGGCCGCGTCACTGAGTGGTAGTTTCTGGCTAATTGGGATCACCAGCTTGCCATCGCGCACGGCTTCGGCCATGAACTCGAGCGTTTTCCTGTCGAATTTCGAGAATACGTGCACCACTTTTACAGACGGGTATTTCGAGGCGTTCTGCGGCACCTCTACAACCGATGCATAGACTCCTCCCGGCTTAACCTTGGCGATCAGCTTCTCGGCGGTTCTTCCGCCGACCGTATCCGCAACCGCATCGAGCGTCGCAAGACTTGCAATCGCGGTGTCGTCGTCGGTTGCGACTACCTGATCGGCGCCGACAGTTTTCGCTTCATCCAACTGTCTCTTCAAAACCCCCGCGATCACGGCTGCTCCCCGTTGCTTCGCAGTGAATACCGCCGAGCGCCCGACGTTTCCTATGGCACCTACGACTAAAACCGTCTGGCCGGCTTCGATTCCTGTAGCGGACATGAGCTGGTTGCCGGTCGTCGTCACCAGCGGCAACGCCGCCGCCTGGATCAAGTCGAGACCTTTCGGCACCTTCGCCAAGACCGCTGCCTTCACCACACAAAGTTCGGCGTAAGTATTGTCCGCCATGGCGAACACCTGGTCGCCGACGGAAAAGCCCTCCACTCCCGGCCCAATCTTGACGACAGTCCCCGCCATATCGACGCCTATCAGCCCTGGGAACTTCATGGGGTAAAAATCCTTCGTTAATCCGGCGCGTCGCTTGTAGTCGATCGGATTCACGCTCGCAGCGGCGACGCGCACCAGCACTTCGCCCGGACCCGGAACCGGGTCAGGGTAATCCTCGAACTTCAGCACTTCTGGACCGCCATATTGGTGGACAACAACTGCTTTCATATTTCATCTCCTTATGTACGGTAGGCAAACGCTGACTGACAAACAGTTAGATGAACGAAATCTGGAGTTGGTCGCCGCCATAGCCCGCCAGAAATTCGAAACTGGATAGCCCCCGGAATGGGCGCAGCGAAATAATTTAGCGCGAAACGACGAACCGATTCTGGTGCTCAAAAACATGGCTCGTCTTCGCTGAAACTCGAAGAGGTCGGTTTTGAGATCGGAGGGGCATGGAAAGACGGTCGCGGTTGGTACACCCTCACGCCTGGGTGTCTCCGATAGTGCTTGTGACGATGCCGCACTCGGCGCATTCTATTCCGCACAATCAACACAGAGCGGAAATCTCACTTCGAGTGAAGTGCCAAATTAACCGCCTCGAGCAGAGCCGTATCGCTGAATGGCTTGAACAGGCATTCCACGGCACCCTGTTCGATCAGCAGCCGGCGAACAATCATATCTCTATCAGCCGTAATGAAGATGATCGGAATCGCTCGTCGTCGTCGTATCAGTTCCTGTTGAAGATCAGGCCCGGTCATTCCAGGCATAGCGACATCGAGGAGCAGACATCTGGTCTGGTCGACGCAATCAGACGCGAGGAAATCTTCCGCCGACGAGAACGCGCGGGCTGCGAAACCGAACTGCTTCAACAGGTCAGGCAACGACTCGCGGACGGAGCTGTCGTCGTCGACTACGGAGACAAGTAAGCGGTCGATGGCACTCCTTTCTTGGCACGACTCCACAGCTCAGAGTGCTCCACTTCCGGGGAGGGCGTCCATTATCCTTTGGTATCGATTTGCCGCGATGTGAGGATTAGCGTAGCCTTCACGCCGCACCGGGACCGGTTACGGCGGGCGCCTGAATGTTGCGGATGCCGTCGGCGCGGACTAAACCCTCGGGAGTTCGAGGAATGGAGAACGAAAATGCGGCTCCTGGACCATCATTCAGTGTCGCCCACAGACGGCCGTGATGCCTCTCGATAATGGAACGGCTGACGGATAGCCCGATTCCCATGCCGTCACCCTTGGTGGTATAGAACGGATCGAAAAGCCGGTCTGCCGCCTGGGGGTCAAACCCGATTCCCGCATCTTGCACCGTCAGACGCACCCGATCACCGTCGTCTCGCTCGGTTCTGATCACCAGTTGTCTCGGACGATCTTCGACTGTGCTCATGGCATCTGAGCCATTCCTAAGCAGGTTCAGTATGACTTGCTGAAGTTGAACACGATCGCCTGTGACCAGCGGAAGGTCGTCGGCAAGTTCGGGACGTAGCATTACACGGTTCTTTTGAAGTTCCACTATGGACAGCGCAATCACCTCAAGAACGGCATCGTTCAGGTTCACAGATTCGGTCGTGGGCTCTTTCTTTCTAAAAAGTGCGCGCAACCGGGCGATCACCTCGGACATACGGTTGCCATCGCGAATCGTGCGCCGTGCGGTTTCGCGAGCGCCTTCGAGTTGGGGAGGATCGGCCGCCAGCATCCGCAAACAGGTGCTGGCGTTCGTGATGATGCCGGATAGCGGCTGGTTGACTTCGTGGGCGATAGACGCTGTCAGCGCTCCGAGACTCATCACCCTGGCCACATTTGCAAGTTCCGATTGCGCCTTGTCGCGTGCTTCTTCCGCCAGACTGCGCGCCGTGACATCCTGAACCGAGGCCATGTACTCCGACTGACCATCCTGGTCCCGGGTCGCGTGAGCGACTGCATGCATGTACTTGATCGAGTGGTCTGGCATTAGCAAGCGGTACCGCCATTCAAAGTCGCGGCCGCCCTCTCGTGTCTGGTCCACCATCTTCATTTTCTCGATCAAAGTGACGTCTTCCGGATGGACTCGGCTGCGGATCAGTTCAAGCGTCACGGGCATGCCGATCTCAAGCTCGTAGATGCGATAGAGCTCCGCTGACCACGTGATTTCGTCTGTCGCTGGGCGCCAGGAATAGCTGCCGACTTGACCGAGACGTTGACCCTCCGCGAGGAATGCCTCGCTGCGCCGCAACTTCTCCTCGGCACGTTTCTGGTCGTCGATGTCGGTGGTCGTACCGACGAATTTGAGGACTGTTCCCTCTGCATCGCGCAAGACCACGGCTTGATTGAGATGCCAGCGATAAGTTCCGTCCCGAGCGCGGCGAGACCGGGTTTCCATTGCAAAACCTTGTCCCGAGCGTACTCCCTCCCAAAAGCTCCTCGATGCGGTTTCGCGATCCTCGGGGTGGACCGCGGCCATCCAAGCGTCGGGACGCGACCGGACGAAATCGAGGCTCTGACCGGAATATTCAAGCCACACTCGATTCACGAAATCCGGTGTCCCATCAGGCTTGAGCGTCCAGGCGGATACAGGAAGAGTCTGCAGCAGCCCAACCTGGAGTTGCAGCTCTGCGTTCGCAGCGGCAAGTTCGGCTGTTCGTTGCGCGACCCGCTGATCGAGTTCGTCGGCGATACGCTTCTGCTGGCTCAGGAGCCGCGCTTCCTGCAGCCCGATGCACGCCTGACTCGTCGCTACGCTCAGGAGAAGCGCCTCCGTTTGCTGAGGAAAATCTGACCGCTGAGCCGCCGCAACGATCATGCCGAGTTCGCCTTGCAGCCCCAGTGGCAGCGGCACCATCGAAACGTCTCGGTCACCCATAACGTTCCGAAGCAGCGGAGGCCATCTCCGCGAGCTGTCCCCCAACGAGTCGTTGAGCGCCTCGCAGATCTCGTGCGCCGAGGGCATCGGGCCCAGCGATTGCGAGACCCGGACGATCTCAATGGGCGCCTCGACAACTGGAAGGTTCAGCCGCACACAAACAAGGTCCAGGCGAAGCATGCGCATGAGCGTGTTCAGCAAGGTATCAAGGACTTGGGATATATCCCCGCCGCTCCAGATGGCAGGAAGAGCAAGCAGGCTGACAAGATCGTTGATGCACCGTTGAAGGCGCTTGATTTCTCCGCCGGCTTGTTCGTCTTGGACGTCCATATCAGGCAGCCGTGGAGGTTGAGGAAGTCCGCATGGCCCGACGTTCACGAAGCTCGGGCAGGAACTCCTCGGGGGGCACAAAGAACGGATTTCGTTGCAGAATGCCGCCGATGATGACCATGGGATGCGTCCGCATAATGTCGACCACCGTGTCGCCGCCGAACTTGCCTAGATGGTAGGTGCAGATGACCGCGTCGTCGTGGCGGCGCCACACTTCATTCACCCGGGATTCGAACTCAACCAGATCGTCAATGTACGATCGATCTTCAATCGCCCAGTCCATGCGGCAGCAAATACGACTCAGCGGGAAGCCCCCCTTAGCATTACCGCTCGCCATTTGTTCGAATGCTGCCAGCATCCGATCCTTATCGAAACGGCCTTCTCGAAGATAGGCTTCAGTGTTGATGCGAACCTCGAGTTGTCCGCTCTGTTCGGCGGCTGCCGGGTCGATTCCGACTGCGGCCAGTCGTCGCAGATGGTCATGACGTTGATCCGGATTCACGACGTGGACCGCCTTGTCGCCACACTCGAACCCATCCTTAATGAACGGCAGCAACACGCGATATTCTTCATCGTCGCTATTGAAAAACGCGCAGACATGACGCACTTCGCCGAGCTGGGAACCGGCAAGGGAAATCGGTGCAGTGGTCTTCTTCATGGTGTCTCCTCCCACAGGGCTTGCCCGTAACGCAAGTTTCTATACCGGCAGGGCTGACCTCGTTCATCTCATCCGCCGGGTTTCAGGATGAGCTTGCCCGCTCCTCTGCAAATACTTAAGAACGGTGTCTGCGAATTCCGCGTCGTCACCAATAATGACGACCGTGAACATGGCCGTTACGCCGCCGTCGCTGTGGGTGCAAGGCGGAGCCTCGTGTCCATTTTCACGAGGTCGGCAAGAGAGCTGGCCATCATCTTTTGCATCACCTTGCCTCGGTGTGCCTTCACCGTGATTTCGCTGATACCGAGCTCCCCGCCGATCTGTTTATTTAGCAGGCCTGAAACCACCAACACCATTACCTGTCGTTCGCGCTGGGAAAGCGAGGCGTAACGGTCCCGGAGCCCACGCAGCTCCGCCTCCAGGCGAAGAGCAACTCGGCTACGTTCAAGGGCTGCCCGGATGGCGGTCAACAGCACGTCGTCATTGAGCGGCTTCGTCAAGAACTCGACCGCCCCCGCCTTCATGGCTTGGACGGTCATGGGCACATCGCCGTGGCCCGTGATGAAGATGATTGGCATTTCAGTTCGTTCGACGGCGATGCGCCTTTGGAGTTCCAACCCGTTAAGACCCGGAAGAGAAACGTCAAGTACAAGGCAGTTCGGAACATGAACTCGCGGGTAGTCTAGGAATTCTTGTGCGGAAGCGAACGTCTCCGGTTGCCAGTCTTCACAGCGGACCAGCAATTCCAGCGATTCGCGCACGGAGACATCGTCGTCGACGATGAAGACGATTGGTGTAACTTGCAACATGGGCGGTCCCCCATTTCACGGCCAAGTGTGTGCACCTGAACCCATGTTTCAATGTGCACAATTGACTGATGACGCCCCACATTTAAGGGAATTCTACAACGACAACCCAATGGAAATCAACGAGATGAGGATCGTGTTGCGTTTCACAGCACTTACTGCGCGAGGTTCTGTTCTCGTAATGGCCTCTCAGCCCATGTAAGTGGTTCGAACTCTTTCTCCCTACCAAAGTATCGGCAATACCATCGTCCAATTGTTCATCTCCTAAGCTTCTGTTCTGATGACTCGCGTGGACCGATTCAATCGGGATGCGCACGACCAAGAGCATAACGAGAATGAAACATGAAAATATTGATGGTCCTCACAGAGAAAGCATCGATAAATAAGCATTTTGGAAAGGAGCACATCGTGAAAGGATTTACTTACCTGTTGGTTGCAGTTGTGGCGCTAGCTGGCGTCGTCTACATGGCTCACGCCACTGGACGCTCCGATGCAGAGGCTGATCCGGTTTTCGGAATCACAATTCCTCCCGGATACCGTGATTGGAAGCTGATCTCTGTGGCCCACGAAGAAGGCAACCTCAACGATCTTCGCGCCCTTCTCGGCAACGATGTAGCGATCAAAGCATACCGCGAGGGCAAGCTGCCGTTTCCGGACGGCACAGTCATCGCACGCCTCGCCTGGAGTTATGTCCCGTCCGAGGAAAACAACAAAGTCTTTGGCCGTTCGCAATCTTTCGTGGCCGGACCCGCCACGAACGTTCAGTTTATGGTGAAAGACTCGAAAAAATATGCCGCGACCGGTGGCTGGGGGTTTGCGCAATTCAAAGGCGGCAAACCTGACGCCACGGCGGCGCTCAAGACCTGCTTCCCCTGCCACGAGCCTGTCAAAGCTCGTGACTTCGTCTTCACACAATACGCACCCTGATTACGGGAAGGTTCCATGGACAAGGAAGAATCGTTTTGCAGTTCGCCTTGCGGAGACCAGATCCAGATGGCGGAGCGCGAGTTATCGGCGTTCATGCTAGCGGTGACGGAATTGTTCGGTCCAGAGCAGGCAAGGCTTTCGGCAGAGGACTGGCTCGAGGCGTCAGAGCTAATGGATGGGTCGCCTCGAGCCACCAGTCGAGATTGGCGAGCAGTCACTGTAGCAGCCTCGGCTCGATTGGCAGATCGGGGGACTTCAGCCCGAGATCATCGAACGCTTGCAGCATCGACTGATACGAAGGTTTTGCCAATACTATCGTCTAATTGTTTCGCATCCGCGCTTCTGGTGTGATGCCTGATCGCAGACGATGACCGCGCCCGGCTACGCTTAAACCGCCAAGAAGGAGACTAAGCTGGCGATCAAGAGGCGTCGACATAGACTTTAGAGCAAATAGTGATTTCAATTACCGAAGCATATTGAATGGAGGAACCATTATGAGACGCTTCACATTCTTCTTGGTTGCATTTGCGGCAACGGCCGGCCTTGCCGCGTTCCTTGGCCCCGTCCCCGGCCATGCCGATGGGGAATCCGCCGCCTACCTCACCGTCATCCCCCACGGGTATCGCGACTGGCAGTGGATCTCCTCGGCCCATGAGGCAGGCAACCTGAACAGTTTAGGTGCCGTCTTGGGCAACGATGTGGCGATTAAAGCCTTCCGGGCAGGGAAGCTTCCGTTCCCGGACGGCACGATCATTGCTGCTTTGCATTACCGTTACGTCCCATCGGAGGAAAACAACAAGGTCTTTGGCCAGGCCCAATCTTTCGTTCCCGGCGCCCCCACGAACGTTCAGTTTATGGTCAAGGATTCAACCAAGTACGCCGCAACCGGCGGCTGGGGGTTCGGCCACTTCGCGGACGGCAAACCTGGTGACGCGATGTTTATGAAAAGCTGCTTCCCCTGCCACGAAAAAACCAAAGCCACCGACCTTGTCTTTACTCGTTATGCACCCTGATGCTGAAAACTAGAGCAGAAACGAGAGGAACAAACCATGAAGTATCCGACTTTTTATCGCACCGCACAGATCGATGGGCTGTCAATTTTCTACCGGGAGTCTGGTCCGAAGGACGCCCCAACGATTCTCCTGCTGCACGGTTTGCCGTCTTCCTCGCGAATGTTCGAGCCTCTCTTCACCCGTCTTTCCGATCGCTATCACCTTGTCGCGCCCGATTACCCGGGCTTTGGTCACAGCGACTGGCCGGACCCGAAAACATTCGCGTACACCTTCGATCACATCGCGGAAATCATGAATCACTTCACCGAAGCGCTCGGTCTCTCCCACTTCAGCCTCTACATGC
>Ga0302320_10012264_pt1 | contig 18048 bp, 17 predicted proteins | sample Bog_T0_3_FD_202130 | JGI IMG/M metagenome (GOLD analysis project Ga0302320, IMG submission 202130) | Peat permafrost microbial communities from Stordalen Mire near Abisko, Sweden - Bog_T0_3 | ecosystem: Environmental > Terrestrial > Soil > Wetlands > Peat | place: Sweden: Abisko, Stordalen Mire...
TTGTATTGGCCAATTGCCATCTGCATCGAATTTCCGGTCTCTGGCAGTACCTGGTAACTGCACTCCCCCTGACCAGGACACGTCTCGCTCACGTACCAGCCCTTGGAGTCGTAGATAAAGAATTCTGTGGTACTAACACCTCGTCCGGGTAGCGTCCAAAGTGGAATCTGGATATGTAGATTTCCGTTGCTAGACTGCACAGACTCGACCGAAGAGCCCGAAAAGGAGGAGCCCGGCGGAAACCCCACTGCGGTTCCGTTGGACTGATCCTGAGCGAATAAGAAGCCCGTAGCGACCACCAGCAAGAATGCCAATATTGTCGATTTCATCGGGTTGCCTCCTGAACCGTAAAGCTCACTTGAGATACGTCGTGGCCTTCGCTATAGGAGGTAATCGAGAGCACGGAATGTAATGATTCGTTGACGTATGTCGCAACAGCTGTTGGCACCAGGCGGCCTTGAATCACCTGGTAGCCGAGGTACTCGATACGACACGGGATGTGCGCCCCCGTATCGCGTTCTGGACTTCGGAGGTACTCAACTCGGATGACTTGATGGGTGGCGGAGTCGATTGAATAGACGGTACGCGTCCGCTTGAGAAACTCCGCCTGATCAGCAGCGTTGTCGGCCTGACTCCACGATAGAGCTATCTGCTGAACATTTTTGGTTCCAATGGTGGCGGTGCCTACATACTCCAACTGGACATAGCTCGCCGCGTACTCCGCCAAAAGGGAAAGCGTAGGCACGAAGGCCAAGCGCTCCGCCACAGTATTGACGCCCCTCTGGCGAATCACCTTGCCACCGGGGAACTGATAGGAGGCCTCGCCACTGTTTAGCACTCCAACCGACATGCCTTCAGCCTGATCGATTTCGGTCCGCACCTTACCATTTCCGAGGGAATACACTCGCATTGCGCGTGTTGCGGAATCTCCGGCCAGTTGAATACTCCCGAGAATAACAACTCCGGTCGCAGGAGAAATCGGTGGGCCATCAATTCCGATTGCCTGTTGTGCGATAGAGACAGCAACGGGGTCTTTAGGCAATTGAGCCTGCTGCGCAAAAGCGCAGACGGCTAAAAGTAGGTAGGCGGCAATCAGGATAGCGTGGCGCATGTCTTTTCCTTTGCTGGAGAGCCTTTACTTATGACTCCGCAGGCATAATGCGAAACGGCTTTCTAAAGCTGAAAAGCAGCATTGGAGCGGCTGAACCCGTCTACTCAATGCGGAATCCGTCAGAACTGGTTAGCGCAGAGAAATCTCCCATGCGCGCAGACACTTCTGCGCTCCAACGTATTAACTGCTGAACCGAACAGATAGGTACGAAAGCTCTCGCGCCGGAAGTTCACGGTTACGGAACGGCGACAGTCCGTACTGCTTAACCTAAAGATGTGTCGATAGACGCTGCCAATCTACGCCTGCGTCCTGCGCGCGAATAGCAGTTTCAATCGGCAACAAGAACGACCGTCAAAACATTCGGACGACCGATTCGACCGTGCATATTCCTATGCCTGTAATTGTTTGCTGCTGGAATACTCTGGTACGAGGGAGAGTTGTGCCACTACCCATCTGGGAGTTATTTCGACGTTCGTTTCAGAAGAAGATCCAAGCGGATTTCAATGGATAGGAAATAATATCGCTATGTCGCCGGGATCAGTAGGCTATTGGGCGGGAACCGCGCGGTTTCCCATACCGCAAGAACCGCAACAGACAGGCGGGAGCCGAAAACTTCCCGAGACAGTTTGTGGCTATAGGCATTCCTCTTTCGCCATGAACTGATCCAATTGACTGCGGCAAGAGGTCCTGCGGCGGTACTCAGCAAATACCCGGAATGGAATCGCGCTCCTTGGGGGCTTCTGTGAGTAGGCTGCTTCAATGGCAACCCGAAGGTAGTACCACTCCTCTCGCAGTATTTGGATCGAGTATTCGCGCTTTTGCTTGCTCTTTTTCAGGTGAAGTTTAGCCTGTTCCATGGCAAGTTCCGCAGTCTGGGGCGGGCCATTCAAGGCGCGCTGGACTTCAAGAAACAACTCGTAGATGTTGAGGAAAGGGTGACTTGCTTTGGCCTTGAGGCAACGTGATACAGATTGCCGCCAGGTGATGAACGGAAGTCCGGCCATCGCGTTGGCATAGCTCATCGGGGAAAGCGTATACCTCTCACTGCGAATGAAATCTAGCAGTCCAGTTTGTGCAATGAACGCGCGTTGCCTGCGTAAATCGTTCTCCATCACATCGATTCTGACTTGGAGTTCTTCTTTGCGTCGCTTCGCAGCTGAGTAGAGCCGCTGGTATTTGTGAAGCGCACTTTCAGTGGTTGCATCTGAGGAGCGATCCTTCATCGCTCCTTCCACATTCTCCCGCGCTTCCTCCGCATCACCCTCTACTAGCAGAGCCTTTTTGAACTCGATTCCCAGACCTCGCCTTGCTTTGCTCAAATCTCGTAGTTCCTTGAATGTTGTCTCCTTGGTTGGTTCAAAAAGAAACAGTTCGAATTCATAACTGCGTGGAATGGGGAGTGGGCCCAAGGCCTCGCGGATGGCCGCTAACGATTTGGCTCTTTGCAATTCCCACGCAATCTCTGACCAGTGATACTCAAAGATTCCGAGCAATGTATTCCGTCGAGAAAAGAGAGCCTCATTGCTAATTTCAGATGGTCGCCCGCGCTTTTTGGAGTCCAGATTGGGCGCTTCCAGTGCTTCTATCAATTAATTTCCGTCAGGTAATTGGGATGATGTTGTTTGCAGCTGCCAGCTAATTGTCATCCGTTACGCGCCGATTGCCAAGTAAATAGTACATGCGTCTCATTTTCAACAGGATGCGAAGCGTTAAGAACCGTCGTCTACTGTGATTGTGAGAACAAACCACATGGGCGAGCGGGATGCGGTCGGACCAAAGTCCGGGCCATCGGTTACCCAGTCCGACCCGGGGCTGAGACGGCCAACACCTCCACCGACAGCTGGCCGAAAACCAGAGGCTCGCCCACCACCTCACTCATGCGCTTCTGATTCTGCTGTTGCTGTTGCTGTTGCCGTTAAGCCCTGCGAAGCGGGGCTCCCATATCAGCCTAAAACTGGGCGGGGTGTGGGGCAGAGCCCCGCTGTAGAACTCCAGCGCGAAGCGCTGGACACCAGCAACACAACGGAACCATCCACACCACCAGCGCCCAATGCGCGAACCGCTGATTCCCTCAGCGATGACGATATTCGGCAGTTCATCGTTTTCTTCCAAACCCTAGACCGTTGGAACCGAGAGCAACATGGAAACTAAACCATGCTGCCGTTGCTCGGCTCCTGCGGCTTTTTCCTTGGCCCTCCTGCTATCCACAGTAGGAGTGAAACCACGAGCCCAGAAATGCTCCAAGACAATCCTGCTCTGCCAATCGTGTATATCCTTTATAGCCGACAGATTTGAACAGATGGTGCCCGGACCACCATTCGGCTTCTGGAAGACGCACGAATTACACCAGAAGGATTCCCAGCCACCATTTGCAACCATAAAATGGCCGGCACCGATTGCAACCATAAGTTGGCCGGCACCGATTGCAACCATAAGTTGGCCAAAACGACCGACTTATGGTTGTAGTGTCAGAAAGTGTCACTACAGGCATAAATTGGCCACCTCTACAACCATAAGTTGGCCGAGAATGGTGTTTTTCAATGAAGCCATTTCACCAAACCGCGTGCTGTCCAAGGATAAAGTGGCCGAGAGTTCTGCTTTCCAAGTATATCGTGGCCACGGGTGTTGCTTCAGTTTTGGCAATGTGCGTACCATCTTGATTCCTATTCGGTTTGAACGGCTCCGCACGGCGCCCTTCCTCCGGTCCGCGCGGTGTAGGAGTTCTTGTCGATGCCCCCAGAAAATTCCCGCTATCTCGTCGAAGACCGTGTGCGTGAACACCGCGCGATGCGGATGCTAGTTGAGGATGAGCTTGGGGAGAGATTGTTCGCACGGCTCGGCCTCAACGAGGCCTGTTGGTTCGTACTTCGCATGCAAATGCGCCGCCTCAGCGCTTCTTTCGAAGGCGACATTGACCTTCTTGCTGGAAAACTTGAATGGGCTCAGCCCGAAGAATTCCAGGCAAGATGGGAAGAAGATTCAAGAAAACATAATCGCCGGTCCGCGGAACTCACGGCGCGCACTTTGGCATATGAAGGCGGTATCAAATGGCCCCCTTCAACGGATTACGTTGTGGCAGTAGAAGCCAAGTGCGCATATCAATATCCTTGTACAGCCGTCGTCTCTCCGGAAACTCTAAAATCCACAAAGTCATCTCCTCAGAATACGAAGCGCATTCGGCAGGGCGTCGAACGGCTCTCTAAGATGGGTTTTAACCGGGTGGCTCTTCTCGACCTGATCGCGAATCCCCCGGTCGGCGGCCCCGGCTCCGAGAGTTGGTTTAATGCATCGACCGCGGCTGGGCTATCAAGTGAAGCAATGGATAGTGTTCTCCGGGAGCGCCTACCGAGCGAAACGTCTGCCGGTCACTTGGTTTTGTCCATTGGTGCCGTAGAAAGCGGTCTGGAGGAACACAGGGGCGCGCTCAGTCTAAGAATGCTCAGGGGGACTTTGGATAATCCGCGATTGAATACCCCTGAGGGTCTAGCTCGTCGCAAGGAAATCGAGAGCAACCTCCTGAAGGTACTGGCGTACTTACCCCAGCCAAAATACCTTTTTGCCGTCTTCGACGACTGCCCCAAATGCGGCAGTGTTCACCCACCGCCATTTTGTGATATGTGCTGAGAATTGTATATTCGGCAGATTGAAGCACTCGTACGAACCTGCAACCATAAAATGGCCGCTACTGATTACAACCATAAGTTGGCCGTTCTGGCCAACTTATGGTTGTAGTGTCAGAAGGATTTGTCATGATGCCATCAGCTCCATGTAGTCCTGCATCCGCATAACTATCTGGTCAGCCTCGGGTGCTGGCGCGGGTTGGGACGCCAGATCGGTTGGTTGTGGATCGGGCATCTGCACCCCCGCGGCCGGGGCTTCCGCTGATCCGGAGACATGGCCGATGGCAGCGGATTCATCCAAGGCGTCATAGCCGCGATCTTTCATTGCGTGCTTGATCTTGGCTGCAAGATCGTTTGCAATCCCCGCTGCCCGGGCGCGCGCTGCTGGATGCTCTGCGAGCTCCTGGCGGGTAAAGCTAGCGAGCCGCGAGTTTGTCTCCTGCGCGAGCGCCGTCAGTTCTTCATCGTTCGTTACGTTCAACCGCGGAACGAGATCGGCAATCTCGGTCACATTGCGCAGGGTAGACGTATGCAAACGTGCCTTAGGCCGCTCCAATTGCGCAGCGAGGTGGGCGACCGCCTGCATGAGACGCGACCACAGCTCAGATGTGGCGCGCGTGAGGGACTGCTTCACCTGCTGATCGATCTCGCGGGCGACGCGAGCTTTTTCCTCTTCGCCAAGCGTGACGCGGAAGTCCTCGCCACAGGGGATGGGGAGAATGTCTGTTGTCAGATCAAACTTCTCAGTCAGCTTCGACCAATCCGGGTAATCGCTGTCTCGGTACAGAAGTCCAAGGCTGCTGCGGGCCTGTTCGCGATAGGTTGGATAGGCGTCGAGGAACTCCCGCACCAGCCGCTCGTACGCTGTCTTGAATTCGCTTATCTGGCTGGTGAATTCGAAGTAGAGGTGGGACGGGAGCAAGCGGTAGCCTTCGTCTGACCAAGGCAAGGTCACCTTGTAGAAGTACTGGCGAATCTGGCCAGCAAGCGTGCGCAGTTCCTCCAGCTTTTCGGCCTGATCGAGAAGATGCTTGTTATAGCGGCCGGCATTCGTGTTTGCTTCGTGGGATTGTGCTACTTCCTCAGATACGCGACGGTCATGAGCTCTTGCGGACCACATCGTGATATGGAGACTAATCAACATTGCTTTGTCGGAAATCATTTCGTTTCAAGCCTCCAGACGTAGCCCCGGATACAGGGCTACGCGAGTAAATCGCTGTGAGTGACAGCAAAGTGGGTGAATTCGGGGGTGGTTGCGATGGCCCGGTCACGAAGCAAAGCGTCGCGCATGGACAGAACCTGCAACTCATCAGGAAGACGCTCAAGGTAGAGCTTCGCCTTGGCAATCGAGCTGTCGGTGATGCGGCGGCCGAGTGCCGTGGCAATTGCAATCTGGGCTGATGGATCACTGGGAAGAGGCGCGCCGGTGGGGTTCAGGAGAATCTCGTCTATGGAGGGCAGCGAGTGAAACAGGTTGAGAAAGCCGATGAACTCCGCGGCTACGCCATCGCCCACTGCACCTTGAATCAGGTGCATGAGCAGCATCTCGTAGACGTCCGCGGTGATGCTGGACTTTCGGGCGTCAATTCCGTCCATCGCCCGGGATACCATCTCCCAGGAGCGAGGCGTCGGCCAGGCATTGACACCAGATCGCACTGCCGCATCGTGCAACAACTCCGTGCGGAAGCGAAGAAATGCGATGATTTCCTGCCTGATCCCGGCCTTGCCGGCCCAGACGCACCACTCGCCAAGATCGGGTTCCAGCGTGAGATGCAGGAAGCGGTTAAGCAGCGGGCGCGGCATGGAGTAGCTGACGCCACGCTCGGAAGCGGGATTGCCTGCGGCGAGCACCGACCATCCATCGGGCAGTCGGTAGTCGCCAAGCGCGCGATCGAGAACGAGCTGATAGCAGGCGGCCTGCGTCATTGGGGGCGCAGAGGTCAACTCATCGAGAAAGAGAATGCCCTCACCCTTTGTGGGGAGGAAATTCGGCGTGATCCATTCCGTGCGGTCGTCCTTGATACGTGGCAAACCGCGGAAGTCGACGGGATCGAGCTGGACGGCGCGCACGTCGATGAATTCGCGCTTCAGATGCTTAGCGACCTGCTTAACGAGTTGGGATTTTCCGACGCCGCAAGCGCCCCAGATATGGAGTGCAACGTTTTGAGGGACAGCGGTAATCAGCGCCTCAACGAGGTGAGAAGGTTTCATGAGTTTTTGTCCTTTGAAAGAAATACAGTTCATCGCCTCCCGCTTCGGACCAGAATCGAATCGTCGATCCGCGCCGAGCGCAAGGCCAGTAACGGTTAAGGCACGACGGCAAAGCACAAACGAGCAAGGGCTGGCAGAGTTGGGCTACAATAACCGCCGGAGGCAGCCTTCCTGAATTACACCGAGCAACAACTCGTTCTGCACACCGCTGACGGCTATGGCCAACGCCTTCCTCTGGACTTTGCAGGTGACCTGCTGAAACAGCTGAGTCCGCTGATGACCGCTTCCGTGCAGATGGCAATCGAAGGATCGAGCGCCCACGTTGGCGCGCCCCCGGCCTGGCTGAGGCGGGCTGCCGATGTGCGTGTGACAGGCTGGACAGAAGGTGACGGCTGCTCGACGCTGCTGCATGTGGAAGCTCCCCAACTGGGCGACGCCGCAGAGGAACTCTATGAGCAGCAAACGCTGTGGGAGACCAGGCCAGCACCGGAAGATACGGCGGTCAACGTCTTTGCCCGCGCAGCGCGCGAGGTGAGATCGGAGAACATGGAGAGCTCGCTTTACGACCTGGGTCTGCTCAGGCGATTCAGCAACTCACACCGACTGTTTGAGCGCAAGCTGGTCTCGATGGAGATTCCCGACTCCAGCCATCGCGGCTCGGCGATGACCATGTTGGACCGCGACCTGTCCTCCCGTGCCCGCGACCTGACGCAGCAAACTCCGTCACCAAGGCAGGTGAGGGTTGTTGGACATCTGGACATGATACGGCACAGCACTCGCACCTTCGAAGTGCTCCTAGAAGAGGGCAAGCCAGTCCGAGGAGTGCTGGAAGACAGCGCACAGATGGACAAGCTGCGATCCCTGCTGGGACAGAAGATTCTGATCGCCGGAAAGGCGGTCTATCGCGCCTCCGGTTCGCTGCTGCGCATTGACGCGCAGGCGGTGGAGGAAGGCGGTTCCGCGTCGAAGCTGTTTGCCCGAGTGCCTGCCGCGATGGAGCATCGCACATCTCCGGTTCGCTTCCGGCCCGGTGAGAACGTGCGGCGGGGCGTCAGCGGGTTCTTTGGCAAGTGGCCTGGCGATGAGAGCGACGAAGAATTGCATGCCATGCTGAGGGAAATGCGTGGATAAGAACGCGCCGTATCTCTTCGATACGAGCATTTTGCTGGCCCTGGTTCGCGGCGGCCCGCTCGGACAGTACGTCAACCACACGTTTTCTCTTGCAGAAGCCCTGAACAAACCGATCATCAGCATTGTGAGTCACGGCGAACTCTGGGCGATGGCCGACCGCCGGGAGTGGGGAGAGGCCAAGCGAGAGACGCTCCGCGGCATGCTTAACGACCTGCCGACAATTGACTTGAACGACCCGGCAATCATCCAGGGCTACGTTGCTGTCCATCGCAAGAACCTCAGCCATCCAAAGGGCGCAAGGAATATCTCGGCGAACGACCTGTGGATTGCGGCGACAGCACGCGCTGCCGAAGCGATTCTGCTGACTACAGACAAGGATTTTCTGCACCTGCATCCCGACGTCTGTTTTGTGCAGTACGTCGATCCCGGCTCAACCTTGCCGAAGGCAGAGGCGGCGAGCCAGCCACCACTGCAATAGCGCCTGCCCAGCAGGAACCGCGAACCTCATGGCAGGTTCACAACTCCAAGCCGCGACAACGACGCCGGTAAATCCGCAGCAATGGAAATTTCACAGCCCAATCACATCGTGCCGCAGAGTTGAGCTAGGCAAGATCTCTATCGCCGTTTTCAGTGTCTCCCATCGGACGGAACGGATTGGCTCCCCTGACGACTGGGCAGAGTTTTGCCCGGCGACAAGATCCCGAAGCAAGCTGATCTCTTCTCCCCGCCTCACCCAATCCGAGACCAGGGCCTCAAGCGGCCTTCGGGCAACCAACAAGCTCGGAGAGTCGTCGCCGGAGGCAGAAATGTCCAAGAGAATCAAGAGTAAGAAGTTCATGCGACCCTCTGCAGGAGTAGGAGTTGCACACTATTCACTGGATTGATGATGGGACAGGCGTCTTGAACCTTTTAGAAGGTTGCAGAGCCGATGCGCCGCCTGAATATTGTCTGGGTGGTCGTCGCGCCGTGCCGCTCCCATACCCTTGGGCTCGATGTGGTCTGGGACGATGTCTTTGCAGTCGGTAAATGGCAGGTGACAGATTCCGCAGTTTCCCTGTTGCTCAGAGATTTTCTGGGTCAGTACTTTCCGCAATTCCGCGGGTGAGCGAAGTTCCCGGTATCCTCTGGGATGATTCGGGTCGTTGATTCGCTCGACGCCCATTGTCAGGTGTCGGGCCTTGGGTGCTTTCTCCCTACCGCAACAGACTCTGGAGTGGTGGATGGGACAATATTGGTTTCGGTGAAGTTTCATGGAAGTGCCCTTGTGTGATTTTGTGGTTGCTACGCAGTGCTCCGCCGGTGGGGTGTTTTGCTTTGTTCTGCTTCGGTCAAGGAATTGAAATGCTTGCGCCGCCGGTATGATGCAGCCTATTCCGGTGGAATGCTGCCGCCCATAAATGCCCGTCCGGGGGAAATCCGATCCGGAAGTTGTCTCTGATTCCAGTCGGAATCCTGCTGACCTGTACGACACGCCAACCACCTGTAGAGGAGTCTCGAATCCTCATACCACAGGTCCGCTGCGATGACCTCCCGCACACCTGAACTGGCTGGGCGCTCCTAGACCTCTGGATAAGCCCACCAACAGTTCTGTTTCAATGTCGGCCCATTTTTGTCATACTGCCATATTCTGCAAACTTCTTACCGAGACGCCAGATGCTCACCGAAGCGGACACATGTCGGAAGTATGTTCTCCCGAAGCTCCAGTTGGCGGGGTGGGACGATGATCCCCACTCCATGGCCGAACAACGGACATTCACCGACGGGCGAATCGTTGTCGTCGGCAACAGCATCCGCCGTCGCAACCCCAAGCGTGCCGATTATCTCCTCCGGTATACTCGCGATTTTTTGATCGCGGTGGTTGAAGCCAAGGCCGCCTATAAGACGGCGGGAGACGGCCTTCAGCAGGCAAAGGATTACGCCGAAATCCTCGGTCTAAAGTTCGCGTATGCGACCAACGGCCACAATATCCTGGAGTTCGACTTCCTAACCGGCAAGGAAACTGCACTGGAACAGTTCCCGACACCCGATGAACTTTGGGGCCGCTTGCGTTTTGCAGAAGGTCTTCAAGATGATGATACGGCGAAACGCCTGCTTTCTCCGGCCTACCACCTTTCAGGCCTGACGCCCCGGTACTATCAAGAAATCGCTATCAATCGGACGATCCAGTCGATTCTCACCGACAAGAAGCGAATTCTCCTCACAATGGCGACAGGTACCGGCAAGACGCCCGTGGCTTTTCAGATTTGCTGGAAGCTGTGGAATGCAAAATGGACCGCCACTGGCGAAGATCGCAAACCAAGGATTCTCTACCTCGCAGACCGCAATATCCTGATTGACGATCCCAAGGATAAGACGTTTGCTCCGTTCGGCGATGCGCGCTGGAAGATTGAGAACGGCGACGCGAAGAAGAGTCGCGAGATGTATTTCGCGATATATCAGGCGATCGCCAAAGATGAAGCGCGCCCGGGACTCTATAAGGAATACCGTCCTTATTTCTTCGATCTCATCATCGTGGACGAGTGCCACCGAGGAAGCTCTCGGGAAGAAAGCAATTGGCGCGAGATTCTCGACTACTTCGCTCCAGCGTTCCAACTCGGGATGACTGCGACTCCGCTGCGCGAGGATAATCGGGATACATACGCATATTTCGGAAATCCGATCTATTCATACAGCCTTCGCCAGGGAATTGCAGATGGATTTCTAGCGCCCTACCGGGTCCACCGCGTCGTCACCAACTATGACGCAACGGGATGGCGTCCCTCGAAGGGGGACTTGGATCGCTATGGACGCGAGATTCCCGACGACGAGTATCAGACCAAAGATTTTGAACGCGCTGTCTCGCTCCGGGCGCGGACTCAGGCAATTGCGCGGCACCTTACTGAGTTCATGAAGAACACAGACCGCCTGGCGAAGACAATTGTGTTCTGCGTCGATCAGGAACATGCCGACGAGATGCGCAGCGCTCTTGGCAATCTGAATTCAGACCTCGTCCGGAAGTATTCGGATTATGTTTGCCGGGTGACTTCCGACGAGGGACCTATCGGTCGTGGGCACTTGAGCCAGTTTCAGGAACCGGAATCCGCGTCTCCTGTCATCCTCACTACATCCCAAATGCTAACGACGGGCGTCGATGCCCCAACCTGCAAGAACGTGGTGCTGGCGCGCGTAGTTGGCTCCATGACGGAGTTCAAGCAGATCATCGGTCGGGGAACACGGTTGAAGGACGAGTATGGCAAGTTTTTCTTCAACATCATCGACTACACCGGCAGCGCAACTCGACTCTTCGCCGACCCAGACTTCGATGGCGAACCAGCACTGATAAGTGAAGAACAGATCGACGACGCCGGGGACACTATTCCCGGAACGGAGATAGAAGAGGAAATACCGGTACCGCTTGAGGATGATACGGCAGTCGAGGATGATACGACCGTTATCGATATCGGCGACGATTCTGAAGGCCTACGACGCAAGTATTACTTCGATGGTGGATATGTCGAGGTAGTTGCGCACATGGTCTCCGAACTTGATGCTGATGGGAAGCAATTGAGACTGGTAAAATTCACTGACTACACTGGCGAAAAGGTACGCACGCTGTATTCGTCACCGATTGAGTTTCGCCAGAAGTGGGCAGATGCGAAACAGCGCGCCGAGATCATCGAAGCCTTGGAAGATCGCGGAATCGACCTCGACAGGCTGAGGGCGGAGACGCACCAGCCAGATGCGGACCCTCTGGATTTGCTCTGTCATCTGGCGTTCAACGCGCCTCTCCGTACGCGCCGGGAGCGGGCTGACCAATTGCGCAAGCTACGGCCGGAGTTTTTCACTCACTACTCTCCTGAAGCGCGAATCATTCTAGAGGATTTGCTGGAGAAGTATGCGGATCACGGAGCCGCACAGTTTGTAATACCGGATATTCTTAAGCTTCCACCCATCTCCGATCACGGCAACGTAATGGAAATCGCTGCTCTGTTCGGCGGCCCGGACCACCTTCGCTCTGCTGTCAACGAGCTGCAATCATTGTTGTACGCGTCATAGGAGCCATTATGAAAGAGCGGGTCGTATGGGGCATTCACGCGGGAAGAACTGGGGACGCCGATTCACTTTTCTTGCAAAATAATGTCGTGGCGATTGGTTGGGACGAGATGGGCGACTTATCCAAGATCAAGTGCGACCGAGAGGCATTCAAACACGCTGTAGCCAAAGCATATCCGACCGCCAAACCAGGTGCTGTCCCCAACTATGCAGGCCAGCTCCTGCGCTTCGTTTGCGAGATGCAAGTCGGCGACCTCGTACTTTATCCATCGAAGCGCGACCGGATGGTTCATTTTGGGCGGGTCGAAGGGGGTTACAAGTATGATCCCAAGACTTCTCCGGGATATCCGAACACCCGGTCAATTAATTGGCTAAAAGCTGTTCCTCGTACTCAATTCACGCAGGGTGCACTGTATGAGCTCGGGTCGGCGATGAGCCTCTTCCAAGTCAAGAATTACGCCGACGAATACAGATCCGCACTTGAAGGCACCACTCAAGTCGCTCCGGCGGATGCGGACGAGACTGTCGCCGCTGTAGCCGAGGACATTGAGGAAAACACTAGAGATTTCATTCTCAAGACCCTGGCGCAGGAACTCAAAGGTCATCCCCTGGCACATTTCGTCGGCCAGCTGTTAAACACAATGGGCTATCGCACCAGAGTCTCTCCGGAAGGTCCGGACGGCGGAATAGACATCATTGCCCATAAGGACGAGCTCGGCTTTGAACCACCTATCATTAAGGTACAGGTGAAGAGTGGCGACAAGGGCACGGTCGGTGATCCGGTCGTCTCGGCCTTATACGGCAAGGTGAGCCAGAACGAATTCGGCATGATCGTGACGTTGGGTGGCTTCACAGCGCAGGCTAATAATTTTGCCAAAAGTAAGACCAATTTGCGCCTGATTGACGGAAGCGAGCTGGTTAATCTGGTCCTCGCTCATTACGAACAGTTTGATTCGAGCTACAAGGGCATGCTGCCTTTGCGGCGCGTTTACGTACCAGAACCACTGGGCTCCAAGGAGTAATCATTTTGGCTCGTACAGCAACAAAGAAAGCCACGGTTCCGCAGACCACAGGACAACAGCTCGGCAGCATAATAAAGTCCTCTCGCGACATCATGCGCAAGGACAAGGGACTAAACGGCGACCTTGATCGCCTTCCCCAGCTCACTTGGATCATGTTTCTCAAATTTCTGGACGATCTGGAGCAGATGCGGGAGCAGGAAGCAACGCTCACCGGAGAGCGGTTTCGTCCAGCCATTCAGAAACCGTACCGCTGGCGTGACTGGGCATCTAAGGAAGACGGCATTACCGGTGACGAGCTCGTTGCCTTCGTCAACAACGACGAGGCCACCTTGCCAGACGGCAAGCGCGGCCCGGGCCTTTTTGCGTACCTCAAGTCTCTGCAGGGTTCAAACGGTGGCGACCGTAGGGATGTAGTTGCGACCGTGTTTCGCGGGACTGACAATCGCATGCGCAACGGCTACCTACTACGCGACGTGGTGAATAAGATCAACGGCATTCATTTTAACTCTTCGGAAGAGATTCACACGCTCTCTCATCTCTACGAGTCGATGCTCAAAGAGATGCGCGATTCGGCGGGCGATTCCGGCGAGTTCTACACACCGCGCGCCGTCGTTCGCTTTATGGTTGAGGTTACCGACCCGCGGTTGGGCGAAACTGTGCTCGACCCGGCATGTGGCACCGGCGGCTTTCTCGTTGAGAGCTTCGCCCACATTGAAAAGCAGTGCAGGACGGTTCAGGACCGCAAAACCCTGCAACGCCAGAGCATCTTCGGAGGTGAGGCTAAGTCGCTTCCGTACATGCTCGCGCAAGTAAACCTTCTGCTTCATGGCTTAGAGTCACCACAGATCAGCCCCAGCAATAGCCTTGCGAAGCCGCTTCGAGAGATCAGCGATAAAGACCGGGTGGACCTAATCCTCACCAATCCGCCGTTTGGCGGCGAAGAAGAGCGTGGCATTCAAGGCAATTTTCCGGATGATAAGCAGACGTCGGAAACGGCGCTGTTGTTTCTGCAACTCATCATGCGTAAGCTGCGCCGACAGCCGAGGCCAGGCCGCGCCGCTGTGGTGGTGCCGAATGGAATGCTGTTCGGCGACGGTGTTTGCGCACGCATCAAAGAGGAACTCTTAACAGAGTTCAATCTACATACGATAGTGCGCCTGCCGAATGGAGTCTTTGCCCCGTATACCAGCATTTCCACCAACCTCCTGTTTTTTGAGCGCGGCGGACCGACGAAGTACATTTGGTATTACGAACAGCCATTGCCAGAGGGACGCAAGCAATACACGAAGACGCAGCCCTTGCAGATCGAGGAATTTGCAGCATGCAAAGCATGGTGGAAAAAGCGCAGGGAGAGTGACTATGCGTGGAGGGTTTCGGTCACCGACGTTCTGAGGCACGACGAAGACGGTACGCTCGCGGCGGTGAATTTGGACATCAAGAATCCAAACACCAAAGGAGACGTGGAGCACTTTCCACCGGAGCAGCTCATCGAGGACATCCTCAAGAAGGAACTGAGGCTCGTTGAACTCTTTGAAGAGATTAAGGCTCTTATTCAGCCTGGGCGGACAAGGTGAATGCATCGGAAAGGTATCTGTACGACAATGCGACTCTGATTTGTGCACTGGAACTGATATTCACATCACTCGAAGAGACTGGCGTGCCAACGCTACAGCTCAGTGAAATAGCCAGCACAACATCTGGCGGCACTCCAAACCGTTCCGTTTCCGCCAACTTCGGAGGATCTATCCCCTGGGTAAAATCGGGTGAGCTGAATGATGGCGTAATCAACCATGCAGATGAGTCGATCACGGAGTGTGGTCTAGCAAGTTCTTCCGCAAAGGTATTTCCGATAGGGAGTATTTTGGTAGCACTCTATGGCGCCACCGTCGGAAAAACTGGAGTACTCGCGATCGAAGCTGCCACCAATCAGGCGGTATGTGCTGTGACCCCCAGAGAGGGTCGGGTCAGCGCCGAGTATTTGCATTGGTTCTTGCGATACAAGCGCCGAGATTTTGTGAAAGCCAGTTTTGGTGGTGCCCAGCCAAACATAAGCCAATCTATACTGCGACAGACAATTATCCCTGTGCCAAGCTCGGATATGCAGAATGCATTCTGCCGCTTCTTCGATACTGTTGCACGCAGGCAGGAGGGCGATCTGATAGATGATGAGGACCTTCCAGAGCCATTCGAAAGCAAGCGGAAAATTGTGTCTCACATTCAAAAGCTCTCATTGAGAATCGAGGAAGCTAGGGCGTTGCGCCAATCCGTAGACAACGAGCTCGCGCTCCTCTGCCGTTCAGTATTAATGAGTGCAGCGTGCGTCAGGACGCCAATGCACGAGATAGTGTCGCTACGGTGTCCGGATGTGAAGGTTGACGCATCAGAAATATACTCGTTTGCAGGCGTCTACTGCTTTGGGCGTGGGGTATTTAGCGGGAACACAAAGTCAGGGACCGAGTTTGCCTACTCTTCTCTCACCCGCGTAAACGCAGGGGAGTTTGTATATCCAAAACTGATGGCATGGGAAGGGGCGCTCGGAATTGTGCCTCCCGAATGCGACGGTCTGGTTGTATCACCTGAATTTCCTGTGTTTACTGTGAACACAGACCGCGTCCTTCCGGAAGTTCTCGATGTCTATTTCCGCTCTCCTGAGGTGTGGCCCCGGCTAGCAGAAATCAGCACCGGCACCAACGTCCGCCGCCGTCGACTCCACCCATCCGCATTTCTCAAGTATGAAATTCCGCTGCCATCACTCGGGGTTCAGAACAAATTGAGAAAGATTAAGAAGCACGCCGACGCAGTTCGAAGCCATCGTGAATCTTCGTCCCTTCAGTTTGATGCACTTCTCCCCTCCATTTTGGACAAGGCGTTCTGAGGAGAGCTATGACAAACATCCTCTCCACAGCAACTCAGAAACAGCGGAATTCCCTCTGATAAAACGGCCCAGTGAAAAGGGGAGATAAATCATGTTTCTTTCGCTAGCGTTGCCTGATTGGCTGACAAACGAAAAGTCTCTTGTCCCTGCGACCTGGGGACTGGTCGCAGCCACCCTATTACTAGTCCTTGCCACCATCATTTTGTATTTCGACAGCCTTTTAAAAGGCAGAGAGCAAAGAAGGCGATGGGAGAGGGAGGATGAGTCTAGAGCTAAAGAGCAGCAAGCCAGGTGGAAGCGAGAGGATCGGCTTAGGGAAGAGGATGCAAAACCAAAGGTAGCGGTAGAAATAGCCAAAAGGGAGAGTGCCCCCGAGATTGTGTTCAAGTGTTTCAATTTAGGGAACACCATCTTTTTTATCGATCAGATGATTATCACCGCTACAAGCCCAAAACACTCCATTCGAACAAGCGACCTCGTAGGGCCGCCTGTTCTTCTTCCTGGAACATTCGTGTCCACAGCATATGATTGCGAAGGTTTGCTTACGAATGGATTGCAGGAAGCAAATGCGATTTTCGTTCTTCGGGGACCGCATGGCATGGAGCACACGGAACCGGTTTGGTTTTATGTCTCTACTGATCCAACGAGGGGGTATGACTGGACAAGAGGACGTCTCGCTGACCGTTTACCTGGAGCTATTGTGTTGGAACCAAGGTCTATTCCCGAAGGGCAGTAAACTCCAGAACGAGGCCGCACACAGTGGCGATTACTGAATTTATTGAAGGGACGTTAGCCCAATATGCCGAATCTGACCATTCACACCAAGAGCCTCACTCTCAAAGAGGTTAAAGAACTTACGGCCGACCTGTCTGGGTTAGAGGGAATCGAATCGGCGACCTGCCTTCCAGACATCGTTGGAAAACCACAGTACCGCTCCTCCCCGATGGCGGGAATTCCGGAGTTCCACATTGTCCTCCGCTTCGTGGATGGGGCAGCCTTAGGAATCGGTGCGGCAGCCGCGGGACATCTCTACAAGAAAGCCGGCGAAGCGTTGGTTGATAAGACACTCGATTGGTTCAAAGCTCGATTCACAAACACGAGCGTGGTCGAGGTCGGAGCAACGCTCTACGGACCTGACGACAAGCCAATCAAAAAGATTTCCCGCACCCGCTAGATACCTACGACACATCATCTTCTGAGTGCACGATCGCAAAAGGAAGCGTGTGTCCGGAAACCGCAAACGCTGGTTAGCTAAGAACTCTGCCCGGATTTTCTAAGGAGAGTCTTGGGAACCGGGGGCTATCAACGGGGAGTTCTGTGTGATTGGCGCCCGTGGTTGCGAATCGTTCAGGATGGGCCTTCACTACTGGTGACCAGATTTTCATATCACATGCACACAACTTGCATAACTAACCAGGGTTTGCCATAATGCTGTTGCTGTTGGAGTCAGAACAACGATTCCTCCGGCGGGCAAAACTCAGACGGAATCTAAACCCGACGAGATCGATACCCGACGAACCCCATACCCGACGGTTGTAAACAATCGAATAGAAGTGGAGAGGCCGTAGCAACACAGGAGACGGCCTCTATGATTTTAAGAGCAATTTTCGATTTCCCTTCCCAACAACGTTCATCCCCCCCCAATTGATCCCCCAGACTGCTGCCATAGAAGCAGAATGCCGATGTTGGCGCCTTCTCGTTATTCGGCGAGATCAGTTATGCGGCAGCGTGTCTGCCGGGTGCCGCACGTGAGGATGCTTGTTTCTTCGCAGCCTTCCGCATCTTGGCAAACCGGACTGGATCAACTGCAAGGGCGGACATGCGCCCGGTCTCGGCGTTATAAAAGCCGCCGTGATATGAGATTTGCCCGTACCGCAGTAATCGCGCAAGCATGGCGAGCGAAGTGACGGCCAGGGTCTGATTGATGAACGGCTCTTGCCGATCCAGCGCCTCCACGGCCGAACAGCTTGGAAGCGGGCTTTCCCCGAGCGTGGCGTCAGCAATCTCAGGATATTATGTTGCGCTGAAATTTATGTGGTGTAGCGA
>Ga0302320_10012267_pt1 | contig 18046 bp, 17 predicted proteins | sample Bog_T0_3_FD_202130 | JGI IMG/M metagenome (GOLD analysis project Ga0302320, IMG submission 202130) | Peat permafrost microbial communities from Stordalen Mire near Abisko, Sweden - Bog_T0_3 | ecosystem: Environmental > Terrestrial > Soil > Wetlands > Peat | place: Sweden: Abisko, Stordalen Mire...
TAGACCTTACCCACGTTGGCCTCCCTGCTGCCGGCGAGACGACCGGAAGCGCTCGAAGACCGTTTTTCCGGCGATGCGGTGCAAGGTTTGCTTGCGCAGCTCCGGCTCCACTTGGCGACGAAACAAGATTTCGCGCACCGAGCCTAGCCAGTTCAGCCACGGGATGTAGCCTGCGTCGAACTGCTCTTCCAACTCGCGGCGGAGGCGTTGCGCCAGCGCAGGGCTCTTGCCTGCCGTTGAGATTGCAAGTTGCAGATCGCCTCTCCGCACAACTGCCGGGTAATAGAAGTCGCAGCGCGCGGGTTCGTCAACTGCGTTACAGAGCACGCCGCGCTCGCGGGCGGCACGATACACTGCGTCGTTCACCGCCGGGTCGCCGGTCGCCGCGATCACCAGCAGTGCGCCGTCCAGATGAGACGCCGTGAACTCTGCTGGCGTCCACTTGAGACTTCCGTTGCGTGCGAGTTGCTGAATCTCTTCGGTAGCTACTGGAGCAACAACGTGCAGGTCAGCAGCGGAATCCAGCAGACCTCCGAGTTTTTGGAGCGCGATGGTTCCCGCTCCCACCAGCACACATCTGCGGCCATCGAGCTTCAGGAAAAGTGGAAACAGATCAGCCATCTAACCCTCCACTCCGTGCGGCGCGGGAGCTGCCGGAAGATCGCGCAGCGCGGCCTCGGCCTCGCCACCGGCTAGATACGTCCGCAGTTCATCATTCGATTTGCGCGCGAGGAACTGTTGCAGGTTCTCTTCGCTCTGCCGCAATTCGGTGTAACGGACCAGCAACCGTGCAATCGACTGCGGCACCTCGGTGGCAAGGCAGCGATAGCCCACGGGCCTCGCAACCGCCTGCACGCGCCCCACGGATCCACCCACGCAGAAGTAGTACGCGTCGGCCAGTTCTCCGTTCACCTTGATCTTCTTGCCCTCCAGTCCGAGGTCGGCAATCCAATGCTGGCCGCAACTATTGGGGCATCCGGTGATATTCAACCTGAGCTGCTGATCGAATCCCGGAACGCGGCCTTCCAGTTCCTCGACCACCCATCGCGCAAAGCTTTTCGTCTCGGTAATTGCGAGCTTGCAGAACTCGGTTCCGGTGCATGCGACGGTACCGCGCCAGAACGGCGAGGCTTCCACGGGCAGTCCAATGTCTTCCAGTTCACGCCGAAGCGCCTCGGTGTTGCGCTCGCGCACGTTCACGATCAGAAGGTTCTGCATGGCGGTCGTTCGCACCTCGCCGCCGGCAAAGCGATCTGCAAGATCGGCCACCGCGTGCAATTGGGCGGCGGTGAGTCTGCCCCGCAGGACGGAAGCGCCGACGAAGAAATACCCCTGCTGTTTCTGGGCGTGAACCCCAACGTGATCGCGTTGCAGATCGCTGGGCAGTGTTTCCTCTTCCGCCGGGTCGAGTTGAAATCCCAGACGCCGATTCAGTTCGGAGAGGAATGTCTCCGCGCTCCATCCCTGTTTCAGAAAGAGGAATTTCAGCCGTGCCTGTTCGCGGCTCTGCCTCAGAACGTCCGCATCACGGAAGAGTTCCGCAGCGGCCTTCACAACCGGCACAACCTGGTTCCAGCCAACGAACGCATTGAGCCGGAGACCGAGGTGCGGCTGCGTGGAGAGCCCTCCGCCGACACGCAGCGAGAAACCCTTCTCGTCGAAGCCATTACGCATGCGAACCAGGCCAGTCAGGCCGATATCGTTAATTTCCGGATACGAGCACCAGGAGTCGCAGGCCGTCAGCGAAATCTTGAATTTTCGGGGAAGGTTATAGAACTCGGCATTTCCGACGAAGTACTGGTTCAGTTCCAGCGCCAGTGGCGACGGATCGAATACTTCCCCCGCGGCCACTCCCGCCAATGGGCATCCGGTGATGTTGCGCGTGTCATCGCCGCAGGAACCCATGGTCGTCAGTCCGGCGCGCCATAGGTTTTCCAGCAAATCCGGCAAGTCCTCGATGCGCACCCAGTGCAACTGAATGTTCTGGCGGACCGTGATATCGATCAGTCCGCGTGCATACTTTGCCGCGGCGTCAGCGATGACGCGGACCTGGTGGCTCAGCAGCAGACCATTTGGAATTCGGATACGCACCATGAAATACGGCACGGCGATTCCCTCGCCGCCTTTCCCTCCGGTGACGCCGGCACCATCGCCTTGGGTGTACACTCCCCAGAACCGGAAGTACGTGCCGAGCCACTCTGGAGGAATGGCGCCGTGGCCGGCGCGAGCGAACTCACGGATCTCGTGGAGACATTCCCACGGATTCTTCTCGCGCTTGAGGCGCTCCACCCGCTGTGCTTTCGTTTCCTTCAACGGCTCCGGCATGTTTTCTCCAAAACGAAAAACCCACCCGCCTGGTAAGTCTGGCGGATGGGTCGGAAAAACGAGATCCTGGTTAAATGAGTGCTATACCATGATCTCCCGCGCGCCAGATTGGTGGATGCTGCAACAACAAGGGCAGCACATGTTCCGACCGGTCTGGCAACACATCGTCATGGTTCGTTGTTTATACAGCGGATCGACGTCACAGGTCAATGTGACAAGCGAAATTCAGGCCAGGAGCAAGACCAACGGCAAGCCGGCGGAGAAAAAGACCTCCACAGCAAAACGGTAGAAACGTGGATCGCAGGTTGCAGCGGGCAGGAATAAGACGACCATTCCCGCCCGGTTTGGGGTGGGAACGCGGGATGCAAGGGCGGTGATTCCCTGCCGCGCCGCGTACCCACGCGCGCGCTGTAATTGGGGTCACGCGGATTTCGATTGTAAGTTCCGTTTAATGACAATTTTCGACTTTGAGTTGCTAATTTATACATTTCGCTTTAGGATTGGAACAGTAAGAACCACCTTAGATTGGCTGAAATTCACAGGTTCAAGCTGTGGGTTGAATTCCAGAAGGCAGATTCCTCGATGGACTGGCAGGACGGCAGCGAGGCGGACGATCTGGATGCATCCCGGAGGCGGCAACAGGCTTCCCAGCGGCTGGCTGGACCGGCAGCGAATTCTAAGAATGGCAGGAACGGCCTTCCCCGAAAGTACTATTCCCAAAGCTGTTACCAACTCAGTTGAAGCTGGTCCTGATCCCGCGGACTAATCGCCGCCGGGAATCGTTGGAGAGCGAAAATGGCGTGGTACGCATACTGCATCAGTGAACAGGCGAACTTTCAGCAAGGCCGGGTTCGCCGCCCGTTTCTCATCGAGTCTTTGAAAGGCGTCAACGCAAGCCCGGTGCGGGGTTTTCCCTGCGGCGAGTTTGTGGTCATTGTGAGCGAAATTGAACAGGGCTATCCACTGACCCAGCAATCGGTCATGGAACATGCGCGGACGGTGAGCGAGTGCTTCAAGGTGGCGACGCTGCTGCCGTTCAAGTTCGGGACGGTATTTGATTCCGACGAAGCGCTTCGCCAGGCGATCCGCAACAACAAGAAGACATTTGCGGATTCGATTGCCAAGCTGCGCGGCAAGAGCGAAATGCACATCAAGGTCACGGTGCGCGAAGGCACGGCGATTGCCGAGGTTCTGTCGGTGCTGCCGCACAAGGCCGGCGGCGAGTACCTGACCAAGCTGAAGGCTCAGGCCAGCCGCGATCGCGAGCGCCAGTCAAGGGCGCGGGCGCTTTCCGTACAGGTCAACAAGCTGCTGAACCCGCTGCAGGAAGAGGTCTCCTGCAAGAAGGTGGACACCGGGATGGTGCTGGACATCGCGCACCTGATCGACTCGGCCGGGGTGGAAAAATACCAGAACCGGTATTCGAGCGCGCTGCGTCAGTTCAAGGACGTGGAGATTTCGATCTCGGGCCCGTGGCCGCCGTACCACTTCATGCCCAGTCCGGGCAAGGTTCGCACGGTACTCAATCACAACTGATCACGTGCCGAACGCACGCAATAACCCCGAAGAGGCTGGCCCGTGCCAGCCTCTTCTGCGTGTGGAGGCGAGGGGTGTGGAGTGAAAAACTTACCGCTGGGTGGGTTACGGTGTGAAAAACTTGCGCTGCGAGGATCGGGGGAAAACGTGCGTGCAAAAATAATGTGGTATTGAAGTGCTTTCTATTGACATTTTCGTGCCAACTCATAAGATAGACGACAACGCTGTTCATATGAATAACAAGAAAACTTGTTTGACGTCAGAACCTACTTTCGAGTAAGCGTTGACATCAAAGGCGATGCAGTCGATGCAGTCATCGAGGCAAGCGCATTCCGTGCGATGCAGCACGCCGGAAGCTGCTTGGATGGGGAGAGTTCAACCGCGTTTTGAGCAGAGAACCGCTCCGGCGCCGCAACCTTCCCATCAAGAATTGAATTTGTGAACGACTTGGGGGTCGTACCATGCAGGTTTCCAGCAGGACAAGAGTTTTGATTGTGGACGATGACCTCGCCCAGAGACAGTTCCTCAGCGCGCACCTGGTTCGGCAGGGCTATGAGGTGAGTTCGGCGGCGAGCGGGGGAGAAGCGATCCGGACGTTCCGGGTATTTGACCCTTCCCTGGTACTGCTGGATGCCGACACGCGGGGCATGGACCCGATGGAAACCCTGGAGCGGCTGAAGCAGATCAAGCCGGAGGTTTCCATGATCATGAGCGCCAATAGCGGCGCGACGGAGACGATCTTCCGGGCCTCGAAGCTGGGCGCCGATGACTTCATTTCCAAGCCGATCGATCTGCCCGCGCTCGATCAGCGCATCGGGCACCTGCTGAGCGGACAACGGTTGAGCCACGAGGTCACCAACCTGCGCGACCAAGCCCGCCGGCATCCCGATTTCAGCATGCTGTTCGGCACCAGCCTGAAGATGGAGGACGTGAAGAACACCATCGAGCAGGTGGCGGATACCAACGCCACGGTGCTGATCCAGGGGGAGAGCGGCACGGGCAAGGAAGTGGTGGCGCAGATGGTCTTCTCGCGCTCGCTGCGCCGCGACAAGCCGTTCGTGAAGGTGAACTGCGCGGCCATTCCGCACGAGTTGCTGGAGAGCGAACTGTTCGGCTACGAGGCCGGCGCGTTTACGGGCGCCAATCGGCAGAAGCTGGGCAAGTTTGACCTGGCCCACGGGGGCACGATTTTCCTGGACGAAATCAGCGAGATGCATCCGGCGCTGCAGGCCAAGCTGCTGCACGTCCTGCAGGATGGGGGATTTGCCCGGCTGGGCGGCAAGCGCGATATTGCGGTGGACGTCCGGGTGCTGGCGGCGACCAACCAGAATCTGGAACGCGCCGTGAAAGAGGGCCGGTTCCGGGAAGACCTGTTCTACCGCTTGAACGTGGTCACGATTCACATTCCGCCGCTGCGGGAGCGGCGCGAGGAGATTCCGATCTTCCTCGACTTTTTCATGCGGAAGTACAGCGAATACTATGGCAAGCAGCCTCCGCCGTTCACCGATCACGCGGTGAGCTGCATGCTGGAATACGCGTGGCCGGGCAATATTCGCGAACTGGAAAACCTGGTGAAGCGGTACGTGATCGTGGGCAATGAATCGCAGATCATTCGCGAGCTCACGCGCCACAAGTCGTTGCTTTCATCCCCGAATGGGAGCGGGGTCCCGCTTTGGGAACCAATTCGGAACGGGGCGGGGGACCTCGTCCAGACAGCGCCTTTGGCGGCGCAATTGGCGATGGGCAACGGAGGGGGAAACGGGACGGAAGCGGAGGAACGGACGCTTTCGCTGCTGGAAATCGGACGGCGCGCCGCCGTGAAGGCGGAACGGACGGCGATTGAGCGGGCGCTTTTGGAGACGAAATGGAATCGCCGGCAGGCGGCTAAGTTGCTGAATGTCAGCTATAAGGCTCTTCTGAATAAGATCAAGGCGATGGAAGAGCAAGATTTTGTCAACAAGAAGTCTTCTCTTGTCACTTAGTGGTACGAAAGTGCCACTAGGGATAATTTTCTCTCTGGGGTCGCTACTTGATTCTGCTGATCGAAAATTCCAGATTCATTTGAATCGATTCATTTTGAAGAGATTAGGAATTTTTTTCAGAACAGGGGAGCAAATGTATCCGGCTGGCCCGGTACGTGCATGTAAGTAGGCCAATAAAGAGGCCGAATTCCAAGTATGCAAGTCCCTCTCAAGAAGTACCGACTTCTCAGGCCGGCTCTGACACAGTGGAGCGGCATCTAAATTTCCTCGCCGATCGATCCCACCTCCCCAAGCCTCTTTCAGGAAGCGACCCTTAGGGGGTCGCTTTTTTGATGGGCGTGGAACCGGGTGCGCGGAGGCGCAATTCCCTGTTTCGAATCGGTTCTGAACCGCATCTCAAATCTGAACAGAATGGATGCGGAGATACGGCGATGCATTGACCGCCGCCGCGGGTGCGGCTATGATCTTCGTTTTGTGGCAGGCGTGAACGCGTACAAACCTGAAGAGTGGACCGACATGATGGATAAGCAGAAACTCGAGCACTTCCGGAAGCTGCTGGAAACCAGACGACTCAATTTGCGGGAGAGCGTTGCCCGTACGGAGGAAGACGGCCGCGCCGCGCAGAGTACCGACTCGGCGCAGGACATTGCCGATCGCGCCTCGAGCTCCTACCAGAAGGAGTTTCTGTTTGCGCGCAGTAACAACGACCGTCAGTTTCTGCAGATGGTGGAGCACGCGCTGTCCAACATGACCGAGGGAACCTACGGGGAATGCGAACAGTGCGGCAAAGAGATCAACGAGCGGCGCATGGAGGCGGTGCCGTGGGCACGGCATTGCATTGGCTGCCAGGAGAAGCTGGAGCGTGGCGAGCTGGAGCCGCAGGCCCAGGAGAACTAGGTCGCCGAAGCTGCGGAGCCTGGGAGCAGGCGCGGCCGCAGTCCACGACGCAACGCAAGTTGGCCGCCTTCACGGGCGGCCCTTGCATTGGCTGTGAGGACGCTCCCGCGCAGGGGGCGGTGAGGGCTTGTTGCTCGAGGATTTGTCTTCTCGGAGTGCGGCTTCTCAGGGTGCATCCGGGTAGAAGATTTCCGAGACCTTGCGGCGCAGCAGCGACCCGCCAAAAGCGCCAGCGCATCCTGGAAGCGAAACCAGGACAGAGCCGGCAATGCTGGCGCGGGTGAAGTGCGCGGTGGGAATCACAAGGCTGGCAATGAGGATCGCCAGCGGCACGGGAACGCCGACGAACAGGACCCATCGCCAGGGACGTGCGGGGCGCAGCAAGCCGAGCAACATGGTGGCGACGGTGACGGCCAGGGCGGAGAGCAAGGGGTCGGGCTCGTCCATGGTCTCCACCAGCACGTGGAGCACGCCGCAGGCAACGCCGAGAAGAAGGGCGAAGAGATAAAAGACGAGGGGAAAGCGTTCCGGCTTGGGGATGGTCATAAGAGCGCTCCTAATTGTACTAAGAGCGGGTGTACCAAGAGCGGGGTTTGTTTTCATGAGCCGCGGCAGAGCGCCCACATCGGCGGACGGCGGCAGATGTGGGCGCCGATCCTGCGGCTACTCGTACTTGTAGAAACCGCGGCCGGACTTGCGGCCGAGCCATCCGGCATCGACCATCTTAATGAGCAGCGGGCAGGGACGGTACTTGGGATCGCCCAGGCCGGCCTGCAGCACGCGCAGAATATCGAGACAAACATCGAGCCCGATGAAGTCGGCGAGGGTGAGCGGACCCATGGGGTGAGCCATGCCGAGTTTGAAGACATCATCGACGGCCTCGGGCGTGGCGACGCCCTCCATGACGGCATAGATGGCCTCGTTGATCATGGGCAGGAGAATGCGATTGCTGACGAAGCCGGGAGCGTCGTTGACCTCGACGGGAGACTTGCCGAGAGCGATGGCGACGGCCTTGACGGCGGTGAAGGATTCGTCGCTGGTGGCCAGTCCGCGAATGACCTCGACCAGCTTCATGATGGGGACGGGATTGAAGAAGTGCATGCCGATGACGCGGTCGGGACGCTTGGTCTGACCGGCCAGCTTGGTGATGGAGATGGAGGAGGTGTTGGAGGCGAGGATGGTTTCGGCGGGACACAGCGCGTCGAGCTGCGCGAAGAGCTGCTGCTTGATCTCGAAGCGCTCGCTGGCGGCCTCAACGACAAGCTGGCAGGAGGTGAGCGACTCGCGCGCCAGGGTGCCCTGAATGCGGGCGAGAGCGGCATCGCGTTCGGCGGGAGTGAGCTTGGCTTTCTCAACTTCGCGGGCGAGATTCTTGGTGATGGTGGCGAGGCCACGATCTAGAAAGCTCTGCTCGACTTCGACGAGGACGACGTTGAATCCGGCCTTGGCGCAGACATGAGCGATTCCGTTGCCCATGGTGCCGGCTCCGACAACTCCGATGGTTTCGATATTCATAGATTGCTGCCTCCCGGTGCGAGCGCACCGAAGTAAGGATGAGACGAACGGATGAGTGTATCAGAATCCGGGGAGCGGGTCGGGGGGTAGGTTCGAGGGGCCAAGGTTAAGGGCAAGGAGCAAAGGCAATGTCCCCACAGGGGATGGGGGCTGCACGGCCGGTAGCGAGATGCGCATTTGAGTAAATGAGTTATATGTATAAAGAGAGAAACGCCCCGGACGGAACCGGGGCGCGGGGTGTTTCGAAGGCGGAGAGTTACTTTTGTTTGGCGACCGAGAGGCGGGCTTCGGCGCGGGCCAGGGCGGCGAAGGCGTCCTCGAAGGCGAGGGTGTCCTCGGCGCGCTTGATGTGTTCCTGGGCGCGGACCAGGGCGGCTTCGGCTCGCGGCACGTCGATGTCTTCAGCGAGCTCGGCGGTCTCGGCGAGGATGGTGACCTTATCGCCCAAGACCTCGGCGAAGCCCCAGGCAACGGAGAGATGGGTGGAGACGCCGGCGTTGATGTAGACGATTTCGCCGACGGCGAGCTCGGTGATGAGCGGTGCGTGGCCCGGAAGGATTCCGAGATAGCCGTTGCGGCCCGGAATCTGAACTTGTTCGGCGCGGTCCTTGACGACCAGGCGGTCCGGGGTGACGATTTCGAGTTCGATGGTATCTGCCATGGGGATGTCCTGGGTTTGCGTGCATGTCTGCAAGCAGGCATGCACGCTGCCCGTGTATGTTACGCCTTCGCCTTCATCTGCTCGGCGGCTGCCAGCACTTCATCGATGGAGCCCTTCATGTAGAAGGCCTGTTCGGGAATGGCGTCGTGCTTGCCGTCGATGATTTCCTTGAAGCTGCGGACGGTGTCCTCGACCTTGACGTACTTGCCGGGGAATCCGGTGAACTGCTCGGCGACGTGGAAGGGCTGGGAGAGGAAGCGCTGAATCTTGCGGGCGCGCGAGACGGTGAGCTTCTGATCCTCGGAGAGTTCGTCGATGCCGAGAATGGCGATGATGTCCTGGAGATCCTTGTACGTCTGCAGGGTGCGCTTGACGCTCTGGGCCACGTCGTAGTGATCCTGGCCGACGATGCGCGGGTCGAGAATGCGCGAGGTAGAGGCCAGAGGATCGACGGCGGGGTAGATGCCGATTTCGGTAAGGGCGCGGCTGAGCACGGTGGTGGCGTCAAGGTGAGCGAAGGTGGTGGCCGGAGCCGGATCGGTCAAATCGTCGGCGGGCACGTAGATGGCCTGGACGGAGGTGACCGAACCCTTCTTGGTTGAGGTGATGCGCTCCTGCAACTCGCCCATTTCGCTGGCCAGGTTGGGCTGGTATCCGACGGCCGAGGGCATGCGTCCGAGGAGGGTGGAAACCTCGGAGCCCGCCTGGGTGAAGCGGAAGATGTTGTCGATGAACAGCAGCGTGTCGGCGCCTTCGGCGTCGCGGAAGAACTCGGCCACGGTGAGGCCGGTAAGGGCGACGCGGAGACGGGCTCCGGGAGGCTCGGTCATCTGGCCGTAGATAAGCGCGGCCTTGGACTTGGAGGGGTCGCCGGCCACGATGACGCCGGACTCCTGGAATTCGAGCCAGAGGTCGTTGCCTTCGCGGGTGCGCTCGCCGACTCCGGCGAAGACCGAGTAGCCGCCGTGCTGCTTGGCGACGTTGTTGATGAGTTCCTGAATGACGACCGTCTTGCCGACACCGGCGCCACCGAAGAGTCCGATTTTGCCGCCCTTGAGGAAGGGCTGGATGAGATCGATGACCTTGATGCCGGTCTCAAACATTTCGGCGCGGGTTGATTGCTCATCGAAAGCGGGCGCAAGGCGATGGATCGGCATGCGCGTTTCCGAGGCGATGGGGCCGAGGTTATCGACCGGCTCGCCAATGACGTTCATGACGCGGCCCAGGGTCTGGCGGCCGACGGGAACGCTGATGGGACCGCCAAGGTCGATGGCATTCATGCCGCGGACCATGCCCTCGGTGGGTTGCATGGCGACGCAGCGCACGCGGCCTTCGCCGAGATGCTGCTGCACCTCGAGGATGACGTCGATGGGTTGGGGCACCTTGAAGCCATCGCTGACGACGCGAAGGGCGGTGTAGATGAGAGGGATGGCCGCCTCGGTGAACTGCACGTCCACGGCGGGCCCGGCGATCTGAATGACGTGTCCAATGTTTTCTGGCATATGTGCAAACCTGGTTTCAAAGTTTCAAGGTTTCAAAAATTCGAGGCGGACCTCGAAGCAGAAACCCGTCGAACTGAATTCGTTGGCCTCCGCTTGCGCGGAAGCTTTGGTTACAGCGCAGCGGCGCCGCTGACGATCTCGATAATTTCCTTGGTGATGGCGGCCTGACGGGCGCGGTTCATGGTGAGGGTGAGCGAGTCGATCAGGTCCCCCGCGTTGTTGGTGGCGGAATCCATGGCGGTCATGCGGGCGGCGTGTTCGGCGGCCACCGACTCCAGCATGGCGCGGTAGATCTGCACGATGACGTACTTGGGCAGCAGTTCGCGGAACAACTGGGCGGCGGGCTGCTCGTAGATGTAGTCAACCGGCGCGGTGGCAAAGCCGGCGGCGACGCGGTCGATTTCGCTGGTGTCGTCTGCGGCCAGGCCGATGCCGGAGCGGGTGGCGGCTTCGCCGGCGCGCTCGCGCTCTTCGATGGAGAGCTCGATGGCCTGCTCGATGCCGCGCTCGCCGATGGCGCCGATGGGCAGAACCTGCTCGACCACCAGGCGCTGGGCTATCACCGACTTGAACTCATTGAACACGACGTAAACGGCATCGATTTCGCCATCGGTATAGCGCTCGATGATGTCTTCGGCGATGGGCGAAACATGGCTGAACTGCGGCACCTTGAGGATGCCGACGTGCTCGCCGGTGACGCGGGTGGGCACGGTACGCTCGGCGCCGGAGGCCTCCGCAGAGTAGCGGCGGCGGAAGTAGTCGCGGCCCTTGCGTCCGACGCACTCGAGGTCCACGTTGATGTTGGACTTGGTCTCCAGGAAACGCTCGGCGGCCTTGAGCAGGTTGGAGTTGAATCCCCCGGCCAGGCCGCGGTCGCCGGTAACGACGAGGAGGACGATGTTGCGTTCCTCGCGAGTCTCGAGCAGGGGATGCTTGGCCTTGCCGGTGTCTTCGTCGATGACGTCAGCGCGCTCGACCAGCGACTTGAGCACGTTGGTCAGCATCTGCGCGTAGGGACGGGCGGCCAGGGCGCGTTCCTGGGCGCGGCGGAGCTTGGCGGCCGAGACCATCTTCATGGCCTTGGTGATCTGCCGCGTGCTCTTGACGCTGCGGATACGGCGCTTGATGTCCAGAACGTTAGGCATATTCGTTCACTCTGGCAACTACCCTCAGTGAGCGGCCACGGCTGCGTGGCGCTCGGCAAGGAAGCGTTCCTTGGCTTCCTGAATGGTCTTGGAAATGTCGGCCTTGATGTCGTCGGTGAGAGACTTCTTCTCCGCGAGGTTCTTGAAGAGCGCGGGATTGACGGTCTCGATGTAGGCATACAACGACTTCTCGAAGGGACGCACGTCGGCGACCGAAAGGTCATCGAGGAAGCCGTTGGTTCCGGCAAAGATGGCGACCACCTGGTGGGTGAACGGGAGCGGCTCGAACTGTCCCTGCTTGAGCAGCTCGACGAGACGCGCGCCGCGATTCAACTGGGCCTGCGTGGCCTTGTCGAGATCGGAGCCGAACTGGGCGAAGGCGGCCAGTTCGCGGTACTGCGCGAGTTCGAGCTTGAGGCTGGAGCCGACCTGCTTCATCGCCTTGATGGCAGCCGAGAAGCCGACGCGGGAGACCGAGATGCCGACGTTGACCGCCGGACGTACGCCGGAGTTGAACAGATCGGCTTCGAGGAAGATCTGGCCGTCGGTGATGGAAATGACGTTGGTCGGAATGTAAGCCGATACGTCGCCTGCCTGGGTTTCGATGATGGGCAGCGAAGTGATGGAGCCGCCGCCGTTCTTGTCGCTCAGTTTGCTGGAGCGCTCGAGCAGACGGGAGTGAAGATAGAAGACATCGCCGGGATAGGCTTCGCGGCCCGGCGGACGGCGCAGCAGCAGGGAGATTTCACGGTAGGCCGCGGCGTGCTTGGAGAGATCGTCGTAGATCACCAGGGCGTGGCGCTTGCTGTCGCGGAAATATTCGGCGATGGCAGTGCCCGAATACGGCGCGATGTACTGCAGCGGCGCGGGGTCGGATGCCGAGGCCACGACGACCACGGTGTAGGCCATGGCGCCGGCTTCTTCCAGGGTCTTGACGACCTGGGCGACGGTGGAGCGCTTCTGACCGATGGCGACGTAGACGCAGAGCAGGTCGCCGCCCTTGTTGTTGATGATGGTGTCGAGGCAGATGGCGGTCTTGCCGGTCTGGCGGTCGCCGATGATGAGTTCGCGCTGGCCGCGGCCGATGGGGATCATGGCGTCAATGCACTTGATGCCGGTGGCCATGGGCTCGCGCACGGGCTGGCGGTCAATGACGCCAGGGGCGATGCGCTCGACGGGCAGGAACTCGGTGGTGACGATGGGGCCCTTGTCGTCGATGGGCTGGCCCAGGGCGTTGACCACGCGGCCGATGAGGGCATCGCCGACGGGCACGCTCATGATGCGTCCGGTGCGCTTGACCTCGTCGCCTTCCTTGATTTCGGTGGCTTCGCCGAGCAGCACGGAGCCGACCTGATCCTCTTCGAGGTTCATGGCGAGGCCCGCGATGCCGTGGGGGAAGGAGAGCAGTTCGCCAGCCATGACCTTATCGAGGCCATGAATGCGGGCGATGCCGTCGCCAACGGAGATCACGGTGCCAACTTCATCGACGGTGATCTTGCTTTCGTAGTTCTCGATTTGCTCACGAATGAGCTGGGTAATCTCGTCTGCTTTAATCTGGGCCATTTTTGCTCTCAGCTGCCGTCTGCCAGCGTTCGGCGGGCAGGGCATGCAAGTAATGAAAACCTAAAACCATGCAAACGCCAGCGATCGGCGATTCGGACTTGTTGCGGGAACTCGCGTCCCCAAAATTTGCCATGCGCCACGGGAAGAATCCGGCGCCAACCCACTCCAGCTTAGTTCTCACTCAACTGCTGACGGATGCGCTGCAACTGGCCGCGCACCGAGCCGTCATAGATTGTGCTGCCCACCCGGACCGTGACGCCGCCGAGTAGCTTCGCATCGGTTGCATAGTGCGGTAGTACGACCTTGCCGGTCATGCGGGCGAGCTCGGCCAGCAGGACGGAGCGCTGTTCGGGAGCGAGTTCGCGGGCGCTGACGATGTCGGCGTCGATGCGTCCGGCGCGGCTGTTCAGCTCGGTCTGCAACTGGCCGGCGATCTCGGGCAGCAGCGCGATGCGATCCTGATCGATGAGCACCGCGATGAAGTTGCGGATGGCGCGATCAGTGACGCCAAGGCGGACGGTGAGCGCATCGAGAAGATTGCGCTTCTGCTCCACCGGAATTGCGGGCGACTCCCAGACCTCGCGCAGTGGGAGGCTTTCCTCAAACGCGGCCACGATGGCCGCAAGCTGCGCGACCGCAGTGGCGGCGTCCAGCTTGGCGTCGGCAATAACATCGGCCAGGGCGCGGGCATAGCGGATGGAAACGGCTGCCATTAATTGCCATCCTTTCCGAGTTGGACGGCAAATCCACGGACCAGGGCGCGGTCGGTGGCTTCATCCACGTTGATCTTCTTCTCCGCCAGATCGACCGCGAGGCCGGCGACAAAGGCCTTGAGTTCGCGCTGCGCGGTACGGGCGGCGGCGGCGATCTCCTGCTCGGCGGCGGCGATGACATGGCTGGCGTCCTGCTCGGCGGCAGCCTTGATGCGCTGCTCCTCGACGCTGAAATCGGCTTCGGCGGCGGTGCGTATCTCGGCGATGTCGGCGTCCAGCCGGGCGAGGCGGGCCTCGATCTCGCCGAGGCGCGCGCTGGCTTCGGCGCTGGCCTTGCGAGCGTCTTCAATTCCCTTCTGAATCTCAGCGGTGCGCGGCGCAAAGCCGGTGGGAAGCGCTTTCTTTGCGACCCAGACGAGGCCCGCACCGAAGATGACGAAATTGATAACGAGGAAAACCCAGTAAACAGCCTCTTTCGAGAGTCCGGTCTTGGCGGCTACGGCCTTCACCGAAGAAGAGTACTTGAACTGCGCATTCTCTTCTTCTGCTTCCGCCGGGGGATGACCCTCTCCAGCTTGCATGGAAGCTTTGCCAAGGTCGGTCTCCGGCAAGCGGTCAAGGTCGGGGGGCTGGGCGCTGGATTTTGCAGCCGACGGCGGGGTCTGCGGAGTGGACTGGGCAACGACGGCTGCCGAGGCCAGGAAGAGGCCGGCGGCGAGGATGGCGAGGCGGATTGGCTTCCTCATCATCGCCCACCTGCGACGGTTGCCGGACCGGAGCCGGCGGTGTGCAGAACGGCGGCGATAATCTGGCTGGCTATGCTATCGCTGGCGGCATCGAGGGTGGCGCGGGCGGCTTTCGTTTCCTGGTCCACGTGAGCCTTGGCCTCGGCAATCTGCTGCTGGGCGCGCTCGCGGGCTTGGGCCACGGCAGCGGCACGGGCATCGACTGCCTGCTTGCGGCGGTTATCCAAGGCCTTGAAGACGGCCAGGCGAGCTTCGCGCAGGCGAGTCTCGTACTCGACGGAGCGCTCGGCGGCGGCGGCGATGTCGGCGCGCGCCTTCTCAACCGCACCCTGGGTACGCTTGCGGCGCTCGGCCAGAACGGCTTCCAAAGGCTTGTGCACGATGACGTGATACAGGCCATAGAGAGCCAGGAGCAGCACCATCGTGGGGATGGCACCGAGCAGTAATTCACCTACTTGCCTTAGGGTCTGTTCCATTTCAATAATTTATGCGAGCGTCGAGCGCGAAGTGTAGGGATTTAAGGGAACTTCCGAAGCTACCACTCCCCCCGTGGCACTGTCAATGGTTGGCCAATTGAACCTTAAAATTGACCCGATTTGGTCAAAAAAAACGTGGAGATCAGAATCTTTTCTCGATCCCACTTGACTAGCGGCGCGACAGCGCTAACATAGAGTCCCATCGCCTTCGATCCAAACCCGGATCGAGTGGGCCTGTGGCTCAGGAAGTGTCACCGCTCCTCACCCACAGGCCCATTTAATTTTCTTATGAACTCAATTGCAAGAAAAATCGTCTTTGCCGGGTCAGACAGCCTCCGGCGGCGACGATTCGCGGCGTGGAATGCAGATGCAAGCGCTGTTATTCGGCGGCGGGTGGCGGCTTCTTGCGGCGCACGCTCCTGGCGGGGGCGCGCAATTTAGCGGCCCGGCTGCCGCCCTCCACCACAAACTTGTGGAGGCGGCGCAGCAATGATTCGGGCGCATCCACTTCGAATTCCACCATCTCATTTTCGCCGTAGTGCCGCGAAATCACGACGCTGCGCGATTCGAGTTGGGCCAGCGCCTTGCCCTCCGACTGCGGCACCCGCAGACGCGCCCGCGCGATAGGGTCCTGATCCAGATGGGCATCGATGGCGGCGAGAAGGCGATCAAGACAGAGGCCGCGGGCGGCGGAGATGTGCACGTTTTCGGCGTTGTCCTTGAGGGTCGCGCGGGTCTGGTCGTCGAAGAGGTCGATCTTGTTGAGGACATGAATCTGGGGCTTGTCGAAGGCGTCGAGTTCGCGCAGCACGCTCTCCACCTGCACCATCTGCTCGGCGGCGGTGGGGCTGGTGGCGTCGGTCACCTGCAGCAGGAGCGAGGCGCGCTGCACCTCTTCGAGGGTGGCGCGGAAGGCGGAGACCAGGGTGGTGGGCAGGTTGCGGATAAAGCCCACGGTGTCGGAGAGCAAGACGTCGCGGCGGGATGGCAGAGTGACGGTGCGCAGGGTCGGGTCCAGGGTGGCAAACATGCGCGCGCTTTCGACGACTCCCGCGTTGGTGAGCGCATTGAAGAGCGTGGACTTGCCCGCGTTGGTGTAACCGACGAGGGCGACCACGGGGACCGGGACGCTCTCGCGGCGCTGGCGCTGCTGCGAGCGCACGCGGCGCACGTCCTCGATCTGCTCCTTGACGTGCTTGACGCGGCGATGAATCTTTCGCCGGTCGGTTTCAAGCTGGGTTTCGCCGGGTCCGCGGGTGCCGATGCCGCCGCCGAGCTGGGACATCTGGGCGCCACGGCCGGCCAGGCGCGGCAGCATGTACTCGAGTTGCGCCAACTCCACCTGGAGCTGACCTTCGCGGGTTCGGGCGTGACGGGCAAAGATGTCGAGGATCAACTGGGTGCGATCGACCACGCGGCAGTGGAACTCGCGCTCGAGATTGCGAAGCTGGGAGGACGACAGTTCGTGGTCGAAGATGAGCACGCCGGCATCGGCCATTTTGGCGGCGGCGGCAACCTCCTCCACCTTGCCGCGCCCGATGAGGGTTGCGGGATCGGGCCGGTCGCGGCGCTGGAGCATTTCGCCCACCACCACACCGCCGGCGCTTGCGGTCAGCTCGCGCAGCTCCGCCAGCGACTCTTCGGCGTTAAAGGGCACGGCATGGTCATCGGCTTCCAGGCGCAGGGATTTCGAGGCGGACTTGGCTTGGCGCGCCTGCGGAGGAATGCGGCCGGGCTTGCGCTCGGCGTTGCGTTCGGAGTCGTCTGCGGTCTCGGCTGCGTTGTCGGGACGAGCATGATGGCCGCGGAATTCGACTCCGACGAGGAAGGCGCGTTCGGGTTCGCCGGGAAGGCGAGGCCGCTCGGCTGCGGCTACCGCGGCTTCCAGGGGACCGGGCAAGCGACGCTCAGCGATGACTCACTCCTGCGACGAGGCGGCCATGGGCGGGGCGGGCGACACGGCGGAAACCGCCGTTGGACCCACATGCCCGGAGCGCTCCAGATGAGGCGCGCGCGCCATGACGACGGTGGAGATGGCGTGCTTGAAAATCAACTGCTCCTGGTTGTTGGTCTCCAAGACGACGGAATACTTGTCGAACGAGCGGATGCGGCCGGAGAGCTTGACCCCGCTGAGCAGGTAAATCGTGATGACAGACTTGTCTTTCCTTGCCGTGTTGAGGAACGAATCTTGTATGTTCTGTGCCGGTTTGCTTTCCATCGGTCACTCTCTCCTTCAGATAGAACAGCCAGAAAACCAGATACACCGCCTCCCAACAAACGAGACGGGTAGAACCTTGCCCGGCTGGGGGAAATCGCGTCACCAGACAGCCAATACGATACGGCCTAAGCCGCTCGATTTCAACTTAGATGTAAATTCGCCGGGATAGTTGCGGCAGGAGTTGCCGGAATGGCCCGTTTTGGGAGAGCCGCTTGAGGGCAAATGAATCCTTTCGGCCATGGATGGGGCAGGGATTCGCGCATATAATGGTGCATCATGGAAGAACGGGAATATTACGACGAACGCCAGGAAGTAAAGAAGCACATGCTGGTCTGCCCGCACTGCCGGCAGGAAGGCGAATACGAAGTTGGCTGGATTGTGCGGATGAAGAAGAAGTCGCTGCCGCCGCGGGCCGACGAGCGCGACCGGGCGAAGTTCGCCAAGGCGCAGAGCTACATGGTGCGCAAGGACGATCTGCTGGCCTGCAAGAACATGCGCTGCCGCAAGCGCTTTGAGATTGCCGGCATCCAGACGGTGGCGTTCCTCTAGCGGATGGCGCCGGATGCAGAACTTGAGGGACGCTCTATCGGCGTCCTTCTTCCATGTGGAGCGTTCCTGCGGGGCGTTCGTGCGGAATCATCGGGCCAATCGCGGAGGTCAATCGCGCGGGCCGGAGTGCGGCCGCAGGTTCGGATTGAATAGTCATTCAGTTTTTCCGGTGGGCGGGATATACTTGCCGGTCTTGCAGTCGCGTCCTGACTGCCGGC
>Ga0302320_10012268_pt1 | contig 18043 bp, 19 predicted proteins | sample Bog_T0_3_FD_202130 | JGI IMG/M metagenome (GOLD analysis project Ga0302320, IMG submission 202130) | Peat permafrost microbial communities from Stordalen Mire near Abisko, Sweden - Bog_T0_3 | ecosystem: Environmental > Terrestrial > Soil > Wetlands > Peat | place: Sweden: Abisko, Stordalen Mire...
GGATCCAGAAGACCACCGGCGAAACCCGCGAAGCCGTGGAAAAGGCGATCAAGGAATCGTCAAGCTGCGGTTGCAAATAAGCGGACCTTCCGGGGCTGCGGATGAAGCTCATTCCTCCATTACCCATGATACTGCTGCTGGCCGCCGGTCTGCTGACCAGCTGCCAGTCGCCCAAGGCCATGGCTCCGCCCAGGAGCATGGCGGCGCAATCTACGCGGAACAACTGCTACAGCCTGCTCCATCAACTGCTCAACGAGCAGAAAGATGTCAGCCTGCTGCGGTTCATCCGGCCCGAACACGCCGATGTCAAACAACTGGTGAATCAAATCGCTACGACCTCCGGAACCGGGGCGAAGCTGCTGGAGGCGTTTGCCAAGGACGATCCGACGATCCGGCTGGACGACCTCCGGCTGCCGTCCGGCGAACTGGCCACACGCGACGCGATCGCGGCCACCAAGCGGAAGGAATTATTGGGCCAGAGCGGCGACACCTTTGAACTGACCCTGCTTTTGACCCAGACCGAGGCGTTGAGCTATGGCTGGCATCTGGCGGAAGTCACCGGCGAAAATGAGCCGCAACCGGAACGCGCCCGGGCGCTGGCCGGCCTGGGCGAGGACATGTACAACCTATATCACGAGGTCTTCGTGCTGTTGCTGGCGAAAACCAGATCATCGGCCACGAACTCCATCACGGTTCAACCTGAATAGCGCCTGCCATTTACTTTTTCATCGTGCGGAACTGGCGCAGGGCGACAAAGGGATCAATCCGGGCCAGCAGAAAATACGCCCAATGATTTTTCCAGCGCGACCAGAAGGACTGGGTTTTCCGCCATTGGTCACGTTCGATGCGCCGGGAATGTTTAAGGACCCGCTCAAAAATTTCCCGTGCTTCCGCCGCGGCGGCCTTGTCCTCGAACCGCAGCATCAGTTCGTAGTTCAAGTTGAGGCTGCGAATGTCGAGATTGGAGGAGCCGACATAGATGATGCCGTCGGTTAGGACCAGTTTGGCGTGCAGAATCTGCGGTTGATATTCGTAAATCTCCACCCCGGCTTTCAACAGGCGGTGATACAGGCTCCGGGCCGCCAGTTGCGAAACCGGCACGTCGGATTTGCCGGCGAGGATCAATTGCACGCGCCCGCCGCGCCGCGCCACGCGCACCAAATCCCGGCGCAGCCGCCGCGTCGGCAGAAAATACGCGCTGATGATCCGCACATTTCGGGCTTTGGCCAGATCATGAGCTAATGCAGTTTGAAAGGGGCTGGCACCCAGACCGGGATGGCTGGGCAACAATTCCGCCGACGCATGTTTTTGCAATTTGCGTTTACGTTTGAACGCCCGCAGCCGTTGCAGGGGGCGGCGGTGAAAATCTGACAGCGCGAACAACGCTTCAAACGAATTCGCCAGTTCCCCGGCCAGCACGGGGTTTTCAATGCGAACGCCCAGATCGCACCAGCCACGTGTCACGCCATCGCCATCGTATTCATCGGCCACATTGAATCCCCCGATGAAAATGACGGACTGGTCGCAGATGAGCAGCTTGCGGTGGTCGCGCACGCCGAAGCGCCAGAGATGAAGCGGATTGAAGCGGCGCACCTCCGCGCCGACGGCGATGAGCGGGCGGAAAAAATGCTCCGGCAAAAACCAGGAGCCGACGGCATCCACCAGCACGCGCACCCGCACCCCGCGCCGGGCCGCCGCCAGCAATACCGCCAGAAACTGACGCCCCAACTGGCCATCGGCATAAACATACGTTTCCAACTGGACCGATTTTTGCGCCGCGTGGATCGCCGCCAGCATGCCCGGAAAAATTTCCCGGCCCGTGCAGAGCCATTTCAGGGCGGGAGATTCTGGATCGGACATAATTTATTGATGCGATTCTCATGGCCGGGATGGGTCACCAGTATTCAACCTGCCACATCAACGGCTGGCGGCACAACCCGACCCGCGGTCGTCGTGAAAGTATTTTAAAGGCGGTCAATGCGCCGTGATATTTATTCCGAACGGTGTTTGCGCGCTTCAAAATTGTATTGGAAGAGCAGCCCGACGCTTTGTGCCCCCTCCCGGCCGTCACGCAGCGCGTTAAAGCCGTAGCCGTAGCGCAGGATGACCTCGAAATTCTTGTTCTTGGGCGCAAACGACAGGCCGCCACCGGCACCGGTCTGCCAGTCGCTCCGCTGGGCATAGCCGGGCAGATAATCCAAATGTGCCGTGGCGGCCTCCAGCCGGAAATCCCAGCGATGCGCGGCATCGAGGGGAACGTCATAACCGGCATAGAAATGTTGAAAACTGGTCGCGGTAATTTCTTCATAATAGTAGCCGGGCAGCGTCAGTGGAAATTCCGACACCAGCGGCAGCACACCGCCCAGCCGCCACGCACTGAACTGATCCGCACCGGTCGAACCGCCCGCCGTGAACGCAAACGAAATTTTTTGCCCGCTGTTCGTCCAGGCATAGTTCAATCCGGCGTAGAGCCAGTAAAGATTGACGTCGGGGCTGATGCTGCGGTCGTTGTTGTAACCATAGGACTGGCTGTCCATGCGCCATTGCCGTTCAAACCAGACGGACAGTTCCAGGCCCAGGTCGGGATACAGCACCGGTTCCTTGCCGGCCAGCCGGATGCCGCCCCGGGTAAAGCCGGTGATTTGGTTGGCGGGCAGCGCGAAATTATCCGCCGTCCGGGAAGTGTCTGTATAAATTGAATCGCGCAACCCGCCGCGGGCGACCACGCTCACCGGGATCAAAATGCCGGGGTTCAACAATTGATAGACGCTCAGGGAAACCCCGCCGCCATCGCCGTTAAAACTTTCGCCCTGGTAGTATTGCCCCTGCCGGACTTCATAATAATTGGCGCCGAACATTCCCCCGTTGAAACCGAGGCCCACATCCGTGGTGGGCGATAGCAGATGTTTGAACCCCACTTCGCCGTCCACATACGCCGGGGCGATGGCCAGACGCAAGGCCGTGTTGGTGTCAAAAAAGTCCGGGTTGTTGTAATAGTAATAGGCATAGATCGCCTGCGGTCCCTGGCCGGAGAGCGGCTGGTCATAGCCCAGCTCCAGCAGATTGCGATGTTCCGGGTCAATCTGTGCCTGGCAGTTGAACCCGGCCAGAAAGCTGGCGGCGGCAACCAGCAAAAGAAAACTTGAGGTTCGATTTGAAATAAGCATGGCGTTTCAATTAAGGGAGGTCATTTACAGCTGCGACCGCAATGCTCCCGCAACCTTCATTGAAGGAAGGTTATTCAGGAAACCCATGGGGCCGCCATGGGGTGTTCACCCCATCTGAATTCTCCGTGGCGAAAGTCCGGGCACGCATGTTTGGACGGCGGAAACGTGAACCGGCACCGTTCCGGTCAGATTTTCCCGATAGCTTGAGGATGATTTCCCCACGATTCTTTTGAACATCCGGGCGAAGTGCGTCAGCGACTGGAATCCGGTCGCGTAGGCGATTTCGCTGATGCGCAGATTGGGGTTGAGCAGGAGGTTCTTCGCCTTCTCCACCCGGGTGCGCGAGACAAACTCCGTGAAACTCAAGGCCGTGCATTTGCGGAACAGCTTGCAGAAATGAAACGGGCTGGTATGCACGGCCTGCGAAACTTGGAGCAACGAGAGGGTTTCCGTGCAGTGCTCACGGATAAACAGTTTCGCCTTGGTGATGTTCGGCGGCTCCGTGTTGGCCATCTGCACCACGAGCTGATTGCTTTTCATCGCGAGATGATCGGCGAAAATGACCAGCAGGTCCGACACGGCCTGCATTTTCTTCTGCGGGACAACCGGGGTCGCAAAATAAGCCCGCCGCGTCTGCTCGTTGGCGATGTCCACGCCGAGCTTTCTGGCCTGAACCACTGCCCGCTGGAAGGACGTCGCGGTGGGGTTCTGGCGCATCACCTGGCCGGTGTGCAGGAAGCCGATGGTTTTTGGGCCAAGCTTGACCGGGACGGCGGTTTCACACAGGCCGTAGGCACAAGTCCGGGTGGCCGGCTCGGTCATGGCATCCTGCGTGAGTTTCTCCTGTAATTGCAGGCACGCGGCGCAGGTCGGACTCTGCCCGGCCATCAGGGCGCAGAAGACGTTTTCCCTGGACTTGCCATGGAAGGGCAGTTGCCAGCTCTCAACCGAACGCAGCGCCACCGGCATTCCGGTCGCCTCCGTGTAGGCGCGCTCGTAGTTCAGAAATGTTTCGGAGCGGGCCAGGGTTTCAACCAATTGTCCCTGCGTTTTCAAAGCTTGCTCCCGCTGGTTTCACCCGCACATGTTGGTGGTCTTGATGGCACAAGGAATCGTAAGCTGTCTTGTTTTGCCGTCGCCATGGGGTGTTTACCCCAGTGCCTTGAATCAGACAGATGCATTCAACTTCCGGTCGCAGGCGGGGAAAGGCATCTGTTTCTGATGGTTTTCTGGGTGGCCGAAAACCGGCCACCCAAAAGATGAATTTGAAACGGATGCGTCAAACCAGGGAACTGGCCAGATTCTCTTTGTTTTTTTCTTTCATGTCCGCACATTTGGCGTCCTTTCCGGAATCACAACTGGATGCCTTTTTAATTATCGGCACTTCGCGGCCCATGCGCACCTCGGTGGTTTGATTGGTTTTGTCTGAGCCTTTATCGTCTTGCAATGTTTTCATGCTTTTATTGTGTTGGTTGATGTTGGTGGTTCACTCGCGCATTAAGATATCCGTCTGCTGAAAGTTTCATATGGGGTCTTCACCCCACAGCGCCAAAGAATTGTCCTCCGTCCCGCTTTGAAAACCCACACGTCCGGATGGACATTGATATTTCGCCCCTGCCGGACGGGTCATGGCCAAACGCCAGCGCGACGTTTGCGCCTGCCGGAAGCAAAATCCCTCGCAAGCCGGAACGCGGCATTGGAATGGCGGCTGGCAGAGTTCTGCCTGCGGTTGGTGGATTACAACCGGCAAAAAATGATTGAAAAGCCAATCCCTTCAGCCTAAATTCGACATTGGGTTCGAAGCCAGTGCTGGTTCGATTAGGAGACAAGGACGTGACTAATAAAGAACATCAGCGCAATCTAAAGCGAATTGCCAGGGCCATCGAAGCAAACAAAGTTCTGCTTCGCAATGCCGAGATGCGGCTTAAGCAGTTGTCGACCCCCATCCAAACCGATGGGAAAGGCGGCTCAACTGCCAAATCAAAACTGAAATAAGGTTCCGGAACAAACCGGCGGGATGGCATTGGAAAGTTGCTCAGGCTTTTTTAATTTCGGCAGGGGCAGCCTTGGAGAGGCCTCTTTTTTTGACGGCCAGCTGCGGGTGGTTTTCCTTCACCACGGCAATCATCGCCTCCATCCCTTCCTTGATCTCCGAAACCTGGGGATGCACTTCCTTGATGAGATCATGTTCGCTCTTGGACAATTTTTCGATGCGCCGGCCCTGCTCGCGCAACTGATCAAACAGGGCATTCTGCTTGGTGGAAAGCCGGCGCATCCACCAAAAGCAAACACCCCAGCAAATCGTGCCGGCCAATGTCATCCAGAAGGCGAGGACATTTTCAGTCATATGGCACCCGAATCATCTATCGCACGATGACCACTGGCGGGCGCACTACGACCACCGGCGGTCCAACGACGGCTTCATCATGGTGTTCGTATCGCGCGTGTTCCGGTCGGCCGCCGTCCCGATAAAGACAGCCGGAAGTGGAGACGAGGGTGATGAGGCAGGTGAGCAACAGGATTAATTTCATATTGGTTTCTCTTTCCGGGAAGAAAGTTACGTGCCGGGCGAAAACTTCACCATAGGGTATAACCCTACGCCCGATATTGCGACGTGCAAACTGGCAGGCGCAATTATGGCGCGGTGATGGCCGCTAAACAATGGTCAACTGGACGCTGCTCTCGATGATGCCCGCGCTGATGGCGTAACGGGTGAGGCCGGCGGTGTCATGAATGTCCAGCTTCTCCATAAGATGCTCGCGATGTTTCTCGACGGTTTTGATGCCGATGCCGAGTTCGTCCGCAGTTTCCTTGTTGGCTTTGCCTTCGGCGATGAGCTGGAGCACCTCCATTTCGCGGGAAGTCAACTGGGCAGCCTTTTTTTTGAGCTGCCCGACGCGGTCAAGTGATGGCGCATTCAGCCGGTCGAGGCGCCTGGCCACCGTGGGGCCGTAAAAAACTTTTCCCTTGTAGACTTGCCGGATCGCATCGCACACAGCATAGGAGGAATTTTGTTTGAGCAGAAACCCCATGGCGCCGGACTCGATGGCGTTGGTGACATACGCGTCGTCATTATGCGCGGAGAGAATGACGATTTTGACGCTAGGCAAGGCTTTGTGAATCTGGCGGGTGGCCTCCAGGCCGTTGAGCTGGGGCATGGCGATGTCCATCAACATCACGTCGGGCCGGAGCTTGAGCGCCAGGGCGACCGCCTTGCGTCCGTCGGGCGCTTCGCCGACCACTTCAAAGTCGTCCTCAAATTCGAGCATCTTGCGAAAACCTTCGCGGACGATCATGTGATCCTCCGCCAGCAGAACGGTGATGGGTTTCATGGACATTCTAACGGGGTTTCTTTTTTGGATTTTTTCAGCGCCCCGGGTTGCGCTTTGTTAAACGGGATCTCCACCTGAACGGTGGTGCCTTTGCCCGGAGCGGACTCGACGCAAAAGGTGCCACCAACCATCTCCACCCGCTCCCTCATGCCGAGCAGGCCCAGGCGTTTGCCGCCATCCCCGCCTAGGACGCGGTCCACCTGAAACGATTTGCCGTCATCCTTGATTTTCATACTTACTCCCTCCGCGATTTTCTGGATGTTCAATTTCACACGGCGGGCGTGCGCATGGCGGGACACGTTGGTGAGCGCCTCCTGCGCCACGCGAAAAAACACCGTGCGCTTGGCGATGTCCAATGCCTCCACCCCCGCAAAGGCCTGCAGGTGGACGTGGATGCGCGTCCGTTGGGAAAAGGCTTTTACATACGAATGCAGCGCGGGAATCAATCCGAGATCATCCAGCACCGCCGGGCGCAATTCACGGGCAAACCGATGGACGATGTCCACCGACCGTTCCACCAGTTTTTGCGTGCGGGCGATGTTGCGTTCGAGGCCCTTGGTGTTGAGCGAAGCCTCCTTCTTCAAGGTGGTCAGCCGGATGTTGATGCCGGTCAGTGTCTGGGCGATGACATCATGCAGTTCGCGGCTGATGCGTTTACGCTCCTCCTCCTGCGCCGACAAAATCTGGCGGGACAACTGCCGCAACTGCTCCTGCAGCCGGTCCGACTGTTCCAACAACTGGCTGTAATGGCGCTCGCTTTTTTTCAACGCGGCCTCCACCGCCTGGCGCTGGATGATTTCCTGTTCCAGCTCAAAGTTTGAGGCGGCCAGCTGCACGGTGCGCTGGCTCAACATCTCGACAATTTGATTCAGGTGGACGGCGGCCTCGCGCGCGCCATGATGAATTTTTTCAATCGGAGTTATTGCCTCGGTGAAGAAAGTCCCTGCCAGCTTGATGACCGCGGCCTGTTTGCCGGACGGACAGTTCGGCAACACCTTGGAGATCAGGATTTGCTCATGGAGCTTGGCGATGTCCAGCGTTTGCATGCCGGCGACCAGCGCCTGTTTGCCCATGCCCTGCGCCCGTTTCAGGCGCGTCCCCGAGCGATTTTTTAAATAGGCCTGCAGCGCCGCCTGATAACGTCTGGAAAATTTGTTCTTCATAGGCTGCCAAATTCACGCGCGACCCGGCGGACAGACTGGGCTGATTTCAACACCATCCGCTGCGTGCAGGCGATGTCATCCTTGAGCCCCTGATGGTTGACCCGCGCCTCCTGTTTCAGGGAGAGCAGCCGGACATTGATGCCCAGCAGCGTCTGGGCGATTTCATCGTGGAGTTCGTGGCTGATGGTCTTGCGTTCATTCTCCTGCGACGCCATCACCCGGTGCGTCAGTTGCCGCAGACGTTTTTGAAGTTCGAGCGACTCCTCCAGACTTTTCTTGAAATGCTCGCCGCGCGTCTCGGCAGACTCCTCCATGACCTTGCGCCGGACGATTCCGCGTTGCAGCTGACGGTTGGTGGCGGCCAGTTCCTGCGTCCGTTGGCCTAATGTTTCCTGTAAACGGCTCAAGTGAGCCTCGGTCCGCTGGGCGGCGTGATGGTTTTCCGCGATTGGCGTGTTCGCGTCGGTAAAAAAAATCCCGGCCAGCTTGGTAAACCCATTTTTGCTGTTCGATAATTCCAAGGTGGCGATCGCCTGCTCATGAATTCTGGCCAGATCCAGCGTCTCCAATCCGAGGGCGACGGCCTGGCGGCCCAGCCCCAGTGCCGGCTGCCGGCTCGCCTGGGGTCCTTGTTTCAGGCGCGCTCGCAACGCCGCCACATAGCGCTGTGACAAATCAATCAGCTTTTTCTTCATGCTGGCATGTTGGGTTCGGCCGTGGTGCGCGGAAAGCTTTATCTTCTGTTTTCAATCCGCTTATCGGGAAAAACATCGTTTAACCGTCTTGATTTGTATATGGGGTAAAACCCTACCGGATTGAACTGACCGGGAAAAATCGAAAGCCCGACGAGCACCGGAGGAAAAGTGTTCGCCGGACAATGCCGGCCCGAACAAAAATTCATTTCGTCCGGACTGTGCAAAAACTTTGGATCCGCTGCATCGGAGCGGGGAAAATTCATTTGCCACGATATTTCGACGGGTTGCAGATTCGATCCAACCTTTCGACTTCAAGTTTGTTCAAGGCGCTCTGCCGCTGTCGCTGCTTGACAGCATTTGCAATTGTCGGCGGCAGCTGGCAGACCTGTTTGACCCAGCGGAGGAAGTCCAGGAAAATCTGTTTCAACGGGTTCATGACCAGATGACGGTTTGCCGTCAAGGGCTTCGCTTCCGCCCGTCAGACCGCCTTGGGTTTCACGAGCAGCAGGACGATTCCGCCGACCAGCGCCAGCGCGCCGACGGCCGGCGGAATGAAATGGCTGTCCGTGGTCGCAATGTGCATCCCCAGAAAATTGATGGGCTGACCCGGCGTGGTGAAACTCAAGCCCGAATAGGCCAGCACCACCAGACCGAGAGTGATCAGCAGGACGGCAACGATGGTTTTTGTGTTCATATTCAATTTATTTTTGATTTTTTCTCAAACCACGGGTTTTCGGCCGGAAATGACCCGAAGCAAAACCACGACAATGGCGATGACGAGGAGGACATGAATGAAGCCGCCCATCGTGGTGCCGGTCACCAAACCCAGCAGCCACAAAATGACCAGCACAAATGCAATGGTGTATAACATAAAAAAATTTCGGTTAATTTGCTGGCCGGCGTTTTCACACCGGCCGGCAATTGGTTGACCGTTTAGTTGATGGCCACTGGCACGGCGATGGTCATGTTGTTGATGACGCTGGTCACCCCGTTGATGTCGGTGGCAAGCTTGGTGACGAGGCTCTTTTCCGCATCGTTTTTGGCAACGCCGGTCAAGGTCACGACGCCGTCCGTCGTCGAAACGCCGGTGTGCATGGCACTCGTCGAGCTGTGCGACAGCAATGACGACTTGACCTGCGCCGTGATGGACGCGTCATCAATTTTGTCGCCGACCGTGGCGTCGGGCGTGGCCGAAGTCTTGGTGACCGTCATCTCGTTGTTAACCGATTTGACGTTGTCAATGTCCTTGGCGTATTCGGCAGTAAGTTCCTTTTGCGCCAGGCTGCTCGCTACACCCTGCAAGGTGACAACACCGTCCTTCGTATAGACGGTGGTTCCGGTGGCGCTTACGTTGCGATGGAATAACAACGCGGTTTTAACCTTCGTGGTGATCCAGGCGTCGGAATGTTCCGCCGGCTGTTCGCCGTTGATTTTCAGTTGATCAACCACGCTCGTGACTCCGGGCAGGCTCGCCACGGTGTCTTCGGCCATGGATTTGTGCGACGCGTCGGCGACCGCGCCGGTCAGGGTGACAACGCCGTCTTTGGATTCAACCTTGATGGAATCGTCCTTCAGATAGGTCTTGAACGTATAGGATTTCGCAGCAGATGACTCAATGCGGCTGTCCGTGTCGGCCGCATGCAACGGCGCGCTGGCCATTAACAGGGTGCTGACCGTCGCCATGAGGGCAAGCGTATGGGGTGATTTCATTTTCATTGTGGCTTTAATTTTGTTTGGTTGTTGGTTTTTTAACACTGGAGACATTCTGCCGGATGCGGCCGTTCTTCGCTATGGGGTGTAACCCTACCGGTTCATGGCGCGATTTTGTCGCTCACCCACTGGCGGGCATCCATGAAACTCTTTTCCAGCGCGTCGTAGGCTTTTTTGGAACCAGCCTTGACGCTGTCCCAGGTGGATTCGGTGGCGTTCCGGGCATCGGCCAGCTGCTGGTTCAACTGCGCCGCCTGGTCGCGCAACGCCTGCAGCTTGGGCTTGGCCTCGGCCTTGATGGTGTCGCTCGAGGTGTCAATTTTCGCCGAGAGCTTGTCGAGATCCTGGTTCAGCGTGGCCAGCTGGTCCTGCATGGCTTTTACGAATTCATCTTTCTGGGCGAAAGTGTAATCCTTCATGTCCTGGGCGGCCTGCTTGGTTTCGGTTTGCACCTTGTCAATCTGCTGCGAGGTAGTTTGTTCCTTGCCGCAGCCCGCTGCGAAAGCGGTGGTGGAAAGGAGGGTGATGAGCCATGTCTTGTTTTTCATGACCACCAGCATCATCTGATGACCGTGCGGTTGCCATGGGGTGTAACCCTACCTTGGAGTTTTAACAGGCTTCGCGAAGACGGATTGGTCAGGCGGAATCTAATCAGGTGGGTTCATTCCCCTGGCCGACGTCGCCGTGAGATCGCCGGCCGGCTTCAGGCTGGAATCTGGGCGGCAAGCCGCAACATTTCTTTCAGCGGATCTAGATGCTTTTCATAATGCCGCCATCGTTCCAAAGACAGGCCGTAAATTTGCTGGCGCACCTGCCACTGGCTGGCCGTTTCCACCGCGCAGGGGTTGGTGTGCGGAGCCAGACAATGCTCGTCCCATTCCAACCCAAGAAAATCCAGCATCTGACGCGCCGTTTGTTCCGTGTTCACAATCATGTCTTCGTAGCTGATTTCAATCAACTCCAGGGGCAGAGCCTTCCCCCAATGCTTCATGAGCCTGGTGTATTCGCCGTAAAAATGACCGATGTTCCGCAGGTCAAATGCATAGTCCAAAGACAGCGGGAATCGCTGGAAATAATTGGAAAGGCACGTGTCCAAGGGTTGACGTGTGCAATGAATAATCCGCGCCTTCGGAAACAACATCGCGAGGAACCCAAGATTCCTGAAATTCAGCGGATTTTTGTCAATCACATGCGGAACATCCGGACCAACGCCCCGTCGCAGGCGTTGCTCGTAATTATTGATCAGGCGCGTGGCCGTGGCCGGGGTGATCTGCTTGATGGCCTGCGGATACGGGATCCCGTTTTCGGACAACTCCAACAGGCCGGGAGTAAAATCAACAATGGCCGGCAGCTCTCCCGCCGTGGCGACGGAGCGATGATTGGACAACATGTTCGCCAGAAGTGTCGTGCCTGATCGGGGCATGCCGACAATGAACAAAGGCGAGCGGCTGTCCGACGAAAACGCGAACCGCTGGGCCAGAAAATCCTGGCTGAAACTTTCAATGAGACCATTGGTCATTTTCTCGACTCCGCCGGGATTGTAAGTGACAAGGGCATTGCGGATCTCATTTGCCCGCCGAAAGCATGTGAATGCCTCATCGTGCAGGCCGCAATCATCGTCAATTTTGCCCAAGGCGAAAGAAAGCTGCTCGATGACATCCGGCGGGGTCCCCGGCTGATCAAGTAAAGACCGGATGTTTTTTGCATCCGCATGGTCCGAGTCCTTATATTTGCGGATGTTCGTCAGGTTGAACAAGGGGTCGGGAAAATTCGGTTTGAGCGCAAAGGCCTTGTGAAACATCTTCTCGGCCTCCTGCATGTCACCTTTGATGACCATATAAAGGCCCCGGTTGTTATGGGCTTCGGCATGGTCAGGTTTGAGCGTGATGGTTTTGTCAAAACTGGCCAGGGCTTCATCATACCGCTTCATTTCCTGCAGGGTGACGCCCCGGTTGTTATAGGCTTCGGCATGGTCAGGTTTGAGCGCGATGGTTTTGTCAAAACTGCTCAGGGCATCGTCATTCCGCTTCAGTTTTTTTAAAGCGGAGCCCCGGTTATAATGGGCGTTGGCGTAGCCCGGATTGAGCGCGACGGCCTTGTCGTAGCTCGCCAGCGCATCTTCATGCCGCTGCATTTTTTGCAAAACCGCGCCCCGGTTGTTATGGGCTTCGGCCTGGTCGGGTTTGAGCGCGATGGCCTTGTCAAAACTGGCCAGGGCATCGTCATACCGCCTAATTTCCTGCAGAACAACGCCCCGGTTGATGTGCAGGACCGCCTGGTCAGGAATTTTGGCGATAATAAGATTGTAAATGTTGACCGCCGCCTGAAAATTTCTTGAATTCTGTTCCTGAATCGCCAGGGCGCTGGCCGCCGCAAGCGTGAACGTTCTGCCGCGCATGTAGATCACGGTCTCACGCTTGTCTCGCGGCAGTCTTTTGCTCATGGTAAAACTATGGCCCGAAGGTTTGGGCATCGCCAATTTGAACAGCCGTGGTCACAAGTCCGGTTTGTTGGCAGGTCACAAATCAATTTTCAGGCTTCGCCCGCGTCTGTTTGTCACCGGTGCCACAACCCCGATGCCATCTCATGTCCGAGCTTTCACGACGTGTCGCCCCGTCGGCCGAATCCCAGATTAAATTTAACGTCCATGCCGGGACAAGGTTTTCTTTATGGATGCTTTCCGGTTTTCAACATTTGCCGCATCCGGTTAAGGAAATATTTTGACTGAAAAATCTGTGTTTCATCCGTGTTTCATCTGTGGCTAAATATGCCGGGTGAAAATCGTTGGCCTCATTCCTGCGCGCTTTGCCTCGACGCGGTTTCCCGGCAAGCCGCTCGCGCTCATTGCGGGCAAGCCGCTCCTTCAGCACGTCGTCGAGCAATGCCAGCGTGCACAGTCGCTTGCTGAAATCATCGTCGCCACGGACGACACGCGCATCTGGGAGGTGGCGCAGAATTTCTGCCGCGTGGAGATGACGCGCCCGGAACACCCCAGCGGTTCGGACCGCATCGCGGAAGTGGTCGAGCGTTGCGATGCGGATGCAGTCGTGAACATCCAGGGCGACGAGCCGTTGATAGATCCAAGCGTGATTGACGCGGTGGCGAACGCGCTGGCGCAAAATGAAATGTCCACCGCCGCCACGCGCGTCAAGCATCTTGCCGAGCTGGACAATCCAAATGTCGTAAAAGTCGTTGTCAACGCCGCCGGCCATGCGCTATATTTTTCGCGGCGCACGATTCCGTATTTGCGCGAGGCCGCCAGTGGTTCAGCAAGCGAACAATTGGCGGCGTTTCCTTTTTTGAAGCACCTCGGCATTTACGGGTACCGGCGCGCGACGCTGCTGCGGCTGGTGAAATTCCCGGTGTCGCCGCTGGAAAACGCGGAGAAGCTGGAGCAGTTGCGTGCGCTGGAAAACGGCATCCAAATCGCGGTCGTGGAAGTGGATCATGACAGCATCGGCGTGGATGTGCCGGAAGATGTGAAGCGCGTTGAACAATTTTTGAAATGAAATTCATATTTGTAACCGGCGGCGTGGTGAGTTCGCTCGGCAAAGGCTTGACCGCTGCGGCGCTCGGCACGCTGCTCGAAAATCGCGGCCTAAAGGTCGCGCTGCAAAAGTTCGATCCGTATCTCAACGTGGATCCGGGCACGATGTCGCCGTATCAGCATGGCGAGGTTTATGTGCTGGATGACGGTGCGGAGACCGATCTGGATCTTGGCCATTACGAGCGGTTCACGAACGTCAAGCTCACGCGCCTGAACAACCTCACCAGCGGCCAGGTTTACCAGACCGTGCTCAACAACGAGCGCGAAGGCAAATATCTCGGCAAGACGGTCCAGGTCATTCCGCACGTCACGGATGAAATCAAAAACCGGATCCATGTCCTCGCCGAAAAATCCAAGGCCGATGTCATCATCACGGAAATTGGCGGCACGACCGGCGACATCGAAGGGCTGCCGTTTCTGGAGGCCATCCGCGAATTCGCACTGGAGGTCGGCTACAACAACGCGATTTTCCTGCACGTCACTTATGTGCCGTTCATCAAAGCGGCCGGTGAATTGAAGACCAAGCCGACGCAGCAGTCCGTCGCCAAGCTGCGCGAAATCGGCATCATGCCCCACGTGCTGGTCTGCCGCTGCGAACGGCCGCTGGACAAGGATTTGCGCCACAAAATTTCAATGTTCTGCAATGTCCCGCTCGAGGCCGTCATTGAAGAAAAGGATGTGGACCATTCCATTTACGAAGTGCCACTGATGCTCCAGCGCGAGCGCATGGACGACCTCGTCTGCCGCTTGCTGCATCTCACCACGCCCGCGCCGAACATGACGCACTGGCAGGAGATCATCCGCAAGCTCATCGCGCCGCAGCATCGCGTGCGCGTCGGCGTCGTCGGCAAGTACATCGAATTGCAGGACGCCTACAAATCGGTTTATGAGGCGATCATCCACGGCGGCGTCGCCAACGATTGCGGCGTTGAAATCGTGCAGGTGGACGCCGAGGACATTGAGAAAAACGGTGTGGATAAAACCTTGAAGGGCCTGGGCGGCATTCTGGTGCCGGGCGGTTTCGGCGAGCGCGGCGTGGAGGGGAAAATTCTGGCCGCGCAATACGCCCGCGAAAAGGGCGTGCCGTATCTCGGCCTGTGCCTGGGCATGCAAATCGCGACGATTGAATTTGCACGGAATGTCTTGAAGCTGACCAGGGCGCACTCGACCGAGTTCGACACCGCCTCGCCGCATCCGGTCATCGCCATGCTCGACGAACAAAAGCGCGTGACCAAAAAAGGCGGCACGATGCGGCTGGGCGCGCAGCCCTGCCAGCTGGCCGTCGGGTCGAAGGCGGGAAAGCTTTACGGCTCGTTTGTCATCCACGAACGCCACCGTCACCGCTACGAGTTCAACAACGCCTACCGCGAGAAATTCGAGAAGGCCGGATTCGTCTTCAGCGGCCTGTCACCGGATGGAAAACTGGTTGAGGTCATCGAGCTCAAAAATCATCCGTTTTTCATCGCGAGCCAGTTCCACCCGGAATTTTTGAGCAAGCCGCACCAGCCGCACCCGCTGTTCCAGGGCTTCATCGCCGCCGTGCACCAGCACCTCCACCACAAGCCGATTTAGCGGAAAGGTTGAAGGCAGAATGAAGAATGAAGAAATTACGGGCTATGCCGTTGCGCTCGAATTTCTTTACGGCCTTCAGATTTTCGGTGCAAATTTTGGGCTCGCAAATACATTCCGACTGGCCCTGCTGGCCGGCCAGCCGCAGGCAGAACTCCGCTTCATTCACGTCGCCGGCACGAACGGCAAAGGCTCGACCTGTGCGATGCTGGAAGCCATTTATCGCGCGACCGGCCTGCGCGTCGGCCTGTTCACCTCGCCACACCTCGTTTCATTCCGCGAACGGATCCAGGTCAACCGGCAGTTGATTCCTGAAACCGAGGTGGTCCGGCTGGTGGGGGAATTACGCGGGTTGAACCGGGAAAACGAGGCGACCTTGTTTGAATTCGCCACCGTCATGGCGCTGAAATATTTTTCTGAGCAGAAATGCGACCTCGTGATCTGGGAAACCGGCCTCGGCGGCCGGCTGGATGCGACCAACATCGTCACGCCGCTCGCCAGCGTCATCACGAACATCGCGTTCGACCACCAGGAGTGGCTTGGCGACACAGTGGGGAAAATCGCCGCCGAAAAGGCGGGAATCATCAAATCAAATATCCCGGTGATCACCGCAGCCGATGCACCGGAAGCGCTCACCGTCATCGAAAAAACGGCCCGGGAGAAGAATGCGCCCCTGAAAATTGTGACGGCGGACGAGGTCCGGTCGCGGTTCGCGGCGGCCTCCTTCCCGCCGCTGCCCGGCGAGCATCAAAAGATCAATGCTGCGCTCGCGCTGGCGACGGTCGAAGTTTTGCAGAAACCAATCCCGGTGGCGGACGAGACCATTCGCGCCGGGCTGGCCGGAGTAAACTGGCCGGGCCGGTTGCAGCTGATCAGCAAAAAGAACGGTGGAAAAATTTTGCTGGATGGCGCACACAATGGTGCCGCCGTGAACGCTCTGGCCGGAACGCTGGAGAAGACCTGCCCCGGGTCGAAACGCACGCTGGTTCTCGGCGTGCTGCAGGACAAGGACTGGCGGCACATTTGCGACCGGCTCGCACCGCTGGCCGCGCGCATTGTTGCCGTTCCCGTGGCGAGCAGGCGCACGGCCAGTGCGGGCGCGCTGGCGGCGGCCTGCCGCACAGCGAATCCGGCGGCGGAAATTGTTGCGTGCCGCTCTCTGGCCGAGGCCCTGAAAAAAACGGCGGCGGATGATTTTGTGGTCATCACCGGGTCGTTGTATCTGGTCGGCGAAGCGCTGGAACTGCTGGGGGTTTCCCCGGCCGGCGGCGAACGAAAATTGAACGAGTGGGGTGGCCGGAAAGAACGTGCGGCTTGCTAATAAATTGAGTTAGGACAGTTAATTTCTTTAAAAAAAACCGATTCATTCTTGATTCGGGTGATTTTTTGACTATTACTCTTTTCACACTGATTTAATTTACGTCAGCACTTATGGCTCAAACAACCGCATCCATCCAACCGCGCCGTTTTGGCGAAACCACCCGTCCCGATGCGTGGTGGCTCCAGCCGCTGGTGGTGTTTCTCGGCTTTTCGGCATTCATCGTCTATTCGACCTGGGCGGCGTTTCAAGGGGTCAGCGACCTGCACAACCACGCCTGCAGCTATTGGTATGGCGGCAACGGTGCGGATTATCTCTCGCCGTTTTATTCGCCGGAATTTTGGGGAACCTCCGGTCACGCGATTTTCGGCGCGGCCCTGCCGGCTTGGTGGCCAGCGTGGGCGCCATTTTCACCCGCTTTCTTGATCCTCTGGGTGCCGGCCGGTTTTCGGTTTACCTGTTATTATTATCGCGGTGCCTATTACAAGGCATTTTGGGCCGACCCGATCAATTGTGCCGTCGGCGAGCCGCGCAAGACTTTTCTGGGCGAAAAATCCTTCCCGCTGATCATTCAAAACATCCACCGCTATTTCTTTTATCTGGCCGCGTTGTTCATCGTTTTGCTCTCGTATGATGCGTGGCTGGGGATGTGGTTCACTGACGCCAACGGGGCGAAGCATTTCGGCATCGGCGTGGGAACGGTTGTGCTGGTGCTCAACGCCGTTTTTCTGGCGATGTACACTTTTGGCTGCCACTCGCTGCGGCATTTGATCGGTGGCTTTCTGGATTCCAAATCCAAGGCCCCGACCTGCGGCAAGGCTTACAATTGTGTGAGTTGCCTCAACCGCAAACACATGATGTGGGCGTGGATCAGCCTGTTTTGGGTCGGGTTCACGGATGTTTATATCCGCCTGTGCGCTACGGGCAAAATCCCGGATTTTATCTTCTTCAAATTCTAAACTGCGAACTGAAAATTTCCTGTGGCTACCAATTACGAAACTCACGAATACGACGTGCTGGTCATCGGTGCGGGCGGTGCGGGCCTGCGCGCGGCAATCGAGGCCTCGGCGGCAGGCGTCAAAGTCGGCCTCATCTGCAAATCACTGCTGGGCAAGGCGCACACAGTGATGGCCGAGGGCGGCATGGCGGCGGCGATGGGCAACGTGGATGACCGCGACAACTGGAAGGTGCATTTCGCCGACACGATGCGCGGTGGCCAATACGTCAACAATTGGCGCATGGCCGAACTGCACGCGAAGGAAGCGCCGGCGCGCGTCCAGGAACTGGAAGCCTGGGGCGCGGTGTTCGACCGCACGAAGGAAGGCAAAATTTCACAGCGAAATTTCGGCGGCCACCGTTATCCGCGCCTCGCCCACGTCGGCGACCGCACGGGATTGGAGATGATTCGCACGCTGCAGGATCACGGCATTCATCAAGGCATCACGGTTCACATGGAATATACGATTGTGAACCTGCTCAAGGACGGCGAACGCGTGGCGGGCGCATTCGGCTATGACCGCGAGCGAGGACGATTCCGCATTT